>CEVA01119000.1_pt1 | contig 82224 bp, 114 predicted proteins | sample 361521 | NCBI WGS metagenome assembly CEVA01 (sample SAMEA2622823, study PRJEB7988) | marine metagenome | isolation source: saline water (ENVO:00002010), including | reverse complement strand
CGCCTTTGTGCGGGGTTTTCTTTTATCTAAAATTTGTCATGTGGAGAGAAAAGGCTATTTATGGTATAATAAGGTTATTGACACTGAAAGAGGTTTTATGTTATGCCCGTATGGTTAACAGGTGTTATCACAGGAGGTTTCTCATTTCTGTCTGATTGGTGGAAGGGTAAGCAAGAACAAGCTAAACAAGAGCTAAGTATTAAGCAAGAAACCGCACGTGTAGGTAACGAAATTAAATTAAAGCAAATCACAGCACAATTAGACGAAGATGGTGAACGTGTACGACAAATGAGTACATCTTACAAAGATGAATGGTTTATGTTTCTATTCAGTATCCCTCTTGTAAACATGTTCATCTCTCCTTTTGTGGATCTTATGTACATGACTGAATATAAAGATAACATGCTCGCAGATGCTGCTGCAGAAGCTTTACATAATCTAGATTCAGCTCCCGCTTGGTACGTAATTGTTATTCTCACAATGGTATTCTTATCGTGGGGTTATCGTCGTGGTTTAGATACTGTCGTAGATTTGATTGTTAAGAGAAAGAAGTAGTTCTATAAACAATACTTAAATCGTGAGATCACGAGCCTAGAAGGTGGTTAGGTTTATACCTTTGATTTAGAGGTATAGGAATGAAAGAATACAAAGGTAAATACACTATAATTCTAGATGATTCTTTACCGTCCAGTAAGATAATAGAGGATAAAGTAGAAGAGTTACAAAACTGTGCAAGTTACCCTGAAGGTTCTGTTTTCACAAACAATAATAGTAAACACGGATTAGACATTTACTGTAGTGTTTGCAGATTGGATAAATACTCAGTGTTAGGGTTTGAGTATAAAACTTCTTCCCGAGTGTATGATGTCGTGAAAGGTAAATTGTCTTGTAGATGTTCTAAGCAAAGTAAATTACCTGTTTCTATTTTAAGGTATAAAGCTTTAAACGAGGTAAGACTTAAAAACTTCAAACCTATAACCGACCTAGACACTGTAAAACTTAAATCTGACAAGGTAAAATGGGTATGCGAAAAGCATCAAATTTGTTTTGAGACACCTCTTCATATTCTCCTCAAGAATAAAAATTGTTGTACTGTTTGTATGCAGGAGCATAAAGAAAATTTAAGCTTTAGGATCAACAAAGATAGATTATCTGACCCAGATAGTTTGTACATCATAAGGTTAACAGATGAAGAAGAATCTTTTATAAAGATAGGTAGAACATTCTTACCAAAGGAACGGTTCAACTATTATAAAAACAGAGGGTATTCCTTAGAATTCATAGACTACTATATAGATAGTCATGAGGATATTTGCAGATTAGAGGTTATGGTGGGCAAGTCCCTCAAAGATTATCAATACACCCCTATAAAAACTTTTAATGGAAGTAAAAGGGAGTGTTATTCTAATAAAATACTTAAACTAGTAACAGAGGATTAAATAATGGCTCGTAGAGGCGCACCATCAAAAGAAGAGGCGATTAAGAACAGGAAAGGTCGTTTAGAGAAAAAGCTTGTAGAAGAGGTTTTGAAGGCTAACGAATTGATGTTAGACAACTACGGTAAGTGTGTAGAAGTTTTAGTAAAGGCTGCTACAGGGGAGATGAAAGATATCTCTGCAACTAACCAAATCAGTTCTGCAAAATTTATTAAACAAATGGTAGATGATCTTCTTAAGCAAGATGATCAGGAAGAAATTAAGAGTTCTCAATCGGAAGAAGACCAAAAAGAAAAGCCTGAAGCAAAAGCAACAGGCACAACAGGTCAAGTTTATAGTTTGATTCAACCTCTTAATGAAGAAAAATAATGATAACTATTCTCATTTAGTTATTGACTTAGTTTCATAAAATTGATATGATGATAATATAATGATGTCGAGTGGGATGAATTACTCTCCTTGTTCAAAGAACCCACCTATATTTATGCACAACTCCTCTCCTTTTGTGCAGAATATTATCTCCTCCAGCGATTAATCTTTTTGGTATTGTGTTCCTCCTTGCACAATATTGATTAGGTTAATCGCTTTTTTTTTTGTCTTAAGATTTATTAAACTTCCCAAGAAAATTCGTGTTTACAATGACGACATTTCCACTGAGCAGGGTGAATATTAATGTAACCTACCAATTGAACCTGACGAGTTTTACATTCAGGACAAGAAAGCTTGTGTTTATTCATCATTTTGCCTAAATGTTCTCTTCTATTTGATTGATCCATAGCATCCTTGAACCAACCCAAACCACTTTCAAAACCTTCGAAACGCTCATCTCCTGCGCATACAATCGTAGAATCTTCAGAGTTTTCAGCCTCTTCAACACGTTTTAACAAAGATTCATCTTGTAAGTCTTCCTGCGTAACCTTTGATAACTCAATCATTTCAAGTTGTTGATCACAAACTCTGTCAATCAAATCTTCCATCGCAGCTTTATCATTTAATAATTTATACAGTTTATCCTTGGTGCTCATCACATCACTCCCAATCTTTATACTTCATCAACAATTCGATTTGTGTAGAATATTTTCTTGATCGCTTAATGTCCAGATCTTTAATGCTTTCTGTAAGGTTTGCATAAGTATCCGCAACTTTAACTTTCCAAGCAATCTCATCTTTGGATAATGTACGAAGGTATTCTTTATAAGATACACCTTCTCGCTTAGTTACTAGGTCGATAGCATGGACAATATCTTCATGATAGCCTTCTGCAAGTAGTAACTCTCGTGTTACATAGGTATCTTCGAACAGATCGTGACCTAGTGCTGCGGTAGAAAGTTGTAAATCTTTATAAATTGGTGTCAATCCTTTAGACTCTTCAAACAACTCCAACACTTTATTGCGAACCATTCTCAAATGATAGGTGTATGAACGATCTCCATAACGTTGTCCTTGATGAGCTTCAGTGATTAAAGTACTCATCCTTACTTCAAAAGCTTGTAATTTTTCATAAGAATATAACATTTATTTTCCCCCTATTTTCTTAGCAGCTTCTGACACAACCTTCACCACATCAATACCGTCAGTACGTGAACAAGAAGATTCAAAGTGGATTTTGTTTTCAAAAACTTCGCCGTTAGGTTCAAATTGTCTTGCATACACCTCAACAATACTAGAGCAATCTAAATGAGCAATAATTTCATCTCCATTTTTGTCATAAACACCTGTCTCAATTTCTACAGTTGCGGTGATCGGTGCATCGTTTCCTTCAAGTAAAATTTTTGCCAGTTCATATGATGTCATTACATGATCTCCTTTAAAACATCTTCAATAACTTTCTTTTCCAGAACTTTGATATTTTGCTCTAGTTTCATCTTGTCATCAATAGCTTTATACCAAGAATCACGACGCTTCTCTACACGCTGAAACATTTTCTTGCTAAGTTCTACGTCTTTAGTTTTCAATGATGTTTCCCATAGGGACTTCGCTGAGTAGAAAAGTTTCTCTTCTCGCTCAATAGATTTAATAGCGCGACTCAGACGTTGCATGTTAAGTTTTAGTTCAAATTTGTTTTGCATAATTATACCTCTCTTTAGTTTCGAATTACGTACATCATAGCAGCTCAAATTTGCTTGTCAACAAATAATTTCACCTTAAATACAAGTATATTGAGAATAATTATCATTCATGGTATAGTTAATTATTGACAACACGAGGAGGATAAGAATGAGTGAGTATTGGAAAAAGTTTCCTGTTAACTCTCCTTTTGCTTTAGATTTCAGAGCAGAACACGGTGCAGGGTATATGGAAGTACACCCTCAGAAAGGCCCGCAGAAAAGTTTTATAGCTTGTTCTGGAGGTATATCAGGAGAAGAGAGAAGAGATCAAGACTTCCCTTTGATTTTCTACGGAGGTGCTGCAGGTGGTGGTAAGAGTTGGTCTTTGTTGGCAGATGCCTTAAAATATATAGATTGTCCTTATTTTTATGCTGTATTTTTCCGTAAAACAATTAAACAACTTAAACGTACCTTATGGAAAGAAGCTAAGAAAATGTACATGCCGCTTCTTATAGATAAAAAAGGTAAGTTTATAGGTAAGGCTAACATTAAAGAGCAGGATATGATAATTGTGTTCCCTTCAGGGGCATTGTTCGAATTTTCATATCTTGACCGAGATAGTGATTGTGAACAGAACTGGCAGGGTGCGGAAATAACTGCAGCGTACTTCGATTAAAAGTAGTCGCTTCATATAGAAATATATGTCGAAAAATCCATTGAATTCATGGGAAGTCTGTGATAAAGTACAGATAATCATGAGCGAAGCCTTAGAATAGTCTAAGGAACGTGCAACGACCATCGAAACCTACCTACATATGTAGCGGGAGTAGAGTACAGCCTAGTGGTAAGAGTTTGAAGTAATAATTCTGTAATACTCTTTTAAATGGAAGCGGTGGATGCCTTAATCAATGGAGTAAGCATTTTGAAAAATTGTAGTAAATGTAAAACAGCAAAACCTCTTGTATGTTTTTCTAAAAACAAACGGATGAGTGACGGTTATAACAATAACTGTAAAGAGTGTATAAAATCTTATAGAAAGATTCAGGTATCTAAAGACGAAGCAATTAAGTTTCAGAAGGAACAAACTGAATTAGGTACCCTGTTTAAGTGTAAAGGTTGTCAGGAAGACAAACTTGCAGATCAATTCTATACGAAAAGAGATTATAATAAGGTTACGATTAATACTTCTAAATGCAGAAGTTGTCAGACAGAGTATCAAAGGATAAAGACTTTTGGTATCTGTGATGTAAAGTATCAGGAGATGTTAGAGTCTCAAGATAATCTCTGTAAGATTTGCAAGATTCACATTGACGATTATACTTCCACATCCAACAGAAATAAAAGGTTTGCAGTCGATCATTGTCACTCTACAGGAGCTATAAGAGGTTTGTTGTGCAGTAAGTGCAACCAAGCTATAGGACTTCTGAATGATGACATTACTATTCTTCAAAATGCCATACTCTACTTGAAAGGTAATGATATGGTCTGATCTGTATAGTGATATACAGCTGTTTAGTACAGGGAGAGGTATAACGAACCTCTTCGAACAAATATGGAATTTACACACTTTTCTGAGTATGCATTTAACTACATCCGTACACGTATGCGTTCTGATTCTAAATATGAATCTTTTATACGTTGTGGTCTTAACCCTCATCCTACACATTTTGTACATAAATACTTAGATATCTTTATTGATCAAGATACTGGATTCTCTATTAAAGAGTATTCTGGCAGACCTGCATACTACATTGTAGATAAAGGTGCAGTAGTTACCTCCTTCGATTTAGAAGAACTTCAAGAAAGGTATCCTGATAAATCTCCACGTAAATATACCATGATCCCTTCTAGTCTAGAAGATAACGCGCACATGTTGGCTAAGAACAGTGATTATCGTGAAGTTCTTGAGGCAAACGACCCTGCAAACGCAGCAATGCTTTTGTCAGGTAACTGGAAATACACTGCTGCAGCAAATGGTATATTTTGTAGAGAAAACGTAACTAATGAGAAGATGATATTACGTAAGGATATGCCAAGAGATTGCAATTTCTATAGGGCATGGGATAAGGCTAGTGCTGTACCTGCCACAGAAGGTGGTAATAGCAAGACCTTAGATCCCGACTATACAGCAAGCATACTATTTGCAAAAAGTAAGAGAACTGGTCAAGTTTTTGTTATGGGTGATTATATCAGGGATGAAGAACAAAACCAACTACACCGCTTTAGACAAAAACCCCACAAAAGGGATGAGACTATTCTGAAACAAGCTGTAAAAGATGTAGAACTCCACGGTGACAAAGTTTATCAAGTAATGCCAAGAGATCCGGGTCAAGCGGGCGAGGTGGAGCAAGAACAAGCTATGAAAGCTCTTTCAAAACAAGGTATTAAATGTTTAAAAGATCCTTCTCACGGTAATAAAAGTAAAGAGGTTAGGTTTGAACCTTTCTGTGTAGCTACTTACACAGACAGTGTTTTATGGGTAAAAGATACTTTTGATATTGCAGTTTGGGATTACATTATATTAGAGTTGGAGAACTTCAACCCTGATCTTAAGAATAATGGTTTTCACGACGAATTCCCAGATGTATTCTCTTCAGCTTGGGCAGCCACGCTTAAAGCTAAGATAAGAGGAAGAATGTCTGCAGGACAAGCAACCAGTACAAAACTTGCGGATTATCGCGCTAAATCTTAAGTTAATTCTCAATAAATTTCAATATGTTTTGACATAAGCTAATTAATTCGATACAATATATATTTGAGGGGTGATCTATCTTCATCCCTCTTTTTATATGAATTATCCTTTTGGAGGACTAATGGCCGAAGATAAAGGTGGAGTTGTTTCTCCTCCAAAAAATACAACTCAAGAGCAACGAGCATCTAAACGTAAGATATCTACAACAGCACTTCAATATTTAAAACGTGAAGTTGAGAGATTAAAACCAAATGAACTTTCTTCATCTAACAGATTGTTCACTTACGAACTTATGATGCTAGACCCTGATGTTTCAACTCCTTATAACAAAACAAAGGAGATGATTGAGAACGCATTTTCTACTTACGAAGTGGAGTATAACAAGGAAAGTGAAGCAAGTAAACAAGCTCGTGACTTTCTTCGTTATAATATTAATAAACATTTTGATTCAAATACCTCGTTACGAGGTGTAGCATCTCATGCATATTCTTATGCTAAAACCCGACTTTCTGTGTTCGAGGAAGTTAAAACTAAGATTGAAGACCCTGACAGTCCTTGGAACGGCTTTTATGGTATTGAATCTTTAGCACCTATTGATTTAAGAACTCTATCTACTTCAGATCCTTTTAAGATTTCAAATAAAGGTAGGAAGTTAGCTTATGCTCGACAAGATCCTAATGCCTTTATGGACAATCTGTACACCACTTCAGTGATGATTCCAAACACTATTGATGGTATGGTACATATTAACGCTAACCGCTTAGCTTTGTTCACTGACAGTGCTGATTCATTGAATCCTTTTGGTACTTCAGTATTTGACACTATTTATAGTGAATGGCGATTCAAAACACTAGTTAAAGAAATTCTATTAACAGGGGTAGCTAAGGATCTATCTGGTACACCTATTATCTACGTTCCACAATGGATGTTAGAAGAAGCTGAAGAAGATCCTGATGGTTGGCAATGTAAATACATTAAAGATTTAGACGAACAAGCTGCAAGCTTACACAACGGTGATCAGACATTCATTCGATTGCCTTCAGACCCTCACCAAGATGCAAACTCTATGCGTGAGTTTGAAATTAAGTTCCTTGGTGTAGAAGGTGGCGGTAAAGCTTTCGACTTAGTAGCTATTCTAGAACAAAGCAAGAAAGCTATTTATAACTCATTCGGTGCTCAAAACTTATTAACAGGTGAGTCTGGAGGTGGTAGCTATAACCTTATTGAAGGTCAAAACTCTAACCATGCATTTACTGTTAAACGTAATGTAACTCTTATAGAAGAAGTTTGGAATAAAACAATCATCCCTCGTTTATTTAGATTCAACCAGTGGAATTTAAGTCCAGAAGATATGCCTAGATTAAGTGCAGGTGGTTTTGAAATAAGCTTGGATGAATTTTCAAAAGCAGTTCAGCGTGTAGGTACTTCTGGATTCCTACCTGCTGTACCTGAAGTAATAAACCATATTCTAAAAACTATGCAAATACCTTACCGAGTTCCTGAAGATATGTCAACAGAAGAATTAAAAGCTATTTTAAGTGAAAATACTTCTTCTGCTGGAAAAGGAAATGGTACCAGTGGAACAGGTAATACACAAGCTGGTAGAGGGGATGGAGCAGAAAATACTGGATAATGTACAATTATTTCAAATATATTTAAAATAGGGGTTGACTAAACCCCTCAAATAAGTAATAATAAAGGAATAGAGACACAAATGACTAATTCTAAAGACAAAGAGAGTAGTCAAGACCTTAATAAGGCAAAAGGTGAAGTTTCTTCTACACCCGCTAAACCTAGTGAAAGGGTTAAAGGTAGTAAGAAGAATGCAAAAGGTAGTGCTTCTACTAAAAGTGGAAATATTACTTTCTCAGAAGCCGTATTAACTTCTCTCAAAAATAAAGTAAAAGAGCACAATGAACGTTCCAAGGATAAAGTTACTCTTGGTCAATTGAAAGCTGTTTACCGAAGAGGTGCTGGTGCATTCTCAACTTCCCACCGACCTAATATGACACGTCAACAATGGGCTATGGCTCGTGTTAATAGCTTTCTTAAACGTGGTCATAGTCAAGATAATGATCTTCGAAAGGCTGATACGCAAGATTTACTTGATGAGGAAATTCTACAAGACTTCTTGGATGCAGTCAATAAATCTTTTGAAGAAATTGAAGATATTGAAAAAGGTAATACATCTCAGGTAACTCGTGATGCCAAAGGTAATTTAGTTTATCGTGGTATTAAGTTTGCAGGATATGGTAAACCTCGAAGTTCAGACAACCCTAAGAAAGACCGTATGGTTCTTGTTAAAAAGGGTGACCAAGTTAAGATTGTTCGTTACGGTGATGCAAGTATGCGTCAAAACTATAGTGTAGAAGCTAACGACCGTTTTTACGACAGATTTGGTAAACGTCCTGAAGCTAATGATAAGTTTAGTGCTACATACTGGTCACTGCGTGATTTGTGGCCTCGTGGAAGTTTGAAAGGGAAAGGTGCAAGACCTTTAGTACCTCTCAAAAAGTCTAAAGATTTAGGAGAGGATGATTTAGAAATGTCAGATATTGACAAGAGTTTTGAAGATGATGAATACATCAGCTTTGAACCTTCTGGTGAAGAATTAAATAAAGCATTAACTATTTCAAAGAAATTTGAAGAAGAGGAAATGATTGCTATCGAACCTCTTTATATTAATAGTGATGAAACAGACGCACACGAAGATGGTATTACTGACGAAGAATTGAATAAAATGATTGATAACTTCAACCATAATATTTCAAATATCAAAGGTAACATTCATCATCAAGTTATGTGTGACGACTTTAAACCTTTAAAAGCTTACCGAATGCCTTTAGATGTCTATGTAGGCGATCCTGAAGATAAAGATAGTTTGACCCTCATTCGTAAGGGAGAGCCTGTAGTCGAGGTTCAATTCTATGATACAGCATCTTGGGAAAAACGCAAGAGTGGATTCTTAAAAGGTGTATCAATCGGTGCTAGAGGTAGACGTGTTCCAAATCCAAATTACATTCCTAGCGAGGATTCAGAATGACGGTAAATACAACAGCCAAATACTTGCTAGAAGATATCACGTTTGACCACGAAGATGCTCACCTAGCTTACACTCTTGGAAGTGGTGCTGCAAGTAAAAAGAATAAAGCTTTCCTATTTAAAGGTGAAGATGAACTAGGTACTGATGGGTTAGATGAAGAATCTATCGAGTTCCTAAAAGCAATGAAAACTGAACAAGGTAAAAAATTACCTGCTAGTGCATTTGCTTATGTTCCTGATCCTGAAAAACCAAGTACGTGGAAACTACGTATTGATGATGCAACGCATGTACGAAGTGCAGTTGCAGCTCTTGGTAAAGGAATGATGGGGAATAAAGTTCAAATCCCTTCTAAAGATTTAGCTGCTGTTAAAAGCAAAGTAAGAGCAGCTTATAAGAAATTTTATCCAGACAAAGAAATGTCAGATGTATTGAAATGTTTGGATGAAGAGGAATCTGGTTTGATGCCGGATTCGGACAATAACGCCAATACTGGCATCAACAAAAAAGAGAAGAAAATGACAGATAAGACTTATACACAAGAAGATCTTAATAAAGCTGCAGATATTAAAGCAGAAGAACTTCTTAAAGCTAAAGAAAAAGAGTTTGAAGCTGAGCTTCTTAAAAAGTTCGAGAAAGAACAACAAGAGAAAGAGCTTCATAAATCTACTACCTCAATCCTTAAAGGTATGGATTTCATTAAAGAAGAATTGGTAGAAGATGTTGTTAAAGCAGTAATCCTGTCAGAAAACGATTCTATTATGAAAGCATTTGATGCAGCTAAAGAAGCTGTTGAAGTTGCTAAAGCAGCAGAGACTCAAGCTAAAGCTGACCTAGAAACCTTCAAAGAGGAATTCGGTAAGTCAGAGTCTATCCAAGCTGAAGTTAAAGATGGCGAACTTTCTTGGGCAGAAAAGAAAGCTAAAGCTGTAGAAATTGCAAAAGCTAACCAAAACAAATAATAAAAGGTAAATAGAAAATGGCAGATTACAAATTTAACGACTCAGTTGTTGTTCTAAACAAATTTGACAGCTTTGGTATGACTCACGATTCAGTAGAAGTTACTATGACCGCTACTCTGAAACAGGGTTCTCTTCTTAAAGCTGATGGTACTGAAGCAGCTACAGCAGATGCAGCAGACGTTGTAGGTGTTGTAGATGACCTAGAGCTACTACGTAAGCAACGTTCAGGTGACGGTGTTGTTCCAGTAGGTAGCAAGGTAACAATTGCAGTAGCTAAACGTGGTTGTGAATTCAACGAAGCAGTGTTGGCTTACAAAGACGGTGCAATTAACGCCGCAGGTAAAGCAGCTCTTGCAGTATTCATCAACAAATTCGGTACTATCGGCGACGATTCTCAAATCGTAGCTTAATTTTTAAGGAGATAATTTAACATGACTATTAAATCACACGGCTATAGTTTTCTAGACTTTTCTGAACTTACTGAACTGATGCCTCGCATCCCTAAGTTCCTTGATCAACTTGGTATCTTTAGCGAAGCAGATATGCATGCTTCAACTCTTATCGAAGTAGAGCGTGTTTCTGACGGTGTTGATGACATTCAAGCGCAAGCTCGTGGCGGTGACCGTAACTACTCAGGTGGCGAAGAAGCTATCCAACGTCAAGTTAAGATTCCTTTCTTCCCTCTTGATACTAAGAAGTTTACTGCTGCTGATATCCAAGACATGAAGGACTTTGTTGAGAATCCTAACATTCCGTTGACTATGCAAAAACGTATGGATAAGGCTCGTGCTCGTCTAGCTCGTTCACACGCTGTGCTTAAAGAACGTGCTCGTTACAAAGCTTTGAAAGGTACTTCATACTCACCTAACCAAGCAAGCTCACAATATAACTACGCTGACCTGTTCAGTGTTACAGCTAAAGTTAGCTCTCAAATTGAGATTGATTTTTCTAACGCTGAAGTTGATCCTCGTACTACTATCGAGCAAAAAGCTCGTCAACACATTCAAAAGTTCGCAGGTGACCAAGCTGACGGTTATCAAGTAATTGCAATCTGTGGTAGCAAGTTCTTCGATGGTCTTAAAGATCACCCGCTAGTTCGTGATGCATACAGCCGTTACCCATCTGACTCTGAGCCTCTACGTAAACGTCTAGGTGGTGAGATGATTAACCGTTCTTGGGAAACAGAGGGTGTTACATACCTAGAAGACTTTATGGGTCAGGTAATTGGTGAAATCGCTGCTGATGAAGTTTGGTTCCTACCAATGGGCATCGCTGACATGTTCCAATCACACTTCGCTCCTGCTGACCACCCAGACTACGCTAACGTAGAAGCACAAGAAATGTACCTATTTGTAGAAGAAACTGGTCGTACTAAACAAGTACAATCTGAAACTTCTTTCCTACAAGTTAACACTCGTCCAGAGCTAGTTGTTAACGGTAAAGGTAAGTTCGCTTAATAGCTAAATAACTTTTATAAGGAGAGGTTGCTTTTTGCTCCTCTCCTTTATTTTTATCGGAGAAGAATAGTATGCAATTTAAGTTTAATGAATTTATCAAAGAGATTAGTAAATCTTGTTCAAAGTTGGATCATGTTCGTACAATTTACAATGATGACAATCTTTGTGTTTTTGATAATTTCGGTACACGTTACAAAGCAACTGACCCTACCCATTTGCTAGATATCTTAAGTTACTTGGGTGCAGATGTCAACAGTTGGACTTATGAAGAACCTATGTGGAGTAAGAAAGATGCGAACCTATCCAAAGAGAAATCAACGTCAGAACACAAACAACAACACCAAGAAGAAAAGAAAGCCAAACAAGTCGAAGAAAAAGTAGAATCAGAGACTTCTGATAAGGGTGAAAAGGTTGAACCTGATTGGAAGTGGATTGAATCTCTACAAAACAAAAAGTACGATAAAGAAGCTTTTGATGAGTATGCTGAAAAAGAGTTTAAAATCAAACTCAACAAGCGCAACACTCTTGAAAACATGATTGCTGATTTTAAATCTCAACTTAAAGGTGAATAATGGATTATCTTGAATATCATTCTCAAGCTTTTGTTTCATCTTTCAAGAAACAATCTATGTTAATGACGATCAAAGGTAAGCATTACTTTATCGAGTTCCCACAAAACCTCTTTCCAAATCCTAACAAGATTAAGGATAAGAAGAATATAGTTTCTGAAGTAGATAGTGACACAATGGAAGTATTGAAGCAAGGCTTTGAAATGTTCGATGCTTCTTTCCGTAAACACAACTACCTACGTTTAGCTGACTTCTTACGAGGTTATTGTTTGGGTAAAGGTGTTAACTTGGAAGATTTTAAAATATTGGAGTAGTTTGTTATGACAGAGTGTGGACAAGCGGCATTGGATAAAGGTGTAGATCCGTCCACACCTATCGACCGTGAACAGCTTAAGAAAGATGCTCGATACTTCATGGGTGCTGTAGATGAAAAGGCGCTTCCTGAAGAAGTTTTAGACGGTATTGTAGAAGCTTGTATTCATAATTTTGAAGACAGTGCTATTTACCGTTGTGATGTACTTTATTGTACAATCATGAATGCCTTACGTTATCTTATTCGAAAGAATTGGGCAAGCAATGGTGACACTAGTGGTGAACTAGTTTCTATCCGAGAGAAAGAAGGTGATGTTGAAATTGAAGAGAAGTACAGTAGCTCTAATTCAAATCAACATAACGGTTGGGAAAAGCTTTATGAAGAGTTTTTACGAAACCCTGACTACATCTGTGAATGTCTTGCTAAAACTCGCGGTGGATTAGGTTACATCAAGATTGGTGGAACTAACGCAGAGGATTACATTAACAATGAGTTCTCTACTAAAAATCGTACAATGTGGGATACTACAAGTATTGGTGATCACTATAACGAAAGACGAACTTGGAACAGACAAACCAACCGAAATCGTACCAAAAGATTCTCTAGAAGTCCTTATAAAAGTCCTTACAGGAATCGATAAATAATTTGTTGCAATACAATGGTTAAGTTGGTATAATAGAAGAATGAAACGGATAGGATAGAATTAGCTCTTTTATCTGACAAGGTTGCTCCGAGCCTTCCGTTTCCTTTTTATCGGAGTGACAATTTGTGTGTGATATCGGAGTTACACAATATAGATTAGACCTGTAGATCGCGTTGTAAAGATCTGCGGGTCTTTTTTGCATTCGAAAGAATCCTATTTTTATTATTTTTGTAAAGGACTCCGTTATGTCAAAAACCCTCCCTGATATTCCAATCACGCCTGATGCGTGGGTGGATCTTTCTGATGCCTCCGGTATACCTGCTGGTACGGCATATCTCATCAATAACAAATCCTCTGTTTGGGTCAAGCTAGTTGAAAGTGAAACTGAGCCTGCCGATGATGAAACCTCTGGCGAAATCCTCGCTAATTTCCCTGAAAGTCTTTCTGCTGCCACTATTCCTTCTGGAAGTTTAAAAATTTGGGCTAAGGCTCGACCTTCTGGTGCTTATACTACAGCAATTCTTAATCTACAGGAGTTATAATATATGACTATTATTGTTGGAGGCGGTGGTGCCTCTTCTGGTTCAAGTGGTGCTATTTCTGGTGGCTTTAAAATCTTTGAACTAATGTTCAATCAATCCACTGGTGCTGCACTACCTGACGGTACGTTACGTCCTGCTATTTTCGCAGACAAAGCAGCAATGCAAGCTTACTTTACACAACATCCTACAGAATTTACTCGCTTGAAGGCTTCAGGACGTGTTTGTGAGATTGGTACAATCGATGCTCAAGGTAAACCTCTTACGATTAACAATGAAGCTTATTCGTATGTTGAAGGAGAATCTGATCCTTGGGTTGATGTTGTTGGAGGTTTAGTTGGTCCTAAAGGTGATAAAGGTCCAGCAGGAGACATTTCAAACCTTAAAGTCGATTACCCACTTACTATCAATACAGTAGCTGATGAAACCACTATTGGTGCTCCTGAAGCTGTTACTTTTAAAGGTGGTAAGATTGGTGCTCAAGATGCTCATCTAGATATTGATATACAACGAGATTGTGCTATCCGATTTGTAACGGATAATCCCTCTGTAGGATACAATGTCCTAGATGCTTATTCAGATGCCTCTGCACCAGATGGTTACTTTGTTAAAGTAGGTTCACGCTCATTGACAACCTACCTGACTTCTCTTGGTGACATTAAGACAAGTATTGATGGTAAAGATGGTGTTGTATATACATCACAAAATCCACAACCTATTACTGTAGATGATAATCAGATTGAAAGTATTAGGTTGGGTGAAACAGGTTTATACTCAACCTATAAGACTGATACGAAAGAAGCTTCGATTATTAACCGAGCACCTTTCTCACGTACTTACAATTTCAATCAAGACCTTACTTTAGAAGAACCTTACGATGGTATCACTGCCATTTATACAACACAAGATCCTGAAGTAGATCATGTTCTTCATCTGAACCTAGACCCTACAGATTCTCGTCTTCATAAGGATTGGATTTTTACTGTTGCTGTAGATGGTGACACAGCCTCTACACTTGAAGTTAAAGTTGGTAAAACAAACCCTACAACATATAAAGTACCTGCAGGTTTTATTGTAATAGAATTAAACCAAAGTCAAGATGCTTTTGTAGTTCATCAAATGGACACACCTATTGGTATTGAAGGTTCTGACTATGCAAACCTTACAAACGTAGAGTGGAAAAACCTACCAACTAAAGAGTATATCGTAACAGAAGGTACATTAGGTGGTTTCGGTACAGGTATTGACGGTAAGACAGGTAGACTTCACGTTAAAGTGTTGAATAACGCTATCTCTGCCTCTGATACAAGTTGGTTTATTCGTCACGAGATTACTATTTTATCGGACGACCCTGATCTAAGTGGTCGAATGTTCCTTAAGGTTGCTAAATCTAAAGATGTATTCGATGCAGCTAAACTTGTAGAAGTTACAGGTGGTTTGTCACAAGTAACAACCAATACCCCTCTTGAAGCAGTAAACCCTGCAGATGGTAGTACTCATGATGCAATCAATGTAATAGCTAATGAAATTCGTTTTGGTTCTCCTTCGATTAAAACTGAAATACGTTCAAGTGAAGACCGTATCCCTGTTAATGTAAGAGGGAGTGCGTATGATGAACACATTGCTTATCTTTCAGACATTACAGCAGGAGGAGATATTACAGTAGATGGTAACCTTACTGAAAAGATTATCTCTGGTGATAATATCACAAGTTCTTACGATGCAGGAAGCAAAACTACTACACTAAATGTTACAGGTGGCGGTACTCCTACAGAGCCTACAGATATTGCAGGTTTTGGTACCGTTAATGAAATCCCTGAACGTCTACACCACTTCACAACGCACGAAGCTAATATTCAAGCATCTTACCAAGATGATGATTTTGAAGTTAAGTTTTCTAACGGTGAAGCAGGGCCAGTATTTGAAGTAAGAGTTACAGAAGATGGTAAATCTGTTTGGGAGCTTGGTTTTGATTATGCTGACAAGATTACAGACTTTGACCAAGTTTTAGGTCGTGTTCTTATTCAGTACGAACCGTCTAAATCTACAATCCCTGCTAAACAGTTCTTTGACTTAGTTACATTATCTTGTAGTAAAGGTCAAGTTAAAACCTTTAAGAAGATTCACAACAATCAAGATATGGCAGAATTTTGGGTTGTTGCTGCTGCTAATAACACAGATGCCCGTTACCAACTAAGCTTTGATATGCAAGGTCAGGGTGAAGGTGTAGCAGAGTTCCTTGTTAAACCACCTAAGTTTGTTGACTACGTTATTCCTTGGGATCAGAATCGTCTACCTCCTCAAATTCTTCTTCATCAAGAAGGTATGAACAACCAAGGTAAGATGGGAAGTGGTAGTAATATAGACTCTGGTGCTATCCGTCAAGGTAAAGTTTACGTAGAAGACTTCACTCCTGCAAATGGTGGCCCTTCTGGTCTTCCTGAAGGTAATGCTCAGAAAGGTTTTGTAATCAAGTGGTACGGAATCAATGATTCTGAAAGTGCGGGTGTTTTCTTATTCTACAACTTTGTAGGTGATGTTTACACCAAGATGAACAAAAGTCAAGGTGATAAGGGTGACTGGAAGAAACTAAACAATGATTCTCCTCAACCTATTGTCCCACCTTCCATTGATAAGGATAACCCGTTAGAGGTTGTTGCTGAAGATGGTTCTAGTCACGATGCTATTGCAATCAATAGTAATGATGACTTAGTATTCGGTACACGATCTGCTACTGTTAAAAGCTTAACGCTTGCAACTGGCGCGACTAAGATTGGAGTATACCGTAAGGATGAAGAATCTGGTAGTGAGATTGTTGACCGTGTTGTAATGGCTTCAGAGCTTGATCAATTTAAAGCTGGTAAGTTTGGGTATAAATTCCTAGCAGATGCTGAACCTAGTCCTTCAGGCGATTATGAATTATCTATGGCTATTGATGGTGAGGTTGTTTATGCAAATGAACAAGATTTAGTAGAAATACTCTACCATTCATCATCTAATTTCACATACCAAGTTCAGTTAGCTGCGGTTAAAGCTCTTAAGATTCATGAAAACAGAGATTATCCTTTCTACTATGTGACTCTTAAATATGTAGCTGCCACTGCCGATAAACCGGAACACTTTACTGCTACTGTCGAAGAGACAAGTAATCAGAAAAAAGTGGGTTTCTGTGTAGGTCGTTCTAACCAAGCTGCAAGTAAAGGTGAAGATGCTATTCCGGTAACTTACCACAGCTTGTTGACAAGTGCAGATGCTATTGATGCGGGTTCTTACCCTCTTACAAAAGCTACAAGTGCAGATATCTTTACATTCCAATGGTCTACTGGAACGGTTGATACTGTAACACTTCCTCTATCTATTGTGCCTGAAAACGGAGAGTTTATAGTCACTGGTACAGGAGATCGAGTAAAACTTACTAATAGTTCTTCAGGTTACACTCTAGAGGTTAGTTCTAAGATAGATGCTCTTGGTTTGCTAGGTCATACTAGTGGAATGAACCAAGGTTCTACAGTAATCAATCAGAACATTGGACGTGGTAAAAAAGCTTACTACCTCCGAGAACCTGAATATGAAATTACAGAAGATGATATTAAGCATGATCTTGTAATTCAAGCAGAACCGATGGTTAAGGATTCTAATGGTCACTACTCAACTATAGTAACTTTCCCATCGATTGATGTATTTACTAAATACTACTACATCCCACAGGTTAATGAAGATCAACAAAACAATCTTCCTCATATTGAAAACCTGAACATTCAATGTTGGTTAGACCCAGAAGAAATTCATGCCGATACAGAACACCGACTATACCTTAAATCAACAGGTAACTCTGTTGCTTGGGGTACAAGCACTCTTATAGGTGATTCAGATGGTTGTTTCATCCATCGCCCTGCTAACGATACTAAACGAAATGACTTTGTAAGCTTTAACTTTATGCACATCCACGTTGGTGGTTCTTCTACTGGCGCTATGATGGGTTATACGGCTCAATCTGCTGATGAAGACAATGTTTTCTCTTTAGGCACTACTCCGCCTGTACGTGTTGAAGCGACAACAACTAATTTCACTAGCTTGGATGAGATGAAAGCTCACTTTACAGATAATCCACAAGAGCTTAAAGTCAATCTTCCAATCATGGTGTCGCGTCCTGACAGTGATAGTGCAGGTGATTCTATTGAGAATGATGTACTTCTTCTTCAATGGACAGGTGAAGATAGTCCTGAAACCTTTGATGAAAATCTTCTAGTAAGCGCTTCATTAATGGCAGGTGTTTCTTCTCTTTCTCTAGGTGAAGCTCATACCTTCTCTTCAGGTGGTCAGAACGTATTTACAGTTAACCAAATTTCTAAATCGGCTTTCACTAGCCCTTGGTCAGAAGTTGGTAACCATTCAGAAGAAGCTGGTCGATTTGTTAACAGTCGTCCTAAGTCTCGTGACTACGGTGATCTAGAGTACGTAGAGATTGCAGGTAGTGTAGCAGGTAGTGGTGCTGTAGATTACAATGTATCAGGCACTAACCCTGACAACCAAAGCTTGCTAGGTATTGAACTAGTAGCTGCCGAAGCTTACACAGGTAGACTATCTTACGATATTAAAGAGCAGACTACAGGAAAACTTGTATACAAGCAAACATTCAATGTTGATGTTCAAGAAGGTGACACTATTGATTGGTGGTTTAACTTCCCTGTAGATTCATTAGCTGGTGATGATGCTGTAGCGGAGCTTTTAAAAGCTGACCGTTCATATATGAAAGTTCGTCCTGTTCAATACGGAGATACTGCATACCGTAAACTTAAACGTAGACTGTTCGATATTAAAGAATTAGCTTATGTTGGTGAGAATGCAGGAGACAGTGACACCATTACTACAGAACGTGTTGTTGATAAGGATAATTCTAATAACAGTTTAGTATTCAACCTTAACGATGTTACGGTGTTGAATGCAGAACATGCTGTTAGTTTCCGTAGTACAGACCGTGTTTCTTCTAAGATTAAAGATGTTGATAAGTTTGTTGTTACAGAATCAGAGAATGACTCTTACAGCACTCTGAACATGAACACAAATGAAATCACTAACCTTGCTAGGGCGACTACAGACTATAGTGCTCCTAACTTTGAACAAGTTAAAGAGTTTGTATCTAACCACACAGGCGGTCGTAGTGAGATTCTTGTAACTGCTTCAGAAGAAGTTCAACAGTATGATGTAGGTGTTGCTCAAGTTGGTTTGGATCACATCCAGATGTTCACAGCAACGACTGAGAATAAGACATTAGATACTAGTTTACAATTCTTCGTCCCTCTAGATGATGACTTTGTAGAAAACACTATTATTGAGTTTTCTAAGCGTTACTTTAAAGGTGTTGATGCTCAAGTACGTTACTTTGACAACCGTGCAGGTCAATTCATTATTCGCCATTTGGATGACAAAGTTTTTGCTATCCAACGTGAGGGTTTGAACGGTTGGGACATCATTGAAGCAGATAACGTACCAAACCCAGATCAAGCAATTGGTTGGGCAGGTGACGGTAGTGGTGTACACGGACATGTATTATATGCAGAAGCGGATGACGGGTCTACAGCTAAGTCTGATCCGGAAGTAACTATTGGAACCATTAAACAAGCACAACTTGGTGTAGTAGCTAACGCAGGCACTATTGGAGAACTTGGCACTGCATTTGGCGAGCTTGCTCAAGATGTCACTGATAATGGAAATGCTATTTCTCTTACAAACCAAACCATTGAGAATCAATTCAAAGTTGATGAAGTATTAGAGCTTGAATCCCTTGGCATCACAGATGACCAACTCCATGAACATCATGGTGATAAGGAAGGGTTAGCTAAAGTCTTCAAGATGGGTGGTGTTCGTATAGGTCATAACTATGTACTTAGAATGAACCAATATGCAGGTAAAGATTTGCATGGATTCTTACCTAATAGTTTAGGTGGTGTAGTTAAAGTTACAAGTATCAATGCTAATGCTCATCGTGATCATGAGATGAATGACATCTATCTTCCTCCTATCAGAGAACACAGAGTTATCTTTGAATTCTTTGATGTAGCAGGTGATATCTGGCACGCATTCTTAGATGCTGATGATAACTTTACAGACTTCACACGAACAGATATACCTTCTGACTTAGATCAAACATTAGCAGGTCTAAGAAGCGATGTAGATGGACACGAAGCTAGGATAACAGGAAATGCAGGTAACATTGCAACCTTGGAAACTAACTTCGGTACTCTAGATGCAGAAGTAGCTAAAGTAGAAAGTGTTCTTGGACTTCCTTACGCTAAAGACCTTACGGTTTTAGGTATTACCACTGAAGAACTTACTAATGCTGCAGACTCAGAAGCTATCTTACGACTATTCAGAAGTAAGCAGCTTTCTGGAAGTCAACAGTTTAAGTATGAACTACTTGTTGAAGTTGGTGATGATTTCTACGGTTTCCTACCTAACTCATTGGGTGGTGTATTCACTGTTTACAACTATGAAACTGACAAAGGTAACTTTACGCTTGGTCAGTACATGGATAGTGAAGGTCATATCAATAAGTCCTTTGTTCCTGCTGATGATAGTTACATTGCTTGGCGTACAGGTAGTGGCGGTGGTAGTGATGCAGCTCTTAGACAAGAGTTTGAGCAATACAAAACCACAACCAATGCAACTATTCAACGTTTAGAAGAAACAATCGGTACACTAGAAAACCTGATAGATACTGCATTCTGGAAACAAGAGCTTACTTACTTCAACAATGTTCTTAAGTCTGAAATGACTAACATTAAGGGTGATAAGAGTGATCAGACGGTTACTATCGTAGGTAGCGGTGGTCAAGCAGAAGTTCCTGAAAACTTCAACGTTTACGTTGGTTGGGATACTAATGACCAAATAACTGCACCAGAAATTCTTGACCTTGATGACACTGCTAATGGTAAGAAAGCAATAGCTTCAAGCAAAGATACGCTGATTGGTCAAGCTTTTGCAACTACAAGGGATAACACCAATTACAAATATTCTTACATTGCATTCCCTAAAGATGCAGTAAGTCCAGACCCATCTCTAGTAGATTACCTAAATGGTTCTCCTGCTTCTTGGGAAAGACATGAGGTTGTAATTGATAACTTAATCTATGTAGTTCTAAGACCTGAATGGGCTAACAATGAAGACGATCTAAGCATGGTACTATCTCAAGAATAAGGAAGATTTAAAATGGCAATTAAGTATTTAGATAAGATAGCTTCTGGTATCCCGACCACTATTATTCAGGGTCAGGATGTTAGTAATGTTATGCTTATCAATCCACCTTCATTGCCACCTTTCTTAATGGTAAATAAAGCGGTGCTAGACACCGCTTCTAATTCCATAAAGGTTTACGATGAAAGTGGTAATTTTTCGTTAGAGATAGATTTAAGCAAAGCTGACCTAACTCCTGTAATCGAAGCTATTGAAGCTGTAGATGAAAGAGTGGATGATACCAACAGCAATGTTTCAGCTATAACTTTAAGAATAGAAACAAACGAAGGCGATATCACAGACATCAATGCGGAGATTGTCCGTGTTGAAGGAAAATTGGATAGTGAAATTCTTCGAATAAATGCAAACGAGAATGGTCTATCTGAAGTAAAAGGTATTGCAGAAGCTGCTGACACCCTTTCTAAAGCTAATGCAGAAAGACTTGATGCTATTGATCCAGAAGAGGTTGGTGACCTTGTAGAACAAATCAGTACTAACAAAACTGATATAGCAGATATTAAGTCTGATCAAGCAATTGATCAAGCAGCTATTAAAGATAACAAAGAGACTACTGATGAGATTAATGAGAACATTGCTGCCATTAATCTTGAAATATCAGCAACCAATGAGTTAGCACAAGAAGCTAAGGATGAATCAGCAGAAGCTCTTGGGGTTGCAGGTAGTGCCTCTTCTAAAGCTGATGCTAATGCTGAAAGGATTGATGCTAGAGATGAAGACATTACTAAACTTGAGGCTTACTTAAGTGGGCTTGAAGGTAGGGTAAATACTAACGAAACTAATATATCAACAAACGTAGATGATATCAAAACAGCTACAGCTAATGCTGCTACCGCTCAAGCTCGTGCAGATTCTGCTTATGAGAAGGCAAAAGCGGCACAAGATGAAGCTATTGGTAACTCTGTAGCTATTGCTGCAAACAGTGCTGCTGCTACAGCTAACAAAGTACAACTTACCAGTCAAAAGGAACAAATACGTGTTTTAGAAGGTTCTACTGCGGCATTACAAGGTCAGATGTCTACAGTAAAACATAAAGCTCGTAGAAACCAAATTGATATAGGTGTGTTAGAACAGCAACTTCCTAAAGTAGAAGCTAAAGCTGATGAGGCATTAGGAACAGCTAACACTAACGCAGGGAATATAGATAAAATAGCTGAGGTTTCCGATGAGAAATTTGAAGCTATTCAGCAAGCTCTAGAGGCTCAGGAAGAGATAAATTCAGCTACAGGTGAAAACTTTGAAGCCATTGAAACCAAGATTGGTGAGATGGACACTGATCGAGGTGAAATCAGAGGTATTGCTGAAGGTAATGCTGTAGATATTGGTCTTATCCAAACAGAACTTGGCATAGAAGGGTTAGGTGGTTACTTTAAACAAGGTGAAGACCTAATAGCTGGTAGTGTTAGTTCACGAGGCAGTAGCATTGTAGATGGCACAATCCCTGATACTGCTGCTGTTGATAGTGATCTTCCTCCTGATGTAAGTGGTACCTTCCAGTATTTTGTTAAGAAAGGTGATGGTACCTATCAAGCTTTGTTTGAGTTTGATGAAAATGGTTTCAATCTACACAATAAGCCTCTGCAAAACCTAGAAAGTGGTGGTGATACAGACACGAATGCAGCTAACATTGGTGACGTTAAACGTATTGCTGTTAGTGAGGGTGGTGGTCTTAAACCTGTTGAAAATAAATGGGATATGCTAACATACCCGCTTATTAATGCAGGAAGTATCGGTTTTAATGAACAGATATCTTCTTCAGGTGATGGTGCCGCTTTTGCTCGATTTACTACAGGTGATTTGCAGTTAGGTGCAAGTGGAATAGTATACATCGATGTTAATGGAACACAAAGACTATTAGTAGACAATAACAGAATCGATATGACTGGTTCTCCCTTTGTTCTTGCTAAAAACAGTCCAGAAGAAGGTCGCTCTCCTCACGAACTGATCAACTGGGAAACTCTCCAAGGTATGCCTGATAAAGGATTAACTCCTTTTAATGACACTTGGTTCATGGATGGCTACCCGATGGTTGGTGTTCCTTCTGTTGGATACCGTTCTGATGAAACTGGTTCTAGATCCACTTATGAAGAATACACTGCTAAGATTTTAGCTGACAACATTCAGTTTGTAACTCAAAATGACTCTGGTCATTATGTAGATATAAATTTTGAAGGTGTTGATGTCAATAACCTTGAGGTCAAGAATGTCAAAGAATCTTCAGTTCATACAAATGCTGCGACAGTAGGGCAAGTTAAAGAAGTTGAAGGTAAAATACCTGACGTATCTAACTATGTTGAAACTGGAACAACGGCTGAACTCGATGCTGTTGTGTTCGGTGGGGGTACCACTAAGATTGATCATCAAGATGAGCTAGGGTTAGTTCTTGAAGGTGAATCTATATATGGTAAGACGCAAGAAGGTGTTGAGCTTTTCTTTGTTGAAAATGGTAACTTCAACGTTAAAAGCAAGAAGATTCAAAAAGTTCGTGATGGCGTTAGTGATGATGATGCTGCTACAGTTAATCAGGTAAATGCTGTTGAAACTAAAGTAGATAACATAGTTATACCTCCAGATAACTCAGAACAGGTTGAGCAAAACAAGTCAGATATTGCAGCAGTAAAATCAACGGCGGATGCTGCGGATGAACTTTCTAAAGCTAACCAAGCTGCAATTAATAATCTCCCTCCTATACCTTCTGTTGAGAACTTTATAGAGAAAGATACTGATGCTACGTTAACTACACTTGAACTTCAAGATAAATTAACGTTTAAAACCGAGAATGGCGGAGAGGTAAATTTCAATGATATTTTGAAATTTAATAACGGCGGTTTTACTAAAATGGCAATCGTTAACTCTACTATCGATGTTCATATTCCATTCTCCATGAGCGGTAATAGGATATTGAATCTTGCATCAGGTGAAGATGGTGACACAAACGCTGCTAACATTGGTGATGTTAAAAGAATTGCAGGTAATGCTCCTGATCTTGATGATTATGCTAAGTTAGACACTGATGTTAGTTTCCACAAGGTATCTCCCACCAGTATTGATTTTACAGACGCTGATGCTGATACAGTTATACAGCAGAAGCAAGGTAAAAAGGTAGAACTTAAAGTTGGCACAACTCTCAACGCAGAACTAACTGACTCCGGTATGAAGTTTGGCAGAGATGTTAACGCTAGTAATCAAAACATCAACAATATGGGTGACATAAACTTTGCTAGTAATGCAGCACTAGTTGGTCATACTACTGGAGATTTGGCGATACTAAATCTTAAAAAGATTTCTCGTAATGATTCTAACGATGCTAACAGTGTAACACTTGACAGTGGTTTTAACACTTATAAAAGTAATACTCATAACTTTGAAACCAACGACGGTGTAGACCTGATATCAGTAGACACTAATGGTATTCATATTAAGAATACCCACGCTAACCCTAAAGCTGATACTAATATTAGAATCGATAGTAGTAACCAAAACACTATTTACGATAATATAGGTCTTGTCTACTTCAACACAATAGATAAAGATTCTGGTGAAAAGAAGAGAATCTTCCTTACCAGTCAGGGTGGTGCTACTACCTTTGATCATGCTGTTAGAAGTAAAGAAGGTTTCACTAACGGTACTGCAACATTCAACACCAACACTGATAAAGCTGCTTTTGTTGATTTTCGTACAGACAGTGAAGTTAAACTGGGTGCTCATAGCCAAGTTAAGTTTGCGATAGCAGGTAAAACTCCTGTTGTTGTAAAACCTGACTCGTTGGACTTTAGTTCTCTTGATTCTACTATGAAAATCAATCATGATCATAACATTGATGTGATTGTTAGTGGTACAACTAATGTAGCTTTCAAATCTAATGGTATGAAGTTACTTGCTGCTGTTGATGGTAATGCTCAGAGTATTAACCATTCAGGTGATATTCACTTTAATGAGAATAAAAAGTTATTCGGTTCAAAAGCAGGTAATCTACAACTGAGGTATGTTAATAGTCTCTGGTACGGAGATGGAACTGGTAGTAATATCCAGTTCAATAATGCCAATGATGTTAGATTCACTGGTGATCATATCAGATGGTATCACACTGATGGAACGCAGTACGGAGGTATTTCTAAAACAGGTATCAACCTAAGAAATACTACTAAAATTGTAGGTCTGCCTCAAGGTGAAGATGACACTGACGCTACAAACATTGGGCACATTAAAGAGTTAATCGAGGAATATGCACCATCAGGTGGTGGCGGTGTAGATTTTCAAAACTACATCAATAGAACCGCAGATGGTAGCAAAACCTTCTACGAAACTACATCTAGTGAGGCTAACGCTTGGATTACTCATACCAACAATAGCCAAGGTACTATAACCTATACATTTGATTACTCTAGACAAGGTCAAGAAGTAGTAGCAGCTATTGAAAACAAATCAAAGAGAACTATCATTGCTAAAATGAAAGTTAGGCAAAGTATTGTCCTAACAGTTGAGGTTCCCAAATACTCTGTTTTCACTGCCCGTTATGTCCCTGAGATTGGTAAGTATGTATACAATATTGGTACTTGGTATCCGACTGAACAAAGGGTAATACATTTAGATGAACTAACCCCTGTTGTTGTTGATGACCATAAGCAGATGACATTAAACATCATTGCGGCTATGCCTAATCACACCACGTTAATAGGTTATCACAACCCTGATATACATGGTGCAAGCAAGTACAAATTTATTACTAATGGTAAAGATGGGTCTAAGTCAGAGGGTACTAAATGTACAGCAGTAATCCATAAACACACTGCTGGTCACGCTACAGGAATATCTACTACAGAAAAATCAGGTAGAGTCTATTCTAGGGTACTAGATGGTACTACTGGTATTTGGAACACCAACGATACTAGTCATTCATTTAGTTTAGCCGAAGACATTCCGTTAGATGAAGTCCCTGAAGATCAAATCTTTTTCACAGGTGATCAAGGTATGGTTGAGTCCTACTTTGATGGAGATGAGTTAAAACTTAGACCTATTGAAGGCTATAACGTTCCTAAACAGGAACAAGATATTCAGGCTTTACAAGCGGAATCTGACTCTAACAAAGTAATCACCAAGATATTCAAGAATGAAAACCTAGTAACAATCCCTTATACACAGGAACACCCTGTTGTTGAAGTATTTGTACTAGATGGTTCTGAAACTATCAACGGTAGCGGTTTAACTGTTATCGATGACAACACTCATAAATTCAGTGGCGTTTACAACACAGTAGGAAGTGTTTCTTTGTACGACAATAAGTGGTCAACGTTCTCTTACCACAATGCTTATAAACATGTCAGTGAGAATTACTATGTAGTGTTCGACCAAAGTTTAACAACTTGGGTAATTCTAGATACTTCGGTTCCTCACACTTCTGTTGGTGAAGATGTAGGTAGTGGTGATAAGATCAGCCTAGACCACACCGGATTACTTCCTGAAAGTTTCGGGGATTACAACATAACGCTAAGTATTGATGATATTAGTTCTTTGGAATTCATCAAAGCTGAAGCGAACACTCGTATAGACTCAGATGCTAAGACAGTGATAGTCGATTTTGGTGTATCTAAACCTTCGGGCAAAATAGTTATTAAATAAAAGAACACAGGTTTGACCTACCTGATCGGTAACGGGAGTAGCTAACTCGTTATCGGTAAAACAGGTCTGCAACCCTTCCAAATAGAGACGAAGTGAGTCTCGATAATAAACACATATAGGAATAGAAAATATGTCAATGATCTACACAAACAAAAACCTTAACGGCAACGATCTTCTTCAAGTAGGTAAAGTAGAAATTCTATCAGATGCTTCTGGTCAAAATGATGCAGTTCGCAAGTCTCAGGTAGAAACTATCGCAGCTACAGCAGTCCAGACAGGTATTGTATCAGCACTAGCTAATGCTTCTGGTACCACAACTTACTCTTCAGAATTTATTCAAGCAGGTTTGGACTCTAAGCAAGATGTTCTTTCTGTTGACAGCCAATATTTTACTCTCGTAGGTAACACTCTAGGTTTTAAAGACCTTGGTATTGTTAAGCCGTACAAAGATACTTCAAACACTACTCTATCAGAATTTATTGCAGATGCAACCTTTAATGGTGACGGTACTCTGACAATCGGTGGTGAAGTGTTGGATAAAATGTCCATGATCTTCCTACAATCTGCAACTGACCCTTCAGAGAAAGCTTTTGTTTACATGGGCACAAATGCAGGTACTGCTGATGATTTTGTATCATTCTCTGTAGACTACAATCAAGGTACTATTCGTAGCTTCTTCTCTGGTACTGGTGTAGGTATGACATACACAGCAGGTACTGGTACTTACTCGCTAGACTTTGGTAACTCTGCTTCTCAGCTTGGTGCTCACTCTGTACCAGTGGATGCAAATGAGTTCAATAACATTGTACCTTCAACTGTACTTCAAGCACTTACACAACTAGAAGAACTTGTAGAAGCTGTAGATGTTGCAGCAAGTGGTGGTCAAGCTACTATCTCTACTCGACTAGACAATCTATCAGGTGTGACAGGTGCAAACCTAACTACTTTCACTCAAGGGCTTTTCTCTGATAATAAGACAATCAAGGAAATTCTACAAGAAAGCGAATCACTACACAAGAGCGGTATTCAGGATAATGCAGCTATTCGTTCAGAAGCGGTTACAGAAGCAGCTCGTGTTGATGCAGCTATCCTAACTGAGAAAACTCGTGCAGAAGGTGCAGAGGCAACTCTACAAGCTAACATTACATCGGAAGCAGTTTCTAGAGCCTCTGGAGACGCTACACAGCAAGCTAACCTACTTTCTGAAGCAATCACACGTAGTGCAGAAGATACAGCTATCAAGGCTCGTCTAGACGTTCTAGAAGGTAGCGGTGTTGGTAGTGTAGCTAAAGCTGAAGTTGATGCTAAAGCTCATGCTGATTCTAAGGTGGCAACAGAACAATCTCGTGCTCTTGCAGCAGAAGCTGCGCTAGACACTAAGATTGATAACCTAGCAGAAGGTGATGTACAATTTGTTGGTGTTATCGGTGCTTCAGGTGCAGTCACTATTCGCCAAGCTCGTATCGATGCAGGTGACTCTCGTAACGGTGGCGACATCACCTCGATGGTATTGGAAGCAGGTGAAACTTTCGTAGTTGGTACAGCACAAACTATTACATTCTCTGATGAAGATGCTGTTCTACAAATCGGTGACAAACTGATGGCTGTAGATGATGGAGTAGCAACTAAAGCTAAATTCAACATTACACAGTCAGATGGATCAGCAATTACAGTAGCGAGTGTAGATGGTGCTCGTATTGAACTTTCAGGAGGTAAGCTTGATGTTACAGCAGACAGTATTGACCGTACACAACTTGCAGCTACTGTCGAGGCAGATATTGATGACAAACGAAGTCTTACTTCTGCAAACGCTATTACCTCTGATGGTGACACACATTTCGTAAGTTCTGCAGTAACAGGTGCTCAACAAAACATCTATGTGAAACGTGAACAAACTTCAAGCGATGCATTGACAGGTACAGCTCGTACTATTCTTGCAGAACTTCACGTTAATTCAGATGGTAGTGGTAGTCCAATTGCTCCTTCTTACGCTCATACAACTACAATGGCAACTCACTACACAGGAGATTGTGTAGACCTTTCTATGGTTATCGCAGGTGGTAACTTTGAAGGTAATGGTAAAGCAAACACAGCAACACAAGCAACAGGTGTTTACGGTACAGCTACTAAATCTCAACTTGGTGTGAACGTTGGTGGTACTTTCGTAGCAGATGGCGCAGCAGTGAGCAATCTAGGTGCATTTGGCTTTGCTTCTACAGATGGTGTAGGTGCTGACCGAGGTGTTTACGGTGCTGTAGCAGCAATGGATGTAGCAACCTTCTCAGGTACTCGTACAGCAGACCCTGTTCCTTACAACGATGTAGCAGTAGTAGCAGATGCTAAATATGCCCCTGCTGGCTCTAAAGCTTTGTATGCTTACGGAGATGTAGTATTTGAAGGTGGTAGTGTTACTGTTCCTTCTGCAAGTGCTGATACTGATGCTGTTAACCTTGGTGACATTAAAGGTAAAGAGCGTATCTTCGAGTTTGACCTATCAGATGGTGTTGCTAAAACTATCACCGTTTCTGGTATCGACCTTGATAAAGCTATCATGCAAACTACTGACAACAATGAAACTGTTGAAGTTAAAGTGGTTCGTGACAGTGTGAACAGTCAAGTTGTTGTTACTGCTACAGGTGGTAACTTAACAGATGTTCGACTACTGGTTCAAGAGCTTTCTTGTGAAGTAACTCAAGCTTAATATAACGGGTAGGAGGGAGAAATCCCTCTTTCCCATGTTTAACTTAAAAGAGGCATGTGTTCATGACAAGAGAAGAATTATTAACCTTAGCAGGTTTTACAGAAGAAGATTTGATCATTGTTGCTGATGAAGAAGCTGAAGATTTAGTTAAAGCAAGTGGCATGTCTTTGATGTTTGTACACAATCAAACCGATGCAATTTGTTTAGCTGCAGTAAAACACGAAGGTATGGCATTACAATTTGTTAAGCAACAAACTGAAGCTATTTGTTTAGCGGCGGTAACAGAGAATCCAGAAGCTTTAAGTTTAGTGGATAATCAGACAGAAGCCTTATGTCTAGCGGCTGTGAACGTTGATGGTAGTGCTTTACGTCACGTTAAAACACAAACTACAACTATTGTAGAGGCGGCTGTAACTAATAAGGCAAGTGCTATTGAATATGCCAATATGTCACTTTACCCTGCACCACCGCCACCTCCAGAAGAAGAAGAGTAAGGAAGCTATATGATGTCACCAGATGTACAGAAAGTTTTAGAAGCAATTGAAACAATCCAAGGTCACAGTTTGGTACCTGAAAACACTTACTCTATGATCTATCATTTCATTTCTGGCTTGGGAAGTGAAGCGATTTATGATTGTGCAGGTAAGAGTGAGCAATTCAAGATGGGATATATTCAAGGTTATGCATTAGCGTCTAAAGAAGGGCGAGGTGCGTGAGATGGATATTAAAAAGACAATAATTGGTGTTTTTATTGCAATGGCACCCATTTCTACAGCGGGGATGCTTAGTATGTATACAGATGTTCAATTAAATACTGAGCATCGTTTAGAAAGTAAAGAAGTTGTAGAAGATATCAAAGCTTTGAGAAAAGATGTGTGTTGGATCAAAGAACACCTTCGTGGTGAGAAAGTCCCTAGTTGCGATATGTAAATTACAGATATGTTTAAGCCCACCGAAATGGTGGGCTTTTGTTTTGTAGGTCATTTAATTGTCTAAACACGCTCTAATTCTAATTGTATAGCCTATCAGAGGCGTTGTAAAGCTTTATTTATACAATGTATCCAATTTACTTGTAAAACGTCTGTGTGTTGCTTACAGAGGGGATTTACGATTAACTGCTCCCCCTTATAAATCTACTCTTCACTCTTTTTGCAGTAAGATGCAAGTACTCTTTCGGGAGCGCCTTCCCACAGTTTAGGTTCTTTCCCCCACCCTACAGTTTTCTCGACAATACTAACCTTTGCAGCAGAACATTCTTCAACAGATGAAAAACCGTCAATATTGATTTCCATTGTGTGACCTGCTGTAGATTTTATCATAAGTAATAGTGTTAGTGTATACATAATAAAATTCCTCTTTAATTTAAAACAAATTTACATTTATCGTAAAACACCCTCATCTTAACAGAATAAGAGAGGGTGTCAAGGGTTTATTTCTCTTTTACGATTTTACAGTTGGTATCAGAACCTACAACATGTATGTAAGCTTTCTTCATCACATCATGCACTTCGTATTCAAACTCTTTATCACAGATAACTTCATCAAAGACAGGAATTACTGCAGTTTTATAGTTTTGAATCATATACTCCAAGATATAATCCATGACACGACTACCGATGTTACTAGGGTCATAATCACTATTACCAAAGAAATGTTCCATGATAACTTCATGCTTATCAATCAGTAGATCTATGATTTGCCCTACAGGAATACGTCTTTCAGGGATATCTCCCTCATCCACCATACGATCTAGATTAAACTTCTCTGCAATATCCTTACTAACCGAAGCATTAAGCTCTTCTCGACATTTTGAGTAGTATATACGAGTCATAATCATCTTACCAACCTCACGAAGTACTGAAGGTTTATAACCCTCAATAGTAACCTTGTAAGGGTCTCCTTCCATAACCTCGCCCTGAAGAGAGTAAATCAAGGATGTTTCGAAAGCTTTAAAGTCATACACACAAGTTTCATTACCATCAATAAGTAACCTGTGCCTTTCTTGTTTGGACAAACTTTGTATTGCGAAATCGTACATTCGCCCTCCTTTGTTGAAGTTTGTATTAAAAATCTTAACTAGTTGTAGGGAATACACCTTTGAGTTCACTGGATCTAATATTCTTGTATTTATTAACCACTTATTAGCTTCTACTAAAGTATTTTTGATAGGAGCATACATCTTAGGAAGTCTGAAGGTAACATCATTCTTGTCTTTATCTCTCAAAACAATAACGTTCCTTTGAGGAGTTAAAACTTCAGTCAGTTCCTTCATATCTTCTTTAAACTTATTAGGTATTGTATAGATAGATTTCTTTGTCTCTGCTACACGGTAACTCCACTTGCCTTTACTTTTAAAGGTCTCAAATTCAACACCACCTTTCTCAACACCACCTAAACCTACAGACTCTAAGTATTCAAACAACCATACAGTGTATTGATAGCTTACCTTGTCTTTACTTTCTCTTCCATTACATATGTACCCTTTACTGTAAGAGTTAGGTCTAAGGGTTATGGTCATAGTATCTTTATTGTTAACAACATGTTTATGTATATTATTAAAGAATACCTTTAAAGCTACACTGCACAACTGTAACCGTGTTGCTGTCTTTGAACGTATCTTACCTTTTTCTATAAGAAATTGTATAAAATCATTTAAATATACCTTACTGATTTTTACTACCTCAGAGGGTATATCAGTATCTAGAGAATATCTCATAACCCTCCTTAGGAATGAGTTTTAATTAAATAGGAGACCACACGGAAGGCAAATAGGGTTTTTCCTATGTAAAACATGCACTTACGTTATGTTTTTAGTGTTCACGATTCTCCCTTATAATCTTCAAGCCACTTATCAGCAATATCCTTATTATTTCTGTGAAAGGCTTTTAGTACGACCCAATAATTGTCGGAATCTACACCCACCCCTGTACAACTGTATTCTGTCTTGTAGTGTACAACCAGCCAAACTTCTTCAACTTCAACCTTCTTCCACCAAAGGTAACCTGTAGTTGTTCGCCTCTCCCCTAGTACAACCTTGGGTTCAGGAAAACCACAACATAATCCCCTATAATTATCATTTATAGGTCTTACTATACTACTCATGCCATCCCCTCGCTAAATTTAGGACATTTATCTTTAAAACTTTTACTCACTTTACGATACATATCATACTCATAAAGCTGATCTTCATGTTGAAATTGTTTTGGTACACAATCACGACAACAATAAGGTACAGGTCGGTCTATCCAGAATTCAAACATCTGTTTACTCATAACTCACTTACCTCCAACTCTTCTTCCAAGATTCTTTACCAAACATTAAAGGTTTTGTTAAATCTCCTACCTCAAAGCTTGCATGAGTTTCTGAAGGAGTATTATCGATATTAGCTGGGTGGTAATAAAGTTCTGAGATAGTAGAAGGAACCACATCTTCAGCAATATCAGTAACTGTCTCAAGGTTGGTATAATACATACCTAAATCTTTAATATCTTGACTATTATCTTCGGAATATCCATAGAATTTAAAATAACTACTCAGCCACGTAGAAGCTTTGTGTAGTAGATCTTTAGTTATTTCTAAACCTAAGTGTTTATACCATTTAAAACAACCTTTCCATGCTTGTATTTCATTGTAAACTACCTTACCTTCCTGTTGGTTTTCGGTATGATGTCCTAGTTCATGAAGCAAAGCTAAAACTTTAAAACGATCTTCTTCAAAATCCCAAACAATAATCTTCTTACTTAACTTACCTTCGTTATCAGTAAAACTAAGATAAGATGCATGATTCTTTTGCGCACACCAGTCAACTGTAATACCTTGACCCAACTCCTTACCATCACGGGAATCATAAACCCTGACATCCAAAAAGTTAGTTTCTATCCATTTGATCACTTGTTTTGAATTCATAATCAAATCCCTGCAACACTGATCAATACCCAAGAAATAATAACCGTTGGTACACCAATATAAATTGAAAACTTTACACCATTTTCAGAAATCGCTTTCATCCAATCGAATCCTCGGAATGAGCCCATTACAAAGAACAATACGGTACCAATTGTAATGACCGAAACTATGTATGTCAACATAAAACCTAGCGTGTTACCAAAAACTTCTACTAAAGCGTTGTTAAGTGTAATAATTGCTGGTGTTGTAAATTGTGTGATCATAATAGTTTCTCCTTATTTAAAATTAACTTTCAATTTAATGTCTTCATATGTTTCAGCATTAACCCAAATCTTCACTGTAGAGCCATCTGAGAGCTTTAAGGCAACTTTGTATAGCTTTGGACTAGTATAGTGAAACAATGCGGTTACAGCGACTGTGATGAGCAATAAACCAGTAATTATACCAATTGCAATCCAAAATACCCACAATCCTGCATGAACACCTTTACGCTTCTCACCTAGTTTAACAAAAGATTGTACATTTTCTACATCTACATATTCTGTAATCATGAGTTTTCTCCTTCTCTTTAAGTTACAAACATCTTAAACAACTCAAGCCAACAAGTCAACAATAAATTTTAAATTTCTTTTGTGTTATAATGAAAAGGTGAAACAATAATTCTAATAACAATAAAGAGGTTACTGCTTATGAGTAGTATCAACACAGATTTACTTGTGGGAATCCTTTCTGAACGTCACCCACACATTGCTTCGTCAATGATTGAACGTTTAGTTAACAATAGCAAGCTTAAAGATTTTCAAAAGATCATGGATGAAGTGGAAGAACAACTGATCTTCGAAGAACAAAAAGAAATCACCCCTCCACGACATAAAAGAAAGCATCTTCTAGATTTCACCCGTAACTGGTGATCGTATGGGTATTAAAGTTCATATAGACGACAGTATGGTTAAAGAGCTTGAGAAAGATCTTGAGTTTATGGGTAAACATGCTGTCACTTACGGGTATTATCCTGAACAGATTCATCAAGATTCACAATTACCTTTGGCAACGATTGCAGATTACAACGTAAACGGTGTTAAAAATAGTAAAGGTGGTTGGCACATACCTCCACGTGATTACTTTATTTACGCTGATATGTTTGCTCAAGAAGATGCACCTAAGTTTTTCAAGACAATCAATCACGCCTTAATGGTAGGCGGTCAAAGTAAGATTATGACAAGCTTAAAAACTATCAGTGAAGATTGTGCAGATAAGCTTAGAGAAGGTATTGACACTCAAGAATTTAAACCTCTTGCACCAAGTACTGTAGCTAAGAAAGGCAGTGATGTGATCTTGATTGATACAAATCAATTATACAATGATGCAAAAGGTAAAGTAGAAAAGGTAGATAATAGTGGCAATTAGAGGAAGACGATTAATTAAGCGGTATGACCTTCCATTGGTGTACCGCAACTTTGAAAAAGATGATCAAAGTGATGACCCTTGGGACAATGGTGATGCGGTCGTAAAAAAGTTTACTAAAGTGGTTGCTGATGAATGTACTGTTCAAAGTCCAAGTAGGAACAATATAGCACCTGAGATGCAAGGTATCGACCTTACAAACGTTTTTGTAGTATATACCAACACTTACATTCCTGAACCGACAGACGGGTCTGACAACCTTCCTGCGGCGTTTTACTTGAGCAATGCATGGTTCTCTTATGATCCTAGCTTTCCGGCTCAATGCGGTGGTTGGTATAAAGTCCTTAGCGTACAACAAAAGTTAAACCGTGTAATCAATCACTACAAAGTTGTTATAGTAAAAGATAATAACATTAGTGCAGGAGATTACCCTGACACTACAAGTTTTGATGATCAAATTAAAACACGCGAACAATTTTTGTCTGAAAGTTGGGAGGATTTGTGGCTACAATAAAAGATGTCCCTTTATTCAAAGATAGCGCGGCAGGTTTAAAGAAGAATATTGGTGAGATGTTGAAATCAACTTTCCCTAATCACAAGATTTACTTCTCTAACCAAAACATTACAACCCCTGATGAAAAGTATATTGTAGTCAAGCGCACTGTTAGAAAAGGCAACACTAATGGTTTAAACTTAGTTCCTACTCACTTTTTCACCGATCCCGTTGCATCTGAAAGAACTTACACTTACATGGCAACAGTAAGTTTTCGTATTAAGTTTCATAAAAGTTCTGCTATTGATGATGCATTTTATTTAAAGATGCTTCTATCAACTGATGACTTCCACTATAAGTGGTGGGGTACAGACTTGTACGGGATTACCAATGTCAGTGATGTAACTGATGATCCAGTGGTTGTAGATTTCGTTCAATGGGAAGAAGGTGCAATATTTACCTTTGATTGCAATTATGTATTTAAGCATGTGTCGGGTGATACATCTTATATCGATAAAGTTTTATTCTCTGTTGATAATTCTTCAGGTAAACACGATGGTGAAACTAAGGAATTCTGGAAAGACTTTGGTTTCGATACTTACGCAGAATATGCTGCTAGTAAACAATAACTTAAATCTAGCATAAAAGAAACAAATCTGATATAATGGTCGTTTACGCAGACAGGTTATTTCTATAGCCTCCTTCCTTCTCGTCTGAGAACTCTGTGTAATTTCGAAATTACATAAATAAAATCCTTAAATTAGAGGAATCAATAATGGCAACATTTACAGGATTAGATGCTGTTGAAGTGGTAGTTGGGTCTGGTACTCGATTCGGTGAAACACAAAACTTCAACATTCCTTTAGTGGTTATCCCACACAATCTAAGCGATGCACGTTTGTCAGCGTTTGCATCAACAAAATCTCTGGCAGATCTAGGTGCAGCAACAAACTCTCCTGTATCTCGCTATATAACAGGTTACTTTAACGGTAACTTCCCGTCAAGTGTTATTAAAGTTGCTCGTGCAGATCTTTTGAACACAGATATTATTGTAGGTAGTAATATTCCTGCAGAAGATGAAGATATCTCTGTTAACATCGTAGTTAATAAAGTAGCTAAGGTTGTTAAACATACTCAAACTTCAGCAGAATCGGATGCAGCTAAAACAGCAACAGCTCTTGCAGCAGCTTTGACCTCAGCTTTCCCTGAAGGTAACGGTAACCCTACCTTTTCGGCAACAGGTGCAACAATCACTGCAGTTCCTGATACGCTTTCTGTTAGTATCGGTTGGGACAGTATTGATGCAGATGGTGTTCCACACGTTCACGTTGTAGATACAACTAACGAAGATTTGGTAACTGTAATCAATACAGCAACTAGGGTCGATAATGACTATCACTACCTAATGGCTTCTTCTCGTGAATCGGCAGATGTTGTTAAGCTTGCAGATTTTGCAACAGCTAATGACAAGCAGTACTACACGGCAACAAGTGATTCTAAAGTAGCTGACAATTCAGATACCAATAACATTGCAAAAACTCTTGGTGATAAAGCTCAAGATAATGTTTCTCTTATGTACCTTTCTACAGATGACTTCTACTACTCAGAAGCTACTGTTGTAGGTGGTGAAGCTAACCTTGAACCTTATAACTTGCAAAACCCTAACTTCAAAACACTTGAAGGTATTCCAGTAGACTATCTAACTGAGTCTCAAGTTATCACGCTAACTCAACGTAATGTCAACTTCTACGTTAAGGATCGTGGTTACAAGGTTTACAAAGAGGGTTGGACAATGGGTGGTAACTTTACAGATACTATCCGAAACCAAATCTGGGCGCAAGTTAGAACTGAAGAAGCTTTGACAGCACTACTTAAAGAATACGCTGATCGTGGTTCTGCATTACCTTATTCAGATGAAGGTGCAGCTATTATGGAAAGCCGAATCAGTAGTCAGGTTATTGATGTAGGTATCCGAGGTGGTACAATTGCAACAGGTACTACTACAGACCCTGTTACAGGTAAGACTATCAATCTTAACCCAATTGTACAAGCAGGTACACGTGCTCAACAAACAAATGCAGATATTGCTTCTCGTACTTGGCGCAATGTTTACGTAGAGTATGTTTACGTATCTGGTATTAACCACATCAAGGTTACTCTAAACGTAATCCTAAACCGTGACCCAAGTTAATAGGTGATTTAAATGCAAGATACTCAAATTTACAAATACGATCCGAAAGACGTAATCTGTCTTGTTGGTGGATTCCCTATTCGACTCTCAGGCCCGTTAGTTATCGCACGTACAAACGATGTGACCACTGAACAAGTTGGTCAAACAGGTAAGGATATGTGTGTTAACATTAACCGTAACACTATCGGTACAGCAACTCTTCCTGTAATGGCTCAATCGGCTGAAGATACCGCCTTTAGTGAGATAGCGGGATTAGGGGAAGTTTATGACTTTTACCTTCTAGAGAAATCGACTAATAAACTTATTAAAACAAAATGTTGGTATAAAACACAACCTGATTTATCTTTAGGTGATGAAGTTGAATACCGCGCACACGTACTAACTCTTGCAGATGCAAGTATGTCACTATCTAATGGCGCTAAGAGCTTCATCAATGAGGTTACAAAAGCTGCACTGGGTTAATAAATAAAACATGTTCCACAAGGATGTGGATCTTTTCACAAAGGATTGTGTGATATTAATAAAGATTGCAGAGGATTGCAAAACATGAGTAATAAAGATTTAAGTAATAAAGATTTTCGAATTAATAAAGATACAAATAGTGCTTTTGGTAAAGCAATGCAGCAACACCAACAGCAGCAACAGTTAGAATCAGATAACCGTAAAGACAAAGTTATCGATGTTAAAGGTAAGAAGTATATCATCAAACGTTGGAGTAATGTGGAAGCTCTACGTAAACTTCCAATGGTAGCTAACCTACTATTTGTTCCGGCAGCAGCTCCTATGCTGGAAGCAGCAACTTTAGCTGGAGATGAACCAGAACTGTCAGCAGAACTTTTCAATGCTGCAGACTTAGTTACTGTTTTGTATGATCGTATGATGCAAGCAGGTTTTGCTGAATTTATTGCAGACTTACTTGATGAAGTTTATGTTCGTGGAAAAGATGTTCCTGTAGATATCGATGAAGATTTCGATTCGGTTTTAGATATCGTACCTGTAGTCTTGGAGGTGCTACAAGCAAATTTTATGATGCAGTTATGCAGGGATTTGTTGCAAATGATTCCCCAAAGTCTAAACCTTCAGGAAATGGCAACGGCGATGAACTCTTCACAGCACACTTCAGAAAAGCAGTAAAAACGATTGAACAAACACAATCTAAACAACATTATGTAGATTACATCAAAGCTCGCATCCTTTATGAAGAAGGTTTGCACGAGACATTAGCTACGTTGAATAGTTACACACTTTGTGAGTTGTTCTGGCTGTATGAAAGAGTTGTTATTCGTGACATGATCTTTGAAGCAAGAGATCGTGACGAAAAGGTGAAAGCAGATATTACAAGCTCTCATCGATAAAATAAAGAATTTAGTGAGCGAGGTTGGGAAGTGTTTCTCGCCTCGCTTTTTGTTTAATTGAACAGGAAAAAGTGTATACTATGGCAAGAACAATGTATAGCTTTACCAATGAAGTTTTTTGGAAGACAAACCTAGCTTCTTGGAGAAATATCAAGAAAGAAAGTGTTGAACTCGGAAGAGCTTTAGGTAGAACATCTAATTTAGGGTCAGATGATGCTCACATCAAAGCCTTTAGGAAAAGAAACCAAGAGCAAGAAAAGTTTGCTGAGTTGCAAGAAAAAGTTATTCGAAGATTTTCTATTGCAAACAAAGATATCAGGGAAATGAGTGAAAGTAGCAGACAGTCTCTGATAAACAGATTAAAAGAACAGAAGACAGTTAAAGATTTACTTTTCATGGAGCGTAAATTAAAAACTGAAGTTCAAGATGAGGTTAGGGCACAAAAGGTACGTACAAGAGAACTAGAAAAGCAAAACATAGCCCAAAGACGCTTAACAGCAAGTACTGAACAGATGGTAGGTGCATTAGCTAGTGTTTACACTGCTGCGGCGGCAGGTAGAGCTATCATGGATGTAGGTACTCAGTTTGAAGCTATTCAAAAGTCCTTTATTGTAGTTTCTGGTGGTGCAGAAGGTGCAGCAGAAGACTTCAAGTTTGTACGTGAAGAAGCTATGCGTCTTGGTGCTCCATTAACCACACTTGCAGAAAACTTTGCTCGTATGAGAGCGGCTGCGGGTGATAAGATGGCACTTAAAGACCTTCAACAGATCTTCATTGGCGTGAATGAATCTGCAACAGCTTTAGGTTTGAACCAAGAAAAAGTTTCCAAGATTATGCTTGCTACCCAACAAATGTTAAGTAAAAACAAAATCATGGCTGAAGAGCTAAACAATAGATGGCTCCTTCTGTAGAAATACAGTTGTAAAATAAACTAATTTAACTGCCGGAAACCCTTTAGAGCTTGACAGTACTAACTATATATGGCAACATAATATAGGGCTTACAGTAATGTGTAAGGTATAGTAAAAACCTGTTAAGATTAGGCAATCGGCATCCAACAATCTTAATAAGTAAGGTACTCTTCTATAAGTGAAGATTATTTCTAAGATTGAGGATCAGAGACTAGGATTTAATCCGTAAGACACAAGCGATTGGTGTTTGAAAATATTAGCCCTTAACAGGTAATGCTGAAGGTGAATATATAGTCCGAGCTGTGCGGAGACGTACAGGAGTTCTTAAGAGAACCGGAGAAGGTGTAGCGCCCTTCTTTGAACATAACTGAACTGGTCAGATGGGTGAAAGCTTACCTTTTGCACTACGGGCTATGGCAAGTGCAGCAGCAGAAGCAGGTTTGATTGATGGCACTATGTCACAACAAAAACAAGAAGCTGCTCTACGTAAACTTATGGAAAATGGTAAAGCTATTGCTTCTGAAATACTGCCTCATTTCGGTAAGGAACTACAGAAGTTGGCACGTGCTAACAACGGATTAGCTAAAGCACTTGAAGATAACTTTAACCCTTCTCTAATGCGAGCTAAAAATACACTCACAGAGTTAATGAATACTATGTGGGAAAATGGTATGAAACAAGCCTTTACTTCTATAACCGACAGTTTCACAGTATTGGGTCAAGAGGCAGGATCTTTAGCAAAAACTCTCTCTAGCTTCCTTGGCGGAGCTATAATGGGTCTTACGTTCCCTATCAAACTCCTACTGGCAGGTATCGGGGATTTAGTAAGCTTCATGAAAGATTTATTCGGAATCACTGATGAAACAGCCGATGGATTTTTAACATTCACAGCTAAAGCCGCAGGTGTTGCAGCAGGATTACTAGGATTGTTCAAGATAGTTAAGATGCTGGTTGGTGGTGTATCTGCTATAGCTAAAGGTTTTGGACTACTTTCAAACTCAGCTAAGGGTGCTTCGGCTGCTGTAGGTGGTGTTGCTACTGCCGCATCAGGAGCATTGGCAGTATTTAGTAAGTTATTTGGAGTAGTAACTGCTCTTATGACTGTATGGGATGCAAGAGCAGGTGGTGATTTGTCAGCAACTTCTCTATTCGGAGACAACGAGATTACTCGTTTCTTAGACAAACCTATCTCTGAGCACTTTGCTTCATCAAGTAACCAAACAGCTCCTAAGCAACAAATTGAAGTTAAAGTTGGTGTAGATGGTAATGGTAACATAACCCCTTACATTATGTCCAAGATAGATGAAGCTCAAGAGCAACAGCTTATTGACTTCTACCAAAACATTTCCCCAATGAACTAAACTTTAAATTATCCCGCTTCGGCGGGATTCTTTTTATCAGATTTATCTTTAAGTGTAAATGTGTTATAATTGTTTAATCATAGATTTACAATAGTACAGGTGAAAAATGTTTATACCTACCTATCTTTCAGAGAGTGGTGGTACCGGAGGTAGGCTATATATGGATGCTTTTACCTCATTAGTACCAAATTTTACCGCCACTCCTACTAAATACCCTATTACAGATAAGTCACAAATAACTAATAATGTAGTAAAACAAAACCCTACTCTTACAATATCAGCTTTTGTAGGTAAAACTCCTCTAATTCAGCACCAAGATAGTATTGTAGGGTATTCTGATTTAGATCAAAGACCTACAAATACGCACGAGTTGTTATTGAATTGGTACAAAAGCTCTACAAGGCTTTTTATTTACAATGAATTTTTTAATTTTGATCAGTATGTAATTACTTCATACACACCTAAGCAGTTTGAAACTTTTGACTCTCTTCAGTTTGATATAACCTTAGAACATTTACGTACAGTAAGTTATTCAAGAGGAACCTTGATTGAATATATGACTCCGACTAAAGAGACAGATGCTAAACCTAAGACTAATCAAAGTGATAGCAATTCTAAAGGTGATGATCAAAACTTATCTCTTATTAAACAGGTATTAGATATCGACCTTAAACAGTTCAATAATATAGGTAACTTTTCAGGAGGAACAGACTGATGTCAGTAACTATAATACCTCTTGAACAAGATCCTTATAAAACTTACAGAATCACCTTAGATAACGAAAGTTATGACATTACTGTTCAATATAACCAAAGATTGATAAACCAATCTACCAAAGATCCTTCTAAAGCAGATAGTTTTTGTATATCCCTAGCTTTAACCGGAAGAGATCCTATTTTTAAGACTTCCCTTAAAACAAATAGAGATATTTTACCTATTTACAAATATAGGGAGGGGTGTCCACAAGGAAGATTAATCTTGATAGACATTGCTGCTGCGCAGAATTTAGTGTTAGGTAAGTATTACGCACCTGAAAGGTTAAGTTATGAAGGTATAGGTACTAGGTTTATATTAGCTTATTCAAGCGAGGGGTAAATGAGAACAGAAATTTTATACAGATTTACCATAGGAAAGCCTTTAAAGTTTGACAAAAACTTCTTTATCCCTTTCAAGAATGAAAACTTCCCTACTATCGCACTAGATGATTACTACGATGTAGAAGATCCTTATAACAGTTACATTTTTACTAGACATCAAATTCAATTTAACATTGACATGGATAGTAGTTCAAAAGTTAATTCCGGTAAAGTTACACTGTTCAACGTTGATGAAGAAGTGGTAAACTTTGTAACAACTAATCACAATAATAATCTGGTTTGTATTCTAGAAGCTGGAGACAATGAACAAGGTTTAAAAGAAATCTTCAAAGGTACAATAACAGCAGCTCAAAAGGTTGATGATACGCAAGATACTTTGTTGAAGATTAGTCTTGGTGATAGTGTTGTTAGTGCAAAGAATGCAAAAACAATTCGTACATACCCGAGAGGCACAACTTACGAAGCGATTTTGAAAGATTTGAATCGTGATATGAAACTTCCTCTTTCCATGTTAGCAGGCGTGGAAGGAAGATTACTTAACCCTGTAACATTTGCAGGTAATAGTCACCAAGCTTTAGAAAGTGTTTCTAATATGTTGGGTTTATCTTACTCTATCCAGAATGGTGTTACAACTGTCATCCCTTATAAAAGTTACAAGAAGAAGGAAGTTTCTATTATCACACCTACTTCAGGTTTAATCGGGAAAATCAAGAAAGCTGTAGATGATAGTAGAAGTGGTATAAGTAGTGCCGGAGAGAATTCAAACAATATACAATTTACATGTTTACTTGATGGTGCTTTAAAACCTACAGAGACAGTTTACGTCGATGATGGCGATATTGTAGGGGCTTTTAAAATAACCAGTATTAAATTTTCTGGAGATTTTGAAGGTAATGATTGGACTTGCGCTGTTAAGGCTGCAAAAGTTGACGGGGTATTAGAATAATGGCAGGTGATCAAAACTATAGACCAAAACAAGCTCCTTACCTTGGCGGATTACATTTTGCAATGAAGCGAGCAGTAACGGACAAACTTCGTTTTGCAAGAACAACATTCCCCGCTACAGTTCTAAAAGTGGATTATGATAAAAGTTTAGTAGATGTAAAACCTAATATCAGATTCCGTTACGAAGAATCTTCTGATGATGAGTTTGAAATACCAATAATCTTAGAAGTACCGATCATTTTTAGTTCCGCTAAACGTGGGGATGCAAGGTTAACTTTTCCCGTTAAAGAAGGTGATGTTGGACTGGTACATTGTTCAGATCGTCACACTGAAAATTTCTTAGCAAGTGACGGTGTATCCATCGTAGATAGTGGACATTTTTCTACTTTGGGTACCGATACTTATTTGAACATTATCGGATTCTTCCCTGAAATCTTCACAGGAGCTGCTAACAAAGGTTTTGACCCTAACGATATAGTGTTGACTCACGGAAAGGCGGAAACCCGCCACAAACAAGATGGGACGATTATATCTACTAGTTCTGCAGGCACTTCTACTATAAGTCCTTCTGGTGAAATTTCATTAGTGAATGGTGCAGGTCATATTAAGCTTTTATCTGATGGTAGTGTAGACATTAACGGTTTTATTATTCAGCCTACGGGAGCAGCCACTTCTCCAGTTAGTGTAGGAGCACCTACGTTGGCAGCATCATCTTCTCTTACTGTCAAAGGTAAGGAAATGGATGGACATGAGCATAGTGCAGGTACATATAAAGTAGGTAGTGATAATGTTACAGGTGAGTCAGGAGAACCAGTTTAATGGCTAAATATGATATGTTCGTTGATCCTTCGGGAGTCAATGATTTAGATTTTACAGAAGGTATTGATTTTAGGTGGACTAATACTATTGAAGAATCACTCACGCAACGTTTGCAATTACGTTACGATGTGTGGGTAGGAGAGTGGGATTATAATACTGCATTTGGTACTCCTTATCGACAAATAATGTCTGCTGGTTTAAACAAACAACAGTTGGATGCAGAGTTTACCAGAATAGCTCTTCAAGAGGAAGATGTCACATCTGTAAAAGTCATAAACTCTGTTAAAAGTAATAAGACAAGATCTTATGAGATACAAAGTTTAGAAGTTTACACAGACGGGGGTGTTTTAGAAATACCTATTTCAAACCCTTATACGAAAACAAATAATTATCCTGAACCTTACGAATTCGATGATTTTATCTTTTGTAAGAAAACAGATCAAGAGATTGCAGATTATAACAAACTTTACGGCTTCATCAACTTCGATGGACTTCCTGAATCAGGTAACAGCACTTGGTGGAACCAGTGGGGCGGTGGTAGTGATCCTAAATAAGAGAGAATTTTAAAAATGAGTGTTTATCCAGCTACAAACAGTAACGAAGCAGTGGAGCTTATAATTGACGGAGGTAACCAACTTCACGATATTATAAACGAAGCTGCAGATAAGACAGTGACTACAGAGAGTGGTGAGATACCTTCAGTAAGGAAGGCTATAGCGGACTCTTTGATGTTTCTTGAACCTCTACCTTGGAAACAAGGAGAGAGTGAAACCAATTTTCTACAAATACGTAGTTTCAATAGTGAACTATATTGGGCACCTAGTGCTACCGTCAATACTCCCAAACCTATGGGAGTTAGTCCTATAGGAGATTCTAATTGGAAATTAGCGCCTCTCAGGTTAAGTAAAAGTTCTATACTTAGTGCATTGGGTAAAGTCAATAAAGGTTTTTGGGATGAAAATCCTAAACTTGGAAGTAGGGATGATTTCGTTGTAGAAAGAAATACAGGTAACGTTTTCGGGGCAATTGTCTTACCTTACCAAGTTGACAGTGCTACACACCCAGCCCCGAACGCACTTGTTGGTACTGAGCTTGTTGATGTTAGCCAGTTTGTATCAGACGGTGGTACTGAAATAAAAGAGGAATTGCTTCAGATAAAGGCTTCACTATTGCCTAAAGCTTCAGATGGGTCAGTTGCTCCAGTTGGAACAACACACATAGAGTTAAATGATGAACTTTTTCAGCTATCAAAAGTAGCTTCAGGTGTTATTTCAAATATCAAGTACAACGATGAGGGTAACCCGTACTCTGCCGCATTTGCCTCTGCTACAGTATCCTTAATTCAGGCACGAATACCCGACACGGTAGCGTATGGTAAGGCGTTCGGCATGGTAGCAAACGGTACAGCAGACGATACAGAGATGTTTTGGAATGCACTAGACTGGTTAAAAGAGCGCGGAGGCGGTCGTCTTGTACTGGATGGTGATATTAAAGTTAGTCTTGCTAATTCTCGACACGATAAAGTGTGTGTAATTATTCCTGCAAGCGTAGAGTTATATTCAAACTCAGGCGCGTCAATAACCCGCCTAGATTCTGAGCGAGGACAAAATGGGATTTTGCTGTGCAACGAAGGTTATGATGATCCAGCAAACGGCGGAAAATACAGCGCGGCAGGTAATATCATCATCGATGGGATTAAAATTTCTGACGGAGCATCTACACCGAAGCGTGGCCTTGGTGATTTGATTGGATTCGGTAACGGCGACGGTCTAGTTGTTCAAAACTGTGACTTCGGAAACCACGATCAACACGCTGTAGATGTTGCCAAGTCGAGAAACTTTGTTATAAGAAACAACGATTCAAAAAATGCTGTAGATGCTCCCGCATCAGCAACATACCAAGTTGACGCTGGTTTAATTTGGGGTATAGCTGGTGCCTCAACCTCGTCATACGATGGTTACATTTACGAGAACGATATAAACGAATCGCTTGCTGGAAACGTCATTCATTTCCATAGTGGAAACCAAGCTAAGAACGTTCATATTTTCAGAAACAGAATTAAGCCTAATAGCACGACAAGGGTTCAAAATGCTATCGGTGGTGATACAGATTGCGGATATATCAACTGTTTCATTTTCAATAACGAAATAAAAATGATTAACCCGAAATCGAGATGCGTTAACTTACCAACACAGGATAATACTAAAACCATTAGAGGACTTAAGATTTTCAATAACACTCTTGAGGGAAAATTCAGAGTTGGTATTTTCATCGGAGATGATAATCCAACACGGAGCGACACTAATGGTCCACTTGTAAGTGCTAAGGTCTTTGATAATAACATAAGGTGTGATTTATCTGACGGGATTGGTAGTTTTACTGACGCAAGAATGATTGCGGTTTCTGCACTTAAAAAAGCTAGGGTTTACAATAACGAGATTGACGTTACAAAAGGTACTTCAAAGATTGATATTAGATATATTGAAGACAGGAATGTTGAGAACTTCTTCTGTTATGGAAATGATCTAATTTCTGACTTTACAACAACATCAGGTAATGTTTCTTGCATCTTGTCGTCTTTCGATTTGCATCTGAAAAATGACCTAAGAACGATAAAAGAAATAAAAGATAATTTCATAAACGTTGTTGGTGCTAATTATTTCATTGAGATTAACGATCCGGGTGATATTGGTAATTACACAAAACTTCAAGGTGTTATTAGTGGTAACCGAATGCCTCAAACACCGAAGTCGAGTGGTGCTCACATTAAAGAGATTACTCCGCTATCTGATGGGACTAATAATTTGGGGTATATTAACTTCGTAGGACACGGGGCTCTTGCAAGCGACCCTTTTATCCTACCAATTACCAAGGCGACTGCTTACTTGAATTTACCTTTGACAGGTAAAAAGCAAGCAAAGACTGCTAACAAACGCGCATCGGCTAATAAGATTGAGATACTTTACTCGCCCAATAGTCCAGATTTCGGGGCTGATACAGAGACGATTAATACAGTTTATCTGAGTCCTACCACTTGTGCGGGTGTGTTGATTAAAGATGTGTCATTGCCAGATGGTCACTTTGACATCATAACGGGTAGTGAAGGTGTATCAATGGTGATCAACGATTCAAGTTTCCAACCAGTAATACGTGATGGCGGATGGATTAAAATCCTAGCTGGCATATAAAAAGACCCTTTAAGGTCAATGAATCCCGACTTAGGTCGGGATTACTTTAAGTATTAGGTGAAATATGACATACGAAGAATACCTAGCAAGACAGCCGCGACTGGAGCCAATGGTTAGATGCATTGAAATGAAATATAAGTACCGACTTAGTAAGAAATAAAATACTTTTTATGATATAATATCTTATAAAGTATGAGTAAATATTAGGATTTTAAATGGCAAACGGTTTTATAAATGGTAGGTTTGAAAGAGAAACCTTATCAGATTTAATATTAAGTTATCAGAATGACGTAAGGGTGGTATACAACAACCCTAAGTTCAGTATAGAAGATAATGAGAATATTGGGCAACTTTTAAAAATGTTAGCCGGAAGAGAGAACAATTTCTGGCAAACACTTGAAGAAGTTTATAATTCTTGGTCTAGGAATGGTGCAGAAGGTCCGTTTCTTGATGAAATATTTGCATTATCAGGGATATTCAGAGAAAAAGCTACATCAGGTAGTGGAGATTCTGTTGTAGAGACAAACTCTTCATCTATTGACAGTACTAACATCTCTATTGGTACCATATTCTCAGGCACTAACGGAGGACAGTATGCGACAACTTCTACGCAGTTTATTAGTAGCAGGGTTACTGCCTACAAGGTGGATGGTAAAAGTGTTTCTTTAGATATTTACAATTTAACAGTTGAAGAATTAAAAACAGGTAAAGAGTCAAGAGGAAGTTTCACATTATCAGATGGCTCTGACGCTGCAAGACTTGATTTTCTAAAAGCCTTGAAAACTTTTCTAAGTGAGGTCAATGCTGAAGAAAAGAATATACACTTAGATGAAGATAATTTAGTTTTATATTGGGGTTTTGATTCAACTTACGAATTAAAAGGGATATCTAATACTGTTAAATTATTATCTACCCCTAGTCTAGGTAATAGGTATTCTTTAATTGAATGTGTAAATACCCAGACAGGTTTCAATCCTTTAGGTAAAGGCGGAATAGGAAGTATAAGTATACCCCCTACTGGGTATGTCAGTGTAACAAACTTGTCAGAATTCTCAAGCGGTAGTGACGTAGAGACCGACGCTGCTTTTGTTGAAAGGGCAAGAAGTGAAGTAGATAGTCCTAGAAGTGCTACAAGACCTGCAATACTGGCAGGATTACTTGCAAATGTAGAGGGCATAGAAAAGCTTAAATTTGATAAAAAGGTGTCTCAAGGAATTGTATCGGTAACTCCTGTCATTATTGGTGGTGAAATACAAGATATTGCAGAAGAACTTTACAGAACACAACCTATCAATAACGTTTATTCCGGAGATGTTCAATTCACAGTTAACACTGAAGATGATAGTCAAGAAGTTATCAGCTTCTCTAGAGGAACACAACAGCAGTTAAGTGTAAGGGTTAAGTATAAGACTACAACCAATACGGAACTGACTCCTCAAGAAAGAGATACTGCAAGATTAAATCTAACTAACTTATCTGAAAGCTGGCAATTAGGAGAAACTATTTTTAACTTTTCTTTAACCTCCGCAGTAAGTTCTGCAGTAACTTATAGTAGGTTAAGAGGTTTAGTTGTTGAAGTAAAGAAACTTGATGAACCTGATTCAGCTTATAGTTCATCAGATTATCAATCCGCCCCTACCGAACTCCCAGACCTTCTTACAGATAATATTCAATTTGTACAGGAGTTAAGTTAATGGGTTTAGAGTACAATAACAGTAAATTAAAGGATGCTAACAGACTGAAGTTTAATTTATCTTTCTCAGAGGATGGATTGTCAGAACTACCTTATATTCAAACACAAAGGGAAAACTTCCGCAAACTAGCAGAACTAATCGTTAAGCGTTTTGACGATGCACAAAATGCGGCAGTATCCTTGGCTTATGCAAGATTCTTAGACCTTGCAGAAGGTGATATGTTGGATAAGATTGCATCGCATTATTTTATAGAACGAGGTGAGAAGTCTGATAGCACATTAAGATCATCTATAAAGCTATTTGCATTACGACAAAATACAGAACCAACAAGACCTGAAATTGTAAAGATTTTAAATGTATTGACAGATTCAGGTTTTGTTAAAATATATAAAGGTACCAAGAATTACATTGAGGTTGTTCTAAGTATAGATTGTGTACCTATGAAAGATTTAGCCAGTGAAATAGAAGGACTATTCCCTATCAACACCAACTTAAAGCTTTGTTCTGTCCCTGTAGGAAGAAAACCTTTTGGGGTTATCGGATTATATGACCAAACCCCTTCCAATAAGGTTGGAAAGATTGGTGGGGTTTACGATTCAATTATACATCAAAACAATGTAACAACAGTAACAATTTTAGACAATGAGAGGGATTAATGGCAACCCAACCTAACATAGATATCATAGAATTCGCAGCTAGCGATGTGAACTTACAATATTCAGGGAAGCCTAATAAATCAGAACCTTCCCACTCACTTAAAACTGTAGGTTTTGATAGAGATCAGGCTGCTACTGCAGAAAACTTAAACTATTTGTTTGATACCATATCAAAATGGCAAACCTATTTCAAAGAAAAAGTTTCAGAGTTTGACACTGAGATTTCAGAAAACCAAATAGCTATAAACACCTTAAAGCAAACTGTACAAGATTTGGAAAATCAGATTGAAAAAGAGCGCGTGTCTGTAGGTGAGATTATTGAAATAACGGGAGATTCTACAAACCCTGCAACTCTAAAAGGGTACGGGACTTGGGAAAGTTTCGGTTCTGGGCAAGTTCTTATTGGTGTTGGATCGCACACTGATGATAGGGGTGAGTCTAAGACATGGACAGATGGACAGTCTGAAGGTGAATACAAACACGTACAAACTGAGGCAGAGCTAGCACAACACTACCACACACATAATACAAGAAATAGTGATAATGTTACAGAAGCTAAATTCTCTCAAGGTGGTGAAGGTGATACAGATACCATTCGTACAGGTGGTTCAGGGGTAGGTGATAAGCCTAGGTTCATCAATGATGCAGGTTCCTCTTCTCCTATGAACAATACGCAACCTTCTATTGCAGTTTATCGTTGGAAACGTACAAAATAATATATCACTTATAATAAAAACAATAAAGGTGAAAAGTATGGCTATAGCTACTATGGAATGGATGAAGATACTGATAATGATTATTACAGTATCAAGCGGTGTTGCCGCCCCATTCATATACATATGGAAGAGGAATATTAAAGATCAGGAAACTCGTGATAAGAAGATTGATGATTTAGTTACGAAGACTCACCAGCAACAAGTAGACATTGCAGGGTTGAAAAATGGTAAGGTAAGTCATACAGAATTGCAAGAAACTGTCAGGCAAATGGAAACTTCAACACAACATAAATTTGAAGCATTGCACAACAAGATGGACATAAACTTGCAAAAGTCTAGGGAAGATTTGAGTTACGAAGTTAGAGATCTTAAAGATTACTTCAAAGAGATCATGGCAGCAAATAGAAGCAATTAACAAGAGGTAGTGAGATGTGGTATTTGATATTATGTTTCACCCTCTTTTTATTTTTATCTAAAAACACATTTACCAACAAATTCATATCTTTAAGTTTCTTAACTTATCTACTGTCTCTTGAACTACTTCCCTCAATAAGTTTGGAAGGTTATGTTTTGTGGACAACCTATCTGCTTGGGATATTCATTTGGTGTTCCTATAAAGATTACAACATAATGTACATCCCTGACACTGTAGTTATTTCTATATTGAAAGTGTTAGAGTTAAGTTTATTGTTCTTCCCTGAATTGCAATTTTACCTTCCAGAGATGATATCTGACAAAATCTTTATCTTAGATGGTGTATTCCTCTCTGCAGTGATAACAAGTTTGATATTGAGGGATACAGGATATACTCTTAAGGTGAATATGGGGAATATTAAAGAATACTATTTGTTAATTTCTGTTGTAGTGTTACATGTAATAGCTTATGTATTTTAAAATAAAAAGTGAATATGAATAAACCCGCTCGAAATGAGCGGGTTTTTGTTTAAGTATTAGCTACTAATTTTAGAAGATCAATCTACCTCTGTATCAATCCATAAAGATTTAGTTTTGGGGTATCCGTGGATTTTAATCTTCTCGTGTTCACGTTCATGGCAATATTTACATAACCATATAATACTTAAAGCATTTAACTCACTATAATCCCAATGATGTCCCTCCACTCCCTTGTCTTTTCCACAATGTTCGCAAATATGAGGATTTATGATCCTCTTGTCACGTATTGCGTTACTCAGCACTGTCTGACAGTACTTTTTGATGGGGTTACGTTCCCAGTAAGAATAGAGACTTTTATACCTCTTCTCACTATCGTTGTACCGTTTATCTTTAGCTTTACCTTTTGGGGTTTTCCTATACTCTTGTTGCTGAATTTTCCTACACACTTTACAAGATCCATTGTAACCATCCTTTGTGTTACATTGTTTGTGAAATTCAGAGTAAGGTTACTCCTTATCACATTTGTTACACCTTTTCATAAAATTCCCTCTAATATAAATAAACCCGCCACAAGGACGGGTAATTACTTAAAAACTTATTTTAAATCAAACACTTCTAGAATGGAATGTCCTGTCGTTTAATAATGACGCTACGCATTACCTACACCTTTACGTGTTACTATAAGTTTTCACCTATAGGTCGGATCATATCATCATCTCATTGAGATGCCTTGCACTTCGGATGACCAAAAGCTTGTCTATCCTATCGGGTATTTCCCGTGACCTCTGAACGTTCTCTTTTAAGAGCTTCGCTGCTGATTGCCACCATCTAATAATTAAAAGTTTATTATACCAACAATCTTCTAATTACCAAGCTGAGGTTTCCAGCAATTCACAAAGTTATTCAACTAACATCACTGTTAGAGGCGACAACTACTTATCGTCAAAATCTAATGATGGCTCGTTATACTGCTGCTGTGGCTTCTGAGCTTCACTCTGAGAAGGTTTACTCTCTTGTGCAGGTGTTTGTGTACCTGAAGGAGAACTCCCTTGAGAAGGCTTCTGAGAAGCTTGTTGACCACTTTGTTCACCAAGACCACCAAGAGCTTTACAAAGATTAGTATCTTCCCAATTAACACCCAACCAGAAATCTGGAGCCTTTACAGCATTAGGTTGGAAACTTGTAGCTTTAGGTAGTACAGCTTTCAACTCTCGTTTATTAGAAATAATTTCTAGAATTTGAGGATCAAAAGTTTCCTGACTAAGCATAACAGACACAGGGGTAATATCACATTCTGGAATCTGTTGTTCACGAGTAACCTTACCTACACTTGGAATATTCAAATCAACAATACGAGATGTAGATTTAAGTTGGGCAGGGTACATACGATCTAAATCACCACTATCCTTTCGTTTACATCGAACCTCAAAGTTAAGGTTAAGTGCGCCACCTAGAAGTTTATCAAAATCATAACCACTATTCTCAAAAACATCACCTAAATCTAGGTTGTTTGCAAGTTTTTGGATAGGGTTGTTAGGTGAAAGCTTACCTGTTTGCCAGTTAGGGTTGAATCGAAGACTCTTACCGAAACCTTCCCAAACTATTTCTTTTTTGTCGTTACGACGAGCATAGTAACCATTGAAACTAATACGTAGAGGTTTTTGGCCAAGCTTGTGCATAGATTCAAGAGGATGTTTAGTCCAGTCAATTACAATATTGGGTACATCAAAAGCTACATAAATTTCTTGAGTAGGTCGTTCAGGTTTAAACTGTTTACGTTTACCATCTACTGTTTTGAAATAATTATCAGGGTATTTTCGTACATGAGCTTTCTCAGCTTCACTATAACCTTCTGGCATACCTTCTACACCATGACCTTTTTGACCGTCCTCAGTACCAGCTTCCAGTTTAGAATCGTAATCTGAATCTGGTTGTGGTTGAAGACCGCAATCTAGGAAGAAGTTAGCAATACCTACTTGAGTAAGAGATTTAGTATAAGTGTTAGGGATTACCGCACCTTTATTATTCTTGGATTGAACTTCTTCAACCTCGAACAAACTCCACTGGTATTCATTCCAAGCTTGCCATTGCTCAGGAGTTACATCACTACCACCATTACCACCAGATTGAATTTGAGTTTCAAATTTCATATTTTTTCCTTAAATTAACGTTCTTTATAGAACAAAGTTTTAATTAATCGCTTTACAGCATTTGAATATTAACGCCCCATTGGACAAGGTTTTCCTCCTTTACTACATCTCTGTAGCGAAAGGTTCTTATCACACTCCACAACGTTAAATCACGTATTATTCGTTGTATGATTCGTTGCGGTGTAATATCATATTCTCATTTTTAAGGTTGGTTGTCAACCGTTTAAATAGTTATTTTTACAAAGTAATTTTAAATCATGAACACTATCCAAACCGATCAAGTTTTCAGGTTTGTTGTAAGAAATAACACAACTATTTCTAAGCTTTACAAAGTTATCTCTTGAAGTGTCAAATTCTTCTACAAAGTAAAGATTGTTATTCCTATCTACTACAACTTGATCCTTTGATAGAAGGTTACCTAGTTTATCTTTATACATCACAAATACACCATATCCTTTCTGTCAAATTTCACTGCAATTTGCATTTCCCGTAGTGCAAGGTAATCATCCTTAGTATCTTCATCTACTTTAAATTTTACACCATTGAATTCAAAAACAACCTCTTCTTTTGTAAGCTTTTGAATTTCAATAGCACGTGCAAGTAATGAATAATCAGTACCACCTCTCCAATCCATTGTTAACATGATCATTCTCCTTCTTTAACATAGACTTTATAAGCTACACAAAGTGCTTCATCTGTTGTAATTTCACGATAAATAGGTTTCTTATCGTAAGTGTCAATTCCATTAGCATACATATAATATAAGGTTTTATTTGCCTCTTCAAGAGATTTAGGCTTATCAACTTCAATAAAATTAGGTTCCATATTAATTAGCCTCTTCAATAGTTTCAATATCTTTATTACCTAAACTGACGTGAATTTCGTAGCATCCATCAGGATCTCTGTTTTGAAAATTCTCTAAAAGCTCTTTAATAGTCTTGTAGTCTGATCGGTAAGTGCATTGTTCAAAACGATGAGTTTTGTCGTTGTATTTTACAACAAAGAAATTACTATCTGTCTTCATATTAATTTTCGCCATAAAGACCTTCTCCTTCTTCAACAATTTCAATATCACAATAAAAGGGTGTACTTAACAAACTGTCAATCAAACTCTTTGCTAAGATTCGTTTACGATTATAGCAAAATCCTTGAGGTGTGCAACCTAAATTTGCATGTTTTTCGCTAGAAACTTTGATTTCAAATACATCAGTTTCCAAGAACACAGTGTGAGCTTCGATATTGCAATGATCATGAGAGTTAAGATCTTTCAATAGCATCTCAATACGACCATTAGGATCTACTTTGTTGTAAACTTTTAGTGTGCAAACTAAGTTAGTTTTCATTTTAAGTTAGTTATTTCAACAATTCGAGATTTTTATGGTGGATACCACGAGTACTTCCAGATTGCCATTGTACTAACGGAATCGCTCGTGAAGGGTCTCGTTGCTCTTCGGTAAGAACATTTGCAATATTGTTAGTAATCCCTACCACCATTCCGATCTCTTTTGTTTCAGTGTCTTGAACTAGAACGCCCATCTTACAATCTTTAAGTTTCATAACTATTCCCTTTACTAGATGTTTCTCTTATTAATGAGAACTCATTGTAAGCTCTCATTTTCTAAAAGTCAACATTACCAACGATTTTTATTCCACCAAGGGTGTTTGTGCTTAGAAGGGTTAGGTTCTCCACAAGTGATCATTGTTAAACGATCTACGATGTAAATTTTCATAATTATTTCTCCTTAGAAAATAGTAATTCTGTTACGTTTTGGGAACAGTATAAGTTGTTCTACAGGAAAGTCAACCTCTTCATTCCATTTAATTCTACGATTATTAAGTAGTACACTTTGGTTTTGTAACCAACGTTTCAATTCAGAGTTTGTAGCCTTACCCTCACGTTCTTTGGAATGGAATTCACATACTGTATGGAGTTCTCGTAAGTACTCCCAAGCGTTCATAACACATCTCCTTCTGCAAGATTGAAAGTTCCACGGAAATCATCACCCTTAACATTAAGATATAAGATTGCCCAATCATCTTCTGTTTCTGTCCAAGCGTGTACAATAGTTCCAACACAACCTTCGAAGTCAGGATCTGTACATTTAAATTGTTTTCCGATGTATTCTTTACACATAACTACTCTCCCATTTAATTTTTAACAAACTATTGAAAGATTTAAAGTCTAGCTCTTCCAATAACACAGAAGATTCTAAATCAAAACCTACCTGTTGCTCACAATCGTAATGGTTATATACCTTGTATTTACGAAGTTTAAAGTGTTTAAGTGTTTCTCTGAGTAAGATCTTGTTCCAACCAAACCAATTCATAAGTTGTTGAGGAGATTCACACCCAAACTGTATACAGTAAGGGATTCCTAGATCGAAAGAAGGATGTTCTGGTTCAGGCATGTAAGGAGCTTTTCTTCTGTAATTCTGACAAGCCTTTTTAATATTCTCATCTTCTGTGTAGAACTCTGCAAGAAACATCCCATAACTTCCAGAAGGTAAATCCACTTCTACTCTATAAACTTCTTTACACATAACAAAAATCCTCATCAATTACACAAACATTCAAAGTGAACATTCGTTTCGTTGATGAGGATTATCAGGTAATCACAAGTTGTTGTCAAGAGAATTTAGAAGATATTTACTTCTCACACAGTACTACTTTGCTATCTTTACCAAACACTACAGTTTTTGTTCTAGAATAGCCACTTCCGTCTATATCATAGAGAACACCGTTATTGCATTCGTAACCTACCTTCTTAACACCGTTAACCGTAGGTGCTTTATTGTAATTATCTAAAGCTATAAGGTAGCTTATTGCACATATTAAAATAAAAATACCTGCCACCACTATTAGCCCTTTAAAGATTTCTTTTATCATTTTTAATTTCCTCTCTTATCTCCATTAAAAGTTTACCAAGATTATTTTCACCTTCACCTGTCTTAAGACAAATACCCCAATATTTGTCATTCCACCAATTACCTTCTTGTATGTAAACCTCTCCTGTATCAATAAGCTTTTGTCTTAGGGTGGGGTTGTGTTGAGAAAACTTAAAATTCAAACCTGTTCTCATAACACCAAGTTTAGTGTCATCCCAATCCTCTCTCCACTCTACTTTCAAAGAGTCCACATACTTCTTTAAACCTTTACTAGGATGGTTTGCAACCTCTATGATCCGGTTGTAATCTGTAAACTTACAAGCTTGGTAGAAGTGTTCATTTGTTTTGAAGACAAAACGAAACAAACCTTCACCTCTAGTAATAACTAAGGGTTTATCAAAGTATGCGAAGTTTGATAGAAAAGCGTTCTCACCTTTAAATTTTTCTATCATCCAGTTTCTCCTGTAATTCGTAAATCCATTCAGCGATCTCTCGTGAATCCATTCGAGAAATCTGTAACTCTAAGGTACTAATGTCTGCAGCACGTGACAATTCTTCTTGAAACACTTTCTCCCAATCTTCTCCGTGGATAGGGTAGAGCCGTTTCTTTGCTAAGGATTTCTGTCTTTTGATACGGATAATTCTAGCTTCTTTCACCTTAGCTGCAAAGCCCCTTTTGTGAGCGAAGAGTTCTTCAGATTGTTCTCGGTAGTTATTCATCTTGTTTCTCCTTAATTTTCCCGTGTTTAGGTAACCACCAATCATAGTAGTCCTAATATTCAGTTATGTCCAGCCAATCTTTTTTCGCAAGTCGTTCCTTTTCACGAACACGTTCATAATCACAGTGTAGACACTCTCCTAAGACGTTGTGAGGGGTGTTTTCTAGATTATATGTACAAGTAAGTGGAGCATGGTAAGCAACACCCCACATGTCATACACGGTGTTTTCGTGAAGTAAGGTATCTTGGAAAGCAAGAATTTCCTCTTGGAAAGCAACCTCATCTTCATACAAATGAGTTGCTTGGTGTAAAGGTATTTTCATTTTAAAATTTCCCATTTTTCTGTATCAAACATTTCATAAGGACGTGTGTAGAGGGAATCATCATCTGTGAGACGACTGGTGTACATACATCCTAGCTCCCAAGAGCCATCAGGTTGCTTTATTTTAATATCGTGGTGCAATACTCTGTATTGAGTGTTACGTGGCTTGTATAGAATCACACGAGCTTTATTTATATTAATCATTTGCGATTTCCTTTAGGTTGAAAGTGGATATTATTTCAGGATGGTTAAGTATATCAGTTGTGAAGCATTCCTTTACAGATCCTTTGAAACTTATTAAAGGCGAGTAGTGAGCTCCCTTACACACGTCGTGCAACATTTGTTCCATATCCCAAACCTCTTGATGTGTCAACTTGATCTCGCTCAACACAGTCAGTTTGTACTCGTTCGGATAGTTAGAGTTCCTGCTTTTAGTATTAAAGCTCCTACCTATCTTGCAGAATACATCGTCTCCTTCAAAAAGTGTTAGATAAAGGGTGTCCAATTCTTCTACTCTGTCAGGGTAGTAACCTGCGGTATTGTAAGAATCTTTAGAGCAAAGCTTACATCTTTTACCTTGAAGAACAAAAGGCTTCATAAAAGAAGATCTTTGATGACCTTTTGGACAGATATAGCTTATTTTCCAATTCCTTTTATCTGTATCCTTAAGACCTAGAAACTTATAATTCGACCTTTCACAGGCAATCTTAGACCTAAGCGTCCACTGGTCTATTGTATACCTGTACTTATCACTGCACCTGCAAGGAAAAATAGACTCCTTTAATCTATCTAATCTCGTAGGGAACATACCAGTACAGGTACCACTCTCGGTGTATATATCTTCCGAGCAACGGTGACAATGCAATAACCAATTGTTCCTACTTACAGGATTTAAGACAGGGTATAGATTGAAGTTACCTCCCAAGCTTATTTCTGATTCAAGATGAGAGATGAAGTCTAGTGTCTTCAAGCTTACCTTTTCATTAATAAGGTGTTCATATCTAAAAGATTTAATCTCCTTGGTAACAGGGTTTTCAACTTCAACAAAGCAAGTTGAATCTTTATAGAAGATACTCTTAAATTCAGCGAAGTATTTTTCTAGTATTCTTTTGCATCTTATACTTTTTTGTTTAAGTGTCAACTGAGGCGTCTTACTGCACAGGCATGAACACCTCTTCTCCCTAAACTTCCTGATATCTATAATTATACTTCCATAAGGGAAAAGTTCCTCATCGAGAGAGCAACGTGAACACTCAACTATAAACTCGCTTAATCCATCCTTTTCAATCTTCTCCCTGATACGTATTGTATTTCCACTCTTTGTCTTATAGGACTCACCTAAGACCTCATAATCTTGAATTCTCTTCATACCCGACCCTTAATAAATTAAACCTCTTCAATGAATATCGTACCATTAAAGAGGTTTAATGTCAATCTACCCAAATTTAACCATCAGTGAGCATCACCCCACGTTCTTCCGCAGAGATACTCCCCCGTAATAGGGACATGGAATTTAAGCTCATCCTTATAGGCATCTTCAATGCACTGCACCATGAGTTCTCCTGCACGACAATAAAATCTTGCAATATTACCGTTCTCAAGAACCCAGCTCTTACCTGAAAGAAGGAATTTACCTCCTTCAAGACCTTCAGCTTCACCGTGTGCATCCATCACTTGATTTACGGTTTCCTTCGTTAGATTAAGTTCAGAGCAGATAGTGTCGATAGTCTTAAATTCTTCACCCTCTTTCTCTTTCTTCTTACTTACTTTAACCTCCTTAATTACTTTCTCTGTAAGCTTTTTGTCTGACAGTCCAGTTATAAATTCTTTAACTCGCATTTGTTCAGGTGGAATCTGTAACTGATATTCATCGTGGTAATAGATTGTTCTGGCAACACCTTTATCTAGCAAACCTTCCTCTAGTGCTCTCTCATGCCAAAGGATACCAGCTATATCCATTCCAATAGCACCTCCTGATTGAAGGTAGGCATTCAAAAGACTGTGCTGAGATCGAATGTAAATCTTACGTTTATCGAAACCAAGAATGTACTTCTTACCAGTAGCAATCCAAAACTTCTCAAGATATTCCTTACAACCCTTCAATCCAAAGTTGGTATCCCAGAATGCATCGATAACTTTCTGACCCACTTCCCTAGAAACACCCAACATAACCGCAATCTTAGGAGCTTGAGCACCATACATGATACCGTAGGTGATTGCCTTACCTGCTGAACGTGTAACCTCTCGACCTGCTGCCTTTGTATAAGCTGCAGCGTTGGTTGTATGAGGATCACCCGATAAACTTTCATAGTAAGCACCGTTGTCAAAAGGATAAGCAGCTTCTGCAGCAACCATACCTTCCAAGTTACTTCCGTCGATACCAACCTGCCACCAACCATCAGGTACAGTGAATAAATCACGCATCTCATGACCATAGAGCGCATCTGTAGAAGGTACGTTTGCTACGATATTATGCTTCCTACGGTAGGTTGGTGTCAATCCCGAATAACGAGCAGGTAATTTACCGTCTATTTTTAATCTAGGATGATTTAACCAACCTGTGTTTTTAGTTTCATCCTTAGTTTTAATAACCGATCTTCTGTTTCGACAACTTAACCAACGTACAATAAGTTTTGCCATATCGCCATGAAGGACATCAAGCATGGGACACATCTTACCCCTTTCATCCTTAAACTTAGGTGATGTAGGTAATGCACGAGCCTTTTTAAGAAGCTTTTTAAAATCCTTATGGCTTCGACTAGTTATCTTTCTAATATCCAAGTCATCAAGTTCACCACGTAGGAATTCAACATAAATACTTGACTTGTTATCGCAAACATAATCCCAAACCTTATCTTCAATAACACCTTCAGGAAGCTTCCTCTTGTCGCTACCTTTTGTTACATCCTTTTTGTTCCAAATAGTCGGTCTCCAACCCTCTACTTCAACCAACCACTTCTTGATATCGTCCTGATGTGAAAGTCTCATTGGTTCTTTTAAACGATCTTTCGGGATGTATTTATTTTCCAATTGAGATTTTAACTTGAGAAGTTGGTCATCGGGAAGAGGTTTAAGTGTATTACCTTTCTCCCTTTGCTGATTGATAAACAACTTCATGTCTAATTCATTCTCAACACCATGATTAACACAGTATCTAAACCCTGCTGCAGAAACTTTACCGTCCTTCTTAAAAGCAGTTTTAGGTGGAGCCTTGTAGTCAAAGTATTCTTGGTTTAGGCTGTAACCTAATACATTCTTAGCATAGTTCCAACCGTGGTAGCTTATGTTACCACTTTGGTCAAAAGGTTTTGCAGGAAAGTTAGGTTGATCAGCCTTAGGTACATCTCGAAGAGGAAGTGTCGGCTCTACACGATCCTCAATATTCTTCATATCCTCATCAATGATTTCAAGAAGAGCTTCAGCTTTTTTAGAAGCAAATACAACACCTTGCTGTTCCTGAACAACCATTAAATAGTCAGCCTTGGCACATCTCTGAAGAGGGATTTTCCACTCTACACCTTTGTCAACACCGTCCTGCATTTCCTTAACAAGAGCTTTAAATTGAAGTTCATTGATAATAACGTCTTCATGTACACGGTCACAATACTTCCACAATGGAAGTCCTCGCCAATCTTCAATAGCAACTTTCAGGTTTGCAAGCTTATAACCCCAAGCTTCAAGTGAATGACTACCGATTGTTTTAGCAGGGCCACCTAGAGGGTTTTTTACCTTAGCAGGGCAACCGTGAGGTAGAGGTCGGTCAGGGTACAAACCTCTCGACATACTCAAGGTATCAAATAGTCTAACCTTTTTATTACCAATAGATTCGGGAAACATTGTACTTTGCAAACCAAATTCATTGGCAATAGCAAGTAAGTCAAATCCAAATTGGTTTTGGCAACCTATAGCTTCAGGCTCTTCTTCTACCCAAGAAGGGAATTCAGATAAGTCTTTGATACGTAGATTAGTTTCTTTCTTTAAAAGAAATTCTTCAGCCTCCTTAAATTCAGGGTGCTTAAGATCTAAGAAAGCAACCCAGTTATTCTTTCCATATTCTTTGAAATAAAGAACATGAAATTTAGTCATGTGATCTTCAGGGGCAATACTCTTACCTGCAAGACCATCACTTTCACTATCGTAAATCCACAACCCTTTCATTTAATCTCCTTTGTTAAAACCTTAAATAATAAAACCTTAATAAAGGAGCCTAAGCTCCTGTATTAAAATGGCGAGTCATCCCCTTCATCCAAATCAGACAAACCTTGAGGGGAAGGTTTTGAGACCTCATCCTCTAAAAGATCAGTGACTAATGGAATAGGGTTACTTTCCTTTTCCTTGATTACAGGAAAAGGGTTATCTCCAAAACAGTGCATGGTTTCACCGTTTAGAACGTAACAGTCTCCCTCTACCTCCCAATCAGAGGCATCTCTGTAAGTACCATCCTCATTTTGCCATAAAGTATCTGCAATGCCAAGAACTTTACCTCTTCTGTTTTTAGCTATTACAAGTCTCACACGTCCCCTACTTCGATTAGGAAGCTCTTCAGGTTCAAGAAGGATAACTACCCAAGAAAGTTGTTCAAGTGCAGCACTACCTCTCATGTCCTCTTTCCGCACAGGGTAAAAGAAAGGCAGTTGATCACCTGTATCCTTGCACTTAGGAGGATCAATATTCTTACGCTTCATGTGAGAAACACCTAAGATAAACACATTGTATTGCTGGCAGAATGCTGCTAACTCAGTCATGATGATGTCTAGTTCTTTCACATCGTTACTTGTTCTCATACCACTAACCAACATAGTATAGTGATCTAGGAGGAACCATCGACAACCAAATGCCATCATCTGCTTAAGCTTAGATATGAGAGTTTCAATACCCAGTGAACCAAAATGGTCAAGTACATATAAGCAATCCTTCTCTTGCCAATCTCTGTGTATCTTATTGTGGTCTTCAACAGAAATATTACCTTCAATGTCCTCAACAAACTTCTTAGGGTCTATTCCAAGATCCATTGCATACAGAGAGTTTAGGCTTTCATCATAACCTTCTTCTAGACGAATAATACCTAGCTTTTCACCTTCTTCAAAGTCAGCTAATCTAATCAGTCCATCTTCACATTTTATAACTTCATCAGGTCTAAAGTTTTCAATATCTTCAGGGCGCAGACCTTTCTTAAGGTAAGAAGCTAAGTCAAATTCAATATCTCTCGCAATGGTACTCTTACCCGCCCCGCTTGGTGCAGTCAGTGTCCATAGTTCCCCTTTAATAGGAGATTTAGTTTTATGTTCCAATTTCTTCAAGTGGCGAAGTGGTACACCTTTCTTTTTCTTCTTACGTAAATCTCCTACTTCAACATCTCTTGTACTTAAAATCTTCTCAGGCGAGTATTTTAACTTACTAAAAGCTACAGCTTTTGCAAAGCCATCAGGGAAAGATCCTACCCATTGCCTAACATCCTTTACACCTTCGGGGTATTTAAGTACATAGAAATCAGGTGATAATAAGTAAGATGCGATGTCTTCCGTAGCTTCTTTACCCTTCTTAACACCTTTTGCCCTTTCCATTTCCGTAGCTTCATCGTTATCCATTACACTGCATATGTCTTTGTAACTGCGGATAAACTCTTCGTTATGTGCTACAGATTGTTGAGCATTACCCGCACCACAGTTTAAACTTACAACATTAGGTACAAGTCTACCTTTCCAACTACTATTGTTTATGGCGTTTAACATATCTCGGTAAGCTGCAATACAGTCACCTTCACCTTCTACCATCACAAGGGTAGTTTTCTTAGAAGGGTTACATTTGTGCTGACCAAACAATTGACTACTTACCTTTACAACACCTACCACGGTGAAGTGACCGATCTCTTCTTTATCTTTTGTCCAATCTCGACGTTTGTAACCTGTTAATTTACCGTCTTGATTGTAGTAAGGGAAATAGGAAGCTACTAAGGTAGTACCATCTTCTTGGCTGTATTCTGATCTTACACCAAAATATTCCGCATCTTCTTTAAGTATGTCCTGTTGTGGAACAGCTACACAAGGGAAGGTTTTAACTTCTTCTACTGTTAAAGGTTCTTCTTCTCTGTAATATGTACGAAGTCTACGTCCACGCTTACCGCTTACACTCATTCTTTCTCCTTAAGTGATGCACTAGCTTTACAAGCCAATTCATCAGCAATTTCATTATATTTATCACCGTTGTGACCTTTTACCCATACCCACTCAACGTCATGGGTTTGGCAAAGTTTATCTAATCTTTTTATTAAGTCAACATTTTTAACAGCTCCTTTATTAGCTGTTCTCCAACCTCTTCGTTTCCAACCACCTAACCACTCAGTCATACACTTAATACAATATTGACTATCAGTGTGAAGTTTGACAATGCAAGGTTCTTTCAAAGCCTCAAGTGCTAGAATACAGGCGGTCAGTTCAGATATGTTGTTAGTACCTTCAGGTATAGGGTGCGAAACCTCTTTCATTTTACCGTTGAATATAAGAACAACACCCGCACCTCCATGATACCCTCCTCCTTTAGCTTTTATAGCACTTCCATCTGTGTAAGCAATTACTTTCTTAATGACTATTCCTCCCTTTAGCAAAACACAACCACCCTAAAGTGGTTATGCTTTCGAACTAAACTACTTCACTATTCGTCCCTTACATCACGGCAATATCTTCCCTTACAATGCTTTCATCCCAAGTGAAACTTTTACCTTTATCGGCATCTTCACCTTGAATAATGTTTACAAATACCAAACCTTTGTTGATTCTTTTGATAAAATATAATGTACCTTTGCAGTCGTAGATCTCCCTTACCTGTCCAACTTCAAGATTTCTATCGTTTTTCATTAGTAGTTCCTTTTATCAACAAACATCCTTGGCAATCCTCTTTCTTTGTGTTGGATTGCCTTCTCAATCTCATCCCTTGCGGTATAAAGTTCTTCAAACGTAAGGGCAGTGTATCCGCCACTCTTGTGTTTAAACACCACCTTACCTTTACTGTCTGTATCAACTAATACCATCCAACACCACTCCGTATTAACACCTGCTGCGTTCAACACATCAACAATATCACGATAACCGTTCGGAGTACCATACTTCTCCTTTAGTTGTTCTTCTACAATCTCATCCTGATCTTCGTTCCCTGCATCAACACTCCAATAACCACCATCGTTATCCATAACGAGTGTGACAACTTTCTTATCGATAGCACCATTATTGAAGTCTTCAATTACCTTTTTATAATCCATAATATTTATCTCCTTCACTCCATAAATCAGAGTAAGTCATACCGTTTTCTAAAGCGATGTCTTCCAATCCTACCTCTTCGAAACAATTTTTACAAGCGGCAATTTCCTTCTTGATTGTCTCATCAGATACAAATGATCCTTCAACTTCTTGATTATCTTGATCTAATACAACAACATCTAAAATTTCAAACTCACCTGTCAAATCTGATGGACATGTTGCATTGTTTCGGTCAAGTGTGATTGGGTCTGTGTCCAAGTATTCTACTAAAACTGTGAATGTTTCACCTTCGTATTTGTATGTAAATTCTGTATTTTTAATCAAAGTACCACCTCACGAGTTTCTTCTTCTTTACCTAGTTTCTTTTGAATCAATAAGCTTAGTTTATAAAGATCACTTTTCTCTTGTGCAGTGAGCTTATCATCTAGTTTGTGAATATAAGGTTTATATGCAAGTTCCTTGATAATATCCCCCAAAGTGGAACATTTAAAACCTGTACGATCTATACTTGAATCTTTTACCGAATCATTAGCTCTACTACTAAGGGTGATATCGTAAACTTTTGACATATGCAAGCTTTCAAGATTTTGCTCTGGATCTAGGCTTGCAAGAAGAGCTTCAGTCCAAGAAGTGTGGTGATCCTCTTCCTCTCCTTCCACTACGTAACATTGATCTACCCCATCAATAATTGTAGATGTGTGATCTACATAATCAACATGACGTAAGATTTTAGATTCTACTTCTTGTAAATCTTCTTTGTCACAATAAACCTTTACATAACAAGAGTTACTATCAGATAGTTTGTAAACATCAAATCTGTTTTTATAAGAAATGTTTTCCATGCCGTATTGGTTAAATTCATGTTTGATTTTAGGTTTATTCATAATTTATTTCTCCTAGTAATTATCGTTTTTCATCGTATGTTTTGTATAGAATATTTTCTAAATCATTTCTATTTTCTTGGAAACGAGGACAGTCAATAAGACCTTCTCCTTTCAACCAGAACTCTCCTCTTTTTTGCCAAGAAGGGAGTTGTCCCCATACAATACCGTGTTCATTTTCAATTAAAGTGATTAATCTTTTACAACTCTTATTTTGCAATTCCTTGTGTGAGTATAAGGATTGTGCAATCATTTGTACACTGTTACGCTCCCAATCTTGTTGTCTCCAGATAAGGTAGTTCAACACTTCTTCTTTTGGCACATTAAAACATCGGCTGTCGAACAATGCCATCTTATCAGAAAACTTGTCACTTCCTTCTGTTCTAATAGAATCTAGGAAACCTGACTCTCTATCCCAATAAGCTGTGCACATACTTGCACTAACACTACAAAGCTTTTGAACTTTACTATCAAACCAACTATTAGTGGTGAATGTGTCCCAATCTTTAAGAACAATACTTAACTCATCCGATTGAGAGTAACCAAACAAAGCGCCTTGAATATTTTCACACAAAGAAGCTAATACATTAGACCGTACTACATTTAAATCTTTATCGAAAGGTTTATCCATACCCTTTGTATATGTGTGAAAAGCTTTACCGTCTAGTCTTAAAATAACAGGAGTTCGCTTCATAAGTTTATGTGAAGGGATTTTCTCATAAGCCTTCATTCGATCTCCTAGGGAAGTAGTATCGGTCATAATTTATTTCTCCTTGAACATATCAATTTGGTTTACAGTGGTAGGGTCTTTGCTAATATTAGAATCTCCTTGCTTAGCTAAAACTCTACCAGCTTCTTCTGTTGCTGCTGCAACAATAAACTCTTCTACAGTATTATACTTTGTAAAAGGAAACGCTTCTTCTAAAAGGTAAACTAAATCATAAGTTAATCCTGTATGTTTGTCTAGTGTAATCATTCTAATCTTCCTTATCTTTAAGTTTGTTGTACATCTTCTTATACTTTTGTTTACGGAAAAATAGCACCAAAATCAATACTAGTAGGAAAGGATCTAGTACATGGTGAAGATACTCGCTTTGTAAAATATCGTTAATAACTTGTTCCATATTGTTTATTTCTCCTCATCTTTACTAATCATTACCCATTGCTGTAATGCATTCTGGGCTTCATCATACAATTCTTTATCTTTCCCTGTCAACAACTTTATTTCAACAGCCATTAACAATGTACCCCATTGACTACGGAATTGTAGCAAACCTTTTTCTGTTAAACGTAAAAGATTTTCATATTGCCAATAGTGTACTAAATTTGTCTCCTTGCAGCACTCTGAGAGGAGTTTATGATAAACTTGATACAATCTACAAGCTTCGATAACACCTTTAGCTGTAGGCTCATACAGGGCGTTTACAGTGACATGCTGCCAATCAGGTTTTTGTGGGATCATATTAATTTCCTACCTCAAGGTTGTGGATTGCTGAAACTGCATCTTCTAATTCAACACTTTCCTGATAAATCTTTTGTTCTATGATAATTGTATCTTCTGTTTGAACTTCATACGTATCTAAGCTACGCAATACATCAATTGCAGTGTAACGAGTATCACGTTCATGCTCAAGTAGAAGATTCTTGATAGTGTTTTTAATTACAAGGTCATCTTCCGATGTAAGACCCCATGTTTTACAAAATTCTTTAGCTTTAGTTTCTGCAGATGTTTGCATGTTATCCTCTCTTTTCTATTTACTTAAAACCTTTGCAATCTTTTGTAATTGCTTGGAGTTGATATTAGCAGACACGACTAAAGTGTCAAGAGCTTGAGCTAAATCTTTTCCACAAACAATCACGTTGTCGTTAGTTACAGGAAGAGTTTTATCTTTCACCCACAAACGACGATTACCTAAATCTTCTGGTAAATCTTCTCCGGTAAATTGACAACGCTTACGAGAAATCAAAGTTTTAAATTGAATGTATGTCAGTTCAAACTTTGCATCACACTTGTTTTCAATAAAACTACCCATTGCAGCAAACAGTTGTGCAATACGGATTTCAGGATTCACAGATTCAATCGGTGTTGTTTTCTCGTTCAAGATATTATTCTCCTGTGGTTTAATGCTATTAAATATTTTACGGTAAGGTTCTTGTATTCTGTTAAGACAATCTACACTGTTAACAATACGTTCGATTCTTCTTACTAACCCTAAGTCATGTTCATTTAACTTTGAAGTATCTTTTCTGTTCTCAATGTAGGTACTCTTTAACCCGTTTGCATGTTTTGTTATCCAAACACAATTTTGCACTGAGTAACCTAGATCTTCAGATAAACGTTCACAGGTAGGTTGACGAGAGTGGTTTACCTCGTGAACAAAAGCTACATTAGTATATGCACAAGTGACAGTCTTCTTCATATCGTTGAATTTTTTCCACTCTTGTTTTGTGAAGTTAAACTCGATCATTCTTTCTTCACAAGATGCTTTCTTCTGTTCGTATGTCGCCATTTTGATTACCTTTATTACGTGTTCGTTTCTATGGACATCAATATAACTTTCTGAACCCTCCGTGTCAACAAGGAAATGGAAGAAAAATTAATTTTAAAAATTTAAGATTTTGTTGTTGACTTTAATCCTCACCTTTATTAAGATACATCACATCGAAACGAAACAAAGAAGGCAGGGATTAATGTTCACTAAGATTATACAAAAGTATTATTCTTATAAATACAACTTTATGATGAAAAGTGTAAAATCTGATAAGAAGCTTATTGTCGAACAACTTATAGTATGTCAAAAAGCTTACGATGAAGGTTATTGGTACGAAGGTATTCACAAAGATTACCACAGTTTCTTAGGTAAAACTCTTGCAAACAGTTTGAAACTTTATTATAAAAGTGAATCGGAAATTATGTTTCAAGCTCATCGTATCCTTGAAGAGTGTATCGTGGAAGCTGAAGAGATTTTAGGTAAAAGTTTGTACCACAAAATTAAAGATTTAGGTTAAGGGAGTTAATTATGAAATTTAAAACTAACCTTTTCATTCCTGAAGAGAAGTTTGCGAGAAGATTCGCCAAAGAGCTTATCATTAAATTGAAAACAGAAGCTGCTTTAGGTACTGAGAATTTTAAGATTAATATTGTATCAGAAAAACCCCACTGGACAGGTGGTAAAGGTTATGGTACCGATACAGAACATCTAGTGGCTAATAAGATTGCCAAGCAGCTACTTAGGTATTACAATTTCCCTTACGAAGTTAAGACTTTCAAATATGTGTCAGACGGTATTGAGTTTGCAAAGGACGGTAATTTTCGAAAAGACATTTTAGATTCTCTTCTGGAAGATAGATAAACTACTTGACTACAAGTTTTAATTTAGTAAAATATATCTCATCGAAACGAAATATGTAAAGGAAACAAATATGCAAAACAAAACAATCATCTACACAACAAACGCACATGCAGCAGGGTTAGGTGTTTACAAAAGTGATGAACAAGAGTTTATCGTGAGTGTGTTTAAGAAAGCAGGACGCTCTACATACTCTTATACAATTAATGGTACCGATATGCACCGTTATTGTGTAGAAGCTCATGAAGCTTGGGGTGAAGTGATGGAGTTTCTAGGATGTGATATTGTAGTAGCTGATAAAAAGACAATGAAAACTTTCGACATCTATAAGGAAGCTGTTAATATTCGTGCAGAAGAAAAGAGAGCTAAAAAGCAAGATAAGCTTAAACTTGAAACACAAGATGAAGATCAAAGTTACCCTCGTGTTTTTGGTTTAGATTGATAAAAGGTTAAAGGAGAATGATTATGAATAAGTCTATGTTTGAAAATACAAAGTGGGATGTCCGTGAATGGACAGATGAGATGAAACAAAAGTGGCACAGTAAGGTGCAAGAGTTAGGTTTTGTAGGGTTGTATTCCGAACAATATTTGCCGCTCAGTAAACACCTTTGGTTAAATAAAACAGGGACTATTAATGGTCATGATGTTACGTATTTCTTAAATAGTGACGATAAAGAAATGAAATATGAAGATATGTTCCCTGAAGAGAAGGAATCACCTACTACAACAATGAACGAAGAATATGCTTCCCCACCTTTCATCGTGATCGAGGACATCTTTTCCCAAATGAAAACTATTGCAAAAGAAAATTCAATGTTTATTTCGTTTGATGGGTTGAATGATGAAGAAGATGATGTTATTGTTGTGACACACATATCTTCTGATACAGAATATGTTGTTAATAATTTTGAAGAATTCAGTTTATTGACACAAAGTTTTAAAGCATTAGAAAAATTTGAACGTAAAATTTAAGGAGAATACATTATGAAAAAGCGCACAATTCAAAAAGTTATCGAAGACAAAATGCTAGATTGGATGAACACTCTTCCTGTAGAAATCCAAGAGTATGTTGGTAGTAAGATTGTAGTTACAGGTGGTTGTATTGCAAGTATGTTCTTACGTGAACAGGTTAATGACTATGACCTATACTTCCGTAACATTAAAGCTGCAACAATGGTTTCACGTCACTACTGTAACAAATGGACAGAAGAAAATAATGCACAACGAAAGGCGGGTCATATTGTAAAAGATATTGAACCTGTTTTACGAATTACTTTCTCTGATGATGATAGTGATGACAAAGCTGTAAGTAAGTTCTTAGATAAACTTGACCCTCAGCGTAGTAAAGTTCTAGGCGGTAAAGACCATGAAGGTCGTATACGAGCACTAGTTCACCCTAAAGATGTAGCTTTGGATGATCTATTGGAAAGTGGTTGGTTTATTATGAAACGTGTTGAAATCTTTATCCAAAGTCAAGGTTTTGTAGGTGAGAATCCTGATGAAGAATATGATTACTTTGAAGGTCGCGAAGTTGGATCAGCAGAAGATTTTATCGAGAAGAGCTTGGTAAATGAAGAGGGCTTGAATGCTCAAGGTGAAAAGTACCGTACAGTATTTATGTCTTCTAATGCAATCACTCTTTCTGATAAGATTCAGATTGTTATTCGATTCTTTGGCGAACCTAGCGAGATTCACGATACATATGATTTTATCCACGCAACAAACTACTGGACTAAGAAAGATGGCTTGGTTACAAATACACGCGCCCTAGAAGCTCTACTAGCTAAAGAGTTAGTATACTCTGGTAGTAAGTATCCTTTGGCAAGTATCTTCCGTACTCGCAAGTTTATTAAGCGTGAGTGGACGTGTCATGTAGGCAACTTTGTTAAGATGGCAATGCAGCTAAATGAGATGGATTTAAGCAAACCTGACGTACTTGAAGAACAATTGACAGGTGTTGATGCAGCGTATTTGTTCCAGATTATCCGAGCTGTAAAGGAAAAGCGTAAAGAAGACCCTGACTTTGAATTCAACTCAACTTACATTTGTACACTGGTTGACCGAATGATGGGAGAATCAGGTCAAACTTCGGAAGATACTGATATCGAATTAATTTAAAATTTTCTATTGACAGAGAGGTATTAGGTTGCTAGTATCTCTCTTGTAGAAACAAAAAAAAAAATCATTTTTAAAAGAGGAGAATTAATATGACACACCCAACTAACTATAAATTTCACAGTACGGGTCAGTTTCGTAATATTGTAAAGAGCGTCAAGGAACAGGCAACCTTCGCAGGTATTGATGAGAAGGGTAATGCTAAGTTTGATAAAACACGTCCAATCCCTACTCTTACTTATCTGGGTACAACCAAGCTACACGGTACAAATGGTAGCATTGTACTACATGAGGACGGAGTGGTAAGTTTCCACAGTAAGAACAATTTACTGGGTTACGTAAAAGATGGAGAGTTTACTTTACTATCAGATAATTCTGGATTTGCACAAAGTATGAGTCGAAGAATGGACAGTGTTAACGATGTGGTTAATCAAGCTACCATCCTTGTTAAGAATAGCTACGGAGCTGACCTTCGTCCTATTAAGATTTCAGGAGAATGGTGCGGCAGTGGTATTCAAAAAGGCGTAGGTATCTCTTACCTACCTAAGCGCAGTTTCTTTATTTTTGGAGTAAAGGCAGGTGATACTTGTAAAGAAAGTAAACAAGGTTGGTTACCTGTATATACCACTGAAAGTTTAACTACAAATGACACACATTTTGACGGAATCTACTCTATAATGGATTTCCCTACTAAAAGGGTAGATATTGATTTCAACAACCCAGAATTCTCCCAAAATGAACTGGTTAAGGCTACCGAAGAGGTTGAAAATTGTTGTCCTGTAAGTAAACAACTTAACTTAAAAGATGCAGAAGGAAACGATGCTCTTCTTGGAGAAGGTTATGTGTGGACACCTGTTGACCACAACTATTGTTGGGATAGCAGTTCTTGGTTCAAAACAAAAGGTAAGAAGCATTCTGTATCTAAAGTTAAATCTGTAGCTGCAATTTGTCCAGAAAAGTTAGCTTCTATTCAAGAATTTGTAGACTACGCAGTAACAACCAACCGACTAAAACAAGGTCTACAGGAAATTGGACTTGATCAGAAGAAAGTAGGTCAATATATTGGTTGGGTAAATAAAGACATCAATAAAGAAGAGGCTGACGTCTTAGAAAGCAACAATCTTACAATGAAAGAAGTAGGTAAGTACCTTAGCAATAAAGCTAGAGAGTTCTATCTAAAAGAGTTGAATAATTTCGCTTAAAATTTAAAATTTCTTATTGACAACTTAACCCCCTTGCGACATACTCTCTATCAACAAAGAGATTCAATGTCCAAGGGGATTTTTATTATGTCAGAGAAATTTGTAATTTATCGAAGACTTTCAGTTGAAGATCGTTCAAGAAAGCAACATGGTTTTGAATCTCAAATGAGAGATATAGAAGATTATCTAGCAAAACAAGATTCTCCTGAAGTTATCGGATCTTTTCATGAGTTTGTGTCGGGTGCTGAAAGTAATAAACCAAAACTTAAAGAAGCTATCGAGTTGTGTAAGAAAACAGGTGCAACATTGTTGATTGCAAAACTAGATCGTCTTTCACGTAAGGTTAGTCAGATTTCTGTTCTAATGGAAAGCGATATAACTCTTCGTGTTGCTCTAATGCCAAATGCAAGTACTTTTGAATTACACATTTACGCATCACTAGCTGAACAAGAAAGAGAGATGATCCGTGACCGTGTTAAAAGAGGGTTAGCGGTAGTTAAATCAGAGTCTCCAGAGAAACTACGTAAGACCAAAGGCACAGCTTGGCACAAGTCTTACACAGCTAACAAGGCAGCAGGTTTACACAATACAACAAAGCAATTTAAACCTTCACCAGAAAAAGATAAGTTATTGGTTGACATCAAGACAGCAATCAAATATTCTAACCCTAAGAGTTTTGTAGAGCTTGCAGAAAAGCTTAACGCTAACAACGTAGCTACCTTGAAAGGTAAAGCTTGGTGTGGTAGAACGTTGTCAACTTTTGCTAAAAGAAACGATATACATATTTAAGGAGAATTTTATGAAAATTGAACAACAGCTTGTTGAGAAAGGTTTTAAAGAGTTCCGTGATGGATTGAAAACAGATAAAGATATTTATGTTAAGAGTTACCAGTTGAAGGTTCGTGATAATCAAGGTAACATCCTCTACTTCATTAATGTGACCCTTTATGATTATAACTTGTTCTGTAATCCCAGTGTTGTACCTGATCATCTTAAACAAGATTTACAACCAGACACCTCTGTCCAATTCACATCTGAAGATGGAGAAGTGTTTAATGTAGAATACTTTGGAAAAGATGTTGACAGAATGGTGAAGTTTTACGATAATATCTTTCACACAATGAAATGTCAGAACTACGAATAGGAGAAACATTATGTATTACATTATAAGTAATGATCAAAGATATTACGCAGGTAAGTGTTGTTCGGACAATAAAACTCCTGTTTGGAAAAATCACTACACAAGAGCTTTAGGTTTCGATACAATGGAAAAAGCTTTAGACTTTGCTAAGAAAGAGAACATTTTCTTTCTTGGTGTAGAATATAAAGAGGAGAAATAAATGAGCAGTAAAATTTACCCAACGTGTTTAACAAGAGATTACCTTTCTCGATGGGATTTATCAAACGCTGTCCGTGAAAGTATCCAGAACTTCATAGATTGTGGTGAAGATAATTACCAACTTTATCGTTTTGGTAATACGATTGAAATGGAGAGCTTTGTAGGTACAATCGACCCTAAGAATCTATTACTTGGTGTTGGTAGTAAAACAAACGATGAAAACTCTCGTGGTGGATTTAGTGAAGGTTTACTATTGTCTCTATTGATCTTTGCTCGTGAAAATGTTGACATGACTTTCATTAACGGTGATAAGCAATGGGTACCAACATTTGATTGGAATGAAGATTACAAATGTGAAACTCTTTACATTGTAGAAGAAGATGCAGAAGATCCAGTTGATGATAGCGTTAAGATTGTTTTTGAACTACCGTCAAGAGTTGCAGATGAAGTTGAATTAAACACTTTGCAAATGCAAAATGACTATGCTAAATTTGAAACTGATGAAGGAACTATTTTACTAGATAAGGAACACCAAGGACGGATTTATGTTGGTGGGTTGTTTGTAGATAATTTCAGATCAGAATATGGATTCGACTTCCCACCACAATGCTTTGCACTAGACCGAGATCGTAAGTCACTAGATCCTTGGTCAGTTAAGTGGCAAGTCCGTCAACTAATCAGTCAAATGAGTGAGTCTGAAGAGATTGACGAGGATGTTTCTGACCGACTTGTTACCTCTATGTCAAAAGGTGATGAGGCTTTTGGTGTACTAGATGACTATAAAGTAGGTGAAAATAAATCTTTAATTACTTCTGCAGAAAAGCTTTACAAAGAAAATTATGATGGTAAGATACTTACATCTGATTACGATGAAGCTGAGAAGCTTAAAGAAGCAGGTAATAAGAATGTAGCATACTGTAACAACAAAAGTTTTGTTAAGTTGGTACAGAAATCTGATAGCCATAAAGTAGTGTTTGGTGCCCGTAAAGAAAAAGAGGAAGTTTCTGTAGAAGATTTGCTTGACAACTTTGAGGAGAAATGGCAAATTGATATGGATACTGAAATGTATGAAGCTTGGCGAGAGTTGTCAGAAAAGATTAAGAGTCAAATCTGATAACAATCTCAAGTAATCTTGGAAACGAAGTAAAATTTATTTTAAACAAAGAGGAAATATAATATGACTACACAATTCGTAAACGTAAAAGTAATTGCTAACGACAAGAAAGAAGCTAAAGAATTTCAAACTGTTATTGTTAAACAATACAAAGAAGTTCACGTTCCACAAGGTGAGCAACCAGAAATGACTATTCTAAAGCTTGCTCTTGATGGTAGCCTTAAGAAAGCTATCGATAAGCACAATGAAGCTCGTGTCCAACGTAACAACCAAGATGCACTAAACCGTAATGGTGTTGAGGTTAAACTGCAACCGCTTGACATCACAGAGCTTGAAATCGTAGTAAAAGAAGTTTAATCTAAATATTGAGGGGAGAGGGAAGTAATTCCTTCTCTCTTTTTATTTATAACAAGGAGAATGTTATGAACATCACAACAGTTGTACAAATCATTCGTATTGACAAACAAATTTCTCAAGGGGTTGTAAGCTTCTCTGAGGAGGTTGTAGAGGTGTTTGACTATACAAGAGGTAGCTCAACAGCAGATATCTGCCAAAAGGCTCTAGAACGCTGTCAGGAGCTTAATATACAACACAGTAATAGTTGTAGATCGTATGTAACGAATAGAATTGATTGAGGGTAGATTATGAAAAACTGTATGAATTGTAAATACTCTAGACAACGTTGTAAGATGAGTGACCAAGACATTGTAGGATGTTCTATGGTATGCCCTCATGAAGTTCAACACGGAAAGGTATCCTTAGTAGGTAAAGGAGAAGCTTATTCAGGTTGGTTCTATAACAACCGTAGAGTAGGAGACACTTCTGAGAGGAATGATATTGGAAGTGGTGCTATGGTTAACGGTTTACTTATTGAATACACTCAGTGTTGTACGAAATGGGAGGAGAGATTATGAATTATTTCAAGAAAATTTATTACCGTTGGGTGATTAATAATTTAGAAGCTGATTTGTTTGAATTAACCAAGATCAAAGATTCTCAAATCAATTGGCTTATGGAAGACGAAAGGCTACTTGAACTAGGTATTCTAGATATTAGAATGGATTTAGACAGGGCAAAGTTGAAACTAAAACGTTTGGAGAAGTAAGAAATGACAAAGAAGAAATTTGTGAGACAGTTTCACAACAACTTCCCTTGGTTTGATCATGAAAACCTTATAGAAGTTATGATTTTGTGGATAGAGAATGCTTCTAAGATGCACCACAAGTATAGTGACCTTGTAAGAAGTGAATCTACAGCTAAGAAACTTAAAATTATTGCAGAACTTTTGAAGCGTATTCGTAAGGATGAGTATGACACTCCTTGTAAAGTTTTCACTAAGCGCAATAAAACTTCTGGTTGTGGTTATGTATACATTAATTACAAGCACCAATATAAACAGCGTAAACAAGATAAAGAGTATGTTTTCAAACTTCTTGCAAAACATCTAGACACATTTTGGGATTAAGATAAGTAAGAAATGGATACTAAAATCATTTTAAAACTTTTGAAAAAAATAATATTGACAATCTCAAATAGTAATGTAGAATAATATTCAAATCTTATGTAAAAGGTATTACCAAATGGATAAAGAAACAATGTTGAACATGTCTTATGATGAGTTACAGTCCTATATTGACCCTGATCATTGGGAATACCTTGACCACATGAAGGATATTGTAGGTTTTCCTGTAGAGGATAGGGAAGCTTGCTGGAAAGACTTTGAAAAGGAAATTACAAAAGGTGAACAAGTTCTTGGTCAATACTTTAATCGTCTTTCTAAAGAGGAAGCTTGGGAACTCTATGATTACAGATCTTTTTCAGAAATAGAGCAAGACGAATACGACGCTGAGAAATCAGAAAAGTATGATAATCATACATTACAAATAATGCAGTGGCATCACATTGAACCAGTAGAAGACCCTTACTGGAAACAATGTGTCGATATAATAGAGGAGAAACTAAAATGAAGGTAGTTTCACAATGGTATAATAAAGAACGTAACAAAACTTACCAACTTCGTGAGTACGGTCAAGAGATGGAAGTATATGTACTGATGGGTGTTGGTTGGTTCAAGAGTGTGGACATCACACCAGACCAATTAGTAGAAGGTGATGTGTGGGAAAAATTAGGATGAATATAATTGGAGGTGACCATGTTATCAGACAGACAAACATTAATTAAAGGGTTAAAAGTATCAACAAGATTAACACAACGCCTTATTGATCAAGAAGAACCGTTGCACAATAATCCTGCATTGTTGATGAACATTCTTGAACAGCAAGGTAAGTTGTTACGTTTGCTTAATAAAGCAGAGAATAATCTGTAATGTACATGTTATAAGCCTCTTGAGAAATCGAGAGTTTTTTATTTTACCCTTGCAAGAAATGGAAGCAAAATTTATCTGGAGGATTTCAAAAACCTCAAGAACTAATTCAAATTTTCATTTCATAAAATCTCTTTTAAATTCAACAACTCAGGTCAAAAACGATTTTTGAGATTTCAGAATCAGGAAGGTCAAATTGTAAAATTTATCTTGAAGATTTCAAAATTTATAGAGAGACGGGAAATTATTTTTACTTAACAGGAATATTAATATTCTTTATTGACGATACAATCAACAGTAAATTACGCGCAGGGGTGGTGTTTGTCTTCGGGTATTTCGCCCCGCCTCGTTTATGTGTATATAATACAAAAGACCGCCCACGTTTGCAAGCGATCTTTGTCACATTTTTAATTATAACCAATATTTCATCAAGGCTTTTTCAATCTTCCAACTGTCCCATTCGTTAGCAGAATAAAAAGGGCTTATTCGTTCCCCGCTTTCATAGATAGCATAAATCTTTTTACCAAACAAGTCAAAATCTCCATTAGTTTTTAAAGTGAATTTTAACTTTTTACCTTTTAATCTCTCAGTTTGTAAAGATTCTTTCAAGTATTCTCTAATAGCTTTTAATGTCATAATACAACCTTTGTTGTTTCGTTTAAGTTGAGTACAGCTTAACACCCTCACACAAACATACAAGCTTTTTCTTTAATTATTTTTCTGTTGCTTTCTTTATCCTTTCTCTATATGCTTTTCACATCTTAATCAAATAAGAGTACAAACAATGCAATACACTAGAAAACAAATCAAAGCCGCTTTACTTAGCATGTATAAAGAAGATGTAAAAACGATGTCTACTCAGGATCTAGCTAACAAGTATGACGTCCTCCGCCGTAAAACAGGGATCAATGTATTCTCTATTGTTAACAAAGGTAAACCACAAAACAGAAATGATATAAATGTTCTAGGTGGTAACAGTGGCGGTGGGCGCACTATGTCAATGTACAAATCGGGACATCAAGTTTAACAAACAAAAGGATAAATATGTATAACAAGGATGTTATAACTAACCACGACAAACCAATGGGTTTTGAAGAGTTCAACACTTTTATCGATAATCAAAATTTTTCACTTAAAAATTCTTTAAAACCTCAAAATAATTGTTGCAATCAATCTTGTTGTGTGGATAATGCACCTCATCGGCAACGGGTAACAACAATCAATCCCGTTTCACATATTCAATTAGCAGAGTAAAAGTTATGAACAGAATCGGAACGGTTTGCATGGTTGGTAGATTTGACAGTGACAAGCAAAAATTCACACAAGTTAAAAATACAACTATCGGCACTATCACACAAAAATCCTTTGTTCAAATGTGTAACCGTGTTTCGGTTGAGCGTCATGTCACTGACTATATCAAATATAGTAAGGATAGTTTAACCGCTAAACTTACAGCAAAGGTAAAGCAAAATCTTACAGCTTTATACAATCAATTGACGTATATAGCTGACATGCCGGATCAGTGTAAAATGTTACGTGTATCTAGTGGATTGCTTCCAATGTTTGATCATCCAGTGTTTGCGGGTCTGTATGATGAGCAGCTTCTAAAACTTGTTGACGTGCTCCTTTCACGTTGTAAGCGTGTAATTGATAAACACAATATTGTTATCGCTACTCATCCAGATCAATATACGGTAATCAATTCCGAGTCGGAAAGTGTACGCCTTAAAAGTTACCGCGCTTTATACATGCACAAGTATTTTATGGAGCGACTAACTACTGTTGAGAAAACATCTATCAACATTCATTTAAACGGTAACCTCGACCACTTACCAGAACTTGATCAAGGTTTGTACTCTGATCTTGTTCCGTGGTTGTCATTCGAGAATGAGGATAAAAATGGGCGACTGTTTACAGGTGATGTATACAACACACTTTCAGTTTGTGAGAAATATAATATTAAGATGCTGTTAGACTTGCACCACCATTATGCACTTACAGGAGATTTAATCTCTATTAACGATTGTGTGATTGATCGTATTGTTGCAACGTGGAACGGGTTTACCCCTATCATGCACTTATCACAAGGTCGTGATCATGCAACCGACAAGAAACATAGTGATTTCATTACAGATCGTGAGCTTGTTTCCTATGCTGCTGACTTCTTACACATCGGTCATATCGAACTAGAAGCAAAGGCAAAAACTAGCGCAGTGATGCAATTTTTCCAAGACGTGCAAAAGTGTGAACTGAGTCACGCATAGAGTTTAAAATAAAGCTTTACAACGTGCCAAGGATCGGCAATAATTACCACATCAAAACGAAACACACTTTAAAAGGTTTTACTATGAGCAAATTTATTGATATGTACTTAGACTATGTTAACAACTTTCTATCATTGGAAGCTTTCGCAGCTCACTATGGTATCAGTATGGATTTAGCAACATTGGTTATTAAAGAGGGCAGAATATTGCATGAATTAAATTGTAGTGGCTATAGTGGTTTGGATACCCCAAAACAAAATTACTTTGATAGTAAAATGAGCTGGTAAAGCCTTTAAGTATTGCACATCAAATCAAATCAAAAAGGTGTGCAATGATAAAAGTTTTATCCAACAATCAAACGTTAAACAAAAAGGTAAACGTTATGAAAACAACAATCATTGCACAAACAACACGATCAAACGCTCGCAAAGCTGTAACAACTTTTAAATCTCAAGGGATTGACGCAAAGGTAATTGATAACGGTTCTCATTTGTCAGGTGTTGAACGTTGGGCGGTACAATATGAAGCCACCGTAAAACGTCGTCAAACGCTTTCTATCAGCCGTAAGCCTTCAGGCAATACATTGCAAGGTAAGAAGGTTCAAACGTGCTCAAAGCCTCGCACAAACTTTAAAAATAACGATTGGTTCAAAGGCACAAAACACAGCGACGTATTGGTGTACTCTAAACAATCAAAACGTGCTGCTAGTGTTGCAGTAAAATAAATCGAAAATAATTAGAAAAAGTGTTTGACGTGGTGGTTTGTATAGGTAATAACTACCACGTCAAAACGAAATGCATTTAGAAGGCAGTTTATGAAAATTACAAAAGAAACTAAAAACCTGATTGAACGAGGTGTTAAAAGTTTTTGTCCTTGGTATGGGGATGGTAAGGACGATGCATACCACGACTTAAGGCAAGTAGTTAAAACTAACGAACCTGTCATATTAGAGGTGGAAGGTAAAATATATGTTGCACACCACGTAAGCGGAGAACCTAGTTATCTATATGTAAATTTTTTAGATAACTTGTCTTATATTAAACTGTGACAAAGTTCACATTGCAAAACACAGCTTGAAATTATTTATTGCTTTTCTGACTGTGTTTGATAATATGAATTTATCGAAACAAACAAAAGGTTTGTGATATGAGTACAACTTATAAAATTACAACTAATCTTCCTTACTTTAATTTAACAGGGTTTGCAGGTGGTGAAGGTAAGGGTTATTGCTTGAACATTACGCAATATGTAAGCTATGATGTGCAACACAGTTGCAAATATACATACGAAGAAGTTTTAACCCTTAAACAAGATATGATCGACTTTATTCGAAATAATAAAAATATTGACAATGCTTGTTTTATGCTAGATAATACCTTTACTTTAGAAAAGCAGCATGTTAAAACTTTAATCACAGATTTACATGTCTACTTAAATCAAGATATTCACAAATAAGGGTTTATTATGCAAACCGAAAAGCAAGTTTTAGAATCGTGTGTAAGGTGGGGCGTTGTAGCTAAATACTCCGAAGTTGTGCAAGGAAGTGATAAGGCTTCGGGGGCTTATTGTAGATTTTATACACTTCAAAAGGTTTTAGAACTACCATACAGTGCCCAATGTAAAGGCTTATCTATAGAAGAGTTAGAAAGCTTTTGTGAAAATTTGTCTAAATATGCTTTAGATTCAGATTTAGAATTACAAGAAGTTTTTCAAAGTTTAGATTTAACTGACTTAGAAAATAAATTAAAATAAGCGCTTGACACAAACAACCTAAACCATTAAATTATACATCAAGCCAAGGGAAAAGCCCACGGCAACAATTAAAGAGTAAACATTATGAAAAAGCATCCAATCGTACCAAAAAACTTTCGTGTAAACACTTCAATCAAAACCCTTGAAATTCACGGAAAAGAGTGGTGGGATCGTGTTAATGGTAATTCTTACAACTCTGTGCAGGTGTTTGTCAATGAGGGTATGAAAAACGCTTTTAGTTTTTCTATCCCTTTCCAATATGGTTATGGTAATTACTTTGAACAGTCAGCGATTGAACACCTTGTAAAAATTGGTATTCTTTCTGATAAGTTTTCACACCGTGACCGTGTTAATTCTGGTAAACTTAAAATTACATCATACAAAACTGAAAAATGTTTACAACGTGAAGTAAAGGCACACGGTAAAGCATTACAAACTATTTAAAATTAATTTTACAAAAGGGCTTGCAATCCTAAAAGCCCTTTGATAAAGTTAGTTTCAACAGGCAACGACGCCAAAACAACAAAGAGTAAATATTATGAAAAACGTAATCAAAGCAATCTTAAACCAATCTTCTCTTACAGCTACTGAACTTCTAGACGTAGCGTCACACGGTGCGGATTGTGGTACATCTGGGTTTATTTACTACACAGAAACTACAGCTTTCTATGATGCAAACGAAGACTTGATTAATGATTTGCTTAACTCTTCTAAAGATGAAATTTACGGTGACGAAATCAACATGATTCAAATGCTTAAAGGTTTTGCCCGTGGTGGTGATTTGAATTATGTTTCTGCTTTTGATGAATGTGATTTTGATTGTGAAGTTGTTCATGCAACTTTAAATACAGACACTATGGAGCTTGACGCAGTAGAAAAAGACACTTACTATAAAAACCTAATGGCTTGGTTTGTACTTGAGGAAGGTGCCCGCCACATTGAAAACCTTCTAGAAAATGGTGATGTAGAAGAAGTGGAAGCAATGGGTGTTAATTGTTCTGAGTGGAAAGAAGAAAATCTTTAATAGGGAGGTTTTACAATGGGATTCTTTAACTCTAGAAAAGAAGAAATCAAACCAGAAGTAAACAAAGAGTTTTTACTAGGAAATTATAAAAACCTTGCTCGACTTGTATCACACTTCGATAATCAGTTGAAAGATGAAAATCTATGTTACATTAAAAAACTCACTATTGAAGTAAACAAACAAAAAGCTTTAAAACTTGCAGTAGAAACGATTGAACAATTGCAAACTTTAGGAGATGTAAAGATCGAGGATGTTTTGATCATCAAAGACAAACACGAAGAAGCTTTAGACACTCACTTTTATTTAACAGCTAAATTTAACAACTAATTTGTAATAGCTTCTTATAAACAATCAATACTGAATTTACTAATAAAGGGAATAGACATGTACGCAACTTTTTCACAACCTCAAAAAATGACACGCCTATCTGCTTACCGTTCGGAAATGGTAGAAGACTTTGAGACAAAAGAAGACCGCAAGAATAAGAAACACAAACGTAACCGCCGCCAAGACCGTGAGAACAAGCGAAATCGAGAGTTTTAATACTATCCTACGCTAAATAGTTAAAATGTAATAGCCGCCTTTTGAGGCGGCTTTTTGATGCATGTAATTTATTTAAAAATAAATGCAC
>CEVA01243631.1_pt1 | contig 82499 bp, 78 predicted proteins | sample 361521 | NCBI WGS metagenome assembly CEVA01 (sample SAMEA2622823, study PRJEB7988) | marine metagenome | isolation source: saline water (ENVO:00002010), including | reverse complement strand
ATTCACTAGCCCGACCTACAAGGGTTGCACTGTGCTTGTTAGGCTGAAGCCTAACCTACAACGATTCACTAGCCCGACCAACAACGGCTCCCTGTAAAACCTGTCAACAATGCGAGGTGGGGAGCGTTGGGGCTAAATTATTGTGTTCTTTGTCTATTTGTTGACAAAGTTCAACGCTGGCGATTAAATGCGTCCCTAATATTTATAATAAGAAATTCAACTAACAATGAAAATATGCAAGGACGTATCGTTAATCATTTTCACCATGTTAGCTCTACAAGCATGTGTCTCCGCAGATATTGTATACACCGAAACCCATGCCATAGGGGATAAATCAAAAATCACCGAAGATGCGGAGCAAGTGTTTCATCACGACGGCAACTACAAATGGGCAGGTATTGTTGTTGGCCCCGTTGTTCCCCTTCCGATCCCTTTAACCATTCCCTATGGTCAAACAGGCACAACGTCATGGGTTGTTGATGGAAAAACAGTTTATTCAGAGTATGTAACAACGAAAGTAGACGGGGCGACCTGTACCATATTAATTGGGCCGTACTGTGGCACTGAAGTTACATGGGGTAATCTTCTTTTTGGCAGCATTCGCTGGCACTAGCTCTATCAGCTAAATTAAGGCAAGTTCAGCATGGGGTAGGGCTTTGCTCAATGCAAAGCTTACATTAATGTATGGGTACCTAGAGCTATATAAACGGCTTTACTCAGTTGTGACGCGTTAACGTGTGATTTCGCTCCTGCCTCTCGGTATTGTTGGGGCCTGCGAGGTAATTTCAGTTACACCGAATACTATGGTTTCACGGATGGATCAGCTAACTCTACATCTGACTGAATAAACTTGTGTTGTTAGTGCTACCGTCAATTGCTCCTGTATTCCCTATTACCGATAAAAATTGACCTGCAAGGGTTGTAATATGTTCGTCAGGCTGAAGCATGGCCTACAACGGCTTTTCTGTGTTTTTCGAGTTGAAGCTCGCCTACAAGGGTTTTGCTGTGTTTGTCGGGTTAAAGCCCGACCTACAGCGGTTGCATTATGCTTGATAGGCTAAAGCCTAACCTACGACGATTCACTGTGTTTGTCATGCTGAAGCCTGACCTACAACGGTTTGGTTGTATTTGTCGGGTTTAAGGTTCGGCCTACCAGGGTTGCACTGTGGTTGTCAGGCTGAAGGCTGGCCTACAACGGCTTTAGTGTTCTTGTAAGGCTAACACCCGACCTACAAGAGTTTTGCTATGCAATAAAAGGTGTGTGAATTCGCCAGCGCTGTTTCACTACGAAAAGCTGAAAGCCAGGTTGTTTTAATGCGTGACGAAGCGACCTGCTAGGGTGGATTAATGTATTTTTATGTAGTATTTTCGGAAACAGTTTGTATTGGAGATCTACACTTTCGAAAATTTAACAGGGAAGTCAAATGCAGTTTAAAAATACTTTGCTCATTGTAGCTGTCGCTCTTGGTTTAACTGCCTGTGGTGGCTCATCTTCGGGTTCATCAAATAATACTCCAACAGCAGTCGTAGAGGACGCGACTCCAGACGATTTTAATTTTATCTCTAAAGAAAATACCCCCATAAATACTTGGGTTGAATCAGAAGAGATTGTTATTTCTGGTATTAATGTTGAAGTGCCAATTTTAGTAGAAAGTGGGCAATATAGTATTGATGGTAGTAATTTCAAAACGGGCGAAGGCTTTATAAAGAATGGCCAGAAGGTGGTAGTTAGAACTAAATCTGCAAATACTCGATTAACTGAATCTAGCTCAATACTTCGCATAGGTGATCTTGAGGCTAAGTTCACAGTTAAAACAGAAGCCAGGTTATTCTTTTTGGGCGTAGATAGTCTTAAAGGGAATGAGCTGCGCACAACTAACCTAGCTGCAGGCAATACAGTTTTGGTCGCTGATTTTAATACTACCCCTGTAGATACAGTAGTGGGTACAGGTGCTAAAGCTATTACTGAGATTGATGGAAGTATCTACTTTTGCCGTGGTGAAACGAATTTAGAGTTTTCTGACGCTATATTTAAGCTTGATGAAAGTTCCGCTGAACCGAGTAATGTACTTACTCTAGACAACCAATCTTTGGTTGAAAAACACAGTTGCCATAAGTTTTTTAGTCTTAATGAAACTATATATTTAGTGACTGTAGGAGTAGATAACGAGAATTACCTATGGGAGTTGAAGAAAAATGGTAGTGAATATGGTTTTAATTTTGTTCGTAATTTTCCGCCGTTAACTGAGAATACTTACTACGAATCTAATAGTGTTCATATATCACGTTATATTGCAGCCGATATGCTCGTTGAAGTCTATTACTCAGATATGGGATACGGCGGCCCGATTACTAGTGATAGTTATGTAAGAATTCAGCCTTTGCTGTCCGAGTCCGATGAGTGGACTACGTTATATGATATGGAGACCCATCTTGAAGTTATATTTGACGAGGACTTGCAATATTATTGCAATAGTGACGAATGCAGGGCTCGGTATATAGGGTTTATAGATGGCTTCATCTACTTCAGTGGAGCAGCAGGGGTATGGCGAACTGATGGAACAAAAGAAAACACAGTAAAAGTATACAAAGCTCATGATTATAGTGCATTGCATAGTGGATTTGAGGTTTCCCATATTTCAGAAGAGGGCTTTATATACCATTGGCAAGGAGTAGGTAGGGTCAGCTTTGATGGGCGGGAAGTCTTAAAGTTACCTCGAAACACCAACGAAAATGGAGCTTACCCTTCTACATATGGTATGGCTTGTGATACCAATGATTATATTTTTTATGTAGCGAAATACCAATCAGTTGGTAACGACCATGTTTACGCTTATGAAAAAGCCTCGAAGCAAGTATCTGTTGTTTTTGAGAGTGAATTGCGACCTTTGAATGGAAGCACGGCTTTGTTCTGCAATAAGGATTATGCACTTATTAACGTGCCATATGAGGGCGACGGGATTGTATTAAGCTCATTCGGCACACCTAATACTACGCAAATACTGAAAGAAAATCTGCATTACTTTAGGGGGGCTTATCAAGTAGATAACCTGTTCTACTTTGCATTTAATGATGATTCCCAATTAGGTTTGGAATTTAGCGCTCTATGGCGGACCGACGGACTAAAAGAAAATACGGAGCAAGTTCACGCTAATATTTTGGCCGAAGGAAAGTATGCTCAGTTTGATGTTAGCTCAGGTGTTGACGACAATGTAAGCGTGATTAACCGCTCTTTTTACTACAATGGTTACAACGAACCCGACAACGTAGAGTTGTGGCGAGGCACAGCAACAACAGAGCCTACTAGGCTGACTTTAGACAGCTTCACTAACCCAGAAACGCCTGCAAATGAAGGAGTCACAGCGGAAAACATCTACCTACTGAGTAATAGCCGATTGCTGTTTGAACATTTCGACCAACTGTATAGCTATGCATTGGCAGGTTACTCAAGTGATTATCAGCCTGAAGTCGTTAATCTTGGAGATTCACCTTGTGGTATTTATGGTTCGAGTGATAAATACCTGTACTACTGTGATTATTTTAACTTGGGAACAGGTTGGGAAGATAATGAGTATAGTCTATACCGCACAGATGGGGTTTCAAGACAGAGAATTGATGATGCGCGCCCTAATTATCAAGAGCATTATTTCTCTGTTCTTGATAATACCGCTCTGCATATTTACTACGACCGACTTAAGATCTTGTTTGATGATAAGCAGGCTGTCACTATATATAAAACTGAATTAGCTCAAAGCTCTGCTACTGTTTTCGGCACATCTAGCTCTTACTATTATGTGCTGAATCAAAGTGAAGAGCCCTCATCTTCTCTGCAATATCTATATTCCATTAATAAAGAAGGTATGTACCAGAGTGTCTATAATGCTCCTAGTTATGAAGAGCTATCATTTATAGCTAGCAGTAGCGACCGGATATTCTTTATGCATACTTCAGATCACGAAAGTGCTGTTTGGTATATTGAAGAAGAGTCAGGAGATGCTAAGAAATTCTTCAATATTGATAACAGTGTATTGGCAAGTGATATTAATATTTACGAGCTTGGCAACCGCACCTATGTTTCAATCTCTAGTGCGAATAATTTAGCGGGTCTCTACCTGTATGAAGCTGAGGATGCTTCTATTCGTCGAATTTCTGAGTCTATAAGAGTTACTAACCTTGTCCATCAAGGTTCGGAGCAAGCTTTTGTTATCAGTTATAAAGGGCTTTGGAAACTGACAAGTGGTAGCCTTACGCTTATCGCTGATAAGGCAAGTCTAAACATTAACGAGTTTTCATTATCACAGTCAGGAAACGAATTTGTTTTAGATGGAAAACTGATTTTTGAAGCGAATGGTAATGCATGGATATCAGACGGTACATTATCGGGCACCTATGTGCTCAATAGTGAGCTACTTCTTAAAGGTCAAATAGTACCGCTACAGTAATGTTATAGGGTCAGAAAAGCTATGTGCGCTGTTTCAATGATGCGGCGCATATAGTCTAAGGTATGCAAGTCACGTAATTTTTCTGTGATAGCTGCCTCGAGGATTCGATTTCGTGAGGCCTATCGAGCATTATTTCGTTAGGAAAAGGTTTGACCTACAACGATTCACTGTGTTTGTCAGGCTAAAGCCTAACCTACAACGATTCACTAGCCCGACCTACAACGGCTGCACTGAGCTTGTAAGGCTGAAGCCCGACCCACAACGGCTGGACTGAGCTTGTCAGGCTTAGGGCCTGACCTACCAGGATTGCATTATGTTCGTCAGGCTGAAGCTCGACCTACAACGACTACACTGAAGCCTGACCTACACAGCCTGAAAGGCTGACCTCCAGTGGTTTAGTGGGTGCCATATTATTATGGGATTTGCTTTGCTAATGATTGAAAAAGTGAGAATATCATCAATCTGCTGTATATGGAGGTGTCAGCGTGGGTGTTATCTTTCCTATGATCATGTCGTTACCGGCTTATTTCTTTCTTTGTATTTTTGCCTTTGGTTTGGTTGACGATATCAAGCTATTTGCAGGTTTATGCCTTATCGGTGTGCTCTTAAGCTTGTCTAATATTTACTTTTTGAGTAAGGCTAACTTTAAGGAAAGCTGGCAAGAACTAATACGGGCTTTTACTGATTCAACACGCCTCAATGCGCTACAAGAGCAAGTGGCTAAGAAAGAGAACCAGCATCTACGCGGTTACGAGTGGCACAAAGTAGAGCCAGTGAGTTCTTTTACCTCGTTAGCGCCCTATGCGGACGGCTACAGGTCAGCATTGTCGTTTAAAGATAAAGTCGTGTCGTTAAATATCCTTGGCTTGGTTATGTTTTTCGTTGCAATCGTCGCAGCTATTATCGTGCCAGAGGAGGGGGTTATTCCAGGGTATGAACTGACTCGCTCACCTACCTTGGAAGGAGGTATCTTTTTATTACTGTTACTTTTTGCCGCCTATAAAACCTTTTCCCCTAAAAACACGTTCTACTTTGACGAGCAGGGAGTATATTTGTCGAACGTGGCGTGTTTGTCAAAGGACACCTGTATTATGGATACCAGCGACATCGATAGCTTGCAGATCATTCGCTATGCTAGGCGCAACCAGCCACTACTCATTGACTATCAGCTCAACGTTGTAGCGCACAGCGGCGAGCGCATCAATATTTTGGAAACTAACAGCTTAAGTGCAGCCTCTGCCTACGCTAATAAGCTTGCTAATCTATTCAAGAGCAAAGTGATAACGCTAAGCTAGAGGCATTTTGGATACATGATTATGGGAAGCGCTGCCATAAGAGGCACTAAAAAGCTTAAGTGTCATCGAACTTTATCTACCCACACGGCCGTTGGAGCCTAAGGTAACTACAACGATTACTATGTTATTTCACACTTTATTGCTGTTAACTTTTGTCTCTGCATGCACTCATATTATTGCTGATAGTCGCCATAGCAGCGCGCTGTGCTATGTGTTTAAGCCCTTAACGACCGTGCTAATTGCCGTGTTGGCATATACCCAAACAAGCGCGCTTACACTGATAGAGTATTGGGTATTTGCAGGGTTATTCTTCTCCCTTTTTGGCGACATCTTTTTAATGTTGAAAAAAGACTACTTTTTACAAGGGTTGGTCGCGTTTTTTATCGCTCATTTAGCTTATATCATCGCTTTCATTTACAACACCGAGTTCGTTCTGAGCCCCTTATTGCTGGTGGCACTAGTCATATACGCAGGTGTTCTTATCCGGCTACTAGATAAGCACCTAGGTGCGTTGCGTGGACCTGTTTATGCCTATGCTGCTGTGCTTAGTCTCATGGTTTTGGCAAGTTATACCTTCTGGCAGAGCCCAGGTTATTCGCTCAGCGTTTACGCCTTTATTGGCGCACTCCTGTTTATAGTGTCGGATTCCATCTTAGCCTACGGTCGCTTTGTTAAAAGTTATCCATGGACTCAGCCGATGTTACTTGCAACCTACTACCTAGCCCAGAGCTGCATTGCGTTGAGTGTCAGTCATCAAGGTTAGCTATGAGGCTCAGCTAGGGCACATGAATCTTCTCGTAACGCACCTTAATAAGCTGAGAGTGTCAATTGCCACTTGTTTAGCAAGGCTTGATATTGCCCTGATGCTTTGATGGCTTTAAGTGACTGGCGAAGTCGGATGGCAAGGTCGGCTGGAAGCCTCTTGTTGGCAGTAATATGCAGCTCACTGGGGAACTCGGGGAGGTGCAGTTTCTTTTCAAGCCGGTTGGGGTCAAGGCCGATACTGCGGAGTTCTTTATCTAACGACAAGGTGTTGGTAAGTACCAAGTCGGTGCGCTGTTTGTAGAGCATTTTCATTAAGCTGGCAGGCTCGGGGGCCAGCACTAAGTCATGTTGCAACGAAAAGCCAGCTTTTTGTAAGTATTGGTGGCTATAATAACCGCGCACCGTGCTTACTCGTAGCCCGCGAGCACTTTGCAAGTCAGTTAACTTAAATTGCCGCTCTTTAAGGCCAACCAGATAGGCGTGAGCATTAAAAACAGAGCCTAAAAAGATGAATTCAGTCTCTCGCTGTGGAGTTTTTAGTAATGAAATCATCAGTGTGTTTGGTGTTGTTCGCAGCTCTTTAAATGCTCTTGCTTGAGGCATAATTTCCACCTGCCCTTGGCAACGGCACTGTGCTAAAACAATATTGACCACATCGACTAAGAAGCCTTGCGGTTGTTTTTCAGAATCTGCAAAGTGTAGTGGGTATAAATCTTCAGCTACAAACCTTAGCGGTGCTGAGGACCACGCTGAGGTGGGCAAAGCCAGCATCAATAACCACGCCAAAAGAGCAATATATGCGCGCATAAGTTACACTTTATTTACATCTTAAAAGACTAGCTTGCCGCAGTTATGCGCATTTTTCCAGTGCTTTGGCATGCCCAGGTGAGTTTTAATGCAAAAAATAGCTTTATAAATGGTTAAGCACTGAAAATATAAGCTCGTCCGGTTATTATCCTCAGCGCTCATTGGGTTTTATCACTCTTTAATTATCAGCTTAAACGGATAGTAGCGGTCGATGCTGTCTTTATAGCCACCAACAATCACTTTGCCGTTGGATGAGATGTTACTGATAGTGACTCTTTTCATCGCTTTATTTGGGTTGAGCTGTTTTACAATGTCATCAAGAAAGTAAATTTGCTTTTGATGCCATAAGATAGGGCGATAAGTATCAATGTAATTTTCACCTTTATACTTTGCTGAGCCGAGGAATTTTGTGCCATCCCCTGACATAGCTGTGATCATGGCTGTGGCCGCCTCAGCTGGTATTGGCAAGGTGCTAAAACCATTAAACTCGTTCCATACCATGGGCGTATCGATGCTACAGCGTCCACCAATAGTGTGTCCGTCATGAGAGACGTCCTCGGCAATAAAGTGGCAGTCCTCTGGCGCGATGATAGGGGTTACAGTGTTATCACTTTTCCACACATAAACTTGCCCAGGTGTGCTGCCAACAATCACGCTGGCGTCTTCTGAGCTGTATGTTGCGTTACGCCACTTTACTTTGTCTTTGCCTGTACCAATCTCTTGTAATGATTTACCTATTTCCCACCGGAAGGCTCGTATATCCGATTGCCAGCCGGTATAGCCGACCACGGTTTTACCGTCTGCTGAAATGGATATCGCGGTGTTGATGTAATGGCTTTTTAGTTTGGGCACAGTGCGCATTTGTTGCTGCTTGGTCCACACAAAACTGGCCCCTCCATTATGGCCGACGATGACCTTGCCATCATCAGAGATATCCATGGGGAGCAGCACGTTGCGGTTATTTAACAGGCCAAGGTGGGTATGGCCGTCGCGCTCACTCCAATGAAATGCCATAGGGATTTTATCATCATGCTCATCCACTTTTTTGCCGTACACAACCACGTGCGAGCCGTCACCATTGACTAGTATGGCCCTTGTCCCTTTAGGTGCTTGATAAGGGTTAGGTATCATTTCTAATTGGAAGCTTAACTGGGCGCGGGCGGGTAGTGATTGCAAAAGAAGAAAAAAGCAGGCGATCAGCCAATAGAGTTTGTTCATCGTTTTTCATTTCCCTATATGATTGAAGTGATAGTGCTGGCGGCACTACAAAAGTCCTTAACTGATTAATAATAAACTGTAATTTTGTCTTATGAAATAGCGAATAGAGAATGGTTATCAGGCTTTCGTGGCAACCTATATGAGCTTGGGTTTTTATCAGGGCGGATAAAGTTCATAATTAAAGGGCTCAGCTCTAGGTTGTCGCTTTGTAGATATGGCGTGTTATATTTATTCTTACTGTGTTGGCTTTGCTTTACTCAAGTGCGAGAAGAGTGATTAAGCCAGCTTATAAATAACCTGTAATTAAATAACGAAGAGGCTGTATGCAAGAGTCTGAATTAATGTCACAAGTGGGCCAGCGTAAACAGCAGCAAAGCGAACTGGTTAACATTGTGCACCAGCACTATGGCGATTATGTGTTTGATTCTCCCGATGCCATTACCACCAGTGAAAGTGTTTATTTCCCCATAAAGGAAGGGGTGCTAGCTGGCTATTGGCTCGATACCGATGCCTCGGATTACCCCATGTTGCAGGGCAAAGCAGTGGCGACAATTGAAAACCTCTATTTCTTTGTATTCACGCCACAACAAATGCAGGAACTGGTCCTTGACGCCAGCGCAGACGAAGAACAATAGCGCCGGTATAAAAACGCCCAGAAACCAAGAGCAAGGTAGGTGTTTAGCCCAGACTTTATGGCCGATTTGCTCGCTACTTTAAGAGCATATTAACCGCCATAATAACCAACAACAGTGCAAATATTTTCTTTATGGTGGCCACAGGCAGGGTTTGCGTGGCCTTGGCCCCTAGAGGCGCGCTAAACCATGAAGTACAAACTATTCCCGCTAACGCTGGCAGGTAAACAAAGCCAGCAAAACCATCTGTAAGGGCGAGATGTTGCGCCCCTGCACTGATGTAACCAATTGAGCCGAATAAGGCAATAACAATGCCGCATGCAGATGCACAGCCAATGGCTTTTTTCATATCCACAGAGAAAAAGTTCAACAGCGGCACTAAAACTGCGCCGCCGCCGATACCGATCATGGCCGATAAGGCACCGGTAAGAGTTGTTAACGTTGTTAGTACTGCTTTATTAGGCAAGGAGCGTGCATTGGTGCTGGTACTTTTATTGCCCATCAGCATTTTTATAGCGATGGCAAACACACTAACAGCAAATACCCAGCGCACCACGTGCTCAGGTAATAGTGCTGCCATAAAGCCGCTGATCAGAGCGCCTAAACCTACACCTAGCATCACCCAAGGCGCTAACTGCCAGGGAACGTTGCCATGTTTATGATGAGCGATGGCTGACGACGTAGATGTAAACAAAATCGATGCCAATGAGGTGGCAATGGCGGTAACTACAACCTGCTCAGGGGGCAACACGTCAAAGTGCAGCAAAATCATGCTCAGAATAGGCACAATGACGAGTCCGCCACCAATGCCAAGTAAACCCGCTAAAAAGCCCACAGCACTGCCCAGTATTGCGCAGAAAACAAACAGTACGATTAACTCACTCATTTCATTATTCTCTTTGTTATTTGCTTGAAACGGCTAATGACCCCTGCAAGGGGGTGTATCGCGTTATCTAGCAATCCACCTATTGTGTCACTTGATTGTCACCTGAGGCGTGAGTATATCAATATCATTACGGCAATTAGTGCTGCTAAGTCATGAATATTCCTCAGCTTTTACTTGAGGAAAATACATCTTTATATAATGGATGGCTAGAAGTCTGGTTGTTTTTGGGGCGGTGTGCTCACGATTTGCCAGGGCTTTTTGAGGGAATAGCAACGGCTTTGCCAGCAAATGAATCATGCTCATGTTTTACCTGAAATTAAACCGTTTTTCTTCATCCAAGTATGCACGTATAACTTAAGCCATGTTGCTGAGTAAGTTGGCTCACACAGCCACAGCGGTCATCACCCTGGCTGCATCAGCATACTCAGCACGAAGACGTTTGCTTTCACCTTAGGAATTTGGATACCAACGAGTCATGAAAAAAGATTTCACATTTACCATTAAGAGCATTTGTCTTGATGAGCACTATACGCCGTCAGACACTACGCGTATTACCACCAACTTTGCTAACTTGGCTCGCGGCGAGAGCCGCCAACAAAATTTACGCAACGCCTTAAGAATGATTGATAATCGTTTTAATGCGTTGGCCAATTGGGATAACCCCGAAGGGAACCGTTACGGCGTAGAACTAGAAATTGTGTCGGTAGATATGCATATCGACGGCGATGAACAAGCCTTTCCATCGATTGAAGTGCTGAAAACCAACATTATCGATCATCGCACCAATGAGCGTATCGAGGGCATTGTTGGCAATAACTTCTCGTCATATGTGCGCGACTATGACTTTAGTGTGTTACTGCTAGAGCACAACAAAGATAAAGAGGGCTTTAGTGTCCCCGGTGATTTTGGTGAACTGCATGGCAAGCTGTTTAAGCATTTTGTTGACTCCAACACTTACAAACAGCATTTTGCCAAGCCACCTGTTATATGCCTTAGCGTGTCAGACAATAAAGTTTATCGCCGCAGCGAGAATCAACATCCAGTCTTAGGTGTTGAGTATCATCCCAACGAGTCATCATTAACCGAGCAGTATTTTAAAAAGATGGGGCTTCAGGTGCGTTACTTTATGCCGCCAAACAGTGTAGCGCCGCTAGCCTTTTACTTCTTTGGTGACTTGTTAAACGATTACACCAATTTGGAGTTGATCAGCACCATTAGCACCATGGAAACCTTTCAGAAAATTTATCGCCCAGAGATCTACAACGCCAACGCTGTAGCGGGCAGCTGTTATCAACCTAATCTGAGAAATGCGGATCACTCGCTAACGCAAATTGTTTATGACCGCGAAGAGCGTAGCCGATTGGCGATTGCCCAAGGTAAATTCGCCGAGCAGCACTTTATTAAACCCTATCAGTCGGTACTTGAGCAGTGGTCTGCCAACACCGCTTTATAAATAACAACAACCTAGAAGAGTGCTGATAATGAACAAGTTATTACCCACCTCAAGCGCCGGCAGCCTACCAAAACCGGTATGGTTGGCTGAGCCGGAAACACTGTGGTCACCGTGGAAATTACACGGTGACGCGTTGATTGATGGTAAGCAAGATGCCCTGCGGGTAGCACTGCATGAGCAGCAAGTCGCTGGGACCGATATTGTCAGCGATGGCGAGCAAACACGACAACACTTTGTGACCACCTTTATTGAGCACCTTAATGGTGTTGACTTCAATAACCGCAAAACTGTGAAAATTCGCGACCGTTACGATGCCAGTGTGCCTTGCGTGGTTGGCCCCGTCTCTCGTAGCAAGCCGGTCTTTGTCGCTGATGCCGAGTTTCTTCGCCAGCAAACCACACAACCGATTAAATGGGCGCTGCCGGGGCCGATGACCATGGTCGATACCTTGTATGACGAGCATTATCAAAGCCGCGAAAAGCTAGCCTGGGAGTTTGCCAAAATACTTAACCAAGAGGCTAAAGAGCTTGAGGCCGCTGGCGTTGATATTATTCAGTTTGATGAGCCGGCATTTAATGTGTTCTTTGACGAGGTTAACGATTGGGGCATCGCATGCTTAGAAAAAGCAATTGAAGGGCTGAAATGCGAAACCGCTGTGCATATCTGCTATGGCTATGGCATTAAAGCTAATACCGATTGGAAGAAGACTCTGGGCACGCAGTGGCGGCAATATGAAGAGGTGTTTCCGAAGTTACAAACATCAAATATCGACATAATTTCCTTGGAATGCCACAACTCCCATGTGCCTATCGAACTACTGGCGCTGATCCGAGGCAAGAAAGTGATGGTGGGGGCCATTGATGTGGCCACCCAAAGCATTGAAACCCCTGAAGAGGTGGCCAGCACGTTGCGCGCGGCACTGAAGTATGTGGATGCTGACAAGCTCTATCCTTGCACTAACTGTGGCATGGCGCCGTTGCCTCGCTCGGTAGCGAGAGCCAAACTCAGTGCGCTCAGTGCCGGAGCCAAGATTGTACGTAAAGAGTTAAGTGCCACCTAACGGGCTTAAACTAAGCTTGAAAGTATAAGGTAGCTGATGGCACCCATTCGCCAAAGGCTACTTTATTACAACTAGGTATGGCATTGCCGACTTGTACAGTTCATCAGTAAACAAGCGCACTAATCAGAACCTTGCCCTTGATACACTTGCCTAAACTTTTGCGCTTGCCACGTTGGTGCGTCTGGATGTGCATCCATAACGATAAGGGTTGAATAAGCTTTGTAGGTGCCTTGCTTGGACTCATCCACCATCCAAATAACCCAATCGGGTATTGTGTTACTGTTTAAGTCTAAAACGGCTTTCAGTCTAAATTCAAAGTATTGCTGTGGTGTATTTATGAACAGCTGATTGTTTTTATATTGCACTGCCTGTTGAGCAAGAGTTGATAGCGTATAGTTACTCTCATTGATCTGAGGTCCAAACGAGGAGGGTATGGAGCGTAAGTCTAGTTTAGTTGCTAAGGGAGTTAAATCTGGCAAGGCGAGTTTATTACTAACCAGTTTATTGCTTTTTTGGATTAACCCATGTACTTCACAAGATAAATACTCAGTTTTAGCGAGGTAATTGTCGCTGGTTTCTTTTAAGTGATGTGCTTTTATAAGTGATAAGTAGTCTTCACAGTTGCGAGCAACGTCGCCTGAATCGAAGTAAACGGGATGACGAGGTACGCTTAAAAACGCATCGTCATTGAGGTTGTTCAGAGTGCTTTGATCTAGGTAGTTATACTGTGCACTCGCACATGAAGAGATAAGCGCGCACACAAGTGTTATCTTTTTCATTTTATTTTTTCCAGCAAATTAGCTTCACTATTTCTTCGAGTTGGATACATATCGCCAAAACTTTTTACTTTAAATGCAATGTTTTACATCCGTGGTTTGAATTATATAAAAATAACTGAGTAGCTAATCGGCTATAGATTATCATTTTTTATAATAAAATGGATTTTTGATGGTTGCTTTTTAAAATGTTTAAATTTATCGGTGAGTTTTTATTTTTTTCGCTATTTATTGCTTCCAATTAGCTGGCAAATAGGAGCCCTTCAAAATTAAATAAAAGAGAGGTTCATAAGGCATTTCATTAATTGCAGCCTAGAATGGCAGGTGGGAGGCATTGACATGTTGAATAGTAAGGTATTGATTCTTTCTCTTATTGCAGGGGCTTTTGTTAGCTCCCCTTCAATAGCCGGTGAAACTTCAACTCTAGAACTTAATAAAGCATGGTGGACTGTGAAAAAGTTTTGTGCTGAAAAATCTAATATCACGGAGCTTCCGGTATCGAAACTAAATCCAGATTGGGAGTACATTACGGTCTTCGATAAGAGCTATTTCGAGGAGACGTTGCCTGAGTATCAATATCTGGATATTCAGAGTTCCCCATTAAAATTCTCCATTCGAGCGAACTTAGATGACGAGCCTAGTGAAGAGCATGTTATCGTGGGTGTTTATAAAACGAAATCCGCTCAGCAAGGACGATTTCTGGCGATTTTACGTAACTCTAGCGTAGTAAAAGTCTTTACTCACCAAGGAGAAGCCGGATACAGCAGCCTTTTTTATGATGGTGAGGCTGTGAGGTGGTACAAGTGCATGCAGTGTAGTGATTACGACTCTATATTTTGGTCTGGTACAAGCTTTACGCTTAATTAAAGCCCATAAAATTCGAATGTTGCTTTATATATAATAACGGCTGGCTATTTTACGGTCGCTAGCCGTTATTATAAAAATAAAGGTAATGTAGAATAACTTAGAACTTAAACTCAACTTCAATAACACTCATTTTGCCTTCAACAATGGTGTGCCACTCACCGGTAAAGGTGCCGCCGTAAGAGGCTGCTAAGGTTTCCCCCACTTTTTGCGCTTCATCGTTGCTCCATAGCGGCCCCGCAAGAACGTTTGTTTTGAAGCAGTCTGAGCCAGTGTTTTTCACTTGCAATTCAACTTCCACAACACTCATCTCTCCTTGGACGACAGTGTTCCATTGTCCCGTCCATTTTCCCTGGTGTGCTGCCGCTACTAGGGGCGCTTTATCCTCAGCATCTTTTTGGTCCCAAATTGGACCTGCGGGAATGTTTACTTTAAATGTTGACATAATAATCTCCTTTTTCGATTAAAATCTAATTTTTATTCGTGCAAGGTGTTTGCACATTTTTAAAATTAGCTTTTTTCTGAAAATTGTTTATTACATCAGATAACAATTTATAAAATCATTAAAAAGCAGTATCTTAAATAGGGGTATTTTTTTCTTTTATTTTTATGGTGTGTACCAGGTTGGTTGTTAGGAAGAGTTGCCTATGAAAAGGTAATGATCAACCGTTAGATCAGAGCAACAAGCTTAGAAGAGGAATGCAGCTCGACAAGCTCTGCCATTTAGAGAATGCCGAGATGCGAAAAATTTTCTACTTTGCCCAAATAGAAAAGTTGCAACTAGCAGTAAGTCCTGTGCACCAACTAGAGCGTATGTTGCCTCCTAACGCCCAAGCCCTGTTTGCGTAGCTACTGTAAGAGTATAAAAATACTTGGGTACTGTCACTGTCGGTTCTGTCAGAAGATATTCCTCCCCTGATATTTTCGTAGCGGCTTCCATTTACACCTTTTACGTAGTCTTGAGTAAGAGCTTCATCTGCATAAGTACCTTTATAAAATCCACATGTATTCGCGGTACCATGGCAATAGGGCCCAGTTGCGAATCGTGGTGCTAAACCATCATCAGCCATAATCTTCAGGGTGTTGTTGCCAGAAGACGCGATAGTGTTCAGGTTCTTATCAGAAAACTTAAAAGTTTCTTTCATCATTGGAGATTTATCTGCGCTTACATTTAAAGCCCCTGATTTTACATTGATCCATTCTCCGGTTCTGTTTTGTCCATAGCCCCTCATAACTAGTGTCCAGCCACCATTGGTCATATCGCACCACGTTGTAAGTTGTTCACCATTAACAGCCAGTGTGTATATGCCGTCTCCACTGTGCTCACCTGATTCCAGAAGCTTTGCACATGATGAAAAAGAACTTGTTTTCTGACCTTTAATTATACTAAAAGAGCTACTGGCTATTAATCCTGATTTTCTATTTAATGCTGAATAGTTGAACTTATACTCTCCATTTGGAAAGTATCCAGGGATTTTTATGTGGTTAATGTTTTCATTGAATTCAGAACCAGGATCTAAAGTTAATACATCACCCATAGAGAAGTTATAGATGCTGCCATCTGGGAATGTTAAATAACTATAATAATTAACCTCTGACGTCTGGCTGTCTGGGTTTGATATGTTTTCAGAATAATATACTACACCGCCATCACTGGGCACTATAGGGTCGTAGCTGTTCGGTTCTACATGAGTGGTTATTTTTGACTGAGCGATAAAGCTTGTTGCTGTTAATGCAATGTAAACTAGGTTTTTCAATGTGGAATCCTTCCATGTTTTTATTTTCCATCTAATTTATTACTTTTTACAACTATAATAAATAGGAACAAAATACTACTTTTTATATTGTAAATCATTTTATTGCAATAGTTTAAACTCCCTACTAAACAGTAATTGTTATCATTTGTATTTGCTGCTAGAATGCGCGCGTTTTTTGCTGTATCTCATATAGGGAAGAGATAATGAACGTATTTCAGTTTTCACTCTTAAGTGCTGCCGTAGGCGCAGCGCTGCTGTCGTCTGATGCATCTGCCAACACCTCGTCGTCGCAAGAGCTAGACAAGGTTGAGCGCATTAGCGTCTATGGTCGCCATAACGAACTCGTGCTCAACAGTGGCACGGCAACCAAGTCGAATATGGCCTTGATGCAAACCCCCGCACCCATTGTTGTGGTTGATAAAGCCTTGCTGGATCAGCAATCGGCTGACACTTTGCAAGAAGCGGTGCGTAATGTTTCCGGATTAGCACAAGCGGGCAATAACTATGGTGTCGGTGATAATCTTATTATTCGTGGCCTAGGCGTTAACTACACCTATGATGGCATGTATGGTGGCGCTGATTTAGGCAACGCCTTTAACCCAACGCGGTCGATGACCAATGTGGACAGTGTTGAAGTGCTAAAAGGCCCGGCTACGGGGTTATATGGTATTGGTGCCGCTGGTGGCGTTATTAACCTAATTGAAAAGAAGCCGCAAGACCAAGCTCAGTATGAGGTGGCAGTTAATGTTGGGCAATGGCAAAGCTACGGGGTGATGTTTGATGCAACTGGCGCACTCAGTGAGAACTGGGCTTACCGCGCAGTCGTCAATCACCAATCGAGTGATGGTTACCGCGATTTAGGTAGTGAGCGCAGTGAGTTTTATGGGTCATTGCGCTATCAGGCAAGCGATAACCATCGTTTGTTATTATCAACGGCTTATATTGACGATGAAGTGCAGGTAGACTCCGTAGGTTTTCCAGTGCGTATTGTTAACTGGGATAGCATTGACGGTGACTACCCTTTGAGTGGCGCTGATCTCCCCAATGATGCTGCGAGCGAAGCGCTCCAGCTAAATGCCGAGCAACGACAACAACTGGCGCTGAGCATTAAACAAAACGATGGGCTTGAACCCTTTGATCTCGGTGATGGCAATGTAATTTCGCCGTTAAGTCGCCCTAATGCTGGTACTGAGCAACGTGTGAAGCTGCGGTGGGATTGGTATCTCGGTGCCAATACAGAGCTTACGCAACAACTGCAATTTCGCGATTATGAGTCCGATTTCGTGCGCCAAACCGGAGCTTACAACTATGTGTATTGGCAGCGTCGAGGCACCATTAATCTAGCGCCGCGTGCACCGCTAATGGTCGATGGTGAACTCTACCCCTATGCAGCGCGACGCCAAGAATATCGCAAGCAGCATGCGCAAGAGCAAATGTTTCAGTACTTTGCCGATCTTCAGCATACGTGGGATTGGGGCTCGGTCGTTGGTGAGCACTTACTGAGTGTGAATGCAGAAAAACGCGATATTAGCCTTAAAAGCTGGTCAATTTACGATGCCGATGGCGCCGCTGCGGATGCCAACGCCGTTGATTATATTCTTGATATCCGTAACCTCAACTGGCCAACAGGGCATTTTGAAGACTACAGTCCAGTGCTGCGCAGTCACTATGATAAAAGTGTCGAAGCAGTGGGGATAAGCGGCCAAGAAGTTCTTTATTTAAGTGATGCACTTACAGCGCGTGTGGGCGTAGCCTATACGCGCATTAAGCAAAGTTATCAGCATCGAGGCACTGCGCGAGTACCCGAAGTCAGCCTAGAAAACGACAGTGATGATGCCGGTATGACCTATAACCTAGGCCTCAACTATCAGCTGTCATCGCAATTTTCGACCTTTGTGAATGTGTCGAAAGGGCGCACGGCCTATAGTATTTTAGGGTCAGTAAGTGAAAACCAAGCGGATAATCGCCCTGATTCGGAATCCGAGTCATTGGATATTGGCGTGCGCTTTACTGCCTTAGAGGAAGACTTACTCGGTTCATTAGTGCTATTTGACACCCGACGCACTAATTTACGCTACGCCAATGAGGCGTTTAACGACAATCCCAATGACCCCGAGTTCAACATCAGTGTGCCACAATATTTTTATGACGATGAGGACTCTACTAAAGGGGTGGAGTTTGATCTGAATATGGCGCTCAGCGAGGTAATGTCCGTCAATGTTAATGGTACTTACCAGGACGCAGTGACCGTGCGTGCAGGCGAGCGCTCTGGACAAATAAAAGGGGTGCCAAGGCGCTTTGCCAGCACTTGGTTACGCTATGATATGAGCGCCTTTGAGCTTGCGCATCCTGTGGCAGTGAATCTCGGGGTGACTTATGTTGATGAGCGCACTATTAATTCCACCGCATTTGGCTTGCCTAAATCTGTGGTCCCGAGCTACGTGCGTTGGGATGCCGCTTTTGCCTACGAGGCGGATAACTACAAAGTCCAATTAAACCTAGATAACCTATTTAATGAGCGTTACTACGAAAAGGCACTTTTCCTAGGCGGCTTGCCCGGAGAGGAAAGGAACCTCGAACTCAGTGTTCATTATCAGTTCTAACTAAGCGCCTTCGGGCGCTTTTTTGTCACTCATGGGTGTTGATAGGGGGGTTGTAAGACCTTTAGTTAGTTGTTTTTAAAGCACTGTTCTGTCTATGCTAACGGTTGTTTATTCACCCTTCGGAGTCATCCAATAATTATTATGCGACAGTTTAAATACCCTCTGATATTGGTGTTGAGTGCTTTATGGGCCGCTGGTTTACTCGCTGAGCCACAACATTCGGGTGCATCTCTTGTGGAGCCTATACAGGAGATATACCCAACATTGATAGGCGATAAGATATGGGTAGCAGGTGGAATTTCTAGCCAGCTGCCAGTGTCTCAAGGGCAAATGACAGCGAAAGTGCATTACTGGTCTCCTGGAGATTCGCACTGGCAGAGCGCACCAGATTTACCCCAAGGGCGTCATCATACCTATCTACAAGCGGTTGGCGATAAGCTGTTTGCATTGGGTGGCTTTATCAACTCCGAAAGTGGCCAGTGGTTTAATACTGGTGACATTTTAATGTTGTCTCAATCAGCGGCGCAGTGGCAGCATGTAGCCACTTTACCTATCCCATTAAGTGAGACGGTTGCAGCGGTTATCGATGGCAAGATACACCTCGCCGGTGGGCGCACACCACATAGCGATAAAAATGGTCAGTGGCAGCATAGCCATGATACCGCACGCCATTTTGTGTTCGACCCTGACACATTTAGCGTCACTGAAGCAGCGCCGCTACCCAGTGCTCGTAACAGCGCCGCAACCGTGCAGATTGATGGACGATGGCTCATCCTTGGCGGGCGCCAAGTCGGTATGCCGCCGATGACGGATGTGTTGGAGTATCAGAGCGAACAAGATACATGGCGACACTTGCCTTCTATGCCACAGCCAAGGGCAGGGCACGCTGCAACAGTCAATGATCACTATGTATCTGTTTTTGGCGGTGAACACGCCGAGGGAGTCTATACCGATGTGCTGCGCTACAACACTCGTACGCAGCAATGGCATGTGCAAGGACAGTGGCCTTTGGCTCGTCATGGTTTAGGGGCGATTTCCGTAGGCGCACAAACCTGGCTGATTGGAGGGGCTCAGGCGGTCGGTCTGGCAAAAACCAGTGCGCAGGTTAACACCGCCGCTGAGGCCGTGGTAGTAGCGAACGAAGCCACAAGTTCAACGAAATAGTCACGAGCCGGTATGATGTTACCGGCTATAAATGCGTATGTTTAGTTATAAAGCGTGAGTATTGGGTGCCATATACGACAAGGCTGTTATTGAATTAGACTAACCTGTTTAACAGCGGTATCGGTTTGTAGGCCAAAATGGCCAAGAGCGTAAGTAAAAGTAGCGGTTTCATGCCAAATTCGACTGCTGTGAATGCCGTACACGTAGCAACTCCCCGTTGCGCAGATGACCTGATCGGCATAGCTTTTAATGGAATACACTCGGTTTGCGAATTGCTGCCCATATAGACCGTCAAGAAACGGGCTATTCACTGATAGGCCGTGATACCCACAGGTACTGTTCCACACATTGTAAGGATAAACACCGCAACTTAATAAACCGCGCAACGCCCCAGCAATACCGACAAATGCATCGACATCAGCACTTAACCCCAGTTTGTAAACTTGCTGCGCGGCTAGGGTGACACCCATCGAATGGCCAATAATGTCTATTTTTCCACTGCACGATTGGTTGATGGCATCAAGAATTGCTTCGCGCACGGGAAGCTCTTCACTGCCGTTGTGATCGTTGCAGCTGGCGCATGTTTTAGAGCCCCAGTTTGGGGCAAAGATTTGTGTATCGGTATAACCTTGAGCATATAGTTGCTCACGGGTGTTGTTCCAGCTCGAGGGGGATGATGTGTTGCCATGGACCAAGACGACATTATCGCGACACTGTGCCCAAGCGAATGGACTTAAACCGACCAATAAGGCGATAGCGACAAAAATATGTTTCATGAGTATAAAACCTGTTATTAACATAAGATTTACACAGTATGAAAATGATACGGCGCTGGGTATAGTTCTTTGGTACAGTCAGCCATTATTTATATTCTCAAGCCGGACACATTATCATGAATCTAGAGCCGAGCATGGCAAAGCGAGTGCACACGCAACTCAATAACCAACATGCAGTAAAAGCCGCCTTGTACACAAGCATGTGGTGTGTACCTATTTTGCTGCTGTGGTATGGAACGTTTGCTGTGTTGCCTAAGGCATCTCCTTTGATGTTATTTGTCAGCGGTGCTCTGTTAGGCGTTGCTGTGCGTTATCATGGCAAGGGCTTTATGCGGCGTTTTGCCGTGCTCGCTTTGTTGGCGCACATAATAGTCGTAGGCGTTGCTATCAATATCGGCATTGTCCTTTCAGGCACAATTTGGGGAATTATATTGCTGGCATTGTATGTCAGTGGTGCGTGGGCTGCCGCTTTTTTTGCTCGCAGAAGTGTGCCGTTGACAGACAATCGTGCTTTTTACTTGCTCAGTGAACAGCAGCCACACGCTAGTCGCCAACAGCTAAAGAATCGTAGTTATGTTGCGTTTCCTGTGCTACTGCTTGGCGCTTCCTTTTGTTGTGCCGCAACTGCGCTAGCGATTCATGTTGTTCATGGAGCGAGGCTTCAGCAGCAGTGGGCGCAGGACTATCAGCAACAATTAACGCAGCATCGTGAAAAAAGCATAGATGTGACACCACAGGCATTGCAGGGCTTATCTACCGAGCAGGCTTTTTATTACGCTTACAGTTATTACACTGGTCGTGATATGCGCCCTCAAGGGCAAATGCGCGGCGCCTATCCCCACTCACCGTTTAAAGCGCAAACGATCCTGCGTTATTTGCTCCGCTATCGTCAGCAGCCTCGCGCTGCGTTTATCTTGGCTCGCACGAGTGAGTGAGCCAAACGAGGTGAGTATCTCCAACAGGCTGTAAGCTTGGGCGATAATTACGCAAAATTTTACTCCGTGGTTGACTACGGGTGTGGGGGTCATGAAACTCGAGCCAAAGAGCTACTCACAGCGATGGCTTCGCTGACGCAAGAAGGCGCTATTGGCGCTGATATTGATACCGTGTTGCATCATGGGGTCGATGTCATGTGCGCAGACTTTGATAACACCGAATTCCAGTTGCGTTTTATTCGTGATTATCGCCCAGATTCGGATTGATAAAACCAACAGACTTAACTTGTTGAGTTCTGATGCAACATGGCACAGCCATGTTTATCTGTCGAGCAAGAGTTGCTACCCTTTGCGCTTTAAGCGGTAATTGAGAACCTAAAATGATAAACGATAATGACATTATTGATACGCTAGAGGAATTAGAGGCGTTTCTGCGCTCGGTGGAAAGCGGCAAATTAGGCTTAGACAATGCGGCTGGCATAGCCTTGGCGACTAACAATGCCGATGGCCGACCTTTTATTGCGGTACTCGATGACAATCACCAGCTACTACTTGGGCGCTGGGTGACTCAAGAGGTGTACGATAATGGTAAAGATTTAGTGCGTAATGCACCGCAGCAGCGTCATTAAAGACGCGCTGAGGTCAGAGGCTGCTTAGCTAGGCAGCCTCACTAAACAGTTATAGCGCAGCTAAGCTTTGTTTTAGCATGGCTTTAATTTGCGCTACGATTTTCGCTTCCGTTTGTGGCTCAAACTGCGCAATGCGAGGGGTGTGAATATGTCCTGTAGGTACATCTGAATTAAGCTCGTTGCGCAAGCGAATACTGCGGTAAGAGATTTCATTCGATAAGTAGCCACCGCCACCGCCATTGACCGCGATTGCACCTTCCAGCTCGGCCAACGAACTAGGCTTAAATGTCTTCTCTAGAGTGGTTACTTCATGGTTATCATTGATTTCATAGGGGCCTTGCGCTTTTTGCATGTGCGCGACTGGCAAACTGAATTCAACAAACTCTGCACCGGGAAGAGGGCGGCCATTAAGGCTGGATATTTTCGGTGCGGTTTGCGTGCCACCATAAACTATATTGGCGTTATCGGGAGCGGTCACGCTGCGGCGCTTACCTGGAAAGCGCTCTAAATCAAAGTGCTCTCGGCCCATACTGATAGTGACGACCATATCAACGTTGTTGAGCGCGTAGTAGGGCGCTAGCAATGCTTCAATCAGGCCCTCATCAAAGTCTTTATAGCGCACCGGGATCATCACGGTGTTAATTTCTGTGCGTATACCCTTGTGGCTGATTACCTGCCCATCTAATAACAATGCAGCGACCCCTGAAGGATTACTTTGGTCAATGTGTTCATCAAGCAAAAAAGGGTCAAAGCCGGTGATCAGAATCTTTTTCTCAGTGCCCTGGCTGTACGCTAAGTCGTATTGTCCTCGGCTGCCTCGCTCTAGGGTGTTGAGTAAGCTTTGACGCTGCGCATCGCTGAGCGCAAAGTTTGGGTTAGTGGCACGAATAATCTTACTCGACTGTAACCGTGCCCAATACAATGCGCGGTCATCGTAATCTTTTTTCGTAGTGATACGCTGTTTGGCGTTGCGCCACAACTGGTTGGCGTAATCATAAACCACATCCTGAGCACGTTCGAAGCTCTTTAGTTTTTGCCACTGTTGTGCAAACGCGCTTACATCACTGGCAAAGGCGCTGGTTACGTTGGGCATTGCTTCAGCAGCTGCGGGTAGACGCTGCTCTTCCACCGTAAGGTTGGCGGCCAAAGCGGTGGCACAAGAAAAGACTAAACTCGAAGCTAGCAATAGTTTGAACATGATTATCCTATGTAGTTACAGCATTAAAACCGCATATCACTATCCTACGTCTGAGAGCTGAGCGCAAATAATTCAGCTCTATTGGCGATGAGGCTAAGCACACTTGTTTGCAGTACATTGCCAACGAAAGCAATATAGGCGAGATTATTTTCCTATCAGCAACTTTAATAATTGAGCCTAAGGGTGGGATTACCTACAATAACGCCCACGTTTATTTGTAGAGATACGTCATCATGACCGACAACAGCAAACCTGATATTCCCAATATGCTTTCGATTAACCCGCGCAGCCCGCATTACAATGAAGAAGTGCTAAAGCACGATATTGGCGTGCGTTTCAATGATAAAGAGCGTAATGATGTAGAAGAGTACTGCATCAGTGAAGGCTGGATTAAAGTAGCCCACCCGAAAGCCCGCGACCGTCGCGGTCAGCCTCTGTTGATTAAAAGCAAAGGAACGGTTGAGGTGTTCTACCGTTAATCAGTTGGGCAGGCCGTTGTGAGCTTGCCTGAACTTTACACACCCCCTTGCTCTAGCGCAGTTTGCAGGCGGCTATCGTTAGCCACACGCCTGGCAGTTATCATTTTCGCATACCCCTGCATTATCAGTGACACTGACAGTGGGCTATCGTTTCTAACTAACTTTCCTTTTTTGCATCCAAAATCAGTGCTTGTCCGTTATCACCTTTGATATTAACTGGTAACAAGGAACAAGCCATGAGGTTTAACACATTACTACTTTCTCTCGGGGCGATTACGGCTCATCCATTGTCGGCTAATGTAGAAACGATCACCGTGTATGGGCACCGCAGTGGCTTTATTGGTGAGTCGATTAGCGCATCAAGTGGCGTGATAGGTCAGGGTGAAATTGATAGCCGAGCCATGTTGCGTAGCGCAGAAATGCTAGAGCTTATACCGGGTATGGCCGTGACACAACACAGCGGCTCGGGTAAAGCGAATCAGTATTTTATTCGTGGTTTTAACTTAGATCACGGCACCGATTTTGCGACCTATATCGATGGTATGCCCATTAATATGCGCAGTCATGGGCACGGTCAAGGCTATACCGATCTTAATTTTATTATTCCTGAAACGATTGCCACCATTACCTATCAAAAGGGCAGTTATCACGCAGAGCAAGGAGATTTCTCCAGCGCCGGCAGTGCCTACTTTCACCTTGCTGATAACCCCACACATCAGCAGTTAACGTTGAGTATTGGTGAGGATAACTATACTCGAGCGGTTGCGATGGCGAGTGTTGCAGCGGGGCAAGGCAAGGTTATTGGCGCTGCACAATGGCAAGGTTATGACGGCCCTTGGCAAGATATCAATGAAGATATCAGCAAGAAAAATGCGTTGCTACGTTATGTAGGCCGCGCTTGGGACGGCGATATGTCTATAACGGCAATGGCCTACGACAATCGCTGGAATGCCGCCGACCAAATACCACGTCGCGCGGTACGCCAAGGAATAATAACAGAGTTAGGTTCTTTAGATAAAACCTTAGGGGGACACTCCAGTCGCTACAGTGTATCGGCCAATTGGCAAGGGCAACGCCTTAGCGCAAGTGTCTATCTTATTGACTATAAATTGGATTTGTTTTCGAATTTTACTTACTTTCTCAACGACCCCATCAATGGCGATCAATTTCAGCAATATGATGAGCGGGTGATCAGCGGTGCAGCGCTAGGGTATACCTTTTCACAACAGACGTCCTGGCCCATCGAGCACCGCGTAGGGATCACTCTGCGTAATGATAATGTCGGTGAAGTGGGGCTGTATAATACACGTGCGCGTCAGCGTTTAAGTACTGTGCGTGAAGACAGTATTGATGAGCGTAGTTACAGTGCATATTGGCATTCGCAGATAACCATTAGCTCACAGCTCGAAGCTAATCTAGGTCTGCGTTATGACTATCTAGAAGCCAGTGTGCAAAGTGATAACCCAAGTAACTCCGGCGATGCCAGCGATGACTTATTCAGCGTGAAGGCGAACATAAACTACCTCTTTACGCCGCAATGGGCCGGCTATTTTAATTTTGCTCAAGGGTTTCATTCCAATGATGCTCGCGGAGCAACGATAAATCTAGACCCTATCACCCTGGAGGCGACAGAGCGGGTCGACCTACTTGTACGCAGCGAAGGAGGTGAAATAGGCGTGCGCTATTTCGATGAGCAGCAGTTTAATTTTTCAACCGCTCTATGGTGGTTAGAGTTAGACTCGGAGCTACTATTTGTTGGCGATGCCGGTAATACTGAGGCCAGTGATGCTTCGCGGCGCTATGGTTTGGAGCTGAGTGCTTATTATTGGCTCAATGAGCGCTTTAGTGTTGATATGGAAGCGTCGTTCACGCGTTCGCGCTTACGTAATGGCACTAAGGATGATCGCGTCGAGGGCGCAGTACCCGTAGTGGCAAGTGCTGGTGTCAATTGGCATATCAATGAGTTGTGGTTGAGCTCGTTACGTTTTCGTCATATTGGCAAGCGCATACTCAGTGCCGATGGCGAGCGACGTTCGCAGCCTCTGAGTGTGGTCAATGGGTTGCTCAGTTATCGTCAAACCCACTGGAAAGTGGATGTCGAGCTACTCAACATGTTTAACAGTCAGGATCATGATATTGACTACTACTACAGTTCTCGCTTGCCGGGTGAGGCAGATGAGGGTGTTGCGGATATTCACTTTCATCCCATTGAACCACGGACGTTGAGACTCTCGGTAAGCTGGTTGTTTTAATTGGCGTAAAAATGAGCGCCCAGCTTGGGGCTAGGCGCATTGGCTTTAATCTATGAGTGAAGCGATTGGCTCGGGACCATCAAACAGCTCAAACACTTGGCTCGTTTTACTGTCTTTGCCAGCGATATACACCAGCGCCTCTGCCACGTTCTCGCGAGAGATCACCGCGTCTTGGCGCGACTCTGGGCGCTTGATACGGTATTTTTTGGTCGCTGGTTCATTGAGCAAAGTACCCGGGCGCACGATGGTGTAATCAAGGCCACTGTTTATCAGTTGCTCATCGGCCATGTGTTTGGCTACCAAATAGGGCTTTATGCTGCTTTCAATATTATCAGGTGCGTCGGCACCAATTGAGCTCACCATAATAAAGTGTGCAAGCTTATGATCTTTCGCAAAATCCACGGCCCGTTTTGCAGCCCATAAATCAATGAGTAAGGTTTTATCAGCCCCGGTGCTGGCCCCAGAGCCTGCAGCAAAGATCACTTGTGTGCAATTTTCAAAGGCAGCGCTAAAATCATTTTCCAAATCTTGCTCAATAATAGTTAGCCCTTGTTGGGGCAAGTTACTTAGCTTGCTTTTATCGCGTACTAAGGCCACGACTTCGTGCCCTTGGGCTAACAGTTTCGCGGTCGTCATTTTGCCGATTTGACCACTGGCTCCGATGATCAGGGTTTTCATATCGCGCTCCTTAAAGTTCTGCTATTTTCCCGTGCCGGTGAGGTCATCACCCACGGCTTAAAAAGGTGTACAGTTAAAACCTTGGGGCGGAGCATATGATTTAAACCCCAAATTATAAAATGGTTGGCATCACTGCATTCGGCCTTTCTTGAATATACTCGGCTGCCAACCCCAATGAATTGCGCCAAGGCGCAGCAGCACAGTGACCAACACAGACCCGATAATGCACCACAGGTAAGCAATATCTAAATGAAATAGCACGGCATAAGTCAGCCCTCCCAACAGACAGGCTGTAGAGTAAAGCTCTTGGCGCATAACGAGAGGGACTTCGGCGCAAATCACATCCCGCAGTAAGCCGCCAAATATGCCTGTGGTCATCCCCATGGTGATGGCCACGATCATATCGGTGCCTTGTAGTAGCGACTTCTCAATGCCGACGATATTGAAAATAGCCATGCCAATGGCGTCAAGTAACAGCATGTAGTAACTCGATACATTAGGAAGGTGGCGGATAAACAACACCGTGATAAAAATAGCGCTGTAGGTGGCATAGAGGTAGTTGGGGTTGTCTATCCAGAATACTGGTTGATTTAGCAACACATCGCGCAGGCTGCCGCCGCCAAGCGCGGTGACTGAAGCAACAACGACGACACCAAAACCGCCGATGTTTTTATCATGGCCTAGCAAAGTACCAGAAATGGCAAAAAATGCGACGCCAATAATGCTTAAAAACTCAAAGTAGTCAGATGTCACCTAAGGCCTCCATTGCAGGTGAAAAAGAGTTCCTGAACGGGTAACGCTAACTAAAGCAAGGTGTATTGATACTGAATGACAAAGCGGGTAGCAGGCCGCAGCAATGTGCGGCCAATGGAATGTTACTTAGTGAGTTTACGAGCGCGAAATTGTCGGCCTTTCATTTTGCCTTCGCTGATCACCTTCAAGGCGGTATTAGCTGCTTTTCGCTCCACTGCGACATAAGCGCTGATCGCCGTGACTTTGATTTTACCTATTTGTGTACCTTTCACCGCATCCTTTGCCGTCAAGGCACCGAGAATATCACCGGGACGCAGCTTAGACTTTTTACCACCATCGATTTGAATTGTGACCATAGGCGCACGTTTAACGGGATTACCAAACACGTTGTCGTTAGGTAAGTCTGTTGGCTCCACTGTGGTATTTAGATAATCTTCTAAAGCGTTGACCTTGTGGGATTCTTTATAGCTCATCAATGAACATGCAACCCCTTTATTGCCAGCCCGACCGGTGCGGCCAATACGATGCACGTGCACCTCAGGGTCGTGCGCAATATGGTAGTTAATGACCATATCAACATGGTCAACATCAATGCCACGAGCGGCGACATCGGTGGCAACTAGCACGCTCATGCTTTGGTTAGCAAAGCGCACTAACGTACGGTCACGGTCTTTTTGTTCCAAATCGCCATGCAGTGCACCACAATCAAAGCCACACTGGCGCAGGCTATCGCAGAGCTCTTGGCATTGTGCCTTAGTATTGCAGAAAATAACCGCTGCACTGGGAGCAAAGTGCAATAACAGCTTTTGCGTTGCTTGCATACGCATGGCGTTGTCGTCCACCTCGTAGAAATACTGCTCGATAGTGGCATGATCATGGGTGGACTCAACGGTGATTTTTTCCGGATTGTGCATAACATGTTGAGCGAGCTGTTCTATTTTTGCCGGATAAGTGGCGCTAAATAGTAGGTTCTGTCGCACTGCAGGGCAGTGGTCAACAATGTATTGCAGCGGCTGTTCGAAGCCCATTTCCAGCATGCGATCGGCCTCATCAAGCACAAAGGTATTTACCTCATCTAAACTGAGGCGGCCCTTACGCAAGTGCTCTTCAATGCGCCCTGGGGTACCGACAACAATATGCGCACCATGCTCCAGCGACCCAATTTGTGGGCCCATTGGCGCACCACCACATAAGGTTAACACCTTAATATTATGGATTGCGCGTGCTAACTTGCGGATTTCGACCGCCACTTGGTCGGCCAGCTCACGAGTGGGGCAGACAACCAGAGACTGTACTCGAAAGCGCTGTACATTGAGGTTATGCAGTAACCCCAAAGCGAATGCTGCGGTTTTACCTGAACCGGTTTTGCCCTGACCAATGACATCTTTGCCGGCCAAAATAAGCGGCAAGGTTTGCGCTTGAATATCGGTCATCGAGTGATACCCCAATGATGCGAGGTTATCTAACAGCGCAGGGGACAGTGGAGTGGAGGAAAAGGGCAATGCAGTCACGGCAAGGTTCATCTTATTGAGTACAAAACGCCATTATAACACGTTCGTGACGATAATAATGAGGGTCAAGTGCTGCCACTTGACCCACCGAACTTTAAAAAGTGGATTTTTGCATATCAATGACAAAGCGATAATGCACATCGGCGCGCTCAAGTCGTTCAAACGCCTCATTTATCTGCTCCATGGTGATCATTTCCACTTCCGGCAAAATGTTCATTCGCGCGCAAAAATCGAGCATTTCTTGGGTTTCAGCTATCCCCCCAATGAGCGATGCGGCAATACGACGACGACCCATGACTAAAGGCACCGTGTTCATTTCGGCCATCGGGCCTACTTGCCCGACTAGGGTCAAGGTGCCATCTATTTTTAATAGCGGCACATAGGGCGTAACATCGTGTTTTACTGGCACCGTATCAACGATAAGATCAAAGGTGCTGGCGGCCTGCTCCATGCTGTGCTCATCATTGGAAAGTAAAAAAGCGTCGGCGCCCAAAGCTTCGGCATCCGCTTTTTTATGTGCAGAGCGACTGACAACTGTTACATGTGCTCCCATAGCAACAGCAAGCTTCACAGCCATATGACCGAGTCCACCCATGCCAATGACAGCGACATGACTGCCTGGGCCAACATTCCATGTTCTCAGGGGCGAATAGGTGGTAATGCCCGCGCAGAGCAAAGGTGCGGTCTTTGCTAAATCGAGCGCCGCTGGCACAGCGAGTACAAATTCCTCGCGCACCACGATGTTCTTTGCATAACCGCCTTTAGTGATCTCTTTAGTATGGGGGTCTGGGCTATTATAGGTTTGGGTAAAACCGTGCTCACAAAACTGCTCCTCGCCTGCGTGACATTGGCTGCATTGTTGGCAGCTATCGACCATACAGCCTACCGCCACATGATCACCTTTGTTGTAACCTGTAACTTTGGCACCAACCGCAATGACTCGGCCGACGATCTCATGGCCAGGCACACTAGGGTAAAGCGTCCATCCCCAATCATTTTTTACGGTGTGCAAATCACTGTGACAAACGCCACTGTAGAGGATCTCGATGGCCACATCGTCCTCTCGTAACTGCCGACAATTATATTCATAAGGCACCAATGGTGTGTCATGTGAATGTGCAGCATAGCCTGTGGTTTTCATAAAGCCTCCAAAATAATGATAGGGCAGTGATAGACTGCCCTAGAGTCAGCAAATTATAGATGGGTGTTGAAAAAGTCGCCGAGCTTAGCAAATGGGATCAACTCAACACGATCATATAAGTCAACATGGCCGGCGCCTTCAACTAGGTAGAGCTCTTTGGGCTCAGCTGCGCGGGCATAGGCATCTTGGCTAAATTCATTGGAGTGCGCTTGGTCGCCGGAAATAAAAAGTAGCGGGCGCGGCGAGATCAGTTCCATGTCATTAAACGGATAAAAATTCATAAACTTAGTATTGCTGCTAAGCGTAGGGTGCGTGGTCAGCTCAGGTGAGGAGCCCGCAGGCGTATATTGGCCGCGTGGTGTGCGGTAAAAATCGTAAAACTCTTTAGCTATGGGGTGTGAATCGTCATTGATTTCATGAGGAGTGCCGCCGGTGTATTGAGTTTCACCGCCTGCAAACTCAACATCGCGCTGCGCAGCAGCTTGAGCGATCACTTGTTTACGTTGTGCCAGCGTTTGCGACTGGTTATAAAGGTTGCGAGTGAATGCCCCCATGTTATACATACTCACCGTGGCTATGGCTTTCATACGCGGGTCGATTTTCGCAGCACTGATTGCGAAGCCACCGCTGCCGCATATGCCCAGTACTCCGATACGTTTGGCATCGACATGCTTGTTGGCACCTAAGTAATCGACTGCGGCACTAAAATCTTCGGCATACATGTCTGGTAGCACGGCATTGCGCGGGTTGCCTTCGCTTTCACCCCAAAATGACAGATCAATGGCCAGTGTGACAAAACCCATTTCCGCAAGCTTTTGTGCATAGAGTACGGCACTTTGTTCTTTCACCGCTCCCATTGGGTGACCCACGATAATTGCTGGTTTGCGCTCATCCGCCTGCATGTTTTCGGGCAGGTATAAATTACCAGTAACCTGCATGTGATATTGATTGTTGAATGTAACTTTTTGCATAGAGATACGCTCGCTTTGATAGAAGTTATTGGCTCCGTGACTCACCTGTGCAGTATGGGCATTATTTGCAGCTAGGGTTGCACTTGCCCATAGGGCCGAGCAGATAAGCACGCTAGTGAATGGATTTATAAATGTGGCTTTCATCAGAACCTCCGGTTGTGCAACACAGTGCTGGTGATCACTAGGATTACCAAGCGCACGCAATGTGTTGCGTTGCTGAGCTCATTATCAGGTAAAGGCTGGTTATTAAATAGACACAAAGCTGTTCGGTTCTTGCCTAAAAGTATGAGTGATAGGAAAAGGGTTACCGCTGACTATCGAATATCGGGTTACTTTGCAGAGCTAATGTAGACGTTATTCTTCGTTTTCAAGCGCGAGCTACAATCAGGCAATGATGCTGCTGTTTTTGGCATTCTATTAGGCACAAATCATCGTTACTGTAATCACTACTAGGTGTTTTTAGAAACGGGAGAAAACCATGTCAAAAAGTGAAGATATGAGCGTTATCCGGGCGCACCAGAGTGAACCCATAACGGGCCCTGCGGAATGTTTTACCGGCTCGGTAACTATTAGTAGTTTATTTAACGCCCCGGCACCATCACGATTAGGTGCTGCGGTTGTTAATTTTGCTGCTGGCGCACGTACACACTGGCACTCACACCCATTGGGACAAATTTTGGTGGTCACTCAGGGCATCGGTTGGACCCAATGTGAAGGGAGTGAGAAAACGCAGATCGGGCCGGGTGATTTGATTTGGTGTAACTGTGGTCGTCGTCACTGGCATGGTGCAACCAGTAGTGAACCGATGCAGCACATCGCGGTGCAAGAGGCGCTTAATGGTGAGGCTGTGCAATGGTTTGAAGCAGTGAGCGATGAGCATTATTTGGCGCCTGTAGTTAAGGCCAGTGAAGCACCTTAGTTAACCTTTAATTTGCTGGCGCTGCGCAGCGATATCGCGTTTGGGGGAAGTGCCGAACAAACGCGAATATTCGCGAGAGAATTGCGATGGGCTTTCGTAGCCCACCTTGTAAGCCGCACTTGAAGCATCGAATTGCTCGCCGAGCATAAGCCGACGGGCTTCAAGCAAGCGCAAGCGCTTTTGATATTGCAATGGGCTCATGGCGGTGAGTTGGCGAAAATGATGATGAAAGGTGGACTTGCTCATTTGCGCCATGTCGGCCAGCTCATCAACACTTTGGTGTTCTTGGTAGTGTGTTTTCAGCCACTCGATGGCACGTGCTACTCGTAGTCCTTGGCTGCCAGCAGAGACCACTTGGCGTAGCCGTGCTCCTTGCTCACTGATCAGCACCCGCCAGAAAATCTCACGCTTTATAAGCGGCGCCAATACCGCCTGTGAATCGGGTTCATCGAGCAGTGCAACTAAACGCTGGCAAGCATCGAGTAAGGTCGTGGTCATAGTCCCCAGTACCATGCCCTTGTCATGTTCGCTGGGGGGGGCTTTTTGCAGTGGCGCTTGAACGATTAGCTCACTCATCACCGCCAAATCAAACTTAAGAACTAGGCCTAGATACGGTGCTTGGTCGTTCGCCTCCAACACTTGCATTCTTGCCGGTAAATCCAGTGATGTAATGAGAAAGTGGTAAGGGTCGTAACGAAACTCTTGGTCCCCTAGGGTCATGCTTTTTGCACCTTGCACCACCAGAGCAATGCTTGGTTCAACCACACACAATGAACACGAATCGGCGGGCTCTGTTTGGCGATAAAATGCCAACCCCTCAATCGCGGTTTCTTGCATCGCTTGGCCCTGATTGTGGCGTTCGATCATTGCAGCCAACTCATTGCTGATGGCACTGATACGGTTTTGCTCTGTGTTCATAGTCTTGTTTACGGTGATGGGTGGGTAGCTGTGAGTGTAATGCACAGAATGAGGCTTGCCTAGAAATTGATCTGTACACTCAGAGTTATAGGCAAGTAAAGCGGAATAATATACTACCGAGATAGGCTGAACTCAGAAAAAATAGATGCAATCAACAGCGCAAATCACAGCTGTTGATTGCACCTACTTAATCTGAGGAGATGACCTATGAAAGCGATTATTCCGACGTTGATGTTAATTATTGGCCTGACAATGGCGACTCAGGCCATGGCACAAAGCGCTCCTGAGGCGCAAATCAGTGTACAAGTTAACGGTAGCCAGTTACCTCTGCAGGGGCTTGAGCAATACTTTAGCGGCGCGGTGCGCGTGGAACCCCTATTTCAGCCGCAACCACAGACCCGTGCCGGCGGTGCGAATGTGACGTTCGAGCCCGGCAGTCGCACACATTGGCATAGTCATCCACGAGGGCAAACGTTAATTGTTACCTCGGGTCAGGGTTGGGTACAGCAGTGGCAGGGTCGGCGTTTAGTGATTGAGCCTGGTGATGTCGTCCACATCCCTGCGAATGTGAAACATTGGCATGGTGCGACTGCGCGCACGGCAATGACACATATGGCTATTCAAGAGTCGCACCAAGGCAGTGTTGTGACTTGGATGGAGGCCGTGACCGATAAGCAGTATCAGCCTTAGGTGCGGGAGCTTATGCATATTAGTTTAACTATAGGCGAGACAGTATTGATTGGCACCCTGCTGGATACCCCTGCCGCACGAGATTTCTATGCTCTATTGCCTTTGCAGGTGCCGCTCAGTGATTTTGCTCAAGCGGAGAAAATTGCCAATTTACCGAAGGAGTTGAGCTTATCCGAAGCCGCAGCAGGTTGTGCAGGTGAGCCTGGAGATATCGCTTACTATGCTCCTTGGGGGAACTTGGCGATTTTTTATCGCCACACCGCTTACGCCAAAGGGTTGGTAAAGCTAGGCGCGTTAACAGGGGATCTCAGTGCACTATTAGCAATTGATGGTGATACTGTGTGTATTCGAGCGCAATAAGCGATGATAGCGAAGCACCAGGCGTTTTTTGTCGCCGCGAGTATACAAATTTTGGTGTTTGCTTGCGCCGGCGCGCCAATTTCACTCTTTAATGTATATCGTGCGCAAGATGGCCTTTCTCATAGCGACTTAGGTTGGGTTTCACTAGCCTACTTTATTGCTGCTGCACTGGCTTTATTGGTATTTGGAAGGTTATCAAACCATCTCGGTCGCAAGCCTATGGCCGTGGCGGCGTTACTGTGTGTCTTACTTTCTTGTGTCACTATGATTGCCATGCAAACCTCGCTTGCGCTGCTCATTGCACGAGCCTTACAGGGGTTTGCGTGCGGTGTGGCTGCAAGTTCCGTAGGTGCTTATGTCAGTGATTTGGGAAGCTATAGACGTAAATCATGGGTGGCACTGATCACCAGTTGTGCACCCATGATAGGTATCCCTTTGGGAGCGGTAAGCTGTGCCTTACTCGTGAACTATGCTCCTGCGCCAAAATTACTCATTTACACCTTGATAGCCACTGTGGCGGTGATGCTACTTGGACTACTGCTTCAATGCGAGGAAACGGTGCAGCGTAAAGGCAATGTGCGCTCAGCACTAAAGCCTGATTTCTACATGCCCAAAGCAGCATTGAGGCCGTTTGCCACTTTGTCAGCTGTGGTGGTGGCTACTTGGTCTATTGGTGGGTTCTACCAAGCGTTTGGGCCGGAAATTGTCGCCACTGCGCTGGGCAGTGATAATGCCCTTGTCAGTGCGTTGGCCTTTTCCTCAGTGATGGTTCTTACCCCCTTGGGTGGGGCGCTTGCGGACAGGTTCGTTGCCCAGCGCGCGATTGGGGTGGCGATGTTGATTTTAGTAACGGCCCTTATGGTTATTGCCTGTGCGCCCCATTTCGGTTGGCTCGAAGTCTTTTTGGCTGCGAGCTTGAGTGTGGGGATTGCGCAAGGGGTTGCCAGTAGCGCGGGAATGTCTGTGTTGATGGCGGATATTAGCCGAGAACATCGCGCAGGGATGCTGGCAAGTGTTTACATGGTCTCGTATTTGGGGGCGGTGTTGCCTGCTTTAGTTGCGAGTATCGCTGCTAACTATGTGGGTGTATTTACTTTATTTTGTGGATATGCGGTGCTTGCCGGTATTGCCGCGCTCATCGCTCTACTTAGCAGCACTCTTCATAGCGCTAACAGGGCAGAGCCCAGCAAACCGACTTAATAATGGGTAAGTTTATATAACCTATGTGTTACTAAGCCTGTGTTACGGCGCGTCGTGCTTGCCAAAATGAGGCGTCAGCAAAGCGTTGATTGCAACCGTAATGCTGTGCATGAAGCGCTATATATTGATTAAAATCGGCAAAAACACGCTGCTCATAAGCCAGTAAAGCCTCTTCACTGCCATATTGGAAACACTCAGCAATGGCTTTACCTGCGAGTTCACCATGTATGAGCGCTTTGGTAATACCGGCAGAGGAGATGGGATCGTAGTTACTTGCGCTATCGCCTACTGCCAGCCAGTTGTTACCAATAACCTTACTAAGAATACCTGAGCTTACGCGCCGCTTGGTTATATGTATCTCATTAGCGCTGTAATTACGTAAGTGGTTAAACCCATACTGAAATAATCCGTTTTCGCAGGCCCGACATAAAAATTCGTAACTGTTATCAAGACCATATTGAGCAACATTATCGCGGTCGGTACATAACATTAGCATCAACTGCTTACCAGGTAAGGCTGCGCCATACCACCATCCATAAGGCTGTGCCTCAACCACAGTACGCTCACTGCATGAAGGCGATTGTTTAACTGAGACAAGCGCACTGAGATAGAGCACTTCATCGAAGGTGTTTTCTGCAACTTCTAAAGTACGGGTCAGGCGGCGCTGCTGAGCGCTCGCATCCACCACAAAGCGGGCATGGTATATTTTCTTGTCACTCCCAAAGTTTACAGACAAGCGAAAGCCTGTGGTACTTGCAGCGACAGCGTTAACTTTTGCACCACGTAATAATGTCACACCCAGTTGGCAGGCATAAGTACTTAGGTCATGTTCAAAAAGCTGTCGATCTAAATGATATCCTTGGCCTGTCAGGGCAAAGAAAAAGTCATTAAAGCCAACTTGTTCATTATGCCATCGCGAAATCGACCCTGGGCAAATGAGGTGCTTAGATAAAAGCTCCTCTGAATGCTCGCCAAGTATTCGCCTAAGCACCTCGTTAGCAGCTGGTGGAATAGTTTCACCAAGCTTTGCTTTGGCACTAGTTGCGGCATCAACGAGTGTAACAGTCAAATGTGGTGCCTGCTTTTTGATTGCGATTGCAGTGGCAATCCCAGCAGGCCCAGCACCAATGATCAAGACATCGTCCGTCATAGTTAATCCTTAGCCGGTCCCAAAAGAACCGGCTATCAAGCGTTATTTACCAGTTGGCTCTGGGATCACTGAAGTTGGCCAAGGCTGTACCAACTGCCCATTAGACTGATACAAGCTCTCTACTTCAACGAACTTGTCGCTACCATAGTTATCACCTTTAGGAGCACTTACTTGGTGACCTTGAATAATAAATCCGGTTTTATGCCAATTAGCCAAGTAATCGAGGTACTGACGGTACCGGCCTACATTTTGCGGGTAATCTGAGTAGGTTAAGTTATCCTCACCATCAGCATCACCGCGAATACTAAAGAGTTGTCCGCCAAGGTTCCAAGTGCCTTGTTGTTCGTTAAATGTACACAAATTGGCTGGGTGCACTTGAACCGGGCGTTGGGCAGGCCAGGACCAATACAAGGTGTTACTTGCAGGGGGCACGGGATCAGGCTCATGCACGGCACAACTGTTGTAATCGGTATGCCAAGGTTGTGCCATAAACTTACTTAAATCTCCGGGGGTTACTTTGGCACTGTTATTGGGTATATAGCCAAAACTTAGGAACGGCTGTGCTTTACTCGCATGGCTATAATCCAATGGCTGCTCGTTTATCCTAAATGGTCCTTGTGTGGCGGGAATCGTGGCTACACCATTGCTATTGTCTACTTTATAAAGGTGTGTATCACGCACAATGAAGGTCAGCTCAATGCCTGGCGAATAGCGTCCTCCCAAGCAGTTTTCTAGAACTACTTTATCAAGCTTTTCACCCTCACCTAGGTTGGGTGCTTGTTCTTCACTGTGACCTTCGTACCACTGTTTCATAAGGAAGTACTGGGTGGTAGATAACGATAAAAAGCTCTTCGTTGCATCGCCCAGCGACAATGGCATTTTCTTGCGTTCGCTATCATCAGCAGGCAAGTTAGGGTTGCGTATCAAGCCATCGAAGTCTTTGATGAACTCTTTAGGGTTGTCGGAAGGTTTAATTTTAGCGATAAAGTTGTGCCCTTGTATTCCCTTATTCGGTAGATTGGTATTCCAGCGTTGTAAAAACGCACCATGCAATATAGGTAAAACATCGCCATTAAACGAGGCTTTGTAGTTGCTGTTATACTGGCCTTCGCTATAGAGGTCAGGAATAAGGTTGAGATGCTCCACCCAGGTATTAAAAATATCATCCCACGTTGAGACAATGTTTCGCGTTTGCGGAGCATAGGCGGGATCAGTCGATACAAACCAACCGGCGACAACTTGAGCTGTTGAGCCATCATCGAACACAATCGTTGCATGCACTGGGCCATCGGCAACGTCATCGAACCACCCATCATTATCAATCGCGCCATTGAGCTCAACCTTCCGCTTTTGCTCTTCACTCATATGCGCACCTGCGCCATAGTTACCTTTTTTAAAAGCAAAAGCATTACCGTACCCCCCAGTAACGACTAAACGCCCAGTATTAGACTCGACTCGCAGCTCACCTAGGGTGGTAATGTCACCGGAACTGGGATTGAGATTGTCAAAATGATCGCTTGGGAAACTAGTGGGGTAGTTTGGCTGTTGCTGAATTTGCCCCTGTTGATCAATATAAGAGGCAGTAGTGTGAGCATCAAAATGCACCACCGTATTGCTATCACTGGCACGAATACAACGAGGGCCAGGGTCTATGACTAATTGTAATAGGCGCTCTGGCATGTTTGGGTCAAGACCATAAGTGGGGTTACGCAATGGCGGAGTTTGCCCATGGGTGTAGCTATTTATGCCCTCTTCATTGCCTTCACTATCGGCAATTGTAAAGTTATTGTTCTTTTTATTGGCTACATGCACTTGCCAAATAATATCGCTGACGGTCTTGCCATTGATGGTATCGCCAAGGGTTATTTCCCGGCCTTTGTCATTACTTGGGTAGCTACTTTGTGGTTCATCGTACGCGTAGATACGAAAGCGTGCGGCTTGACGTTTTACCCGTTGTTGCTGGTCGCGAAAATCATCGGCAGTGATAGGGGTCGCTTCGCTTCCCCATTTAATAGGTAAACCTCCAAATAGTCCCGATGATTTATCCAATAGCTCACCGGCGGCTGTCTCCGGAGCGATATAAAACTCTTCACTGTTGCCAACGCGAGCAAAGTTGATGGCTGGGTGAACGCGAAAAATAGTATTAGTACTCATGTTATTTCTCTCCCTTTTTGGCTAGGTTTTCCTTCACGTACTGCTTCATTTCCTGATCCCAGAAATACATATTCATAAAGGCATGGCTGATATTGAGGTTGGTGGGCTTTAATGGCGACAGTTTATGTGAACCATTCGGGGGAAAGCGTTGTGAACTATTGTGACAGCGGAAACAATTATCCATAGTGCTTTGTGTTTGCGTAAAGGTCTCTATGGTTGCGTTTGATAGATGTAAACCGCCAATAAGTAATTGCTGTCCCTTGTCATCGACGTTAGTAGCCAGTGTTTGTCCGGGTTTAAGAGCATTTGCCTGAGCAAACCAAATAGCCGAGACCTCAAAATAATTTTTTAACCATTGGCGATTTTGTGGCAGGGCAAAGTCCTTAGAGGCCAGTAGATCATCGACACTGTGGTTTAGTTGTTGTACTACTCGAATATTAGTTGGCGCTTTGAAGGTGGCTTGGGTGGCGTCATTGCCCCAGGCATAGCGGCGACAAACTTGGGTACTAGGGCTCAGTGTTTGGCTTTTTTCGTCAAGTGTGAGCCGACCCGAGACACTGTAGTTTAAATTACACTCTTTGTACTTAGTATTGGCACTGTAAAACGTCCAGTCCCGCTCTGAGACAATCTGATTGGGGTCGATGTTTTGTACTACTGGGCAGGGGTCGTCATAACTGTTCTGTGGCTTAGAGCATACATTGGGAGCGTTGTCTTTATGCTCGAAAGTGGCCCAGATCATCTCCGGGTGCCCTTTGACCACGCCTGCAATATGAAACCCTACCAGGGCCAAATACTCGTTGCTTTGTTGCGTTATATCCACCACTATTTGACCACCCTTATTGACCAACTTATAAACCGGTTGGCGGGTAACAAAATACTGGCCACTGTTGGCGGTGGTCGCATCAACGATTTTCCAAGAAGCTTTAAACTCAGCAACATTAATATCGAAGCTCAGAGATGGATCAATCTTCTGTACACTTTTATAGTTAGTCAGATCATGCTCGCTGACAAAATCGACAAATTCAGGGTTTAGGTATTGAGAGTAGTAAACAGGTTTGCCTTGTCTGTCGACGAGTAATCCCTCAGTGCCTGCTTGCAGATACTCATCAAGTGCTTTGGCATCGCTCGACTTTGCCATTCTTGGCAGTAAACTTTCTCGGTTTTCTACACCCAATAAATCATAAGGAGTCTTAAACCCTAGGAAGCGTGGTTGTCCGGTATTATGTGGATCTTCTTGCATTAGCCACATAAACATCTGCCATGACCAGGCGTGGAACTCGCAATTTGAAGACGAGTTAAAGTCATTGCCGTCAGGCATGGTGATACTTTTAAAGCTTTGCCAACTTTGTGGCGCTTGGCAGTGTTGGTCGTTAAAGTCGTCGGAACTGGCGGCAACAGAGTTGGGACTGCTAAATGTCAGCAGCGAGCTACTTAGCAGCGCAAATGCGGCAGGTGTTTTCATCAATAATCTCCTTGCTATAAAGAATCCTTTTAAAGCAGGCCTGTTTTACCTTAGGCACCCAATAATGGTGTTGGCCATAAAAGAACAGTGGGTGTAAAAGAACACGATAGATGCAATCCCCATAATAGGTTCAACATCTAAATCTAATGTAGTTAGTTAACATTTAAATAACAATTACAGTGCATAACATTTGTACCTAAATTGTTTTAACTTGGCTGTAGTCTGTGTTTGTATAGGCTTATCAACTAAGCTAAAGCTGGGCGATTAAAATAACCGGAGATCATATGAGTGTGTCTGCCAAACCCAAAGGGTTTCATTCGCTTACTGCCTATTTGATTATTGATGGTGCGGCCAAAGCGATGGCGTTTTATCAACACGTATTTGCCGCAGAAATCGTAATGCAAATGCCGTTACCTGATGGCGGCATTGCTCACGGTGAGCTTAAAATAGGTGATTCATACTTGATGGTGGCTGATGCCTGCCCCGATGAACATTTTATTAGTCCTCACCAACTCGGTGGTACTCCCGTGAGTATGATGTTGTATGTGGACGATGTTGATACCACGTTCGCCCGTGCTATTGACGCAGGTGCAAAAGAGCTGCGCCCTGTGCACGATCAATTTTATGGCGACAGAGCAGGGACCTTAGCAGATCCCTTTGGCCATATTTGGACCATTGCTACCCATCAAGAGGACCTCAGCTCAGAGCAGCTGCAACAGCGTATGGCTGACTTTATGAGCGAGCAACAGGATGCTTAGTGAGGGCCCACTACCGTGGGCACCGGGTCTTTAGGCACTGCGTAATTGTTGCGCTATTTGGGTGAATATACTGGCGTCATCAATGGTAGAAGGAATTTGCAGCGCTTCGCCATCAACCAGTTGACGAAGGTTTTTACGCAGTATTTTGCCCGAGCGAGTTTTCGGTAAACGCTCAACACACAGCACTTCTTTTAAACAAGCAATGGCGCCGATTTGTGTGCGCACGTTGCCAATAAGCTCGGCGCGAATATCAGCCCAAGTGCCAGAATAACTATCTTTCAGCACCACCATTGCCATCGGCAGTTGGCCTTTCAAGGTATCACTTATACCAAACACCGCACATTCGGCAACAGCGGGATGGGCAGCAACGATTTCCTCCATTTCGCCCGTGGATAATCGATGCCCGGCGACATTAATCACATCGTCGATACGGCCCATGATAAACACGTAGCCTTGCTCATCGATGTAGCCGCCATCACCACAGAGATAATAGCCAGGGTAGGTACTTAAGTAACCGGCCTTGAAGCGCTCATTGTTTTGCCAAATGGTCGGTAAACACCCCGGAGGCAGTGGTAACTTAATGGCAACGGCACCACTTTCACCTGCAGCGCAGGGGGTGCCATCAACATCAAGTATATGCACATCAAAACCGGGGGTGGGCACACTGGCACTGCCCGCTTTGATTGGTAAAGGTTCAATGCCTATGGGGTTACAGGCAATGGCCCAGCCGGTTTCGGTTTGCCACCAGTGATCTAATACGGGTAACTGTGTGGTTTCGGTCAGCCACTCATAAGTGGGCGGGTCGAGGCGCTCTCCAGCTAAAAAAAGCCGCTGTAAACTTTGCGTATTATGGCGCTTAAATCCTGCGCCATTAGGGTCTTCTTTTTTTATCGCGCGAAAAGCGGTTGGCGCGCTAAACAGCGCATTTACTTGGTGCTCTTCAACCACACGCCAAAAGGCACAGGCATCAGGGGTTCGCACTGGCTTGCCCTCATACAAAACCGTAGTGCAGCCGTAGATCAGCGGCGCGTATACAATATAGGAATGGCCGACCACCCAGCCGATGTCCGATGCAGCCCAAAACACCTCCGCCGGTTTCATGGCGTAAACCACTTCCATGCTGTAATGCATTGCCAGGGCATGGCCGCCATGCTCGCGCACGACCCCTTTTGGGGTGCCAGTTGTCCCCGAGGTGTAGAGAATATACAAAGGGTGATCTCCGGCTACGGGAACAGCGTCAACGGCGATGGCTGTTTGCATTGCCTGATGCCAGTCAATATCACGCATGGGGCTTAATTCAGCAGGGCATTGTGGACGCTGGTAAATAATACAGTGCTGCACCCGATGACGGGCCTTGGCTAGGGCTTCGTCAATCAGTGGTTTGTAAGCGATGACACGCTCTACTTCAATGCCGCAAGAGGCGCCGAGCACCAGCTTGGGTGTGGCATCATCAATGCGCACCGCTAATTCATGCGCCGCAAAGCCGCCAAATACTACCGAGTGAATGGCGCCCAAGCGTGCGCAGGCGAGCATCGCTATCACTGCTTGCGGGATCATCGGCATGTAAATCACCACACGGTCACCTTTGCCGACGCCTAATTCACGCATGACTCCGGCAAAGTGAGCCACTTCATCGCGCAGTTCGCGGTAGCTGTATGTTTGTTGCGTGGCGGTGACGGGTGAGTCATAAATCAGCGCTGGGCGCTCACCATAACCTTGGTTAACGTGACTATCTAATGCCAAGTAACTGGTATTGAGTTTGGCATCGGCAAACCAATGATGAAGCCCTTGTGAGTCTTGATGGTAAGCCTCAGTGGGTGGCGTATGCCAATCGATGCGCTGGCTCTGGTGCATCCAAAATTGCACTGGATCGCTTTGAAACTGTTGGTAAATGCGCTGATATTCGCCCGCCATAATGATTTCCTCGTATTACATGTGAGAGACCTTACAAAATGTAGGCTCTTTTTCGGGCAAGCTGTATGCGACCTTGGTCTGTGCTGCACGGCTTTGTTTATGGCGTTAGATTTGGTATTTTTGCAAATCTATAAGGACAATGGATTGATACCATGACTTGGCTGCAGCGCTGGCAACAGCTTAGCCACCCAACGCTGAAACTGGGCGTCTTATGGGTAGCCTCGCTTTTTATATTTAATTTCTACTGCTTGTTTTGGCGGCACTACGTTGGTGGTGCACGCTGGGACTTTATCGACTCACAGTTATTTTGGGTAAAAGAGTGGGGTGCTTTATTGGTGCTATCTATGGCAGCAATATATGCGCTAACACGTTCTCAGCGAGTGTATAAGCCGTTGTTGTTGAGCTGTGCTGTGGTGAGTGTGCTGTTGCTAAGTTATATCCGAGTGTCGCTCGATTTCGACTTTTACGGTCCTAACTGGGCTGGTGCGGTCATTAATTTACTACCTAAGTACACCTTTGCAGTGCTTGTGGTGATGGGGGCCATTTACCTGAGCTTAGTAACCAAGGGTAAAGCGCGAGACTCAGTTAACGGGGCCGATATCGCTCCAGCGTGTCTCACAGTGCAGCACCGGGGCATGGAAAAAGCGCTCGCTATCAGTGATATTCAGTATGTGCGTGCTGCAGGCAATTATGTTGAGGTTGTCGATGCTGAAAACAGTTACTTAGTGCGCACCACCATTAAACAACTGAGTGAGCAGCTAGGCGCAGCGCCAATGATGCGCGTGCATCGCAGTTACCTGATTAACCTACACCATGTACGTGAGCTTAAGCCATCGGAAAATGGCAAAGCGCAGGTGTTAGTGGGTGAGGATCATTGGGTGCCGGTGAGCAAAACTTATAAACCAGCGCTGAAGCAGGTATTAACTCAAAGCACACAGCCAGGCATTTCGTCACAAACTCAGTTGCTTCATCACAAAGTTATTTAAATCAATGCGTTAATAAGTACCTTTGAAGAAAAAAGAGGAGGTACTTAATGACTTATGCAGGTGTAAACCGACTACTACATTGGCTGATGGCGGGGCTTATTTTGGGGTTGCTGACCCTGGGATATTACATGACTTATGTCGCCGACTATGGCCTATATCACTTACACAAATTCGTTGCCGTGGTGGTGGCATTATTGCTGCTACCCAGACTGATGCTGCGCTGGTTCAGGCCCTGGCAGAGCACGGTTAAAGGTAAGGGCGCGAAAGCGGTGCATGGCTTTCATTGGTTGTTGTTGGCGCTGCTGGTAATAATGGTGGTGTCGGGCGCTGCTTACAGCGGCTTTGGTGGCTATGGCATTGCTTTATTCGATTGGCCGTTGTTGGCGCAAAACATAGATGCTCAGCAGCAAGTTGTTGCTCACTCAGCCGCGCTTAGCGACTGGGGGTTAGCGGTGCACATATACTGTGCTTGGACGCTGTGCTTTACACTGGCTATCCATGCAATTGCAGCGTTGAAACACCACTTTATTGACCGAGATGGGACATTAATACGGATGTTAGTCGGCGAAAAAGGAGCGCGTCTATGAAGTGGCTAGTAACGTTATTGTTGAGCCTTTATGCAGCAGCATTAAGCGCCACAACACTAGAGAAAATAAACCTCGATAACCACTGTGAACAGGCTAATTTTGCGCGCTTTGGCGAGGCGATTGGCGATGCACGTATTGTTATGCTGGATGAACTGACCCATGGCGAGCAACAGAATTTTGCACTCAAGACCTGTTTGGTGCGTTATTTACACCAACACCAAGGCTTTGATGCGCTGATACTGGAAAGCGGTCTATTTGATGTTGCGCAAATCTGGCAACAGAGCGGTCAAGCTATCACTGCTCAAGCACCGGGTAACATCTTTTATATGTACGCCGCAAGTGCGCCAGTGCAAGCGCTCATGCGGTACATTGACGCACAGCGAGACAGTGAGCGGCCTTTGCAGCTGGCTGGCTTTGATGGTCGTCTCAGTGGTGAATATTCTAAGGCGCAGGTCAGCGAATTTATCATCCAGCAAAGTCAGCGTTTCATCCCAAGTGTTGCCAAAGAGGTCGACTGGGCAGCGTTTAAGCGCACCAACGCAGCGGTGCTTAAGCGCCAACCACAGCATATTAATGCAAAGCAGCAACAAGCCTATGTTGCTACCTCATATCGGCTCCAGCACGCTCTAAACAGGGCTGTCAGCGACCAGCAAGGATACCAAGGGCCAAAGTATGTTGCCCGGTTACTCCATGGTTTAGTGCTCGTGGCGCAGTCGATGGCAGGGCAGCGACGTCATGACGAGCACGACTTGGCTATGGCCGACAACGTGAAGTGGTTACTGAGCAGTGAATTGGCAGATAAAAAAGTGATTATCTGGGGTCACTATATCCACTTAAACTATGGCGGTTTTATTGAACATCACTATGCAAACTTAGGCACTGTGCTGAAGCAACACTTTGGCGATAGCCTGCACTCAGTGCATATTAGCGCCGCCAGTGGCGAATATCGCGACTATGTGACGATGGCAACTAAACAGATTCAGGCCCAGCCACAGCAATTTGAACGTTTAGTTGCGCAACAGCATGAATTGCAAACACATCAAGCACTCTTTATTGATAGCGCGGCAATGCAGCGCTTTGTGCAAAATGCGCCCTCTACTAGCGTATTGTTTGGCCATCAATATCGTTACGGCATTGCTTTAGCGCAGTGGCAGCAATACTGGGATAGTCTCTTTGTTTTGGCGCACACCAAAGCGTCGAAAGAGCAGCCATAAACCTATGCGGGGCAGTATGCCCCGCTGATATTGAGGTTATTTCCTGTAGCGCTCGAACCAGGCTAATGTATGCTCTATTTTGGCAATCATCCGCGAGGGGCGCCCAGCAATACCGTGGGCGGAGCCAGGTACACGGATCAGTACGGTATCTACTTTTTGCAGTTTTAATGCTTGATAGAACTGCTCGGACTCCGATATGGGCGTGCGGCGGTCCTGCTCCCCTGTCATGATCATTGCCGGTGTGGTGACGTTGCCCACTAACGACAGCGGCGAGCGTTGCCAGTAGTGGCTGAGATTGTCCCACGGCATGCCCGGAAATTGGTTGCGAATTTGCCCTAAATAACTGTCGGCGGTAAGCACTTTACTGACCCAATTGATCACCGGCTTGGTGATTGCCGCAGCATTAAAACGGTCGCTCAAACCAATGGCGTAGGCAGCAGCAATGCCGCCGGCAGAGCCGCCAGCAATGAAGAGATTGTTTTTATCGATAAAGCCTTTAGCGATTAATGCGTCAACGGCGGAATTATGATCGGCAAAATCTTCCTTTGAGGAATATTTACTATCCAGTAACAAAGCAAAGTCTTTGCCGTAGCTGGTGGAGCCGCGATAATTCATATAGACCACCACATAGCCAGCGGCCGCATAGCGCTGTAATTCGGCGCTAAAGCTGGGGCCATAGGCTAGGTGTGGGCCGCCATGAATTTCCACCAACAGTGGGTATTGCTTGGTCGTATCAAAATCAGGAGGGGTGATATACCAGCCATGAATAGGTTCTCCATCAAACTGCGATTCCACCGTTAACTCATGCACTTGCCCTAAGGTTTTATGGCCGAGCAGGTCCTCATTGAGCGCTGTTAGTGTGCGCTGCTTGTTGCGGTGAAAATACCCTAAATCAGCGGGGCGCTCAGCACTGCCCTGAGTAAAAGCGAGGGCACCATTGTTCGCCATGGAAAATTCACCACTGACATATGGGCGACCTATGGATGTGCCTGCAACTGAGCTGACGCGTTCAGTGATGTTTCCTGCGCGGGTTAGGGTGGCAAGCTTACGTTGGCCGCGATCGTCGTATTGAATGACAAAATCCCCTTTGCCCGCCCATTGATAATGGCCGACAGCGCGATCCAGTGCTGATGTCAGTGACTTGACGACCCCGGACTTGAGGCTTAACAAGCTCAGCTCGGTATTAACGTAAGGAACAGCGGCGTTACCTCGGGATAGAAAGGCTAGCTGCTGAGCATCATGACTGAATTGGGGGTGGGTCTCACGGCCGGGTAAATCGGTGAGCTGTGTCGTGCTATACGTGCCAATATCCACGCCATACAGGTCAAGCTCAGTGGTGCGATACTCCCAATCAGGGTGTTTATCTGATGCATACACAACTTGTGTTGCATCTGGGCTCCACGCCAATGGACCATAATGTTGATAATCGCCTTGTGTTAATTGCCGTGGTGCGCCGCCCTCGGCTGGAAGCACAAACACATGACAAAAGCTGGGCGTTAAAAAGCCTTGGCCATCGGCTTGGTAGCGCGCTTTGTCAATAACCGTAACCGGTTCAGACCAGTCGGCGCCTTTGGGTTTTTTCGGTAATTTCACTGATTTTACAAAATCGGAAGGGCCTTGTGGCACCGTCATGGTAAAGGCCAGCTGTGTGCCATCAGGAGACCACGTGAGATCGCGCACTGGTTTTGGCAATTGTGATAATAACGCCGTTTTATCTTGCGCTAGCCAGTGCATATGCACTTGCAAAGAGCCACTGCGGTTACTGGTAAAGGCGATGCGTGTGCCATCGGGAGACCAGCGTGGCTGAGCGTAGCTATATTGATCTGCAAACAGCGGAGTATGCTCATCAGTGCTTAGGCTATAGAGCCATAGGCTTTGCTTATTATTATCTTTCATAATGTCGTAGCCACGACGGACATACACAATGTGCTTGCCATCTGGGCTGATTTGCGGGTCGCTGGCATACTCGAGAGCAAAAATATCCTCAGAGCTGAAGGTCTTGTAGTCGGCCTGGGCGGGCAACGATGCGCCGCCAAGCAGCGCAGCTGTGAGTATCAAAGGGGTTAGCGCATTCATAAGTAAGTACTTTTTTTAACCAGAAAATATCATCCTAGGTGGGCGGGTTAATGCTGGCAACTGCAATGCGATTAACGGCGAGTATGAGTAAGTTGCGGATATGAGGTACTTTTTCAATATACTTGTGGGGTATTAGATTAAATGATTAGATTAGGCCTTACTTGGGCGAGTGCTCGCCCTAGTTTGCTTAGCCTTAAAAGGAGTTTATATGGACAGTCAAGGCGTACATGATTATTTGCTCACTAAGCCATTGAGCTCAGTGGGGCAGCCCTTTGGCCCTGGGGTCGACGTCTATAAGGTAAAAGATAAAATGTTTGCCACCCTAGCGCTTGGAAAAATGGGGAAAGAGGATAAAAACAATCGCCACTGGCGCGTAAATTTAAAGTGTGACCCTGATGAAGCCCAGGCTCTGCGCGATATTTTCACTGCGGTCATCCCTGGTTATCATATGAATAAAAAGCTATGGAATACAGTGATACTGGATGGCTCCATTCCAGCGGGCGAAATCCAAAGAATGATAGATAATTCCTACACGTTGGTGGTGAGTAACATGCCCAAGAAAGAGCGTGAACAGATTTTGTCGTTACTTTAGTGTCTGCTTATTTACCGGCCTTGCTTTGATAACGCTCGAGTAACAGACGCATAATATCGCGCCAAGTCACAATCCCCACTGGTTGGCGCTGTTCATTAACGATAGGTACACAGGTAATAATATGTTCGTTAAATAACTTCACCACATCAATAAGTTGCGCATGTACTGGTAAGCAAACAGGGGAATGAGTCATAATTTGGCTAACGCGTTTATTGAGAGTGGCTAAGTCGGCTTTGGATGCCGAGGCCTTACCAACATTCGGGCTTAATGCCTTAAAAATATCGCGATCAGAGACGACCCCAACTAATAACGATTGCTCTACCACCAACACATGGTGAAATTGCGTGCGTTTGAAAATATCGTTGACAACGCGCAGGGTGTCATCGGGTGAACAAGTAACCACTGGCGTGCTCATTAAGTTACTTAACTTCATAGGCGCTGGTTCCCATACAGAAACGGTTAAAGTGACTGCTGATACACTGTTTTTATTATGAGATTTAACAGTCTTATACGTGGCCAAAAGCCTGTAAGACTGCATTAAGTGTAGTAAATATAAGTTTATAAAGCTTCTTTGCTGACTAAACAATAACAGAGTCATTAGTACATACTAAACTTTTGAATTTTATACAAGGCACTTTGGATGGCAATTTCAAAAACGTTAAAGCATAAGACCCAAAAACTCGTAGACTCGAAGCATATGCTTAAAGGCATCACTTTCGCTTCTTTTTTAGAGTCGACCATTGTGCCTATTCCTCTAGAAGCGGTGATGGTGCCATTAATGCAAGCACGACGAGATAAACTATGGTTAATCGCGCTGATGGCTACTTTGGGCTGTATAGTCGGTGCCTTGTTTGGTTATGCCATCGGTTATTTTTTGTTTGACCTGGTCGGTCAGTGGGTTATTGATACGTTCTCTAGCCCTGAGCAATTTGAACAAGTCAAACAACAGATGCAAGCACAAGGGTTCTGGTTTGTGCTCACGTTAGGTATTGCGCCTATTCCTTTTCAAATAGCGATGCTGGCTGCGGGAGCGACCAAGTACTCCCTATTAATGTTCGTTTTAGCCAGTGCAATAGCGCGCTCAATTCGCTATTTTGGCTTGGCGGCGGTGGTATATTTTGCTGGTAATCATGCCGAGCGGGTGATCAGAAAACACAAAACAAAGGCCATTGCTGGCCTCTCTATTGCGGTGCTTTTATTGTGGTGGGCAGCCAACGCGCTTAAAGGCTAGTGTGCTCAAGCAGTGAATCAATGGTTTTGGCCGCTGCAATGGCTTGTTCATCGCCGCCGACATTCGCCATAACAGAAAACCCTACAGGCAGACCCTGAACATCAGCTAAAGGCAGAGTAATGTGGAGCGTACCAGCCACGGCAGCGAGCGTGCTGGCGCCACCGAGATAATGATCGCCATTAATTTTATCAATCTTCCATGCCGGAGAGTTGGTGGGGCTGATAATGGCATCGAGCTGATTTGCTGTGAACCAATGTTGTAGTGCATTACGCGCAGTGAGGCGATACTGCTTTAATGCCTCCAAGTAATCTTCGCGTTGGGCTTGTAAATCGATGGCATTTGCTTGATGTAACAGCTCTTGACCGAAGTAGGGCATGGTGCGATCTTGGTGCTGTTCATTAAAGGCGATCAGCTGGCTTAGCGTTTTCACCTTTACCTGCGCTGGCGTGGCGGCCAGATAGGCGTTCACATCGCGTTTGAATTCATACAATAACACTTGGAACTCTTGGCGGTACATACTACCCAGATCAGCTTGAGGCAGTTCGATAAGTTTAATGCCATGGCGCTCTAATTGCTTGAGCTGCTTTTTAAACACGGCCTGGGTCTCGGCGGTAAAGTGGCTGTAATCAACATAGCCAAGTGTTAATTCCTTTGCCCTACTGGGCTTTACCTCTGCGTAATTGATGGTGCGAAAGGCGTGGTGATTTGGGTCTTGGGCGTCGGGTGCGGCGATGACCTGAGTCGCTAATAACACATCCGCTAGCGAATTAGCCATTACTCCAACGGTATCCTGACTTTCAGCTAACGGCACCACACCCACGCGGGAGACTTGACCATAGCTAGGTTTGAGCGCATAAACACCATTTGCCGCAGCAGGGCAGACAATCGAACCGTCGGTTTCAGTGGCTAACGCGAGGGGCGCGAAGCCCAGTTTTACCGCCACGGCTGAGCCAGAACTGGAGCCGCATGGGCTACGGGTCGCATCAACGGCATTAGCCGTTTGCCCACCTAGGGTACTCCAACCAGATGAAGAGCTATTGGAGCGAAAGTTCGCCCACTCGCTAAGATTGGCCTTACCGAGGATAATGGCTCCGGCGCTGCGTAGCTGAGAAATGACTTGGGCATCGGCGCTGCTGACATTCTGCGCTAAGGCCAAGGCCCCAACTGTGGTGGCCATATTAGCAACGGCTATATTGTCTTTCACCAGTACCGCCATACCATGAAGTGGTCCTTGCCATTGACCTTCACGAGCCAAGTTATCAAGGCGCTGCGCATCGTGTAGGGCGTTATTGTTAATGGCCATCACCGCACGATAGTTATCATTTAGCGCGTCAATACGTGTTAAATAGTGTTGGGTAAGCTTAGTGGCAGAGCTCTGTTCACTATGAAGTTGTTGTTGAAGGTGCGACACTGTTTCGGTCTTTTGCGCATTGGCGCTGAAGGCCATACACAAGAGCAGTGCAGATATCGTAAGCCGGGTGTGGTTCACGAGCGTATCCTTGTTGTTATTATGTGCCTTTAGATTAGCGGCCTTCGTTGTCTGCGGTCAACTGCAATAGGGTGAGTGAAGCGCTTGCCAACATCGGTGTCATTTGCGTTACTATGGCTTTTTCATAACCCATGGACGATAGCTATGAGCCAATATTTACACCAAGCCTTTCAAGACCTTCGTATCCGTAAAAATGACGTCACGAACGACCAAAACAAACACCGTTCGCAAGATAATAGTGCGCATTTGCAGGCACTGGAAGAAAAAATCGACTCCCTATATTTAATGAATTTAGCGGCATTGGAGTTGTTGCAAGATGTGGGAGTCAGCCGCAGCGATATTTTACGAAAGATAGAGGAAATCGACCTACGTGATGGCAAACTCGACGGTAAAGTCGCATCGTCGAGTCACTGCAAAGACTGTGGTCACAAGGTGAGCCCTCGTCGCCGTCATTGCTTTTACTGCGGCGCTAATATCGCTCAGCTGCAATTTTAGCTCCCTCCTTAGTTGCAGCACTAAAGTTAAGCCTAGGGTCAGTGATCAGTCGCTAGGTTATAAGCTCGAATAGAGCAAAGGGGCAAACAGTGCGATTACTAACAGGGTTGTTACTGACGTTATCACTTGCGGCGTGTAGCGAACCACAAACCCGCTATTACGCAAGTTATGCAGATGCACACAGAGCACAACTATTTGAGCAGGGGGCGCTACCTGAGGTATTGCCGTTATCGGCCAAGGCATTTCAAGTTAACACCCATGCCGATAGAAAACGGGCGACGGGACGCTTTAAAATTGCGCCAGCGGATATCAATACCTTTGCCAGCCGGTTACAGCAAAGCCCATACCCAGGCTACGAATTTGTGTATTATCATGGCGAACAGGTGTGGTTGTTTAATTTACATAAAGACGGCAAGGTGGAGTATCGCTCACATTCAAAGTGAGGCAATACCCCGTTGCTTTAGACTACTAATTCAGCCTGAATATGGCGTATTAAATTATTGACCCAATTGACATACTGGCGATGGATTTTCTTGCCATCGTATCTCAAATTGACAGAGTCAACATACTCTACCGAAAACTGGCTCGGGGTATAATTAATATCAACCGTCAATTGATGAGTGCGAATATTGAGCACCGCAGCAACGACCCCTTCGCTTTTAGCTGCACACTGCCAGCCGAGCTGCAGGCATGCTTTGATAATGGCTTTTTCAATATCCTTATCACTGTGGTTTTGGCTCTGAGCCATAGGAATGGCATTATAAGGAAAGTCTCGCACTGGCACTGTGGTTTTGCAGGCACTCAGGGTGAATAAGGCCACCAAGGCAATGACAAGGGTGTGACGCATTTACTGATCTCCGTGTAAAAGCGTTATTGTCTCTTAAAAGTTATTATTACTCAAACCCTTGTATGTCGGTTTGTGTTAGCCAGTAGAAGCCGTGGTGGTGTCGCTATGATGGGTTTCAACCAAGCAGTTACGGCCACGGCTTTTTGCCTCGTAAAGGCCTTTATCCGCTTCAATCAGCATCTTTTTAATATCAAAATGGCCACTTTCTCGGCAAGTGACGCCGATGCTAATGCTCAGCGGCAGGCGCTGATGGTGCCAATAAAATGAGCCCTCGGCAATGGCCTTACGTAAGCGATCGCCCACTTTGAGCGCCGTGCGTTGATGGGTATTGGCTAAAATCACTGCGAATTCCTCTCCGCCAATACGCGCAGCTAAATCATCTTCTCTGAGTTGCTCGCGAATGCGCTGACTCACCCATTGCAACGCAGCGTCTCCGCCATCGTGACCAAACTGATCATTGACCTTCTTAAAGTAATCCAAATCTATCATCATGACTGCAAGCGGCTGCTGCTTAGCAATACACTGCGCGAGTCGTTTTTCGCCTTCATAGAAAAACGCACGACGATTGTACAAGTTTGTGAGTGGGTCGAAATTAGCTAAGTTAGCGAGTTTAGCTTCTGAACGTATGAAAAAAAGCATCGGAAACACCAGTGCAGTGCATGTGGTCAGTAGTAAGTGAACAGCAAGAACTAACTGTTTGGTCCAAGGTAGTAATGATTGCTCCCAGTGCAACAAATTGGTAAGCAGCAGGCCCGTTTGAACCAACATTACCAGCGCATGCAAGGTGACGAGAATAAGCAAAGTGGCGGCATATAAGTTGCCTTTGGTTGTGGTTCTAACAGCCGCTGCAGCGGCAAAGAATAGTGTGGCAATAGCCATAGAGGTGTAAACCTGCCCCCACAGTGGCTGGTGGTGCAACAACGCCAGTAACAACGCACTGAAACCCAGAATAAAATAGATAAACAACGGGTTATGGTGTTTTGAAGAGCAGTACCAGAGTATACCTCTTAGCACCAGCAATGGCGCTGTTATCATCAATAGTTGGGCGCTGTAATGGGTCAGTACCGGTAAGTCGATAAACACACGCAGAGTCGCGCTTATTTCAGCTAAACTAAATACCAGACAAGATAACCCCCAGTACAAAAAGCTTCGTTGTGCACGTTGGTAAAATACCAACAACAAAAAGACGCCAATAAAGGCGTTCAGTAAAGTCGATACCACTATCAATGTTGGTAGATGTAACATGGCACTCGGGATATTGGGGTGACACTTGAAGTTTAGTTCACCTACTTGGCGTCGCAACCCGCGCCATGGGGAGTTACTCAGTAAAGATAATTAAAATATCGTTAATTAAGCGTAAATATGGTGGTTTTGGCGAATGCGGTGAACTGGCTTTATCTCCATCTAACTGAAACTAAAGGAATTAATATTTGGCGCTGATTTTGCTTGGGTAAGCAAAACGACAACAGGAGTGTGAACATGAGTGTTCCTTTAAAGGACAGGCCGTTAGCGCAAGTAAAAGAAGAGATCATCGATCAGCTAATTTTAAATTACAGTCATGGTGAAATATCAGCGCAGGCATTTGAACGTCGCCTTGATCAAGCGTATGACTGCAGCCGCCAAGAGCAACTAGCAACATTGGTTGCTGATCTGCCGCTGCACAGCGACCCACGCTACAATAGCGAGAAGGCGGCACGTATGCGCACTCCTTTCACGCAAAGTAGCGAGCAGGTTAATGGTGAGAAAATTACCGCCATATTAAGCTCGGACCAACGCAGCGGTGAATGGGTTGTCCCTAAAGAGATTCATCTAAACAACTATTTGGGAAGCATTGAATTAGACTTTACCAATGCTATCTTTTCTCACCCTGAAGTACACATTTACGTTAATTGTATTTTGGGCAGTGATGAAATTGTGGTGCCAGAGAATGTAGATGTGCAAACTCAGACCACCAATATCATGGGGTCACTGGTTAATAAGCGGGTCTCACTTGGGCCGCGATACGAAGATAAACAGCGACCGCGCATTATTATCCATGGGCGTATTATTCTCGGGAGTGTGGAAGTCAGTATTAAGCGAACGATGAAAGAGAAATTAAAGGCCTTTGCCTTTGATTTACGTGATTTATTTGATGGCCGAGAGCAGGGTAAAAGCCGTAACCGATATGATGGCTAAAATGTCGGGGCTTGTTCGTAGCAAGCCCCGCAAACTGACTAGTCCTGAGAGTACTTTTCTAGTTTGTTGTAGAGTGTTTTCACACTAACACCTAATTGTTCAGCGGTATCCGTTTTGTTGCCGGCGTTCTCTTCCAAGTTTTTCAAAATTGCCGCTTTTTCCAACTCTTCCAAGGAAATTCCAGTAGGAATATCGACGCTGTTGCTGTCGCTTTTGCTTACTGACTCACCCAATGAAAGGTGCTCTGCTTTGATTACGTCATCGGCTAAGATCATTGCCCGTTCAATGGTGTGTTTTAGCTCCCGCACGTTGCCTGGCCAGTTATAAGCAGCAATGCGGCTAAGTGCATCGGTAGCGATACGTTTGTGGCTCAATTCTTGGGCATTACGGTAGGCAAGGAAGTGCTCAGCGAGGCCGGTGATGTCATTGCCTCGGTCGCGCAGTGGTGGCACTCGGATAGGGAAGTGCGCTAAGCGGAAGTATAAATCCTCACGGAAAATGCCATCATCAATGGCTTGTTGCGGGTTACGGTTGGTTGCACAAACAATACGCACATCGGCATGCTTCACTTGTTGACTGCCTACGGCGCGGTATTCTCCGCTTTCGAGCACGCGCAGTAACTTAACTTGTTGCTCTAACGGCATCTCTGTCACTTCGTCCAAAAACAGCGTACCGCCTTTGGCTTGATCGAAGACCCCTTGGTGGTCGCGGTGTGCACCTGTAAATGCGCCTTTCACATGACCAAACAACTCGCTATCAATGAGCTCTGGGGAAAGCGCACCACAGTTTATCGCAACGAAACGTGCTTGTGGCTTATCGCCAGCAATATGAATGGTATTAGCAACGAGCTCTTTACCAACGCCACTTTCGCCAATAATCATCACGTTGGCGTCAGTGCGTGCGACCTTACGAATAGTACGATACAACTTATGCATAGACTTAGAAGAGCCGACTAATAAACCAAATTGGTCAAGGTCGCTGGACTCAACGGCTTTACTTGATTGACCAGCTTCACCAAACAGTTCGTAGCTGTCTTGCAGGGTTTCGCTAATCAGCTCTAAATCATATGGAGCGCGATAATGGAACCCAGCACCATCGCGCATCAACTTATCAAGATATGGATTTGGCTTGCCTTTGCTTAAAAACAAAAACTCAACATGCGACAGAGCGTCAGTTTCGCACAATGTAGTATAATTCTGTTCAGTGAACTCTTCGATTTCGACTAGTGCAATGTCACAACCTGAATGGGCAACTTGCGCTTCCCACGGCTCAAACTCGTTTGCGTAGACCAGCTGAAACTTTTTTAATACTTCTAATTTAGCCAGCTTCGAGACCAGCTCGGGATCGCTGAGTTGTACAAACATTTTAACCTGGCGCATGTGCGACTCTCCTTCAAAGAGTTGTAAAAATAACAAGTCAGCGGGTAGATGTTACTCGGGTTCAGCGAGAAGATCCTTCTAACCTTCTGAATTATAATAAAATAAATAATGGTATATGAATTGCAAGTGAACTAAGTACATCAGCGACCATAGGAGTATAAATATGGTTCATCTTGACCAATCACAAGCAAAACGTGATAAAAAAATTGCCAAAGACATCACAAAGCTGAACCGAGATGCGGCGACGTTTTATAAGCAAGCAGCAGAGCAGGTCAGTGACTACAACGTCAGGCATGTCTTCATTAATATGGCAAAAATACGGGAACAAGCCCAGTTATCTGTCTACGATGTGGATGAAAATCCCGATCACAGCAGTATAGAAAATACTTGGCTGGGTACAGCGATCGCTTGGTACGCGCAAGCTAAGAGCCACTTTTCTAACAGGCCTGAGCAGTCAATGATAATCGATCTCATTGAGTTCGAGAAGAAGTTATTGGCGAAAATAAAAAAAGCAGTCAGTGAAGCTCGCGACCCGGCACTCAAAGGCGCTTTAGCGAGTATTACTGCCGATATTCAGATGTGTATCGACCAACTCAGTGCATGTAAACCAGCGAATACTCGCAGCCACGCAACGCAGTGAGTACAATAACGGTCATAGCAATGTATAACAACCCGTACTATGGCCATGTCGAAAATATTTGTGATAGGTTTACCGCGCAGCGGCACTACCAGCGTGTGTGCTGCTGCACTTGATTTAGGTCTTCGCACCGCCCACACAGCTTATACTAAAGCGTGTTTTGAGCGTGCTGAGCTCGTTGCCGACACACCCTGCTTTAGCCACTACCCGGAGCTGGCTGAGCGCTTTCCCGAAGCAAAATTTGTGCTCTTGCAGCGGCAACCAGAAAGTTGGCTGGAGTCTATCCAACGCTTATTGCAGCGAATGAGAGCCAATTTATTGAGCGATACAGGGGGGTTTAGTCCGCTTCTTAAAGCAAGCTATCATCGTGTATTTTCGCCTTTGAATGAACAAAGCCTAGTTGATGGTAAGCATCTTGAATATTGCTATAAGCGGCATCAGCAACAGGTATCGACGTATTTTGCTCAGCAAGCGCACCGTTTACTGACAATTGATATCAGTGAGCCGCAGAGTTTTCAGCAATTTTGCCAGTTTGTTGGAGCCAATAGCACGAGCAAGCAATTTGCGCACCTTAACCAGCATAATAAGGTGATGGCTTGGCGCGACTTAAAGCACCCGCTGAAAGTACCCTCCACGCGCAACGGCAAGGTCGATAACCTTGAGGCGTGGCTTAGGGGGGAAGCGGTATGAGTGCGTGCAAATTTGGTATAGAATGCCGGCCATTGTTTGTATACTCATCATATTGACCATGTTCGAACTCAAATACCACACGCCAGCACAATGGACTGACGCTGTACTGGCCGATTTTGACACATTTTTACAAGACCATGCTGGCGCTGAGAAAAAAGCCTCGGGCATGGCGTTGTCGATGCTGTCTCACTACCCAGATAAACGCAAGCTCGTTAAAGCGATGACTGATTTAGCGCTCGAAGAGATGATTCATTTTAAACAAGTGGTTAAGTTGCTAAGCGAGCGCGATGTGAACCTAGGGGATGATAAAAAAGACCCTTATGTGAATCAGCTGCGAGGCATGTTTCGCCATGGAAAAGACGTGTTTATGATGGACCGGCTGCTGGTCGCGGCTGTGATTGAAGCTCGAGGCCATGAGCGCTTCGCGCTAATAGCTGAAGCCTTGCCACCTGGTAAAGACAAAGAATTTTATGTCGCGATTGCAAAATCAGAAGAAAAACATAAAAACTTATTTGTTGAGCTTGCTTATGAGTATTTCGACAAGGCTGAAGTCGATGCGCGGTTAGCCCAAGTGATTGAGCGCGAGGCACAAATTTGCGCCTCTTTACCATTTCGTGCAGCCTTGCACTAATAACTTAAATTCGACTAGCGTGAGCTAGTCGAATTGCTTCTCGAGGGTACGTAACTTAACCCCTAGCCAACATAAAATAAGGCCAAACACAAAGGCATACAGAGCGACTAGCCAAAGCATGGCAATAATACCTTGTCCGGGGTTGAAAATAAGGTAGCCACCAAATAACACCGACAATATACCACTGATCAATATAAGCGTGGTGCCCTGTAAATGTTTAGCTAATTTCACCGCCGCAACGATTTCTGTAACACCGATAGCGACTGCCCAAAAGGCGATGAGGTAGAGCATCACGTAGGCCGTTAGTTGGGGCATGATCAAGGTGATAATAGCCGCAACAATCCCCAAAAGGCCGGCTATTAAGGTGACAAACCAATAGCCGTTCTGGCCTTTTTGTTTTAACGCCAGCCAGACTCTTGAGCCGCCATCAAGTAAAAAGAAGGCCGCAAAAATAAAAATTAACACGTTGATAGTTAATTGCGGTGATAACCAAGCGATGGCCGCAAATATGATTGCTACTAAGCCTTGCAGTATGAAAATGGGCCATTGTCCGGGTAGTGACTTTGCGATACTCATCATCCCTCCTCGCGATAACAACACAGTTCAAAAGATTGCGCCCGTGCTACTTATCGATGCAGCCTGCAAACAGGCTAAGTGGTTTAATTGATAGTGCCAATTGCTTAGTCAATCTAGCAAGTGCCTGCTTTGAAGGCAATTTATATCGACCCACATGCGCAAGTTTGGTGCTTATGGCTATGCTTTATAGAGTGCGAAAACAGATGGATGATGTGATGAACCCTTGGCGTAGTTTCAAATGTGGGCTTTTGGCCCTTGCCCTTGTTTTAACTTACTCGCTTGAAGCCAAAGTTACGGTGAAAGAAATTTTAAACAATGAGCAACAACAGGCAAAGGATAACAGTGAGCACGCTGAGCAGCCTACGTTACCAGACGATGAGGTTGCTACTAACGAGCACCTAATAATCGATGAGTTTAATCGACAAACGCCGCGTAGTGCTATGCAGGGATATTTGCATGCAGCCCACCAACGCGACTTTGAGCGTGCGGCGCACTATTTGGACTTTCGCAATTTATCGCTGCAAGCTCAGGCGATGAATCACGCTGAGCTCGCACACACCCTCTTTTTGGTGCTTAATCGCACTTTATGGGTAGATACGCAAGCGCTGAGTAATCACCCCGCAGGCAGTCGTAATGAGCCTGTGCCTAGTTATCGCGACCTAGTGGGAGAGATAGACACCTCACGAGGAGCGGTGCAAATTTTATTGCAGCGTGTGCCCGGTGACACTCCGGGTAACTACATATGGAAAGTGTCCAATGCGACCGTAAACCAAGTGCCATTTTTACGCCAAGAGTTTGGTTATTCTCAAGCGGGTGAGTGGTTGTATCGCCACCTACCTCATGGAGCATTTTTAGGGGTTGAGTTGTGGCAATGGGTTTATTACAGCCTGAACCTGCTCGCATTTTTACTGATTGCTTATCTAAGTACGCGCATTTTTCTGTATTTGCTATTGCGTGCTAAAGCAGACGTGAGCCAGCCAGCAAAAGCGTTAGTAACCGGGCCATTATGTTTTTTACTGGGGATTGTGTTGGCCCGCACTTTCTCCTCGGAGGCTAATTCCACCTTGGCCACCCGAGCTATATTCGAAGGCGCAACTTTGTTAATTCTGGCGTGGACGTGGTTTTTGCTTAAAGTCGTTGATGTTATTCGTTTGCGTCTAACGTTACGCTTGCAACGCAACAACAATACTCAGGCCGAATTTTTACTGCGCCCTGCAGGGAATGTCGTGAAGATTCTGCTGACTCTTATTGCCTTATTAGTCTGGTTTGAGAATTTAGGTTTTAGTGCCACAACACTGATTGCCGGGCTTGGAATTGGGGGCTTGGCGCTGGCCTTAGCAGCACAAAAGTCGGTAGAAAACATTATCGGTGCGATTACCTTGTATGCTTCTGCGCCGGTCAAAGTTGGTCAGATATGTCGTGTTGGTCGCTATTTTGGTGTTGTTGAGGAGATAGGCCTGCGTGCGACGAGAATGCGCACTTTGGAACGCAGCGTTATACACATAGCAAATGCCAAGTTTGTCGATATGGAAATTGAGAATATATCTGAGCGTGAGCGCATAGCCTATAGACCCGATATTGTGCTTGAGCGCTCAACTCAACACCAGGTGTTAGCGCAGTTATTAGAGCAGATCCGCGAGATACTTGAGCAGCACCAAGATATTGCCGACCAACCGTGTCGAGTACGACTCAGCGGGTTTGTGCCCAGAGGCATAAAAATAGATGTGTTAAGTTATGCACAAACCACAGACTTTGACTATTATCTGCACATAGTTGAATCGTTAAATCTACAAATTATCGAGTGCTTGAACCGACTAGGGATCGCATTAGCTGCGCCTGAACCACTGAGTTTTGCAAAACTATAATGCAGGCAGAGCGTGATATAGCAAATGTGTCTAGGTACGCAAGGGTGAATTTGTGCTTGAAAGGACAAATGTCCTTATTTGCATCTAAAATCGGTTAAAAAAATCAAACCTGTATCTAAAAGTAGATAAATGTTGCAAATTAATGAATTTTTACTGAACTAATTTCAGATTTCAGTGCTATAATTCTCGCCCGTAATGTTCAGCCTTATTTTTGCTCTTACACTCTCAAATTTAAGGTCCGCGCTCGAGGATGCGCGCAAAATTGAACATTGTGCCAGGTGAAACGGCGCTACATATCTACCGTTGAACAAAAGAGTGTACAAAAGGCTAAAACCAACATGAAAGCAATGAAACGTACCACGCTTGCAACATTAATTAACGCAGCGTTGTTCTCAGCCGCTGCCGGCTCTTCATTCTCTTCAATCGCTGCTGAACAACAAGGTCCTGCAGCAAAAGACAATTCTCTCGAAGTTATTCAAATTACCGCACGTAAGCGTGTAGAAAACGCTCAGGAAGTGCCTGTTGCGGTATCTGCACTGCAAGGTGATGGCTTAGAAGCCTATAGCTCTGCGGGCATGGACATTCGTTTTATGAATGCGAAAATCCCAAGTCTATCTATTGAATCTTCGTTTGGTCGTTCATTTCCACGCTTTTATGTTCGTGGTCTAGGTAATACAGACTTCGATTTGAATGCCTCACAACCGGTTTCGCTTGTTGTTGATGAAGTTGTTCAAGAAAACGCCATTTTAAAAGGCTTCCCGGTATTTGACGTTGCCCGCGTTGAAGTACTTCGCGGTCCACAAGGTACATTGTTTGGCCGTAACACCCCAGCAGGTTTGGTGAAGTTCGATACGGTTAAACCGAGTCAAGAATTTGAAGGCTATGGCTCAGTCTCATACGGTAGCCGTGGTGCCGTAGATTTTGAAGGCGCTGTCGGTGGTGGGTTAACCGACCGTCTGTCAACGCGTGTCTCTTTGCTATGGCAAGAAAAAGACGACTACATTGATAACCGCGCGCCAGGTTTTGAACAAGAAGATGTGCTTGGCGGCTACAGTGAAAAAGCAGCGCGTGTACAATTTTTGTACGAAGGTGACGACTTCACCGGCTTGTTTAACTACCACGTACGCGACCTTGATGGTACGCCTATCGCCTTTCGCGCCAATGCTATTAAACGCGGTAGCAACGATTTAGTCGACAACTTTGAGCATGACGTGGTTTACCACGATGCTGCATCGCGCGCGACGCAACAGGTTGAGTCGCAAGGTGCGAGCCTTAAGCTTGAGTGGGACGTTAATGATTTTTACACCCTGACTTCTATTTCTGCATGGGAAAGCGCAGAAATTTATTCGCGCGCCGACATTGACGGTGGTTACGGTGCTGCGTTCTTACCGGACATGGGCCCGGGTGTTATTCCATTCCCATCTGAAAGTGCCGATGGCATCCCAGATCAAGACCAATACACACAAGAGCTTCGTCTATCGAGTAACTTTGCCGGTGACTTCAATTACCAAGTGGGTGTTTTCTACTTTGATGAAGCATTAACCATTGAAAACTTTAGCTATGACACCTATGGTGCGCAGCCTGGTATATTGAATGGCTACGTGATTCAACAGCAGGATACCGAAGCATGGGCGGTATTCGGCTCAGCGGATTACACCTTGACTGATGATTTGAAAGTCACTGTGGGTCTGCGTTACTCAGACGATGAGAAAGAATTCTCAGCAAATCGTACCCAAAGCCCTGTCGGCGGCGGTGCATTGCTCCTTACTGAGAACCCAAGTGATGACCACGTGAGCTGGGATATTTCAACCAATTACAAAGTGAGCGATGACATCAATTGGTACGCTCGGGTAGCAAATAGCTTCCGCGCTCCTAGTATCCAAGGTCGTATCTTATTTGGTAACGAAGTGACGATTGCAGAGTCCGAAACCGTGACCTCTTTCGAAACCGGTATTAAGTCGGATATTCTTGATGGCCGTGGTCGCGTCAATGCGGCGGTATTCTATTACACCATGGACGACCAGCAGCTTACTGCGGTTGGTGGTGGTGCTAACTTTAACCGTTTAGTGAATGCTGATGAAACCACCGGTTATGGCTTCGAAGTTGATACCCAGTGGGTGTTAACCGACAACCTTAACGCGACCTTTAACCTCAGTTACAACAACACTGAACTGAAAGATGATACCCTAGCAGTTGATGTCTGTGCACAATGTATCGTTACCAACCCTGTTAACAACAGTGGCCAGGCAATTCTTGACGGTAACAGCCTACCGCATGCGCCTGAGTGGATCTCAAACCTAACGCTTAGCTATATGAGACCTATGGGCGAGGGTGATTTCTTCACTTACGCCGATGTTTCTTACCGTAGTGAAATCAATTACTTCCTATACGAGTCTGTTGAGTTTGAAGGCAAACCGCTAACGGAAGTAGGCCTACGTGCTGGTTATACTTGGTACCAGGGTGATAACGAGTATGAAGTATCAGCTTTCGTACGCAACATGTTTGATGAGCAGCAAGCTATCGGTGCTATCGACTTCAACAACAACACCGCAATGGTGAATGAAGAGCGCTACATCGGTGCTGAATTTAAAGTGAGTTTCTTCTAAGCGAGAATCATTTTTAGCTTTATTGAAACCCGCCAATTGGCGGGTTTTTTCGTTTATATTGGGAGCTTGAGCTGGTAAAGTTTGCGCTAAGCCCTAAGGGGAGTGTTTATAGAGAGAGAGTAACTATGTCTGGATTTTGGAACTACCGCGTTATTTTGGCTGAGGAAGCCGGAAAAGAGCCGCTTTATCAGATTCATGAAGTGGAATATACCAGCAATGGTAAAGTGACCAATTGGTCAGAGACCGGCGCTGCGCCCTTCGGACACGACATAGAAGAGCTAAAAGCGGATGCTGAGCGCTTAAAAAGTGCCTTTGCGAAACCGGCTTTGAAAGTCGTTCGTCAAGCCAGAGGCTATGAACTGGTAGAAATAGAAAGTGGCGAGCCGGCTTCAGCAGAGCCGCCTGCAGGAGTACAGCAATAAGCATCTAGCGGCCCATTTTACTCGCCCTTGCTGATACATTTCATAGCGGTCGGGGCGGTAACATGAACATGAGAGAGTACCCACATGATCACCACCGTATTATTTGATTTCGACGGCACTTTGGTTGATTCCGAATCGCTGCACTTTCAGTGTTGGAATAACATCTTAGCACCTTATGGTATTGCCTATGATGAGGTGGAGTTCTGCCAGCGTTACAGCGGTCGTCCAACCTTGGCATCCGCGAAAGAGGTGGTCACACAGCATAATTTGGCGATTAGTGCAGAGACATTGGCGCAGCAAAAAAATGACCAGTTTGCCAAAGTGGCCGCCACTTCTTTACCACGGCTAATGCCCTATGCGCTGGAAATCTTGCAACATTGTCGTGAGGATGGCTTTAAGATAGGGCTTGTGACCGGCAGTACGCGTGATGAGGTGATGCCAATATTGCACGGTTACGAATTGGCAGAGTACTTTGCCTGTGTGGTCACCAAGGACGATGTTAGTGAGCCAAAACCCGCGCCGCAGCCCTACCTTTTAGGCCTGTCCTTATTAGGCGCGAATGCGCAGCAAAGCCTCGCCATTGAAGACACCCATACCGGCTCTATATCGGCCAAAAGTGCTGGTCTGCGCGTTGCTGTGGTACCCAATACACACACTCTTACCCAAGATTTTAGCCACGCGGATGGGCGCTTTGCTAACCTGGCGGATTTATATCAACAGTTGCTACAAATCCGTAAATAGCCACTACACTAAAGAGTAAGCGAACAGCATAAGGATATGGCCATGCGCTTACTCTTCACATTAATCCTTTTAGCCTGCCCCGTATTGTGGGCGACGACACCGCCGTTGGAGTTGGCGAAACAGCTCACTGATAAACACCAAGTAGAGCGCTACCTTGCGTCGGAAAAGTACGACGGGATCCGTGCGACTTGGATTAACGGCGAGTTGCGCAGTCGTGGTGGTTTACTTATCAATACACCCGCTAATTTTACCGCAAACTGGCCACCGGTGCGCCTTGATGGTGAGCTCTGGGCGGGACGAGGGCGCTTCAATCATGTCAGTAACACCGTATTAGACAATCAACCCAATGCCCAGCATTGGCAGGATATTCGCTTTATGGTGTTTGATGCACCGAGCGATAAACCTTTTTTCAAGCGCTACAGTGACTACACACATGCGATAGCTCACTGCGACTGCAATAACTTAGAGGCGATTAAACAACATCGCTTTAATACCCGTGCACAATTATCGCAGTGGTTTAATGAGTTAGTTAGCCAAGGCGCGGAAGGGGTGATATTGCACCGTCGTGATGCGCGTTTTAATCCTGGGCGCAGTGATAATGTTTTAAAACTGAAACCTTACATGGATAGCGAAGCTAAAGTCATTGGTTATCAGCAGGGACGGGGTAAGTATCAAGGTATGCTTGGTGCTCTGATAGTCGTTGATAAGCGCGGTAAGCAGTTCAAAATTGGCACTGGGTTTAGCGACGCCGAGCGGGCAAATCCTCCCGCTATCGGCAGTACTATTACGTTTAAATACCATGGCTATACAAAAAATGGCGTGCCACGTTTTGCCAGCTATTTGAGACAAAGAAAACCGCTTAATTAATGCGCTCTATCAGCGTCGTGAGCAGTGATTTACTCGTTGTCGAGGCTTCTGTCAGCGAGGTATTTGTCATAATCTGGTAAGCTACGCGGCATAATGCTTTGCATGTAAGTGCTTGCTAGCAACATATCGGCTGTGGCTTCATTACAAGCCACGGGGATATTCCAAACCGCAGCTAAGCGCAGTAGCGCTTTAACATCGGGATCATGGGGCTGAGATGAAAGCGGATCCCAAAAAAATATGAGCATATGGATGTGATGCTCAGCGATTTTTGCTCCAAGCTGCTGATCGCCACCCATAGGCCCACTTAGCAATTTAGTAACACCTAACCCCGTTTCTTTTTCTATGCGTAGCCCCGTGGTTCCTGTGCCGTACAGATTATGCACTTCGAGTACGCTTTTATGACGCTGACACCAATCTACCAATGCTTGCTTTTTGCCATCGTGAGCCACTAAAGCAATGGTTTTAATTGGCGGAAGGGGCTGTTGTTTTTGTTTCACTGCTGGGCCTCAATAAATCGTATTTATCATTTTATAACAGCAGGTTGATAGCTAATGCAATGAAAATAAAGCCAGTCAGGCGGTCTATCCAGCACTGTGCACTCGGGTGAGTCTTAAAGTACTGGGCAATTTTATCGCCGAAATAAATATAGGTGCAGTCAATAGGCAGCGCCAGTACGGGATAAAGTAGTCCAAAGATAGCCAGTTGAGCAGTGGTTGAAGTGGCCAACGAAGGGTCAACAAACTGCGGAATAAAGGCAATGAAAAACAGAGCCACTTTAGGGTTTAGCACTTCCGTCATCATTGCTTGAAAAAGTGGGCTTTGCTTTTTGACACTGACATGCGGTTTATCCTCTTGCTCTATGGCCGTTGCTTGCCAGCTTTGCCACAGCGTCATGATCCCTAAATAGGCTAAATAACATGCCCCTAAATACTGCACGGCTGTATAGGCTGTCGCTGATGCTTTCAGTAATGCAGATAAGCCAACAACTGCAAAAAGGGTATGAATAACACCACCGAGTGCGAAGCCTATAGCGCATTGAATCCCTGCTTGGCGACCGTTGGCAAAGGTTTGCGCCATTAGAAATGCATTAGAGGGGCCGGGACCCACGGCAATAAGGAAACTGGCACCAAGAAATGAAAGTAATAGTTCAGGGTTGAGCATGATGGTGTGCTTAAAGCTAAAGTGGTAAATCTATCAGCTTAGCTATGAAGAATAAAGCGGGCATGAAGCCCGCTTTGAATGCTTGTCAAAGGCAGTAATTTAGAAATTAACAGTGATGGTTGCTGAGCACTCTGTTGAACCTTGCTCACAGACTTGATAACCGAAGCTACCACGTACTTTACCTAGGCTATCGGTGTAGCTGTTGGTGTTTGCGGTGGTAGTGAGCAAGTCACCATTGCGATAAATATCCACACTGGCCGTTGCTACGCCGTCGTAGCTCAAGTGTATATTTTGACCAATAGCCCTGTAGGTGTGCTCAATTGCTTTTAAGTGTGACCAGCTGAATACTTATTTGTGCAACAAACGTCCCCGCTTACTTAATAGCACTAACCAAAACGGCAATAACGCGGCGATGTGCAATGCAATGGCAACGGGGGCTGCTAGTTGTAATTGCTGACTTAAAAGCACAAGTACGCCAGCGCCACTCATTTGCATAACGCCAACAAGCGCCGAAGCAGTACCGGCTTGTTTGGCAAAAGGCGTGAGTGCTGCGCCAGCTGCACTGCCCAAAATCAGTGCATACCCCATTGCACATACAAACATGGGGAACATTAACGCAGCGATAGCGCTAGAGTGTCGCAACAACACTAAGCTTCCGGCACTGACTAATAGCAAAGATAGTCCCCACAGTAAGGCTTTACGGCTAGATCGCTTTATAAATTGAGGAGCGATAAAGCAGGCGAGGACACTCAAGGCACCGTTAACGGTGAACCAAAAGGTGAAGGTGCCAATATCATGGCCTAGGTGCTGCATGATCCACCCTGGGGCTGCGGTCACGAACATCAAGATGGAACTCATAGTGATCATCGCTATGGCCGCATTAAAAGTAAAAATGGGCGAGCGGATAATGGGCATAAAGCGTCGTAAGTCGAGGAGGTGACCTTGATAGTGACTGTCCGCAGGGCGTGTCTCGCGATACAGTATAAGGGTGGCGGTGATACCAATCACAGCCCATAGCGCCATAAATACAAAATTGCTCTGCCAAGAAAACTGTACGGTGAGCCAGGCCCCTAAAATGGGGGCCAGTGCTGGGATAAAACACACAATACCATTTAAATAGGTCAGCATTTGTCCACTACGGGCAGGTCCAAAAACATCGCGCACAATGGCAAAGGCAGCCACAAACGTCGCGCATGCCCCCAAGCCTTGAAATGCTCTTGCGACTAGCAGCCATTCGAAGCTCGGTGCCCAGGCCCCGGCCAGTGCCGATACCCCATATAACACGGCTCCTCCGATGGCGACAGGGCGTCGACCTATCTTGTCGGCAAGCGGGCCAGCAGCTAGCTGACCTAAGCCAACGGTGAGCATAAACACGGCAACGCTTTGTTGTAATTGTGCTTGAGACACAGCCATTTGTTCGGCCATAACCACAAAAGCGGGCAAATAAATATCAATAGCGAGTGGACAAAATACCACTAGCAGCATCAATACGAGCAGCAGGGTTTTACTTTGCTTGGAAGATGAATGACGCACAGACTCAGTAATACTCTAATAATACAAGCCAACATTGTAAGAGTAACACTATTAGATACCAGCATTTTCGTGTTATTTGTTTGTTATGAATTGATTTTCGCGGCGATTCTAGGTTTACTGGTAGGATGAGTTAGAAAGAGAACCTTATCATGTCCACGCCCCCTTTACTTAAAACCTATAAAAAACTGACCAACTGGCCATTTGGGCACTGGTTATTCTCCAAAGCCGTATGCTTTAAAGCGCCTTACTTTGGCTCAATAAAGCCTTTTATCACTCTGTTAGAGCCAGGCAAGTGCGTCGCCCAAGTAAAAAACCGCCGTGCTGTGCATAACCATATCGGTACCATTCATGCGATTGCGCAATGTAATGCTGCTGAGCTTGTCGCTGGGGTGATGACCGATGCCACGGTGCCACATAAAACCCACCGCTGGATCCCCAAAGGGATGACGGTGGAGTATCTGAACAAGGTGGACACCGATATGACAGCAACGGCGCACATCCCACTGCCACATCAATGGCAAGATAAGGAGGACTTGCTGGTTCCTGTCGAGGTGACTAATACGCGAGGGGAAATTGTATTCCGCGCGACGATAACCATGTATATCACCGCGCGAAAAGGGTAAAACTACTCGTTGACTTGGCTGTCAGCAACATCATTGTTGCTGACCACGCTAAAGCTGTCTTTTTTGTTTAACTGCTTTATTTGTCCTTCCATGGTCGCACCGGCGGCAATGCTTAGGGTGTCGTGAAAGACATCGCCCTGTACTTGGGCGGAGCTTTCAATCGCCACTTTACTGGCACTAATTGAACCACTTACTCGACCTTTTATAGTCACATCAGTGGCCTCAACACTGCCTTCAACTTGACCTTGGCTGCCAATAATTAAGGTATCAGCCTTAATGTCGCCGTCAATACGGCCATCGAGCTGAACTTCGCCTTGGCTGGAGAGGGTGCCTGTTAAGCGAACATCTGCCGCTATCAATGATGGGGTAGCTGTATTTTTACTCAAAGCGGGCCTACTATTCTGTGTATCTTTGTTCTTTGAAAACATCGGTTAATGCCTTGGTGATTTTTACCGGATTAATATGTTTGTTGTTATGCAGCACTTCATAATGTAAGTGAGTCGCTGTGCTACGACCGGTACTTCCCATAAGCGCGATGACTTGTCCTTTAGTTACTGTGTCACCACGTTTTACTTTAATTTCATTGAGGTGGCCAAAGCGGGTGCTAAAGCCATTTGCATGCTCTATTTCGATGAATCGACCATACCCGCCATTGCGCCCTGCACGAACGACAGTGCCCTCAGCAGGTGCAAAAATCTCGGTATTGCGCCAAGCTGCTAAATCCACGCCTTTGTGCATAGCACGGCGGCCATTCATGGGATCTTTACGCAAGCCAAAACTGCTGGAGATATAATAGTCGGCAGCGGGAAGTACATGTGGAACTTGCGCGAGCATGGTTTCTAATTGGTTAAGTGTGAGCAGACGGTCGACTACATCCATTGACGTGTCGGTTTGCTGATCATCAAGGATCAGCTCCAGTGGTCCACCTTGAGCAATGGCTTGTTCACTCTTTTCGAGGAGCTCGTCCATCACCGTTTGTGGTAACCCGGCTCGAGCAATAGCTTCAGACAGTGCCTGTTCGCGCTTGGCAATCACTTGGTCTAGCAGCGTAAAGGTGTTGTCGTGGCCTTGTGTTAGGCGAGCCACACGAGTATCTATATTGCTGTCACTGACATCTATGGCCTCAAAGGGTAAACCTTGCTCTGGCATTAATGAAGCCGGTAAGGTTGCCAGCACGCTTTGTGTTAGCTGTTGGCGCTGCTCTAAATGCCCCAGCTTGACGATTAACTCATCTTGCGCCAACCGTGCTTGTTGCAATTCGTGTTTTAGCTGTTCATTTTCGGCCAGTACGTCGCCGCTGGTGTGTTGTAATTGCGTTTGTTGCCAGAAGTTATAGGCACCAAAGCTCGCCAAGGCACCAATGCATGTCAACACCCCAAGGGCAAACATGCACTGTTTGGTCGTGCTCATTTCAACAACTTTGACTTCGCCGTGTTGACGGATCAAGAGCTGCTTAGCTGGGAATAACTTAGTAACTAAGTATGATGGTGTTAACTTCATAGCGACAAATTACTGACAAAAACGCAGCTAAGATATCAAGGTGAGATTAAAAAGCCAGCAAAAAATTGTAACTGAACGGAAAAAAGTGCGATTTATCGCACCCTGAACAGGGGATAAATCGCACTTTTTTATGGCGTGTTGCCATATCAAAGAATGTTATTTAGCAGGGAGCACGGTGCCACGGCATTCGCCAAAACCGATACGAGCATAGCCCTCTTTTTCGCACCAGCCACGCATGATCACGGTGTCACCATCTTCGAGGAATTTCCGTTGTTCGCCATTGCCTAAATCAATGGCCTCTTTGCCGCCGCGTGATAGCTCTAACAGTGAGCCCGCCTCTTCGTGCTCAGGACCAGACTGAGTGCCTGAACCTAGCATATCGCCTGGCTGGAAGTTACAGCCGTTGACGGTGTGGTGGGCGACCATTTGTGCCACGGTCCAGTACGAGTGTTTAAAGCTTGACTGTGATAAGCGGTACGGCGCTTTGCCCTCGCTGCGCATTTTTTCGGTTTCAACGGCGACATCCATTTGAATATCAAGCGCACCGAGCTTGCGGTTTTTACTGGATTCAAGGTAATCAAGCGGCTGAGGATCATTTTCGTCACGTGTCCAAGCGAGACGGTAAGGTGCTAGCGCTTCGTTGGTAACAATCCACGGCGATACGGTAGAAGCAAAGTTTTTCGCTAGGAATGGCCCAAGCGGCTGATATTCCCATGCTTGCAAATCACGTGCAGACCAGTCATTGAAAAGACAAAAACCAAACACATGGTCATCAGCGTCATCCAAGGCAATAGTGTCGCCCAGCTCATTGCCTTTACCAAGATAAATGCCAAGCTCTAATTCATAGTCCAAGCGCTTACAGGGACCAAACGATGGCGTATCGGCATCAGGTGCCTTGGTTTGACCTTTAGGGCGCGGGAAGCTTTGTCCACTTACGCCAATGCTAGAAGCGCGACCATGATAGCCAATGGGCACCCATTTATAGTTTGGTAGCAAAGGGTTATCCGGACGGAATAAACTACCTACAGCTGTAGCGTGATAAATCGAGGTATAAAAATCAGTGTAGTCGCCGATGTGACAAGGCAGGTCATACTCGACGTCACTTTGTGCGATTAACGCATCTTGTAGCTGGTTTTGTAACTCGCTATCAGTGCGTAAGGCGCGCGATAAAGCCAGACGCAATGCTGACCAATGCGCTTGGCCCATGGCCATAAATGCGTTCAGATTTTTTCCTGCTGCGGCTTCAACAGCCTGCTGTGCCTGCTCATCAAACAGCTCTAGGCGTGCAACTGTAGCTAGGTCAAGGACTTGATCGCCAATGGCGACACCACCGCGAAAGACTTCGTTGCTGCCTTTGCGACGAAAGGTGGCAAATGGCAAGTTTTGGATAGGGAAATCGGTATTGGCGTTGGCTGAGCTGACCCAACTGCTTAAATTCTTATCGTGCGTTTCATTGAGTTGCATAAGAGATTCCTTTTGCTGATTCTAAATTGGTTATTGAGCCGTTCACACAAAAAACAAGGGCTCGAAACGTGAAAAAGCAGTACCCGCCATAAATGGCGAGCCTGCTTTTAACGCTAGATAAAAAGGGAATTATAGAACGCCACGGCGCTCTTGATCGCGTTCGATAGACTCGAACAGCGCTTGGAAGTTACCTTCACCAAAGCCACCATCATCAACACGCTGGATCATTTCAATGAAGATAGGGCCAAATAAGTTCTTGGTGAAAATTTGTAGTAAGTAGCAGTTTTCTTTTTGGCTATCGACCAAAATTTGATGCTGCTTGATTTTCTCGCGGTCCTCTTTGACCCAAGGCACCCGGTCAAAAATAGTGTCGTAGTAATGCTCGACAATGTCCAAGGTGGCGATATTGCTCTTATCTAGCTTATCCAAAGAGCCGACTAGGTCATCAGTTAAGAAAGCCAAGTGCTGCACGCCCGGACCATTGTACTCGTCTAAGTACTCATCGATTTGGTTGTTGTTGTCATCCTTACCTTCATTGATTGGAATAGAGAAGGTGCCGCAAGGTGACTTCAATGCATATGACAGCAGTGCGGTTTTTTGGCCTTTAATATCGAAATAACGTACCTCGGTAAAACCAAACACATCTTTATAGAAGTTAGCCCATGTTTCCATGGTGCCTTTGTAAACATTGTTGGTTAGGTGGTCGATACGTGTGAAGCCTTTGCCTTCAACCACATTCGGTTGCGCTAAATCTTCAAAGTCGGTGTCATAAATTGAGCCGTTGTCGCCAAATTTGTCGATAAAGTAAATTAAGCTGTCGCCAATACCGAAAATAGCAGGGTAAGGCATGTCTTTATTAGTCGCATCGGTTGCCGGTTTGGCACCACGCTCAACCGCCACTTCAAAGGCTTTATTCGCATCTTTTACGCGCCAGCCCATAGAGCAAATGGCAGGGCCATGGCTTTTGGCAAACTCAGCAGAAAAACCACCGCGCTCATTGTTTAAAAGGAAGTGAATGTCGTTTTGGTTGTAATAAACAATGTCTTTACCTTTAAACTTCTTCAACTTTGAGAAGCCAAACTCACTAAAGATAGTGTCCATATAATCCGCATCTGGGGTTGCGTATTCAGTAAACTCGATGCCCATTAGGCCGAGAGGGTTATTTACTTCGCTCATGTTGTTACTCCACTTGCATAGGTAATAGGTGGCTGTGATTGCGATAGTCCGCACTAATAATGGTTATAAATTGCAACAGCCAACCTCTGATCATTTGATGGCATCATCGGAGAAAAAGTGCCAAAGAGAAAGCCTAGGCAGGGAATTAACCAGGAGAAGTAATGTAAATATAAGTGGACGTTTTTAGGTAACTGTAAGCTTTTCGTTAAATTTGTTCTTTAAATAGATTCAGCCATCAAAAAAGTTGCAAAAAAAGGCGCCATTTGGCGCCTTAGTGAAGAGGGGGTTAACGGTTACTGCTTCTCACCAGTGATTTCCAACTCTTCTTCTAGCAGTTGCTCTTTATCATGCTGGCCCTCAGCACCATGCATCCAGTCAACCAGCTTGTCGGCCATTAGCCACAAGCAAATACCTGCGATAAAGGCCATAATGGCAACGCCGCCAAAGGTGCTAAGTGGTCCACCTTCGCCAACTAGTTTACCGATTTCGGCTGCTACGTAGTTACCCAAGCCCGAGAATAAGAACCACATACCCATTAGTAACGAAGTAAATTTAAGTGGTGCTAGCTTCGAGACCATAGATAAACCGATCGGCGATAAGCACAGCTCACCCATGGTGTGGAAGATATACGCCATCACTAACCAAATTACATGGGCTTTCATATTCGCATCATCGCCAATTTGTAAAGCTGCTCCGACCATAGAAATAAACCCTAGGCCAAGGAAGAACATGCCTAAGGCAAACTTACGTGGTGAATCCGGTTCTTTATCACCCATACGAATCCACAGGCTGGCAAAAATAGGCGCTAAGATAATGATGAAAATAGGGTTAACTGCTTGCAACCAACTGGCCGGCATTTCCCAACCGAAAAACACCAAGTCGGTTTTGTATTTCGCAAAGAGGTTCATTGACCCCGCTGCTTGCTCAAACCCAGCCCAGAAAATGATAGTGAAAAAGCTCATAATGAGGATCACTTTAACGCGGTCGCGCTCTTCACTGGTTAGCGGCTTTTTGTTTGCGCCTTGGTCTTCCTCAGACTGCTTAGCAGATGGCACAGTACCAATACTACCTAAGTATTTTTTGGCTAATAGTAACTGCAACACCACACCCAGTAGCATACCGACGCCGGCAGTGAGGAAGCCGTATTGATAGTCAAACTTTTCACCGATAGAACCAACGACGAAGTAACCTAAAATAGAGCCTAAGTTGATCCCCATATAGAAGATGGTAAAGGCGCCATCGCGGCGTTTATCACCTTCGCTATATAGGTCTCCCACCATGGTAGAGATATTAGGTTTGAAGAAGCCATTACCTAGAATTAGTAGCGCTAAGCCCAGGTACATCATCTCTTTCTCAAAGCCTGACACCATGGCATGAGGCGTGCCTAAAGCAAATTGGCCGAGGGCCATGGTGAGGCCACCGAAAATGATGGCTTTTCGCTGACCAGATACATTGTCGGCAAACCAGCCACCGAGTACCGGTGTTACATAAACAAGCAGCGCATAGATACCCAAAATGCTGAGTGCATTTGATTGCAGCGCTTTGTGATATTCGTCTTGGGCGTTGGCACTTAAAGGGTCAATGCCAAAGTAAGCCATATCCCAACCCATGGCTGCGGCGGTGGCGATAGTGGAAAGGTAAAGCACGAAGATACCGCGCATACCGTAATAGCTCATGCGCTCCCACATTTCTGTGAAAAATAGCAAAAAGAGCCCTTTAGGGTGACCGAAAAGATCACCTGTTTTAGGTGCTGAACTCATGAAAATTTACTTCCTAAATAAATCAGTATCAAAGACTGCGAGCCTTGAATACTATTACTGCAATTTACAGTACTGCCGTACTGTCACTTATTTAGGCCTTATTATTATTGTTATGATGTTCAAGTATTACTTCGGCGACGCCAAGTAATGGTGTGCCATAACCTCAACTGGAGTCTGAGGGGGCACATTTTATGTGAACGGGTGGCCCGCTATCACCATGGTAAAAAAGCGAGGTTATGCATAGAATTGCACGCGCTGCGCTGCTTTATCCTGATGACAAGCGCGCGACAGTATACATAGAGCCATGCATCAGGGGAAGTACTGACGCTTAACCGTCAATGAACCCAGAGCTCTACCATGCTGGCTTTTTAGCCTTATATCGTGCAATCCAGACGATAACTTCTTGGCGTGGGGGTATAAAATAGAATCGATTATTTGTTCAATTTTCTTTACGTTTTGCTATCCATCTTAGCCTTTTATAGCGTATGATTGCGCCCAGCATTTGATTGGTAACACGTGATTGAGGGATCCATGCGCCTTGAAATATATTGCCAAGACCGAATCGGTATCGCCCAAGAGATACTGAATATCCTGGTGAGCTACCAAGTTGACCTAAAAGGCATCGAAGTAGATGCTAAGCATTGTCGTATGTATGTTAGCTTCCCCCCCATCGAGTTTGAGCAATTCCAAAAAATTATGCCTTCTATCCGCCTAATTGACGGTGTTGAAGACGTTCGAACAACCGCGTTTATGCCCTCCGAGCGTGAGCATAACGAGCTTAATACGCTGCTCAGTGCGCTCCCCGATGGCGTTATCTCCATTGATAACAAGGGCTGGGTGCGGTTGTGTAATGCTGCGGCATGTCGCGACTTACAATTGAGCGAGCAAGATGTGGTCGGCGCCAATATCAATAACCTCCTTAAAGGCTTTAACTTTACCCGTTGGTTAGAGGGGTCAGAGGTATTAGGACAAACCACCCGTGTGGAAGTGGCCGGAGAAGATTTCATTGCCGATATTCTGCCTATCTCTGTGCCTCAAGGTGAAGAGCAAGACGCCTTGGCGGGGGCGGTTATCAATATCAAATCACAAAGTCGTCTAGGTCAACAAGTCAGTGCATTTCGCCGCTATGGCCAAGAAAGTTTCGCCACCATACATAATTATTCAACGGCGATGCGCCGCACTGTTCGCGAGGCACGCAAAATGGCGCAGCTTGATGCGCCGATATTGATCACCGGTGAAACGGGCACAGGTAAAGAGCTTATGGCCAGAGCCTGCCACTATGCCTCTAATCGTTCGGTTAAACCCTTTATTGCGTTGTCATGCGCCTCTTTGCCTGATGATGTTGCCGAATCAGAGTTATTTGGTTATGCCGGATATGAAGACAACGCCGCACCCAAACGCGGGGTATTAGAGCAAGCCGATGGCGGCACGGTATTTTTAGATGAGGTTGGCGAGATGTCGACCCAGCTGCAGACCAAACTGCTGCGCTTCTTACAGGACGGTACTTTCCGCAAGGTCGGCGATGAGAACGAAGTAAAGGTCAATGTGCGCATTATCGCGGCGACGCAAAAAGATCTTCCAGCCATGGTGCAAGAGGGAGGCTTTCGCGAGGATCTCTATTATCGTATTAACGTACTGACGCTGGAAATATCACCATTGCGTGACAGAAAAGCAGATATTGGGCCCCTGGCCGAGCACTTTGTGCAAAAGTATGCGCAGCAAAACGGCGCGACAGTACCTAGCTTAAGTAAAGAGTGTATTGAGTATTTGGAGCAGTATCCATGGCCGGGCAATGTGCGGCAATTAGAAAATGCCATTTACCGCGCGGTATCTTTGCTCGATGATAGCGAACTGACGGTGGAGCACTTGCAACTTCCGAGCTTCACCAATGATCTTGGCTACTTGGAGTCTGATTTTGAAGGCAGCCTAGATCAGGCGGTAAAACGCTTTGAAGCCACGTTATTGCGTAAACTTTACCCTGCATACCCCAGCTCTAGGCAGCTTGCGAAGCGTTTGGGCCTGAGTCACACCGCTGTAGCGAATAAGCTGCGTGAATACGGGATAAACCGAAAAACGGTCAAAGTTTAATAATGGCGCCGTCAGGCGCTATTTTTTTGTGCCCATGTTCTTAGTGACCCCACTGACTGTGATTGACTCAACGCCCTCAGCCGCGAAGTTTACCTTTATAGCGGCATTATTGCTGGTGAAAAAGTAACTGCGATCATCAATATGTAACTCGTAATTGCCTTTAACCTGTTGCTCAAATTGTCCTTTCTCTAGGCGAATTACATGTTCGCCGAGTTGCCAGTAAAAGCTGTCAAACCAGCCAGAGTAGAACTCTTGCAGCCATACTTGGCTGTCGTCTTTACTAAGCACTAAGGCCAAAGAATATGACTCGGGGAGGGTGTCCATATCATAACTTTTGTTGCCGATACGCAACGTACCTTGCTCACTGTCCCATGCGAAACCGAAGGTGAAAGGCGTTTGTTGCCCGGCGCTGTTCGCAGTTGTGCCCTTGCCGACGTAATCAAAATCAGCAAAGCAAGGCATACTCATTGCCAATGTGGCCAGAGCAAATAAAGTTGGTTTCATATTAACCCCTTTGTGAGCGAGAAGTTTTAACCATAAATGACCTAGCGGCGCGGCGCAACTAACGCACTAAGGTGCTCGACGACTCAAGCAATGCTATGATGGTGGTCTTACCTGTTTCTTAACACGCTACCACAAGGAGAGCGCGGTGAACTTATACTTCCGTTTATTATGGCTGTTTTTCAAAATCAAAGGTAATAAAACACAACAGCCGCTGTTGGATACGGTCGATATTGACTTTCGGGCCTGGCCGCTGGATTGCGACATTAATTTACATTTAACGAATTCTCGTTATTTGGCGTTAATGGATATCGCTCGGACATGGATGACTGCGCGTTTGGGACTATTGCGTGCGGTGATGAAGCGCCGTTGGTTCCCTGTGGTTAATGCGACAGCAATCACCTATATTCGCGATGTAAAACCATGGCAAAAATTCACGGTTTCGACCCGATTGGTAGGCTGGGATCACAAGTATTTTTATATCGAGCAGAAATTCACCTCACACCGAGGCCTGCATGCCATTGCTTATGTACGGGGCGTGTTTCGCTCGCGAAAAGGGGTCGTCGATATCGAAGAGATTTTGGCGCTGGCTGATTTTAATGATGAAGCACCCATTTTGCCGCCGGAAATCATGCACTGGAAAGCCATGTTGGAGCAAAAAAAAGCGACTAACAAGAATTAGCCGCTTTAGTTGCTTACATTAGCAAGTGGTAACCGTGAATCGGTATTAGAAGGTGTAACGCACACCTAGCATCGCCACAACTGGGTCAATCTTGACATCAACGGTCAGCGCTTTCTGGCCGTTTGCATATACACTGGCATCGCTATCAATGTCCATGTAGCTCACCATACCGTGTAAACCCCAGTGCTTGTCGAATGCATAGTTAAAGCCAACTTGAGCGGCCAAACCAACTGAGTCGTCAAGCTTGAGTTCAACATCATCAGTCCCTAACGTGGTTTTTAAGTCTTGGCTTGCTTGCTCATCAAAAAATACCGTGTAGTTTACGCCGGCACCCACAAAGGCACGGAACTGATCACCTGCTTGGCCAAAGTGGTATTGACCTAATAGCGTGGGTGGAAGGTGCTTAATGTTACCAATTTTCGCACCTTCAAGGCCAAGGCGACCATTAACGTCATGGCTAAATGGCGTGGCGGCGATAAGTTCAATGGTCCAATTGTCATTGAGTGCATAATCGAACGTGAGACCAAGCTGAGTATCATCGTCGGCGTTAAGCCCTAAGGTTGGGGCTTCGTTAATTTTAGACACTTCACTATCAGGATTTACGTTGATAGCGCCAACGTTAACACTTAGGTTAGCGTGAGCGTAAGAAGAGGTGCCAAGGAAAAGGCCAATTAGAGCTGCGCTGAGTGTTTTTTTCATCATCATATTCCTGTTCGATACATCGGAAAAGCTTTGCTGTTGGCGCCATTATCACTACTTAAGAAAAATAAAAACTGTTCTAGATCAAGCTTTGCCTCAGGTACGCTGCAGAGCGATTAAAAACCTTGATTTAGATTAAACTTTTATCCATCTCATGCACACAATGGAGAGTTCATAAGCTGACATTAAGATGTCATATGAGCGGGTTGTAATAGCTTTACCAACAGCTGCAACAGGGCAGGCGTTATGCAATTGAACACATCGCAACAACAACGCGTTAATCAAGATAATGTCGTTTCATATTTACAACAGCTTATTCGGTTTCGCTCCATTACCCCTGAGCAAGATGGGGCTATCAATTGGTTACAACAACAGCTGCAACAGCGTGGTTTTAATTGTCATGTATTCACCTGTCATGGTGTCACGAACCTTGTTGCCGATTGCTACTTTGGTCCAGGCGCCAAGTTTGCCTTTTGTGGCCATATCGATGTTGTACCTGCTGATGCATCGCGGTGGCATGTTGATCCCTTTGCTGCTGAGATAATCAATGGTGAAATTATTGGCCGAGGAGCCGCTGATATGAAAGGCGGCGTCGCAGCAATGTTGGAAGCGACCGATAGGGTGCTCATGCAAAGCCCAACACAGGGGCACTTTTATTGGTTGATCACCTCTGATGAGGAAGGTGAGGCTCTTTATGGCAGTGCGGAAATAGCTAACTATCTCGCCGCCCAAGGTAAACATCTTGATGTCTGCCTAGTAGGTGAGCCCACAGCGGATAAACGCGTTGGTGATACCATCAAAAATGGCCGCCGTGGTGCACTTTCAGCACGTATTGAAGTTCTTGGTAAAGCCGGGCATGTGGCTTACCCCGAGCACAGTGTGAATGCCGCACATTTGGCTGCTCAGATGAGCATGGCTTTGCAACAAATAGATTGGCAAAAAGATATTGAAGGGTCGAAAACAACATTACAAATAACTGGCCTCACTGTTCCTAACAGTTTAGATAATTTGGTGCCAGCCAGCTGCTTTATAGAGTTTAATGTGCGTTATAGTCATGGTTATCGTAGTGAAGGCGTTAAACGCTTAATCACCGCTGCATTGGCGCCTTGGCAGCAACATACGACAATTAGTTGGCAGCGTCCCTGTGAGCCTTATTACACGGCAGGTGGGGGAGCGTACGACCTGCTCGCAGCGTTGGAAGAAGCTATTTACCAAAGCACTCAGAGTTACCCGCAACTGAGTACCAGTGGCGGCACCTCTGATGGGCGCTTTTTTGCCAGTGCTGACACCCAAGTGGTCGAATGCGGTGTACGTAACCACACCATACATCAAGACAACGAGCGTGTGGCTGTGAGTGATTTAGCTAAGATCACCGAAATCTACGAGCGCACATTGGCGCATTTTTTCACTAAATAACTCAAGTGAGTCATGAAAAAGCCGGCATACGCCGGCTTTTTTTGGTTGGGAGTTGGTTAATCAATATTGCAGGTGCGCTTAATGAGGGCTTCGTTGTTAAGGTAACGGCGCGCCTTTTTTTCTTTTAGCTTTGCCATATCTACCAGCACTAGGCCATCAATACAGTTGTTGAAGTCAGGGTCCACACTGAAGCTTAAAAATGAGACGCCCTGAGGCTGGCAGAGTTCAGTGTATTGTTTGAAGAGCGTGGGAACTTGTGCCCCCATATTGGCAAGCACGTGTTTTAACTCTGCAAAGTCAGCTTTTGCATCACTGCCATTAAACAAACGTTGGCACTGCTCTTTTACACATTCACTGTATTTAAACTCATGTTTAGCCGTTGCCAACGGCTGTTGCTGAGCGTAGTAATGCTGATAATAATAAACTAACAGCTCTTTGGCATTTTGAGGCAGCGCATTGGATAAACTGACCGCCCCAAATAAATAGCGATATTGCGGGTAGCGACTAATAAACGCACCAATACCAAACCATAAGTAATCGAGGCTTTTGCGGCCCCAGTACTTGGGTTGCACAAAGCTTCTGCCAAGTTCGATGCCAGCACCGAAGTAAGGCGCCATATCGTCTTGGTAGTTAAACAAACTGTCCGTGTATAACCCTTGGCGTCCGTGTTTGGCAATAATGTCATCGGCACATGCAAGGCGGTAAGCGCCAACGAGCTCTAGCTGTTTAGGATCCCATAGAATGAGGTGGTGATAGTCCATGTCATATTTATCGATATCACGGCGGCGACCACTGCCTTCGCCGACAGCGCGAAAGGCAATTTCACGAAGGCGTCCGAGCTCACGAAATAGTGGTGAACTGCCTTGGTAATTATATAAATAGATTTGCATGCCATCTTGGGTTTCTCCCAGGCGTTCGCATTCACCGAGCGCCCCTACTAAAGCTTGGCGGCACTCGGCGTGGGCAATGGGAGCTTGGGTTTTTAAGAGTTCAGGCTTTTTAGTTCCCAATCTATACAGCTGCTTACGAATAAGCCGGCTGATCTCTTTGTCATTAAGGTTATCAATAAGGTAAGACTTCGGCGGAATGGCAGTGCCTATTTCGAACTCCAGCGACTTTTGCCGTTGCTTAAACATTTCTTGTACTAATAACAAGGTGGCAAGCGGCTTGTAAATCATCGACGTGCCGTAAAACAGCGGACTATTCTTAGCTTTTACTAAAATCGGTAAGATAGCCGCATTGGCCTTTTTGGCTATACGCAGGTAGCCATTGTTCCACTTGCAGTCTTTAACGCCTGTTGGGCGTAGCCGCGACACTTCGCCAGCAGGGAAAATTAACAAGGCTCCTTCAGCTTTAAGGTGCTGATGAATGGCATTGAGCTCTTGCTTGCGGCTGTTGCCAGACATGTTATCAACCGGCAGTAGTAGTGAGTGCATTGGCGTTACACTCATCAACAAACGGTTGGCAACAACACGGATATCTGGGCGTACGCGAGCTAGCACGCTTATCAGCGCCAAGCCATCCAGTGAGCCAATCGGGTGATTCGCGATAATCACGAGGCGGCCTTCGCTTGGAATATTATCCAACTGTGATGAGCTAAAGCGAGCACTGAAGTCCAGCTCTTCGAGCACTTGCTCGATAAACTCTAATCCTTGTAGGTGAGGATAGGTATCGGCAAAAGCAACAAACTCTTGTTCGTGTAATAAATAGCCCAGCCCTTTCTTTACCAGGCCTTTTACTTTTGGTGAGTTGGCAAGACTCGGTAAGTTATCTTCAACCACTTTATCAATACTGATCATATTACCACCCTTTGGTAATGAGATTAGCCACAGGGTAAGAATTAACCATGACATCAAAGTGTAAAATAGATGACAGTTTCAAGACGACATCGGGTTGTGGGATACTGAGGCAAACTATCGCTGTGATGGAGGTAATATGAGCTTATTAGTGGCAATTGCGAATAGAAATACAGATAAGCTGCAGAGCATGCTTAAACAGCAACTGGGTGAGCAGCAAGTACAAGTATGGCCTGATATTGAGGATGCTGCAGCGATTGATATGGTGCTTGGCTGGCAGGTACCGGCTGAGGTGTTTAGTGCTTTGCCAAATCTAAAAGCGGTGTCTTCTTTTGGTGCCGGTGTCGACGGCCTTAACCTGGATGCCATTGCAGATCATGTGCCGATCACGCGTATTGTTGATAATGAGCTGGCAGCAGATATGGCTGAATACGTATTAACTCAAGTGCTGCTGCATAAATCTCATATGCCTCGTTACTGGCGCCAACAAAGTAGCAAACAATGGCGAGCGAAGCGGGTGCGCGCACACAATCGCGTCGGCCTGCTCGGGTACGGTCAGCTTGGTAGCGCTATTGCGCAGCGTTTAGCGGCTAATGGCTTTACTATCAAAGCGTGGTCGAACTCAGAAAAACCTGACACAGCGACGGTGACACACTTTTGCGGTGATAGCGGCCTAAACGAGATGCTTGCGCATGTCGATTATTTGGTTTGTGTACTGCCTTTGACTGCAAAGACCCGCAATATAATTGATGCTGAGCTGTTGGCAAAACTGCCTGCGCATGCGGTATTAATTAATGTTGGCAGAGGAGAGCATGTATGTGAAAGGGCATTACAAACCGCACTCTCAAAACGCACTTTAGGCGGTGCCACCCTTGATGTGTTTCGCCAAGAACCCTTGCCAGAGGAGAGCCCTTTATGGCACCAAGAAAACCTCATTTTGACCCCGCATTGCAGTGCGCTTAGCCGCATTGAAACGGTTGTTGAGCAAGTGGTCGACAACTATCAACGCTTGCAGTCTGGGCAAACATTAAAGCACCTTATTAGCCGCGAACGAGCTTATTAAGTTGTTTTAATAGGAACTAAACACTGTGTAAGTAAACAGCTTGTTAAGTTTTAGTCAGTTGCTATAGTGAACATGCTACATGCTTGATGTATAAAAAAAATAACAAGTTAGGCTATTTTATTAGCCGCAACCTTTATAGGAAGCGCTATGAAACATAATCAAGGCGGAGCTAAGCTCAGCTATGTGTTGTTTTGGGTTGCTTTGCTGGGACTCGCAGCTTGGTTCAACCAAGCCAATGCCATGCCGCTGTAAAGCTCCTATTTGTAACTGACATTCGACGGACAAAATGCCGAAGCCTAGGGTTTCGGCATTTTTATTTTCGGCCCCTAAACCACCTACTTCAGTAGGTGGTTATCATCAA
>CEVA01024772.1_pt1 | contig 84598 bp, 71 predicted proteins | sample 361521 | NCBI WGS metagenome assembly CEVA01 (sample SAMEA2622823, study PRJEB7988) | marine metagenome | isolation source: saline water (ENVO:00002010), including | reverse complement strand
TTTACTCGAACATAGCGCTGGCTACCCCGCCGTGGTGGACTTTCACCGTCGTGATAACCAGCTTGGCGAGCAATTCTATTCGACTAGTAGCGACTGGACCAAGCAGCTTATTGTCCAAGGAGTGCCTTTCACGGCGATGCGCAAGCAACGCCACCTGTACAGTGATATTGACTATATGTTGCTAGGTTTGCTGGTGGAACGTATCAGCGGTATGCCCTTAGATGCATATGTTGAAAGCCGGCTCTATGCGCCCCTTGGGATCACCTCAATGATGTTTAACCCGCTGCAAAAAGGAGTGTTAGCACAGCGTATTGCAGCCACCGAAATTCAGGGAAATACGCGGGGTGGGCGGGTGCATTTCGAGGGCGTGCGCGAGTATGTATTACAGGGTGAGGTGCATGATGAAAAAGCTTTCTATTCACTTGCTGGGGTCGCAGGCCATGCTGGGCTATTCGCAGATGCCAAAAGCCTAGCGCAATTGTGCCAGCTACTGCTTAATCGCGGTACTTACGGTGAAAAACAGCTATTTACTGCGTCGGTACTGGATCAGTTTACAAAACCGAGCGTGAACGACGAAAGCTATGGCTTGGGTTGGCGCCGTGCGGGAAATGGCGCGCGTAAATGGCACTTTGGCCCTTATGCCAGTGCGCAAGCATACGGACACACTGGCTGGACAGGCACAGTTACGGTTATCGACCCAGAGTATGATTTAGCCATAGTGCTACTGACCAACGCCCGGCATAGCCCGGTGATGGGCACTGAGCAGCAGTATCAATTTGTGGGTAAACAGTTTGAGACCGGTCAATATGGTTCGGTGGTCACTCGCGTTTACGAGGCTATACTTGGATTGTAGTGAACTTCAACGACTAACACAGGATGCCCCTGCCAGGGCACCTGACCCAAATGGCATCGTTTAGGTGCCATTTTCTTTTTCCGCCAGTGCTGCAGTCATTTGCTAATTCAATACATTCGTTATTAAATAACTGGCCAATTATTTTACTTACCCAAGGAAGAGACATGCCGATTAGGATTGCATGTAAGTCCAGTCCATTCGCTATTTATGAGCAGCGTGAGCTGGAGATATGATGACTAAACTTTCACACTGGCTGTTATTAATGTTGCCGCTGTGCACGCATGGCGCAGAGCTGCGCCCCTTTGCCACTGATGGTTGTAGCTTGTTCCCCGATGGTACCCTAACAAACAGCGTTAAGTGGCAGCATTGTTGTATTAGCCATGACTTGGCCTATTGGCAAGGTGGAACTCAGACGCAGCGCGATGCCGCCGATGCCGCATTAGCGCAGTGTGTGCGCGATTTAGATGAGCCTGCAATCGCTACCTTGATGCATATCGGCGTTCAGATCGGTGGTGGGCCACTTTATCCAACTTGGTATCGCTGGGGCTATGGCTGGCCTTATGCTCGCAGCTATGGAGCATTAACGATTGACGAACAACAGCAGGTGCAAAAGCGATTGGCAGAGTTAGTGCCTGACTCACTACCTAAAGCTCCCTCCGATGAGGAGCAACCATGACAGAAAAATTCGCACGGCACTTGGGGATTGTTCTGGGCGCTCTGTATGGCCTCGGCTTTCGGCTGTTATGGGAAGTAGAAGCGCTACAATCACAGGGTAGTTTAGTGACCCTGTCGTTTATGTTCTTAGTCCCTTTTGTGATCGGGTTTATTCGTATTTATTGTCAATGTAGGGTTACTCCCTCGCTGTCTTATACAAAAATGGTTACCCTAGCGTGGCAGCCTATTTTTGTATTTTTATTAGTCAGTGTCGTGACCTTATTGGAAGGCAGTATTTGCGTGGCCATGGCGTTACCCGCGTTTATGTTATGCGCGAGCCTAGGCGGGTTGGCGGCAGGGTTATGTGTGCGCTTGATGCATCGTAAAAAGCGTGGCGCCTTATTCAGCATCGTCGTTTTACCTGTGATTGTTGCCCCGCTAGAGTTGCACTTTTTAACTCGTTCAGCCACCTATGTGATTGAAGACAGTATTGATATTAACGCCCCAGCGGCAGCGGTTTGGCGACAACTGGCAACGGTATCAACGATTGAGAGTAATGAGTTACCCACCACCTTCGCATCGCTCATTGGCGTACCTAAGCCAATCGCCGCAGATATGTCTGGTCAAGGTGTGGGAGCTGTGCGTACCAGCCACTGGCAAAAGCAGGTGCAATTTAATGAAGTGATCACTTCATGGGTCGAAAATCAGCAAATGACCTATCGTTTTGATATTGATCCAGAGCGTATCCCTGATAACGCCTTGGATAAACATGTAAAACTTGGTGGCAAGTACTTTGCCCCACTTGATGGTGGTTATTTTATAGAAGTACTTGATAGTAAAAGAAGTCGTTTAACGTTACGAACTCGCGTTGAAGATAACTCTCATTTTGGCCTGTATTCGCGCCTATGGGGAGAAGTCATTTTTCATGATTTTCATACTTCATTGCTACAGCTTATGAAAACCAGAGCGCAAGCTGATGTTGCTGAACAGCAAAGCTAAAAAAAGCGCCGCAGGCGGCGCTTTAAGTGGTTGCTGGGGGGAGCTTAGAACTCGACTTTGACCGACAGTTGAACTCTTCGAGGGCTATAGTATTGGCGCGGCTCGGCGAAGTTTTCGTCATCAAAATAGGGATTGTTGTTATACCCAGTTTGACGGTCAAAAACATTGAAAATATCGGCGCGAAATTGCATCGCCACATCGTTATACACTGTGAATTCTTGAGTGTAATTGAGGTCTAACTGCCAATGACTGGCGCTACGACGACTGCCTGCAGGCTCGGCATAGCGGCTGGTATCGCTAGCATAACCGTAGGGGGTGCCATGCCACTTTTCCCAAGGCTTACCGGATTGAAACACAAAATAGGCACCGACATTCGCATCCCACGGGGTGGTGTAATAGCCGTAGACTTTGAATAGGTGTGGCTTATCCCCGGCTAGGGTGCCATAGCGGTAATCCCAAGGGTAACGGCCGCGACCGTCACCATAAAATGACGAACCGACGAAGTTATTCGCATCGTTGGTCGCTGTGGTGTTGTCTTGGTCAAAATTACCGTAGTAATGACTCCATACATAGGAGGCGTTGACATAGGTGTTATCGCCCATGTATTCAGCTTCAAGACTGGCTTCCCAGTATTTGGTTTCGCCTCCGGGTACTTCGGCGATAACATAAGAAGAGCCACCAATTTCCTCGCGAATGGCATCGAGGTTATCAATGAAGAGTCCTTGCTCGGCGATATCGGCAGGAATGCCTGGCACATCAAGGCCACTGTAATCGGTTAATCTGGCGTTATTGGGCATATCTTCCCAAAAGTGCATGCCTCGGCGGTGACGCACATGGGCGCGTACCACCAAGTCACTGCCAATGTATTTGGTTGTGCCCACGGTGAACTCATTAATACGCCGTGGTTTTAAGCCTTTCTCGAACGCTTTACCTGATGAGCCACCGCGTGGCTCGGCATAAATAATATTGCCATTGCTATCGAATTCGATTTCTTGCTCGCCACGGGTATTACGGTCCCACGATGCAGCACGAGCCAGTGAGCTGGTATCGGGGTTATACATGGCAAAGTTGGCAAATACCGAGTCTTCGCCTGCATAATGCCATGTGACGCCGAGGCGAGGTTGCACCATATCAGCCCAGTCGGTCTGGTACATTTGATATTTATTTCCGGGGGCTAATTCATACCCAGAAACCGTTCCTGACTTTGCTCTTAACCCTTGGCCATAGTAGGTATCTTGGCTGAACATAACGCCAATGTTGTAGGTCCAATCGCCGATTTCAATGGTATCGTTAATTTCAAAGTTAAGGGTTTCGGTGCTCGAGATAATAGATGGCACCGTATCGCCTTGGTTATCAACGAGGCTCATTTGCTCAACGAAGGCGCGGTAAATCACCGGTGTGCTACTGCCTTGTTCTAAGCTTTCGTCCAAGCCGCCAACGTATTCAATACGGCCCCAGCCGTTTGACAAGCGTGTGAGCACTTCCTCACCTTCAGACCATTGGCCACCAAAGTGCAGAGTGTGATAGCTGTCGCCCCAACTAAATTCATGGTCGAGGGCGAGCTCGAAGGAGTCGCGGTAGAAGTCTTGACTATCATAGCGATAATACGCACCAACACCGCCGCCGCCTTTTTTGACACCATTTTCGCTGTATCCATATTGTTCAATAAGCGTATTCGCAGCGCTATTAAAAGCGGCTATTTGCTCTGCGGTGTAGCCTGAGTCAGCATCCAGTGGTGTGGGTACACTAAAGTAACCCATTTGCTTAAGGTTATTGATATCGAGTTGCGCCGATAGCGAAGGCTGTACGCTAAGCTCTGTATCAGGGCGTGAGCCGCTTTCTAGCTCAAACTTACTGTATTGGAACGAGAGTGTGGTGGCCGAGCCGACCAGCCACGAGCCATCAACAGTGAAAATATCTTGGTCGGTTTGCCCGCCCACCGAGACGCTGTCGGCTTCAAACTGACCGATGGAGTCGCCCTCAAGGGTTTTCTCTGACATCCGCTGCGAGATATTAAACAGCAAGTCGTCAGTAGGGGCCCAGGTCAGCTTACCAAAGTACTCATCGCGCACGCTCTTATAGTTCTTTACCTCGCCATAAGCAGTGCCCTTGTTGCTGCGCTCTTCCTCCGGGCGATAGTAAGAAGTGTAGAAATACAGCGTATCTTCAATCAGCGGGCCGCCTAGGCTGGCGGTCAGCCAGCTTTTATCGAGCTCATAACTTTCCTCACCAACAGGGCTCGCCACGAGGCTTTTAGGCTGCACTTTATATTCTACGCCGCCGCGAAATTCGTCGGTGCCAGATTTGGACACGGTATTGATAGCAAAGCCTCCGGAGCGGTTAAAATCCACAGCCTTAGCACCGCCGCGATCCATGGTTACGTACTCAATATCATGCGTCGAGGGCTCGGAGGCGAGGTTGCCGAACATCGGCAATGAGACATTGACGCCGTCGAAACCATAAGAGTTATCGACCCCAGATCCGCCAGCTGAGGGGCCAAGGATGGAGTTTTCAGAAAGCTCAACACCGGGGACCAATTTCAGTAGATCGCGATAATCTTGGCCGATGGGGACGCCTTCAATGGCGCTTTCTCCTAAGGAGTTGGTCAACGATGAATTACCCTGACGGTATAGCCGACTGCCAGTAACGGTGATCACTTCGGTGTTGCTGCCGGTCATACTCAGCGCCACATCCACCTTTGAGGTTTGCTCCAAGAGCACTTGTACCGTCATACGCTGACTGGCACCGTCTTTATTGGTAAAGGTCAGCTCGTAAGTGCCCGGTTTGAGTTGCGGGAGGTCATAGCTACCATCTGCTCGGGTTACGGCTCGTCGCGGTTTCGGCATGACGTTACTGGTGGCGATGACCGTGACTCCGGCCATGGATTGGTCGGTTTGCTCGGCAATCACCTTGCCTTTGATGCCACCGGTGAGCGCCGCCAGCGCTGGGGCGCTAACAAAGGCTGCAGCGATTAAAGTGGAGGTGAGTGCCGTTTTTGGTGCGCGCAGCGCCAGGCCAGTAGCCTGTGTTAACGCGCTAAGGCTAAACCCGGATGTGATCTGTTTCATTGTATCCCCGTCCTTATAATAAATTATTTATCGGTTGGACTTTTACCCTGTGATGTTTAAGAGCAACGTCAAATGTTGCTTAACTATTAAACAAGTGTTGCCATCATTAATCAGGAATAAAATTTTCTAACTATTTTTAAAAGTGAAAATAAAATATATAAAAGGAGTGGCGTTTAAGTACCTGAGGTGTCCCTAAGGTTCTGTAGGTTGTTTGGAAAAAGTTGTAAGTATTAATTAATTAGAGCCAAGTAGGCTTGGCTCTAGGATTATAACCAGGAGGGCAGGGTATCCATGGCAATAAGAGTATCGTAATCGATACGCTCGCGAATAATACTGTATTGATCATCCTTTACCAGTACTTCTGGAGCATTAAGGCGGGAATTGTAATGTGAGGCCATCACCGCACCATAGGCGCCTGCGCCCATAATCGCTACCAAATCGCCACTTTGGCACTGGCCAATAGTGCGGCCTTTGGCAAAAGTGTCCCCCGTTTCACACACCGGACCGACAATATCATAAGTGACCTTCTGCGTTTGCTCGGTGACCGTGACAATGTGATGATAGGCATCGTACATACTGGGGCGAATAAGGTCATTCATGGCCGCATCTAAGATTAAAAAGTGACGCTGTTGTCCGGTTTTCACATACTCAACACGTGACACCAACACCCCGGCATTGCCAAGTATTGAACGTCCCGGCTCGACGATAATTTTGCAACCAAGATGGCCTAAATGGGCTTTGGCAAAGCTAGCATAGGTGGTGATATCTGGCTCTTGGGGTTGCTCTCCATAGTTGATCCCGAGCCCGCCGCCAATATCGATGACCTGAATATCAATACCGTGATGCTGCAAGCTTGTCACAAGGTCAGCAACTTTACTAAAAGCCTGGTCAAACGGGGTCAGCTCGGTTAACTGTGAGCCGATATGTACGTCAACACCACTCACCTCGATGCCCGGCAGGCTAGCGGCCCGTTTATACAGTGCAGGAGCTAAGTCGATGGCGATACCGAATTTATTCTCGGCCATTCCCGTGGTGATTTTGGCATGGGTCTTGGCTTCAACATCCGGGTTAACACGAATCGAGACCCGCGCACGTTTGCCCATGCTTTGCGCTTGTTCGCTGATGCGCATCAGCTCCGGTTCGGATTCTACGTTGAACTGTAAAATGTCCTGCGCCAAAGCGTAGCGTATTTCGGCAACACTTTTGCCGACGCCGGCAAAGACGATTTTATCAGCGCTGATCCCGGCGGCTAGGGCACGCCGTATTTCGCCTTCAGAGACAGTGTCGGCACCGGCGCCTAAACGCGCTAAGGTCGCCAATATTGCCTGATTGGAGTTGGCTTTTACGGCATAACAAATTAAGCTATCCAACCCTGCAAATGCGTCACTGTAGCGCTGGTAATTGCTGGCAATCGCTTTACTGGAATAACAGTAAAAGGGCGTTGGCACCTGCTGAGCAAGCGCTTCTATAGCAAGGCCTTCGACTTGCATTTGCTGACCCACGTAGGGGAAGTAGGGAAGTGGATGCATAACTAAAAAATTACAGTAAATTTAAAATTAATTGAATAATCTATGCTCATTTGCAAGACTATTCAAGCTTTATAAGAACAAGGATAACAACATGTCTTGGTATTCCATTTTGCCGCCATTGATTGCCATTGCAATCGTATTCTGGCGCAAAGAGGTCATAATGGCGCTGTTAGTCGCGGTGGCCTCTTCGGAGTTTTTGCTTGCACTCCAGGGTGACGGTAACACACTTTTCTTCACTTTTATTAATACTATAGAACGTGTGGTGGCAACGGCGTCCTCTGCGGGGAATAGTCGCGTGCTGTTATTCAGTATTCTTATCGGTGCACTGCTTGCTTACATTCGCGAGTCTGGCGGGGTGGCGGCAACCGTAAACCTGTTAATAGGCAAAGGGGTGGCAAAGTCAAAGCGGCAGGTGGGCTTTTTGACCATGTTTTCCGGTATTGCCGTATTTATCGAGTCAAACCTCAGTGTCTTAACTGCGGGGATCCTCTCACGCGGCCTATTCGATAAATTTAAAATGAGTCGGGCGCGTCTGGCCTACATTATTGATAGCACCAGTGCCCCAGTGTGTATCTTAATCCTGCTTAATGGCTGGGGCGCTTATGTGCTTGGGCTGTTAGAAAACTATGAGCTGGAGCAGTCTGCGGTGTCTATCTTATGGGGCAGCATTGGTTATAACTTTTATGCCATTATCGCCTTATTGATCGTGGCCTACACTATCGCCTTCGATAAAGTACACGGACCAATGAAAGTGGCCGAGCAAAAGCTGGAGCGCCTAGAGGTTAACGAAACAGCTGACAAAGGCACCAAAGCACGCTTTATGTTGGTGCCCTTGGCGACATTGATTGTTTCTATGGTTGGCTTTATGTTCTGGACTGGTAACGGTGATATTGCCAGTGGCAGTGGCTCGAAATCGGTGTTGTATGCGACTATTTTAGCCTGTGTTGTTGCTTATTTTTTACTCAGTACAAGCCGCCAATTCAGCCATCATCAGTTGGTGGACATGGGCTTTAAAGGCATGGGAGAGCTATTGCCATTGGTGGCCATTGTGTTGCTATCGATGACCTTGGGCGCGAGTTTAAAAGAACTCGGTACAGGGGTGTTTGTTGCTTCACTGGTAGGCGATTACCTGCCGTTGGTATTGGTGGTGCCAATGCTGTTTGTAACCGGCGCGGTGATCTCCTTTACCACCGGCACCTCGTGGGGCACCTTTGCTATTTTAATACCCATAGGTGTACCGCTGATCCAAGCGTTAGGATTACCGCCTTCATTGGTGATAGCCGCTATTTTAGGAGGGGGAGTGTTCGGCGATCACTGCTCGCCAATTTCTGATACTAGTGCGGTGTCTGCTATTGCTTCGGGCTCCGATCTGCTCACTCACGTAAAAACGCAAATGCCTTACGCTTTATTCGGCGGCGCGTTAACCTTTATTGCTTACCTATTGGTGAGTTTCATCGTTATTTAACAACTAGGCCCACAGCCGATGACTGTGGGCCAGTGTTTATCCATAAGTGATAGTACTTTGCTCGCAGCGCTTGCTATAATCGCTGCGTTTTTATATCTGTGGTTGCCCTTATGAAGTTACAGCAAATCGATAAAGCGCGTTATAGAAAGCATTTAAACCGAGTTTTAGCTGCCTGTATTGGTGCCTTGGTCTTGGGGAGTCTCGGCATTGCGCGATTACTGATTATCGCTTTTCCCAGTGCATCCGGCAGTCATTTTCACTGGAATTTGCTCGGCGTGATTATCACCTGTGTGGCCATTGCCTTGGTACTTAAACGTGTGCAGCACCACCCGTATTTGCGAGAAGTGCTGTATGTATGGCACTTAAAGCAGGCGCTGAATCAGATCACGCGCCGCCTGCGTAAAATTAAGGCGGCGGCGGAGCAAGGCAATGTCGAGGCCATGCATGCCTTGCAATTCAGTTATTCTGGTTCGCGCCAGCTTTGGCAACTTGACGATAACACCATCACCATGGATGAATTAGCACTGGAGCAGGCCAAACTTGACACCTTAGCCGAACGCTACCAAGTTGAGCCCAGCGCGGAGCGTTATCACAGCAGTACCCTTAAGCAATTTTAAGCTTGGCTAAGCACACTTAGGTGTGCCCGCTTGGCCTACCTTGCGAAGCGCTAATAGCAGTGCGTTAATAACTGCACACAGTGCCCAAATAGCCCACCAAGGGGTATCCCAAACAAAGGTATAGCGCAGCAAAGCCAGTACCGCGAAATAGCTGATCACCGAATACTGTAACCACAGGCCAAACTGGCGGCTGAAATGCGTTGGCGCATAAAGCACAGCTTTGCGGCCAAGGTGTAAGCTAGCAACTGCCAAGAGCGCGACCACCAGGCCCACTATCACAAATGATAACCACACCATCCACTGCGCCCAGTCGATGACTTGTGCTGATTTAGCCGGCCCCGACCATAGTGCATCCCAACTAACAGTAATGATCAGTGCCGCACTCAGTAATTTGGGGTCTATACTAGGGGCGTGCTCGCTATTACCGCGATACTCACTGATCAAGTAATAACTTACAAATATGAATGCGATAATTCCGACAATTGGAGTGAGTAAGGGGACTTGCTGCACGCTAAAATAAGCGGCGAGGTAACCAAGCATAGGAAACACCGTATGTGTTAGTGTGACCCCCGCTATCCAAGTGAATACGCTGCGCCGACTCGTGAGTTGCTTGGCTTGGGTTAGGGTGGCGATGGCGACATCAGCACCAATTCCTAAGCCCATGAGCAGACTTGCTAATATAAAAGCTTCTATGGGTGTGCCCATCACTCACTCTCCTGAACAGTGGGCGTGCGGGCTTCATCGCGTCGCTGAGCATGCTCCCAGTCTAGGCGCATATCCCATACGTACCGATGTTGCTCTTCGAGTGGCGCCTGGGATTCATCTACTTGCTGTAATACGTTAGTAGCCTTGGCAATGGTTGCATCACGGCCAAATAAATAGCTCTGCTCAGCAACAATTGTGCGATACGCTTTATTTAGGTCCAGTGCTCGCCGTGGTGAGGGAGTGATCAACTCGTAAATGCTGTCGATGGCTGTCACCTTAGCTTTATTCACACTGCCATCTGAGTTGAACCAACGTCGCAGCATTTCTTTGTTCTGTCGGAATTCATCGCCACCTCCCACTCGTTGAAGGTAAGTTAAAAACTCGCCTTGGGTTTCACCAATGTTGGGTACATCGTGCATACTTGCCAAGTTTATATAGCCCCAGCCTTCTCGCCCTGTGACTTTGCGTGGAAAGGAAAAGGTTTGATCAAACGTTGCTCCCACGGTTTTATGGCAGCCATTGCAAAAAGCCATTTCCTGAATGTCTTGGTGGCGTAGTTGTCCTTGCTCATCTTCGATATAACCGTTGATGGTCCACCCAAACATATTATTAATGCCTTTATCACCCAAAGGTCGAGTGCGTGGCAGCTTTTCGAAATGCTTCTCTTTCGCCTCACTGTAATAGAAAGAAGCCAAACGTGCTTTTGATTTAAAGTTGTGTTTGCGCATGTAGCGTACTTCTTTCATGCGTGGTGCATTATAAATACGCCCTTGTGGGTCCACGCCAATGTAACGCACGGTGTGTAAAAACTCAGTCTCTTGAGGGTAGAGCTGGTAAGCTAATTCGATATCTTGGGCATCGCCTAAGTAATGACTGCGTTTGCTAATAGCGTGTATTTGCTTTTCGAGCCGGTTGTTGCCGTTAAGATCTACACCGATCGCTTGCTCGGAGATAGAGGGCGTACTCAGCTTTTCTAAGCCCTTAATGGCCATCTCCACTAAGCTGAGGTTGGCAATGTATACATCTTGATTATATTGCCCGTTAAGTTCACGAAAGGGGGCACCGAGGCGGATCATCACATCACCGGTGGAGCCGTTGGTGGGCCAGAAAGTGCTAGGGAAGGGCTTGTAATTAAACGCAACCCAGTGGCTTTTGTCGCGAGCAAAACCTAGCTTATCAAAGGCTTGCTGCGGATAAGCAAGGTTTTGAATATGCGCTATTTCACCTTGCCACTCGCTGTCGGCCTGCAGTTTTTCAATAAATGGCGAATAGTTATCTTCGTTAATCCACTGCTTTATTTCTTCATCGGAAATAGATGCGATCATCTCACTGCGGTCAATAAATAAATTACGCCAATGATTCTTCATTCCCAAATCCGAGAACTGATATTCACCTTGCAAATTACCATCATTCATTTGGTTCGGACGTTTGCTGTCTTGGCGGTCTGTCTGATGACAGGCGTAGCAAGGGTTATGTTTACCTTGTGTTTTAGTGTAGCACTGTGGCGGGATCACCGACTCAGGGTTATACACTGCACCATGCTTTAAATAGGCGGTTGCCGGAATTTGCTCTGTGGGCTGGTAGGCAAAGTCTTCGCCCTCACTGGTAGTTGTGGTCGTTAATAATGGTTGCGTACGCTGTTGTTCCGAGCATGCACACAGCAAAACAGCCAGTGCAAGGGCCAGCGCCGAGTTAAATTTCATCATAATGGCACACCGATGGGAAGTTATAGGTAAATGAGGGGCAGCCCCCTCATAGAGTGCGAGGATTAGTTGCCCGCTGGGTCGTACAACCAAAGGGTGTTGTTTTCTTGGAATCCATCCTCACCGATGATCACGCGACCATCGCGCATGACGATGGTGTTATCTGGTTGTGATAACTGCTCTACGTCACAACGTGCTGCGCCATCAAGGCTACGGCGATAGGTGGAACCCATTACCACAGGCTCAATACGGGTGAGGCTGTAGTTGCTATCTATGTGTGCACGATATAAGCCACCACAGTCTTCCACGCGATTGGATAATTGCATGTCTCCTTCATCGTCAATCATGGTGTTATCGATATCAGCGATACCAATATACATAAACGCTTCGGTGACGATTTCATCGGCAATCATATCTTGGCCAGTGATTGCTTCCATGACGCGGTCATGATTGATACTAATGCCTTCGAGCTTACGCCACTCTGCGGTGGCTCCTTTTAAGCGAGCTGCTTGGCGAGATTCTAAAAAGGCCGCGCGGTCATCCATAGGCTCACCAGCGGTAATAGGGCTTCCGCCTTGTGCTTCACTTGGGTAATGAGTGGCGCCATCAGCCCAGGCCTGTACGTCAGCCATGCTCATATAGCTGGTTTTACCTTCAACATAATCACTGGTATCAATGCCGTCATAATCAGCAATCCAAGCTGCAATTGTGGTGTTATCGCCACTGGCCAGAGCCACCCATTCAACATCAAATCCTGTGACCGCCGGGTCACTAAGGCCTTCATCCTGAGTCAATTTTGCCCCGTATAGTGTGCCAGCACTCAAATCCTCCGGGGTATCGGCGACAAATTTAAACAACACCCCACCGGTATCATCTTGTGACGAGTAGACGGTTTTTCTATCCGGCATGACCACTGAGTTTTCATGCTCATAGCGGCCAATAGTGTAGTGTTTTACCACTTCTGGATTGGCGCTGGTGGGCGCGGTGATTTCGGCAATGTAGCCATAACGGTAGGGGTTAGGGAAATCCGGTGCTGTAAGCATCTCAAGACCATCGGTACTGGTGTCTGCTGGATCATTCCAGCTGGCATCGGTGGTTGAGTCAACGCTTGAACGCACAATCCACTCTTCTGAGGTTAATGGGGTGCCCCAAGGAGACACTGAGCCAAAGCAGTTAGCTGCGGTGCCCCAAACATTATCGAAATCAACCATCATGGCTTCAGCGATTGACCAAGTACCTTGATTATTTTTGCTTAGCTTTAAGCGGCTAACTCCCCCAGGATATGACTCCCAGTTCGTGAATAAGTAGCCCTCATTGTCGCTAGTCGGGATAAAACCGTTAAAATCTGGGTTTTCATTCTCAATAATTTTCTCATTACCGACCATGGAGTAATGTACACCTAACCCACCGGGCAAGCCTTTATCACCTAAATCAGCAAAGGTATCACCGGTCTGGCCTAACACTTGGTATTGGCCTACCGCTGACACCACAGTTTGGCGCTCATAATCCGATTCTGGCACTGGTGAGCTGACGATATTTTTTGGTAGTTGGTTGAAGTTTACGCCCGCTAATACGCCCACGGTACCACGATTAATCGCGCGGCCATTGAATTCATCCATGGCGGCATTGGTGTCATCAGGGTGCTGAACATTGAAAAACAAATCGCCCTGACGAGTTAAGAATGCCCCGGTCACTTCAGCCCCAGCAGGTACTGTTGCCAAGCGTGTTAATTTACCACTTGCTTGTGCATTTGCGCCGTCTTCGCCATTTGCTCCATCTTGGCCGTCGGCGCCATCCTGTCCCGCTGGGCCTTGTTCACCAACCGGGCCTTGTGGACCTTGTTCACCGTCGTCGCCATCGCAGGCTGCCAACGCTAAGACCATGGAAGCAGTCAAAAAAGATAATTTTAGCTTAGTATTAAGCATGTGAAACGCCCCTTCACTTATAGTTATTTAATCAGTGTTGCAGTCGATACTGCGACCTAAGGTCTCGCTGCAGCGATAATTGCCTGTTGAAAGCGGGGCTTATACTAGGGAGCGGTTATTGCAAAGTGATGGACAAAAGAAGACCTTTTTGTGGTACTTATAATACACTAATGTGACTTTATAACGTTTTTGTAGAGAGGTATGCGCATCCGCTATATCAAAATAGAGGCGCTGAGTTTGGCTAAATATCAGCCATAGCAACGGCATTTTTTTGCTGGTTTTTTACCTTGTACATGGCTTGATCGGCGGCAATCACTAGATCGTGCAAGGTGGTACCGTGTTCAGGGGAAGTGGCGATACCTACGCTGGCGCCGACACTTACTTGCTCGCCATTGTCCAATCGCGTGGCTTGGCTGAGCGCCTCTCGGAGTTTGTCGGCAAGGTGTAGCGCTGGTGTTTGTTCAAGCGCATCAAGAATGATGACAAACTCATCACCACCCCAACGAATACATACATCCTCTTTACGCACATGGTGTTGTAGTTGTGTGGCTACATGGCAAAGGATGTCGTCGCCTGCATCGTGGCCATACACATCATTGATCGGTTTAAAGCCGTCAAGATCAATCAACATCAAGGTAATGTCTTGGTCGTTATCAAGGCGTTGTTGCGCCGCCTGTTCGCCTCCTAGACGGTTAAATAAGCCTGTTAAACGGTCTGTGGTGGCTGCTTCGTTAAGCTCAGCGACCATTTTTTTGTGGCGAGTAATATCATTAATAAAAATCTGTAGGTAGGTATCTTGTTCCTTACCATAGCTGCGGGTAACAAGAATATGAGCCCAAATGCAATCTTGTTGGCAGTCAGTGCATAGCTGATACTCACCGGTGGCAATATCATGCTGATCTAAGGAGTTACGAATAGAGCGGATGATTTTTTCAGGCTCATTAAAAGTGCGCGCCACAAGCTGATACAAATCTTTTTCCAAAGGAATACCGAGGCGGTTAAATAGCCGCTCTGTGGATGCGTTATAAAGGATGATATTGCCTTCGCGGCGGGCAAGGATCATTGCCGACGCCGCATGCTCGAATAACAACCGTAGCCGACCTTCTAGCTTTTGTACCTCAGAGCGCAGAGCTCGCTCTTGGTTAAAGAGCCGCTCTGTTTGCGCGAGCATAGCGTTAATGCTGTGGGTAATTTCGCCAATTTCACTGGCGTTGTGCGCGAATGGGGTATGTAAGCGATTATCGCCGCCAGGAGTGATGCCCTTAAGCTGAGTGTTAAGTCTTGCCATCGGCTTGGTAATTATAAAATAAGCCAAAATCGTAAAAGTGAGTAATACGGCAAGGGTTTGAAAGACCAATAGTTGCGCACTGGATTGCGCTATCGACCGTGCTCGCTGTTCTATCATTAACCACGCCGGTAATAGACGCATTTGTCCGACCGCCTCATTGGCGAAAAAGGGATTATACAAGGTGAAAGTTTTTGCTTGCTGCCAATCACCTTCGCCTTGACTGGCTAATGGCTGAGTGCCTTGGATTTGCGCGGCGAGAATACTGTCGTTCTTTAACAGGCCACTGATAACTTCGATTGCTAAGTCTTCGTCTTGCAAGTAAGCGGCAATAGAGGCAGTGCTCGAGACTGTCATATGCAGCTGAGCAATTGCAAGGTTGGCTTTCTCCACCTCCTGCTGGTAGACGCTACGGTAATAGTATTTCACTGCGATAACGCCAACGATTAACGAAGTGAGCACAAGCGCAATGGCTAAGCGCAGGATCAGGCTATGTTTATTGAACAAGAGTATAAACTACCTTCACGTCGTTAGTGACTTCTTTAAGCTTTACATAGCCGATGGCATTGTCAATTTCTCGGACCCTTTTTATTACCTCAGCGCTGCTTGCCATAGTTAAAGGCGGCTTTGCATGGCCACTGAACTTGACCCGTGACCAATAAGCATTAATGCTGCCAATCGGACGCTTAGTTAGACCTTGATAGAACTGCTCACGCAGCAGTGAATCCGGCTGCATGTCCAAAGGTGCGGCATGTTCCCCAGAGGGAAAAGCGATAAGTCGACCCATATACAAATCAACTAACTGCTTAGTGGTTAAACTTTGCGTAGGGTTTGCCTTATTAACTATAACGGCTATTTTTTCTTGTCCGTGTGCAACAGCGCTCAATAAAGCGTAAAGTGCGCAAGTGATGATGAAGGCTCTCATACTAGAACACCCAATCAATCGTAGCGCTTACAACGGTGAATGATTCCGGCGTAGAAAACACCTCGCGGCGCAGCATAAATTGGTTATCGCTGCTGTCTAAATCAATGTACTCGAGCTGCAGTTTAGCCGCCATATCAGCGCGAAAATCATAGCGAGTGCTGAGCGAGGTTGTTGACTGGTCGTTGACGTAATAGTTAAAGCCGCGCTCAAGCTGAAAATGCAGTTCATCAGCGAGAGGGTTTGTTTGTAGCGGTTTATCAATCTGCTGACGCTTGCCGTGCGTCACTGAATAACCCAGTTGCACCGTGAAGTCTTGCCATCTTGTGCCGAAAACGACATACCCGTTGTGCAAATGTGTGAGAATGTCTGAATCAGCACTGACACGGGCAATTTCCGATTGCACATAGTACTGACCGTTATCGTACTTTGCGCCTAAGGTCACGTATTGCAACCGTGTATCCACTGTTTTTAAACGCTTGGCAATATCTCGTGCTTGCGGCCAGATTTGTTCAGGCACACTTTGCGCCAGCTCGCGCAGTTGGGCGTAATGGTCGGGCTCATTATCGATATAGGCTTGAGTATAATTGGCTCGCCAAAGCCAGTTACCTTGCTCTAGTGTGAGCGTAGCGCCGGCGATATCATCAAGAGCAATTCGCCATTGAAAATCGAAATTTGTAAGGTAATCCTTTGACTTGCCGTAATACCAGCGTGTGGAGAACATCCCCTGATCGGTGGCGTGGGCTGAAGACAGTTCGATACCATCAATGCTGCGATGGGGAATAAGGCCATAAAACTCAATGGGTGCGTGGGTCGCCGTATAGGCATAGCCTATGTTGCGATAAGGACTCATCATAAACAAATCAAACGCGGTACGCCCGGCTTTGATGGTCCAGTTTGGCTTTGGTGAGTAACTTAAAAATGCCAGTTGGGTAACATCGCCCAAGCTATAGTCGGGGTGGCTTTTGAGTACCCACTGGCCCGTAAAGCCCCACTGAGTATTAAACTGCTTGTGTAACTGAATGCCTAATCGCGACAACGAGGAAAAGTCTAATTCAGAGTTTGTTTTACCATCGGTTACCGATACATCAGTACGAAACCCGTATTGCTCGGATTCATTATAGCTTACGCCGACAGTGGCAAAGCCGCTAAGTTGAGCGGGTTGTGCCAGTGCTGCCGCGCTACTAATAAGCAATGAAAAACCACTAAGTGAACGAAATAAGCCCATGATGCCTCTGAAATTTAGCCATAAAAAAAGGAGCCTGATGTGGGCTCCTTGCTTACGAATCGCGGCGAATTATAAGAAGGTTAGCTGCAACTGGCAACTAAGTGGTCAGTCCTGTTTGCTATTTGAGCACCTAAGTTGATTAAAAATAGTGCACTATGTACTTGAATTGAATGATGATTCCACCTAGCCTGAGAGCCTAGAAAAAAATATAAGAAAAACCCATGCAGTTAGTGAATTATGCGCAGTATGTAAAGGCTTTAGGGCCGGGAATATTAATGGCGACTGCCGCCATCGGCGGCTCACACCTAGTTGCTTCGACTCAAGCCGGTGCGTTATTTGGGTGGCCATTGTTATGGCTGATCATCGCCGTGAATGCGCTTAAATATCCTTTTTTTCGCTTCGGCGTGCATTACACTTTGGCGACCAACGACAACCTAGTTGAGGGGTACAAAAAGCAGGGGCCTGGGTTTTTTTATAGCTTTGTGGCTTTGAATCTGATTGCAGCGGTCGTAAACACTGCTGGGGTACTGCTATTAACGGCGGCGTTGGCCCATTATATGCTCGGTGGAGCGCTCGGGTTAACGGCGTTATCAGCCCTGATACTGTTGTTTTGTCTGATATTGTTATTGTTAGGCCATTATCGCGCCTTAGACAGCGTGGCTAAAGTGATTATGGCGGTACTGGCGTTGAGCACGCTAGGTGCATTGGCTATTGCCTTGGTGCAAAGCGGCGGTGCGCCGATGGCGATGAGTGCAGAGTTCCAAGCGCCCGACCTCTTTTCGCTGGCAGCACTGAGCTTTATTGTGGTGATGATGGGATGGATGCCCGCACCCATCGAAATCTCCGCGCTTAACTCACTGTGGCTGCAAGCAAAGCGGCGCAATACCACGATAACGACAAACACCGGCTTGTTCGACTTTAACTTGGGGTATGTCGCCACCGCAGTCCTGGCTGTGGTATTTTTTGCCTTAGGGGTGTTGATACAATACGGCAGCAGCAGTGAGATTGCTTTGGCTGGGGTCGCGTTTGCACAGCAGCTCATCGATATGTATACGCAAACCATAGGTGAGTGGTCGCGTTGGCTGATTGCCGCCGTGGCGTTCTTATGTATGTTGGGCACCACGCTTACGGTGCTAGATGGCTATGCCCGCACGCTGTTTACCAGTGCCAAGCTAATGAATCGTCGGTTGCTACCACGTCATCTCCACTCTTGGTTGATACTGCAAGCGGGCGCCGGGATGGCAGTGATCTTATTTTTTAAAAGCAACTTAAAAGAAATGCTTACCTTTGCCATGACCCTTGCCTTTTTAACCACGCCGGTATTTGCATGGCTTAATATGCGTTTGGTCAAACAGGCAAAGATCAATCAACCAACTTGGTTAAAGGCGTTAAGCTGGTTGGGCATGGCCTATTTAATTAGCTTTAGCCTGGGTTTTGTCGCCCTACAGTTTTGGCCGAGTTAAACAGCGGTGGATTTGCGAAAACAATAACGTGCTTTTTCTGATCTAGATGTTATTCCATGTTGCCACAGCTAAGTTAGCGCTTTAATTGCTGCACTAATACCATCAAGGGTGAGCGGAAACATGCGGCTTTGCTCGTTGCTTGCCATGAGTTGGTCTATCATCTCGATGGAGTGGTAATAACGCCAATGCGATTGTGGCTGTGGGTTGAGCCACACCACTTTGTCAAAATGTTGGGTAATACGCTGTAGCCATAACGCGCCAGGCTCTTCATTCCAGTGCTCAACACTGCCACCGGGGTAGGCTATCTCGTATGGGCCCATGGTGGCATCACCGACAAAGATGACTTTGTAATCGCTACCAAAGCGCTGCATCAGGTTGTGGGTATCAATGACCTGATCATGACGACGGTCATTGTCTTGCCATAGGTGTTCATACACGCAGTTGTGGAAGTAAAAGAACTCCAGGTGTTTAAACTCACCATGAGCGGCGCTGAACAACTGTTCGCATAGGTGAATATGGTCATCCATGGAGCCGCCAATATCGAACAGCATAATGACATTTACAGCGTTATGGCGCTCGGGTGCCATTTTTACATCCAACATGCCCCCTTGTTTCGCCGTTGCCCGAATAGTCTCAGGTAAATCTAAGGTATCGCTGGCTCCGGTACGGGCAAACTTACGCAGTTTTTTCAATGCCAGCTTCATGGTCCTAGAGCTGATATCTGCGCTACTATCGAGGTTACGATACTGGCGTTTATCCCACACTTTTACCGCGCGGCGCTGCCGTGACCCTGGTTGGCCAATGCGAATACCCTCGGGGTTATAGCCAAAGGCACCAAAGGGCGAGGTGCCGCCGGTGCCTATCCATTTATTACCACCGGCATGGCGCTTTTGTTGCTCTTCAAAGCGTTTCTTTAATTCTTCCATGAGCTTATCTAAACCGCCCATGGCCTCTATTTGTTCTTTTTCTGCAGCGCTTAAGTGCTTTTCAAACTCTTTGCGTAGCCACTCATCTGGAAGCGTATGCTGGGCTTTCAGCGCCTCGAGTAAATCGACATCTTCTATGCCTTCGAAATAGTCGGCAAAGGCTTTATCAAAACGGTCGAAATGAGTTTCATCCTTGACCATAACAGTGCGAGCAAGGTGATAGAAACCTTCGGTATCGGCAAATACCACGCCCGCTTTGAGGGCCGCTAACAAATCCAGCAACTCGCGCAGGCTGACTGGCAAGCGATACTTACGCAGCGTGAAGAAGAACTCAATTAACATTAGCGGCGGCTCATAAACGCAAGCTTTTCAATTAACGACACATCCTGCTCGTTTTTAAGCAGGGCACCAAATAAGGGCATTAATCCGCCTTTATCTGCGCTTTGTTGCAGCACCTCGGGGCTGATGTCTTCAGCCATTAACAACTTAAGCCAGTCGAGAAGCTCGCTGGTGGAAGGCTTTTTCTTTAAGCCATCGACTTGGCGCAAGCCAAAGAACACCTCTAGCGCCTCACGCAATAGCGTTTGCTTAATGTCGGGGTAGTGAACATCGACAATTTGCTGCATTTCATCAGGACTTGGAAAGTCGATGTAGTGGAAAAAACAACGGCGTAAAAAAGCATCGGGAAGTTCTTTTTCATTGTTGGAGGTGATAATGACAATAGGGCGTTGTTTAGCGACTACACGCTCACCGGTTTCATAGACAAAAAACTCCATCTTATCGAGCTCCAGCAGTAAATCGTTCGGAAACTCGATGTCGGCTTTGTCGATTTCATCAATTAACAGCACCGGACGCGGACCTTGTTCATCGCTTGCAAACGCTTGCCATAACTTCCCTTTAATTATGTAATTGCCGATATCATGGACACGCTCATCACCTAGTTGCGAGTCACGTAGGCGAGATACCGCATCATATTCGTAGAGCCCTTGTTGCGCTTTGGTGGTGGACTTTATATGCCACTGAATCAGTTCACTGCCTACGCTTTTAGCGAGCTCTTCAGCCAATAAGGTTTTTCCTGTTCCGGGTTCGCCTTTGATCAGCAGCGGTTTTTGTAGGGCAATAGCCGCGTTGACAGCTTGTTTTAAGGCGCTACTGGCAATGTAGTGGTCGGTAGAATCGAAATGCACGGAATAATCCTATTACTGGTCTGACATCAATGTGCTTAGTCTGCCATAGTTCGATTTGTACACCAAGTCATGCTGTGACAGCGCTCGCTAACACAGGTATAATGGCCGATATTGTTTCGCGCTGCGATAAGTTGCCATATTGAATGAATTACTTGTGTTTGGATGAATACGCAAAGGCTTGGGTGTTTAAGCACCAAGAGCTATTGATAGCCCCACAACAGTTGGCGCAGATAAAACCGATGACGCCAACCCGTTCTGCGGTGCTGTGGTCGACCTTTATCAGTCGGGATAAGGACCACCCGGATTTCTTTAGCGAAGATGATTGGCTATGCCAAGCGCAGCACTGGCAAGCGCAAGAGGTGTTTTGGGAGCAGGCATTCGAAGATGAAACAGCAATCCCTGAGCAGATTCTTAGTCATTTAGATTGGCAAGACAACACCACAGTCTATTTTTGTAATAGCCGTGATGAGGTTATCGAAACTCGGTTTGATGTGTTTAAACAACATTGGCAAAACTTTATGTTTTTAGCTGATGGCAGCATTTTGATCGGCAAAAAACGCCCTCAAGTGGTGCAATTCATGGAAACAGGTTTTGCCCGCCTAGGTGAGCAACCTAAATAGCGCGAGTATCTTGAAGCATCGGACAGATATCATGCTTCTCAAATTTTGCACAACTATGGTATAAACTTAACCTCTACGACTAGGAGGTATTGTGCAGCAACCGTCATCGCAGCAGGCCGATTTATTTGCGCTGGATCAGCAGCGGGTGCTCTATGCTGAGTTGTGTAATGCCTTTTATGCTCGAGAACTACAGCGCTTAAGCCAGCACCTTGAACCCAGCGGTGATGCGGCTCGTGTGGCGCGTATGCTAGCCAGCTTACCTTATTATGTCGAGCGCGCGGCGTTTCACATCGTTCGTGGTCATAGCCCGTTAACCTTAGATGGGCAAAATGGCAGTTGGATTGCCAAGCAGGCCACTAAGGCGCCAGTACCAGATAGCGAGAAAAATCATGCGTTTTATAGCCGCTTTGCGCAAATTGGCATGTTAGTCCCGGTATTGGTGGCGCAGCAAGGGATGCAGTATGTAATGCTCGATACGCTTGATCAAGTCAGTAGTAACCGAGTGCATTGCAATCAAAGCGGATGGTTTGATTTGCAGGGTCAGTATCAAGATAGCCGCATACAACATCAAAAAGTGACGCTGTTATGGCCTGGCAAGAAGCATTTTACGCCGGCCTGCTGTGGCCATCGTTGGCAGCAATCTAAGGTCACATCGCCGCGCACATTAAGCTTGCGGGAAATGCTTTTAACAACACGAATAAACTGGAAAAACTTCAGGCAACCATTGCCTGTAAAGGATACATAATGCGCCTATTTCAATTAGGCCTCGTGGCTTTGTTTTTTTACTTACAGTATCTGTTATGGTTTGGTCATAATGGCATTGAGGATTACACCCGACTGCGTAAAGCGGTCGCCAGCCATGAGCTTACTAATCAACAATTAAGTAAACGTAATAAACTGCTTGAGGCAGATATCCAGGACCTGAAGTTGGATTTGGAGGGGGTAGAAGAGCGGGCCCGCCACGAACTGGGGATGATCAAACCCGGTGAGGTGTTTTACCGCGTTTTACCGAGCAAGCAATCGCTTAGAAAAGAATAATAGTTACTGAATTCATATGACGACACAACCTCGCATTGTTGCCATCGTTCCCGCTGCGGGAGTGGGCTCCCGAATGCAATCAAGCACACCCAAGCAATACATCGAACTGCAGGGCAAAACAGTCTTAGAGCACACCCTGAATAAGCTTATGAAAGTAGGCGAGATCAGCGCCATTAAAGTGGCCATCAGTGCAGCTGATGATTACTTTTCCACGCTCGCCATCAATAAACAGGTTATTAGTACTGTCGCCGGAGGCCGTGAGCGCGCAGACTCGGTATTGGCGGCGCTGGATGCCATAGAGCAACAAAGCCCTGATTGGGTCTTGGTGCATGATGCGGCACGTCCTTTAGTGTGTGCACATGACATCGAGAATCTGATAGCGCAGTGCTGCGCTGCAAAGCAAGGTGGTATTTTGGCCGCCAAGGTGCGCGATACGATAAAGCGCGGGTGCAATAGTGAAGATGACGGCGAGTTTATCGACATGACCATACCGCGAGAGCATTTATACCAAGCGTTGACGCCGCAATTCTTTCCTTATGAGCTCTTGCGCCAAGCGCTGCGCGATGCGCTTGCTGCGGGTGCCAACATTACTGACGAAGCATCAGCCATGGAGTGGGCTGGACATCCGGTACGCTTAATCACCGGACGCAGTGATAATTTCAAAATAACCACGCCAGAAGACTTACAGTTAGCAAACTTTCTTTTGGCCCAACAAGTAACGGAGTTTGTATGATCCGCATTGGTCATGGCTATGATGTACACCGCTTTGGTGGTGAAGGACCGCTAGTAATTGCCGGCGTGAGCATCGATTATGAACAAGGCTTTATTGCCCACTCCGATGGCGATGTTGCTATTCATGCCTTATGTGATGCCTTACTTGGGGCGTTGGCATTGGGGGATATCGGCAAACACTTTCCTGATACCAGTGCCGAATTTGCTGGTATTGATAGCCGTATACTGCTGCGTCGGGTGATGCAGGAAGTGAATAACAAGGGCTATGCGGTGGGCAATGTTGATGTCACTATTGTCGCTCAGGCACCGAAAATGCGCCCTCATATTGATGCTATGCGCCAATGTTTAGCCGATGATTTACAGGTGCGCATGGATCAAGTCAATGTTAAGGCAACGACCACTGAAAAGCTCGGTTTCGCAGGGCGCAAAGAAGGGATAGCCAGTCATGCGGTGGCACTGTTGGTCGAATCGTCATGAGTGACGCAGTATCACCCTGGGAGCAGCCTTTAGCTGAGCTAAACTATTTATACGGCAAGCCAAGCGCAAAAGCGCTGTTTAAAGAGCACGCCGAAGACTTTATGGTCGACGAAGAGCTTGGATTTGAGCTCGATGGTGAAGGTGAGCATGTTTGTATTCATATAATCAAACGTGGTGTTAATACACAGGCGGTCGCCAAAGCCATTGCCAAGCTTGCACAGGTGGCTCCCAGAGAAGTGGCTTACGCCGGACAAAAAGACCGCCAAGGTGTGTGTAGCCAGTGGTTTAGTGTTCCTGTTCCGATAAAAAAGCATATTGACTTCAGTGCCCTAAATGATGAGTCAATCTTTGTTACTGAGCAGCAACGCCACGGTCGCCGTTTGCGTCTCGGTTGTCATCGGGGGAATCACTTTAAAATACGCTTGCGTGAGGTCGATGAGCCATTAGCGGTGCTTAGTCGTATTAACGCCGTGCGTCAGGGAGTGCCCAATTACTTTGGTGAGCAACGTTTTGGTCATGGCGGGCATAATCTCACCATGGCGCAGCGGATGTTCCAAGGTGAGCGTATCCGCGATAAAAAGCTGCGCTCGATGGTGATCTCCGCCGCCCGGTCTTACATTTTTAATCAGATCGTTAGTTTGCGAGTAGCCGAGCATGGTCTTGCCAAAACCCTGCAACATGAAGTGTTTATGCTCAGTGGCAGTAACGCCTTTTTCACTGATGCCATTACTCCTGAGAACATCACCCGCTTAGTACAAGGTGATATTGAGCTGTCTGCCCCCATGGTGGGTAAGGGTGATAAGGCACTGGTGGCGCAAGAGCGTCAATGGTTGGCACCATTTAATGAGTGGTGCGCGGGGTTGGCGCAATTAAGGCTTAAAGGGGAGCGCCGTATGTTGCGTCTTTACCCTGAAAACTTAACTGTCGCAGCGCCTAGCGAGAATGTCATAGAGCTGAGTTTTAGTCTAAAAAAAGGCTGTTTTGCTACGGCGTTACTCAGAGAGCTGGTTGACTATCGACAAAGTGAGAACAGTATTACAAGGAATCACGATGAGAATATTGCTAAGTAATGATGATGGTGTGCATGCCAAGGGAATAGCCGCTTTATATCAAGCGTTGCAGCAAATTGCTGAGGTTGATGTGGTGGCACCCGATCGAAACTGCAGTGGTGCCAGTAACTCATTGACGTTAATGAACCCACTGCGTGCCCACAAGCTAGATAATGGTTTTATCAGTATCAATGGCACGCCGACCGACTGTGTACACGTTGCTTTGAATGCATTGTTGGAGCAGCAACCGGACTTAGTTGTCGCGGGCGTAAACCATGGTGCTAACTTGGGTGATGACACCCTTTATTCTGGCACAGTTGCCGCCGCCACCGAAGGCCGACACATGGGCTTACCAGCCATTGCTGTGTCGCTTGTAGGATCAGAGTTTGAGCACTTTGAGACGGCAGCACAAGTGACGGTTGATATAATCAAAAAGCTCAAGAGCCATCCATTACCGAAAGACCAAATTATTAATATCAATGTTCCTGATGTGCCTTACCGTGAGCTTAGAGGCATTAAAGTGACGCGATTGGGTGCTCGTCATAAAGCGGAAACCATGACCGCACAGCGTGACCCTTGGGGTCGTAAGGTGTATTGGTATGGCTCGCTAGGCCCTGAACTAGATGCGGGGGCGGGCACTGATTTTGATGCAATCCGTCAAGGCTATGCCGCAGTAACGCCAATGAGTGTAGATATGACCGCTCATGAAAGCATTACTCCCTTGCAGGAATGGCTGTTGGAGTCTGGTGATGATCGGTAATCTGCAACGCAGTGCAAGTTCATTGGCAGAGTTGTTAGCCAAAGAGGGAGTGACTGATCAGCGCGTGCTTGAGGTTATAGCACACACCCCTCGGCATGTATTTATAGATGAGGTGCTAAAACATAAAGCCTATCAGAATACCGCTTTACCAATCGGCCAAGGGCAAACTATTTCGCAACCCTTTATCGTCGCGCAGATGACCGCACTGCTGCGCCAGCATGGCGTGAGCTCTAAGGTGTTGGAGATAGGTACCGGTTCTGGTTATCAAAGCGCTATATTGGCACAGCTGTTTGACAAGGTGTATTCGGTAGAGCGTATCAAGGCGTTGCAGTGGCAAGCAAAACGCCGCTTGCATCAGCTTGATTTGTATAACGTCAGCATGAAGCATGGTGACGGTTGGCAAGGCTGGGCATCTCAAGCGCCATTTCAGGGCATTATAGTGACTGCCGCAGCATCCAGTGTTCCCGAGCAGCTGCTCCAGCAGCTTGATGACGGTGGTGTGATGATTGTGCCAATAGGCGATGCTGAACAAAAGCTAATGGTATATACTCGCCATGGAAATCAATTTAATCAACAAGTTATGGCCGATGTGCGTTTTGTGCCCTTGGTACCTGGCGACATAATATAAGGAAGTTTTCTTGCAGTTATTTACCCCTTTGTACGATGCCGCCTTGCGTTGGGCCGCTCACCGACATGCTGAGCGCTACTTAGCAGGGATGAGCTTTGCCGAATCGGTATTTTTCCCCGTTCCCCCTGACGTCATGCTGGCACCGATGTGCTTAGCGAAAACTTCACAAGCTTGGCGTTTCGCTATTTTGACCACCTTAGCCTCTGTTATTGGCGGAGTATTAGGTTATCTTCTTGGTTTTTGGTTATTTGAACCCTTAGTTGAACCATTTATCCATTCTATGGGTTGGCAAGATAAGTTTGCCCAAGCACTCGCTTGGTTTGAACATTATGGCGTGTGGGTGGTGTTTATAGCTGGCTTCTCGCCGATACCTTACAAGGTCTTTACCATAGGTGCCGGTTTATTGCAGATGGCCTTTTTACCTTTCTTGTTGGCATCGGCAGTAGGCCGAGGTGCACGCTTTTTTCTTGTCGCTGCATTGATGAAGTGGGGAGGAGCGCGTATGGAGCAAAAACTGCGACAATACGTGGAAGTGCTTGGTTGGCTTGTAGTTAGCTTGGCCATCGGTTTATATTTGGTTTACCGCTAAGCTATGCAAGGGCGCTTTATGCAAGTGAAATACACCAGTTTGATAGTACTGGTTTGCTTGTTATTGAGCGCTTGCTCGTCTCGAAATACACCCGCACCGGTTTCTGTTTTAGACACTGGTCGGGCCAAAGTGTCACGAAAAATTCATATCACGGGTGAGCACTATCGTGTGCAAAAAGGCGATACCCTCTACGCCATTGCGTTTAGTGCTAACAAAGATGTCCGGGAAATCGCGCAAATCAATGGTATTAAGCCGCCGTACACTATTTACCCAAAGCAGTTGATTTACATCGAGTCGCAATGGCTAAAAAAGAAAAAGCGAGAAAAATATCGTAACTCGAGTAAAAAGTCTACAAAATCAACACAGAAAAATAACAAAAAATTAAAGAAAGAGGTTGCGAAGCCGATACAACGGGAGTATGTTCGAAAACAACCTAGTAAAAAAACTGTTAGCAAAAAAGTACGTTCTGCTAACAAGTCAGCTCAAACTTTGAGCTGGCAATGGCCAGCACAGGGAAAGGTCACGCAGCGTTTCTCTAACAAAGAAAATGGCTATAAAGGGGTGCAGATAGCCAACCGAACAGGGACTTCTGTTCGCGCTGCCGCCGATGGTGTGGTCGTGTATGCGGGTGATGCGCTACGGGGATACGGTAATTTAATCATAGTGAAACATAACGATGATTATCTTAGTGCGTACGCACACAATTCGCGTTTACTAGTACAGGAAAAACAGGATGTCAAAGCTGGGCAAAAGATTGCCGAGATGGGCAGCTCTGAGTCCCCTGTTACCGCTCTTCGTTTTGAAATCCGGTATCGAGGCAAAGCAGTCAATCCGAGCAAGTACTTACCCTAGCTTTACAAGCACGAAACAGTAGTAAGGTGTTTGGGATTTTTACCGCGCTACACCGGAGGGTACTCTGATGGGTCACACTGCAAAACTTGAAACCACACAAGACAACGCCACTGATACAAATGTTATCGACGAACCAAAGGAAGAACTCCTAGAGCAAGTAGAGGAAAGCAATGCTGAGGAAGAGATCTTTGCCAAGGACGATAATGTAAAAAACCTCGATGCAACGCAACTTTACCTAAGTGAAATTGGCTTTTCGCCGCTGTTAAGCGCCGAGGAAGAAGTCTACTTTGCACGTAAAGCCTTACGCGGCTGCGAAGCGTCAAGAAAACGCATGATTGAGAGCAACCTACGCCTGGTTGTGAAAATTGCCCGACGTTACAATAATCGTGGTTTAGCGTTACTCGATCTGATTGAGGAAGGTAATTTAGGGCTGATCCGCGCCGTGGAGAAGTTTGATCCAGAGCGCGGTTTTCGCTTTTCAACTTATGCAACATGGTGGATACGACAAACCATAGAGCGTGCGATAATGAACCAGACACGCACTATTCGCCTACCGATTCACGTGGTAAAAGAGCTCAATGTTTACTTGCGCACGGCCCGTGAACTGACGCAGCAACTGGATCATGAACCAACTGCAGAAGAAATTGCAGAGCGTTTAGACCGACCAGTAGAAGACGTGACTAAAATGCTGCGTTTAAACGAAAAGATTTCCTCTGTTGATACCCCGATTGGTGGTGATAACGATAAAGCATTACTAGACATTATTGCTGATGAGAAGGGCAGTGGTCCCGAAGGGGAAGTGCAAAGTAAAGATATCAACGATCACATCGTGCATTGGCTTGATGAACTAAACCCTAAACAGCGGGAAGTTTTGGCTCGACGCTTTGGTTTATTAGGATACGAGCCATCCACCCTTGAGGATGTAGGCCGAGAAATTGGCCTTACCCGAGAGCGGGTAAGACAAATTCAAGTGGAGGCATTGCGCCGATTAAAAGATATGCTCCATCATGAAGGGCTTAACACCGAGAGTCTATTTGAACAAATGTAATGACTGATTACCCACAAGCCGCCTTTTTAAGGCGGCTTTTTTATGCACTTAATTAGCTGGGCAACATACAAAAGGCCTCGCAGCCCAAGAACTTTCCCAGATACTCCAACACTCATTGTTAACGTACCCTTTTGTGCTGAGATAAATTCAAGCTCACTCAAGTCCTTTCTTTTGATATTTGTCGATTGTTAATAATGGCTTTGGGGAAAACAAAAAATATACAATTGATTAACATGTTTGTTTTGGTTAGTCTGGACCTGATTAAAAAACAAACGAGGTGATTTATGAAATCCTATCGGCGATATATACCAGCTGTAGTGGCAGCACTCATGGCGGCGCCCACTGTGACTTGGGCCTTAGACTGCAGCACACTGACGCCATGGAATAGCGATGATGCCTATAACAGTGGTGCTCAGGTTGTATACCAAGACAAAGCATATGAAGCGAACTGGTGGACGCAAAATCAAGACCCAGCCACTCACTCAGGAGACTGGCAGCAATGGCGTATACTGGGTCAATGCGATGGTGCCAACCAAACGCCAATAGTCGAGCTTACTTCGCCTCTTAACAATAGTTCTTTTGGTGAAAATGACAGCGTTGTCTTAAAGGCGCAAGCAAGCGACAGTGATGGCAGTATCAGCGCCGTTGAGTTTTTCATCAATGGAGTTTCACTGGGTGTCGATAATACCGCTCCTTTTGAGCTAAATTGGCAAGCCTTGGCTGGAGAGCATACTTTGCTCGCTCAGGCGCGAGATGATCAGCAAGGCGAGGGCGTCAGCGCTGAAGTACAGATTTCGGTACTCCCCGCTGACGGGAATGCTGCGCCGATAGTGACCTTAACTGCGCCGACGACGCAAACGCAAGCGCGTAGCGGTGAGCAAGTCACCTTGAGCGCTAATGCCGATGACAGTGATGGTGTTGTTACGGCGGTAGATTTTTATGTTGATCAAGTACAAGTTGGCTCCGATACTAGTGCGCCCTATTCTATACAATGGCAGGCCGAGTCAGGGCTTCATCAGTTTCAAGCCAAAGCCACCGATGATGTCGGTGCCCAGAGTATGAGTGCCAGTGTGCAAGTCAACATTGATGCGGCCGCAGCAGGCATCTGTCAAGGCACGCCTAGTTATATTGCAGGCACCAGTTATAGCCAAGGGGATACCGTCGAAAATGTCAATCACGCCTATCGCTGTGACGTCGCTGGTTGGTGTTCTTCAAGCTCGGCTTGGGCATATGAACCTGGAGTCGGCCAGCACTGGCAGGATGCTTGGACCGATCTTGGTATATGCGCAATTGCGCCGGATATCACCATTACCTCGCCCAGTGCCAATGCCACTTTATTGCAAGGGCAAAGTACGGTTATTAGCGCCGATGTTAGCGACAGTGACGGCAGTGTCAGTGCGGTTGAATTCTCTGTTGCAGGCAATGTTATCGCCACAGACACGAGCGCGCCTTACCAAACTACATGGCAAGTGCAAGGGCTCGGTGAGACGGTGGTGACCGTTGCCGCTAGTGACAATGAAGGCAACCTTAGCGAGCAGTCAGTGCTGGTCACTGTCACTGAGCAGCCCTTGGTGGTGAGCTTGACCTCTCCTGCCAGCGCAGAGCAGCTACGCTTAGGGCAAAGCCTGACACTGGCTGCTGATGCAAGCTCAGCGCTCGGCAGTATTACCGAGGTGAGTTTTGCTGTGAATGGGCAAATCGTTGGCAGTGATAGCAGTGCCCCTTATACGCTGAATTATACCCCCGCGAGTTTAGGCCAGTATGCAGTTAGCGCCCTTGCCAATGACTCTCAAGGTAACAGCGCACAAAGCACGGCCGCGACAATTAATGTGATTGATACTCCAGCGGGGAAAAAACATAAGCTCATCGGTTATTGGCATAACTTCGTTAATCCGGCAGGCTGTCCTATCCCCTTGTCTGATATTTCCAGTGCTTGGGATATCATCGATATTGCCTTTGCCGAGAATGACCGCAATGCCACTGGTAAAGTTGTCTTTCACCCCTTTGAAGAGGATATTCGTTCCGATTGTCCGCCGATAGACCCGGTTAAATTTAAGCAAGACATAAAAGATTTACAAGCACAAGGAAAGGTCGTGGTATTGAGCCTTGGCGGCGCCGAAGGCACGATTACCCTAGAGACAGATAGTGATGAGGCGAACTTTGTCGCCAGTTTGACCAACATCATCAATGAATGGGGCTTTGATGGCCTAGATGTCGATTACGAGAGTGGTTCCAACCTGGTTCATGGCTCACAGATCCAAGCGCGTTTAGGACGTGCCCTGAAGCAAATTGAGCAAAACATGGGGGGCGATATGTATCTTACAATGGCTCCGGAGCACCCTTATGTTCACGGGGGGATGGTCGCTTATTCTGGCATTTGGGGGGCGTATATTCCGCTCATTGACGATGTGCGCGATACCCTGGATTTACTCCATGTGCAACTCTACAACAATGGTGGATTACCTAACCCTTATGAGCCGGGCTCGGCGCCTGAAGGGTCGGTCAACATGATGGTCGCGCATGCTAAAATGTTGATAGAAGGATTTACCCTTGCTAATGGTCAACAATTTGCGCCGCTGCGTGATGACCAAGTCGCTATCGGTCTGCCGTCTGGACCGCAATCGGCTAATTCAGGGCAAGCACCCACGCAAAACATTATTGATGCGTTGGATTGCTTAACCAAGGGGCAAGCATGTGGCACCATTACACCCAGTAACCCATATCCACACTTTGGCGGGGTAATGACCTGGTCGATAAACTGGGATAAGTACGATGGTTACAATTTCTCTGGTCCCATTGGCGATAAACTCACCCAGATGAACAATGGCCAATAACCCTGAGATATAAAAAAGCCCGCTTAATTGCGGGCTTTATCGTTTCTATAGCAGCTCTTTTAACCGGTATAACAACTCATGAGCCTGACGCGGGCTTAGATCGTCGGGGTTAATATTACTGAGCTCACTCTCAACCTCACTGGGCTCGGGCTCCGCCAATAAATCCAGCTGCGCTTGTGTGCTTGAGGTGTTGGCGTTAATTGCTGGTTGTTGCTCTAATTGTTTGAGCTTGCGCTTAGCGCTGTTGATCACCGCCTTAGGCACGCCCGCTAATGCCGCGACCTGTAAGCCAAAACTCTTACTTGCAGGGCCTTCTAAGACTTTATGCATAAAGGCAATGGTATCGTTGTGTTCAATGGCATCTAAGTGCACGTTTACTAACCCTGATTCACGCTCGGCAAGCTCTGTAAGCTCAAAGTAATGGGTGGCAAATAAGGTTTTGGCATTAATTTTGTGAGCCAGGTAATCTGCCGTGGCATAGGCGAGCGACAAACCGTCATAGGTACTGGTACCGCGACCAATCTCATCCATTAACACCAGCGAGTGGGCCGTGGCATTGTTTAAAATGGTGGCTGTTTCGGTCATCTCAACCATAAAGGTTGAGCGGCCAGAGGCGAGATCGTCGCTGGCACCGATACGGGTGAAAATACGATCGACCAAGCCGATTTGCGCCTGTGCCGCTGGCACAAAGCTGCCAATATGAGCCATTAACACAATCAGTGCCGTTTGGCGCATATAGGTTGATTTACCGCCCATATTCGGGCCGGTTATCATCAACATTCGGCGTTGATTATTGAGCTCCACCGGGTTGGCAATAAAGGGGTCTGTCATCACCTGCTCAACCACAGGGTGACGTCCTTCACTGATGGCGATGCCGTCGCCTTCATGCAGCTCAGGTTTCGCGTAGTTGAGCGTCTGCGCGCGTTCAGCTAGGTTATTCAGTACGTCTAATTCACTTAATGCCGCTGCCAATTGTTGCAATGCATCTAGATGCGGGGCAATGAGGGTGAATAGCTCATCATAGAGCTGCTTTTCCAGCGCCAGCGCTTTGGTTTGGCTACCTAGCACCTTATCTTCGTGCTCTTTGAGCTCGGGGATGATATAGCGCTCGTTATTTTTCAGGGTCTGACGACGAATATAGTGGCTTGGCACTAAGTGAGAGTTGGCGCGGCTAATATCAATATAAAAGCCATGCACCTTGTTGTAGCCAATTTTCAAAGTACTAATACCGGTGCTCTCGCGCTCTCGCTCTTCCATGGCGGTGAGCACATCGGTGGCCCCTTGCGAGAGGTTACGCCAATGATCAAGCTCATCGTTGTAACCCTCAGCAATCACCCCGCCATCGCGGATCAATACCGGTGGGTTATCAACAATGGCGCGTGTCAGTAACTGCAGTAGTTCATCATTGGGGTGACTGGCGGTGGCAATTTGCTTTATCCGCTGGCACTGACTGGTCGCTAACATATTCTGTAGCTCAGGCAGTTGCTCCAGCGCTGCGCGCAAGCGAGATAGATCGCGAGGGCGCGCATTGCCTAGCGCTAATCGGGCAACGATACGCTCAACATCGCCCACAGCACGCAGCAGTGGCTGCAACTCCATATACCACGCTTGGTCGATGATGGTGCTAATGGCATTAAGACGAAGGTTGAGCTCCTTGCGACAGCGAATAGGGTTGTGAATGCGACGTTTCAATAACCGCGAGCCCATAGGCGTTGCGGTTTTGTCGAGCACGGCCGCGAGTGTGTTTTCCAGACCGCCGCTGAGATTTTGCGTAAGCTCAAGGTTTTTGCGGGTAGCGCTGTCGAGTACCACGGCCTGCGTATCTTGCTCGAGACTAATGCCTTTAATATGGGGTAGGGCGGTACGTTGCGTGTCTTTGACATACTGTAATAGGCAACCAGCGGCAGTCAGTGCTAACTTTGCTTCATGAACACCAAAGCCAATCAAGTCTTGGGTGCCAAATTGCTGACATAGTGCGGTAACGGCAGTATCTAAATCGAATTCCCATTCCGGACGTCGACGTGTGCCTTTAATATGCTCTATCAGCGCCATATCAGCAAAGGTTTCTGGATAGAGCAGTTCGGCCGGGTTAAGGCGTTGCAAAGTGGATTTAAATGCGTCATTGTCAGCACATTCAACGACATTAAAGCGTCCGGAGTTGATATCTAAATAGGCAACGCCAAAACGGCCTTGTGGGTTTTTATACACACTGACTAATAAGTTGTCTTGACGCTCTTTTAGTAGCGCTTCGTCGGTGATGGTGCCCGGGGTGACAATACGCACGACTTTGCGCTCAACCGGGCCTTTGCTGGTTGCCGGATCGCCCACTTGTTCGCAAATGGCCACCGACTCACCGAGCTGTACTAGGCGAGCGAGGTAGTTTTCCACCGCATGGTAGGGGACACCAGCCATGGGAATAGGTTCGCCGCCGGCTTTGCCACGATAGGTCTGTGATATATCAAGTAACTCGGCGGAGCGAATGGCATCATCAAAAAACAGCTCATAAAAATCGCCCATACGATAAAACAGCAAAATATCGGGATGTTGCGCTTTTATTCGCAGGTATTGCTGCATCATCGGGGTTTGTTGTTTTATATTATCTTCACTGTAGAGATTTGCTGACATGCACGCACTCGAATAAGGATGGTTATGAATTTACAGCACCAGTCAACGAACAATACGAAAACCCTTGCTGCCCAGCTCGGCGCTATTCTAGCGGATAAGCAGATGATGATCACTACCGCTGAATCATGCACCGGGGGGGGCATTGCTTATGCCATTACCGATACCCCCGGCAGCTCGCGTTATTTTGCCGAAGCGATGGTGACTTATTCCAATGAAGCTAAGCACGAGCGCTTGGGCGTGAGCAAGCAAACATTGGCCGATTATGGCGCGGTAAGTGAACAAACCGTGCGTGAAATGGCTATTGGCGCAGCACAAGCCGCAGAGGCTGATGTGGCGGTAGTCACGTCAGGCATTGCCGGTCCCGACGGCGGCAGTGATGATAAACCGGTAGGGCTGGTGTGGTTTGCGGTGTTCTTTAATCAGCAGGTGAGCGTGCAACAGCAGGTATTCACCGGCGATCGCGCGTACGTGCGCGAGCAAGCAATAGCTCAAGCTCTGGCGATGACGGTAAAAATTATAGAATCTGCTTGATACTGTAATTCCATACAGTATACTAAGACACATTAAGCCAGCGTGTGGCACAGAACGATTTTGGAGAACAGCATGAACGATAACAAATCAAAAGCCTTAAGTGCAGCGGTTTCGCAAATTGAGCGTCAATTCGGTAAAGGCTCAATTATGAAGCTCGGTGATAGCCAGGCTTTGGATATTGAAGCCATTTCTACCGGCTCACTGGGAATCGATATCGCTCTAGGTATAGGTGGTTTGCCGACCGGGCGTGTTGTTGAAATTTATGGCCCAGAATCATCAGGTAAAACAACCCTTACATTACAAGTCATTGCTCAAGCTCAGCGCGACGGTAAAACCTGTGCTTTCGTCGATGCCGAGCATGCCCTAGACCCTGTCTACGCCGAAAAGCTGGGTGTTAACGTTGAAGAGCTACTGGTTTCGCAGCCGGATACTGGTGAGCAAGCGTTGGAAATTTGTGACATGCTAGTACGCTCAGGCGCCGTTGATGTGGTCATTGTTGACTCGGTCGCTGCACTGACACCAAAAGCTGAAATTGAAGGCGAAATGGGTGACAGCCACGTCGGCTTGCAAGCGCGTTTAATGTCACAGGCGCTGCGTAAGTTAACGGCAAATATCAAACGCTCAAACACCTTGTGTGTGTTTATCAACCAAATCCGTATGAAGATTGGTGTGATGTTTGGTAACCCTGAAACCACTACCGGTGGTAATGCTCTGAAATTCTACTCGTCTGTACGTTTAGATATTCGCCGTATTGGTTCAGTGAAAGACGGTGATGAAGTGATCGGCAACGAGACCCGCGTCAAAGTAGTGAAAAACAAAGTGGCGCCGCCATTTAAGCAAGCCGAGTTTATCATCATGTATGGTGAAGGTATCTCCAAAGAAGGTGAGCTGATTGATTTAGGCGTGAAGCACAAGCTCATTGAAAAGTCCGGTGCTTGGTACAGCTACAACGGCTCTAAAGTCGGCCAAGGTAAATCTAACTCTATTAAGTTCTTAAAAGAGAATGTTGAGATTGCCAATGAGATTGAAGGTAAGCTACGGGAAATGTTGCTGCTTAAAGCAACCATTAAACCTGAAGACGGTGAAACCAACCCGCTAGCTGCTGAAGCGCAGAGCGAGTAAGAAAGAATAAGAGTAAGCGAAACCAGCCTAAGGGCTGGTTTTTTTATGGCTGTAGTTTTATTGCTGGCACGCCTGCCATAATTTTTATGCCTGGCTTTAAGACTAATAGCCAGGCATAAAAAAACGCCAAACACAGAGTTTGGCGTTTTACTGCTTAACTAAGACAGGGAATTAAAGCTGCCAGTTAATAGAGAAGGCATAGTGACGCGGAGCACCGTAATAGCCCTGGGCCCAGTAAAGGCTGTGCAGGTACTTTTCATCGGTCACGTTGTTAACATTAAAGGTGGCACTGATGCGCTCAGTCACTTGGTAAGTGGCCACTAAATCAAGTAAGCCATACGCACCTTGTGTCGTCACTGTAGGAATAGTGCCATTGCTTTGCACTCGTGACGTTTTGGCTTGCCAGCGATAATTGGCACCCAAGCTTAAACCCTCAATTACAGGGACCTGATAATTCAGCGCCACTTTAACTTGGTCTTCTGGGGTGTAATCACGAACTAGCTTACCTTCATTGACGTCATCACCGGCTTCAATATCCACATGGCTATAGCTGAAGCTAGCACTTAAGTCATCAGTGAGACGACCACTGAGTTCAAGCTCGTAGCCATCGCTATTGATCCCTTCAGCAGCGTAATAAACCGTGTTGTCAGGAGTTGAAAGAGCGGTGTCAGGCAAGGCAATACCGTCTTGCAGAGCATCGAAAATAGCAAAAGTGGCAAACAACTGACCATCTAGCAACTGTGCTTTAATCCCCAGCTCTTTACTCTCACCGGTGATTGGGTCTAAAGCCATGCCTGTTTGATCTTGCTCTGATTGTGGCGCAAAGGTTTCAGTGTAGCTGGCATATACAGTGTAATTCTCTGCAAAGTCGTAGACAGCACCAATATAAGGAATAAACTCTTCTGAGCTGTTCACTTTGGAATTACCGTAAGATAGGCCCTCAGAATCCCACTCGGTATAACGACCACCAGCAAGAATGGCTAGAGGCTCAGTGATTTTGAAGCGTGCCGACGCGTAAGCAGATTTTTGGTCAGCCTCCACAGTCGAACCTCCTGGACGATTGAGAGGGTCATCTGTCAAAGTAGGAACAGGTGCGTTACCTTCAAAATCCTCCAGTGGTGGCATCGCCGGGAAGCCATTCCCGGTCAGGTAGTCGTAAAGTGAACTATCTTGGTAGTTCATATCGGCGCTACTGACACCAAACACTAAGTTATGAGTTTGTCCAAACAGCGAGAAATCACCTGTGGCGTATAAATCATAAAGGTTTTGCTGATCTTTATAGTCGTATTCACTGGCGTAGCCGGTTAATCCCAGCCCAGTTTCAGCACTTGGGGTGCCGTAGACATAAAATAACTCGGAGTCTTGCTCATTGGTCATGTGCGCGTAGCGAGCGCGTATAAACCAAGAGGTGCCCAAACTTTGCTCCAGTTCAACAAAAATATGTTCGTTATCGTTATTCCAATAAGACCAATCAGCGGCCGTGCTTGTGGATACGTCGAAGTCAGTCGCAGTGCCATCATCATAAAACAGTGGCAAGGCTCCCCAAAGCGGGCTATCGGCATCTTTTGACTGACGAATATAATTCACTGATACCTTTGTGCTGTCAGTGAGCTGACCTTCATAGGCGATATAACCCAAGGTTAAATCTGTGGCGTAGCGGTCCAAGTATGAATCTGAGCGCTGCTTAGTGACCACTGCGCGCATTGCGTGGTTATCAGTTAAGGCGCCAGAAACATCCACCTCTAAACGGTTTTTATTCCACGAGCCAACAGATGCAGAGGCACTGGCTTGAGTCGTATAGGTAGGCTTTTTCAGTACCATGTTAACGGTCGCTGCAGGAGTACCCGCGCCAGTCATAATACCGTTGGCACCACGGACAATCTCAATGCGATCGTAGATAGAGGTATCAAGGGTACCATGCACATCACCACCATCTTGAGGGATACCTAAACCATCAACTTGGAAGTTAGTGATATCAAAACCACGGGCTTTAAAGTAAGTACGGTCTGTTTCGATTTGCTCAACAGTGACACCCGGCGTTGACTCTAATACAGCGTTAATATCGTCCAGTGAAAAGTCATCCATTAATGCACGAGACACCACAGAGATAGACTGGGGCGTTTCTTTAATTGTGATGCCGAGTTTAGACGCCGAGTCCGCTTGTTCGGTGATGTAGTTTTTATGGTGCTGACCATACACGGAAACACGTTCAATATCTTTGTCTTTTGCTTGCTCAGCAAAAGCTGAAGTACTCAGGGCAACGGCGCAAAGCGTTGCTATTTTACTTAAAGTGAAGCTTTTCTTAGACATAATCTTTTAGCACAGAGAGTTAAAAATCGTGCATAGACTAATCTAAGTGAGAATGATTTGCAAACACACTTTTGTTGCGAAAAATAAAAAGCCGCTCTCAATAAGCGGCCAAAAGTCATCCAATGTCTGCAGAGCAAGGCTCTCGTTTAAAGTTTAAGCCCTACTAAAACGCATATTTTGCAGAAAACTGTAAGCGGTCTAAGTCACCATCGACACCGCTTTCGGTTTCTCGCTCTGCGTGTTTAAACTCAACTCCGAAGGTGAGTTTCTTAACCGGCGAGTACAGTAAGTTGGCACTGTAACTGACGCTGCTTTCGGTAGGGTCGCCACTGAAGGCGAGTAAATCGGTATTGTTATCAGCGCTGAAGAACGAATAAAGGAAAGTCGATCTGAAGTGATTATTCCAATGGTGTTGATAGCCAATAAACCCTGAGGTTGAGTCAATAGCATCAAGTTCATCGCCATCGAATACCGCACCATGGGCGACGTTAAGGCCAACATAACGACCCAATCCTTTGCCTTGAGTTAGCATAAACTTAAGGTTGTCGGAGCCGAGATTCACGCGCCCTGAAACACTCACCCCAAACGAGGTTTCGTCTTCATCAAATCCGTTCTGCTTGTATGTTAGCTGACGCGCCAACGCAGTAACAGCAATATGGCCCCAGTCCGCTTTATGATTATAGCGGGCAGTGAAATCAGGCATGCTGGCATCGTCGGTTTCTACTCGAGCGCCATTGACGGTGATAGAGCTTTCTGGGTTTTCGGCCGAAAATGCCCAATTACCAACGCTATAACGGACTTGTGCCTGACGGGCGAACACCGTGCCCTCCGCTGGGCCAACAAAATCAAGTGTTTCTGGCAACGCACTGACGTTTTGGAAATTAGACCATGCTTGACCAAACAACCAGCCATCGTAGGTAATAAAGGCTTGGCGTAGACGCGGTGAGTAGGAGTTGGTGACACGTTCGTTGCCTCCAACAGAGCCGATAAAATCTAGCTCGATTTTAGTTTTTACTGTTTTTCCGTTACTCACTTTGGTGCTGGTACCAAAATTAAAACGAGATTGGCGGGCATGCATATCAAATACTGCATCGGTATCTGCGTCTGGCCCAACAGTGGTGGTACTGGGAACATAAAAGTCACGGCCAATACTGTCGCCAGAAATGGTGCCAGCGGAGTAATCACTCCACATGGCATCAACTTTGACGTAGCCGCCATAGCTAATATCGGTGTCGCCAATCGTGGCCGCGTGAGCACTACCCACTACCGAGCCAAGCGCAGCGCACACCGCCATAAATGTTTTTGTTAGTCGTTTTTGTGTTGTCATAATGAAGTTGTCCTGTTGCAAGCTAGCTATGAAAACATGGTCGTTGCCATGAGTTTGAGCAATTACCTATTGGTCTTACGACTAAGGTATAGCCGAACTCTGAGTATGTGGTTAGTTAACTTGCTGAGTGTAGGCAGGTTTGTGGCCAATTTGTGGGATTTCATACTAAGGTCTAATACTGAAACATTCAGCCCTGAGTAATGCTGTGGGCAAGCCTACAGGCAACAAAAGATATGGAGACGGTTATGTCACAGAGCATTTATCCGGTTTTTGATAACATCAGAAACAACGCACTAGTCGATAACGAAAAATACAAAGCACTATATCAGCAGTCCATAGATGACCCCGAGAGCTTCTGGGCCGAACATGGTAAGCGTTTGCACTGGTATACCCCCTATACAAAGGTAAAAAATACCTCTTTTGATAAAGGCCATATCAGCATCAAGTGGTTCGAAGACGGGCAACTCAATGCATCTTATAATTGTATTGATCGTCATTTAGAACATAAAGCCAATAAGACTGCATTGATTTGGGAAGGAGATGACCCGAGCCAAAGCGAGCATATTAGCTACCAGCAATTGCATGATGAGGTGTGCAAACTGGCCAATGGCCTGCGCAAACTAGGCGTTGGTAAGGGCGATCGTGTGGCTATTTATATGCCGATGACGCCGCAAGCTGTCTACGCGATGCAAGCATGCGCGCGCATCGGTGCTGTGCACTCGGTGGTGTTCGGTGGTTTCTCGCCTTCTGCAATCGCCGATCGCATCAACGACAGTGGCGCTAAAGTGGTGATCACCTCAGATGAGGGTCGCCGTGGCGGTGGCACCGTGCCATTGAAGGCCAATGTCGATGAGGCCGTGAGCCAAGAGTCAGTGACTACGGTCGAGCATGTTATTGTGCATCAACTTACCGGTGGTGACGTGCAGTGGCACAGTCACGACCTGTGGTGGCATGATTTAGTCGCTGATCAGCCTAGCCACTGCGAGCCGGAGGTGATGGACGCTGAAGATCCTTTATTTATTCTTTATACCTCAGGCTCCACAGGTCAGCCTAAAGGGGTCGTGCACTCTACGGGCGGTTATTTGGTGTATACCTCCATGACTCATGAATATGTGTTCGATGTGCATGATGACGATGTCTACTGGTGTAGTGCTGATGTTGGCTGGATTACTGGTCACAGCTATATTGCTTATGGGCCTTTGGTTAATGGCTGTACACAAGTGATCTTTGAAGGAGTGCCGACCTACCCAAGTGCAGGGCGCATGGGGGAAGTAGTCGACAAGCATCAAGTGACGATTCTGTACACCGCGCCTACAGCCATTCGCGCGCTGATGGCAAAAGGTGATGAACCCACCGCCAGTTCAACACGCTCATCATTGCGAGTATTGGGTTCGGTGGGTGAGCCCATTAACCCTGAGGCCTGGGCATGGTATTACGAAAATATTGGTAATAGCCAGTGTCCTATTGTGGATACTTGGTGGCAAACCGAAACTGGCGGCATCATGATCACGCCGCTGCCGGGTGCAACCGACATGAAGCCTGGCTCAGCGACGCGACCTTTCTTTGGTATTGCCCCAGCACTTTACGATGCCGAGGGAAATAACCTTGAGGGTGCGGTTGACGGTAACCTTGTTATTCTCGATAGCTGGCCGTCGCAAGCACGTACTGTATACGGCGATCACGAGCGTTTTGAGCAAACCTACTTCTCAGCCTATCCAGGGGTGTACTTCACCGGTGATGGTTGTCGTCGTGATGAGGATGGCTATTATTGGATCACCGGTCGCGTAGATGATGTACTTAATGTGTCAGGTCACCGCTTAGGTACCGCAGAAATTGAAAGTGCCTTGGTGGCGCACGAGGCTGTCGCCGAGGCTGCCGTTGTTGGTTATCCACATGACATTAAAGGGCAGGGGATTTACGTTTATATTACCCCGAACGATGGCGTCCAGGTGAGTGATGAATTGACTAAGGAAGTGCGGAACTGGGTGCGTAAAGAGCTTAGCCCCATTGCCTCTCCGGATATGATTCAATGGTCACCGGGACTACCTAAAACCCGCTCAGGTAAAATTATGCGTCGTATTTTGCGTAAAATTGCAGCCAATGAGCACCAGCAATTAGGCGATACCTCGACGCTTGCGGATCCTGGTGTGGTGGACGATCTCATTGAAAACCGTCTAAATCGTTAATTAGGCGTTAAGAACTTGATTAACGAACGATTCTAAACGTAGACTATCGGCTGTCATCAAGCGATGACGGCCGATTTTTTTAGGAGCACAGCATGAGTCAGTTTTTAATCGCGGACGATCACCCATTATTTCGTGAAGCATTAAAAGGGGCACTGACAAAGCAGTTTACCCCCCTAGAAGTATTTGAATCTGATACCTTCGACAGTACCTTGGCGGTACTCGATGCGCAGCCAGAGCTAGACATTTTATTGCTGGATTTGCATATGCCCGGTAATGGCGATTTGTATGGCTTGATCCGCATCCGTGAGGATTACCCTGACCTTCCTATCGCTGTGGTTTCTGGCAGTGAAGATTTACATATAGTATCAAAAGTGATGGGCTACGGTGCCATGGGCTTTATTCCCAAATCATCTTCGGCACAGCAAATTGCTGATGCTATATCGCACATGTTAGAGGGCGATACGTGGCTGCCTGAGGAGATCAAAGACAAGGTCGAGGCGATCAGCGGTGAGGATAAAGAACTGGCGGCTCAGGTCGCTTCATTGACACCGCAACAGTATAGGGTGTTAAGCTACTTGCACGAAGGTTTGTTGAATAAACAAATTGCTTATGAGTTGAATATTTCTGAGGCGACAGTGAAAGCGCACATTACGGCGATTTTCCGCAAGCTCGGTGTCTATAATCGTACCCAAGCGGTGTTAATTGCCTCAAAGCTACAGTTGGAGCCTCTTGAAAATCAAAGCGAATAATCGCCACTGGAGGAACTATGAGCGCAATTACGGATCTGCATACCCTGTTAGCTAATCTTGAGCCACAATTACAGCCCCAAGAGTATGTTTTTTGTTGTGTACCGGGGTTGTTATCTGATTATACTCAGCTTAATCCCCTTGCTGCGTTTAGTGAAAAAGAGGGTATGACGCTGGTACTTGAGGCCAATGCGGCGCAACAAGCTGGTTTTGATAGTGCCACTACCTATCGGCAGATCACCCTGAATGTTCACTCTGCTTTAGATGCAGTGGGCCTCAGTGCTGCCGTTGCGGACACCTTAGCTGCGGCGGATATCAGTGCCAACATTATCGCTGCGTTTTATCATGATCACGTGTTTGTTCCCAGCAACAAGGCCGAGCAGGCATTATCGGCGCTGCAAGCGCTGAGCGCCGATAACCAGTAAAGCTTAGTCAAATACCACCGTTCGGTTACCATTTATGAAGAGCTTGTGCTCGGCTGCAAGCTCAAGCGCCTTACAAAATACCTGCTTCTCTACGTCGCGGCCTTTTTTAGCCATACTCAAGGCGCTGTCAGCGTGAGTCACCGGCGTGACCTGTTGCATAATAATGGGGCCTTCATCAAGTTCATCAGTAACAAAATGGGCTGTGGCGCCAATGATTTTAACGCCACGCTCAAACGCTTGGTGGTATGGCTTAGCACCAATGAAAGCAGGCAAGAAAGAGTGGTGAATATTGATTATTCGGCCACTAAAACGGGCGACAAATTCGGGGCTAAGAATACGCATGTATTTGGCAAGGCCAATCATATCCGGGGCATACTCGGCGATTTTATCGCCAACTAAAGCATCATGCTCGTCACGGCTTAGGCCCTCATGGCTAATACAGTGAAAAGGCACATTGAACCCAGCAGCTAAAGGCGCGAGGTCGGGGTAGTTGGCGATCACTGCCTGCACTTCAATATTTAATGCCTGCTCGAAGCACTTAAGCAACACACCACCAAGGCAGTGCGCTTCTTTGGTGGCCAGCAGTACCACCTTGGTTGCTTCACCGCCATGCAGGGAAAGCGTAGAACCACTGGGCAGCGATGCCTGCAATTCGGCTAGTAAATCAAGGTTATCAAAGTTTCCGTCCAGCTCAGTGCGCATAAAGAAACGCCCATGCTGCTTATCAACAAATTCGTTGTTGCGGGTAATATTCAGGTTATGCTCAAAACACAGCCCGGTAATTTTCGCGATTAACCCCTCTTCGTCGGGGCATTGCGCCAATAGTACTTTTTTCATTCCTCATTCCTAATGTGTGAACACATTAGGCATTATGCCCTAAAGAGAATGATTTAACAGTGCCTTTAACTTTGCGGGTTTTACTGGCTTAGAAAGATAGTGAACACCCGCTTCTTTCGCTTTTTGTTTTACTTCGTCATCGCGTACTGCGGTAATTAAAATAGCCGGTATGGGGCCACGCAGGGCGCGTATTTTTTCGATAAGACTTAAGCCGTCTTCATCATGACCAAGTTGATAGTCCATTAGAATCACATCGATAGACCCCCCGTTTTGCACCCATTCGAGTGCTTGTTCGCCACTGGAGCAACCGTGGCTGTTGGCACCCCACTTATGTAATAGGTGGGTCATGGCGGTGATGTTTTCAGCTTCGTCATCAACGACCAGTACATCATAATGAGCTTGAGCGCGGGCACCGGTGTGTTGCTCTGTAGGGCTGCTGATACGCTGCGCGTTGCCATAAGGAACTTCTACTTTAAAGCAGCTCCCTTGGCCTAAAGTAGAGCGCATTGTTAGCCGGTGTGAGAGCAGGTCTACCATGCGCTTGACAACGCCGAGGCCGAGCCCCACGCCTTTATTATCGCCAGATTCAACGCGATAAAAGTCGTCGAATATCTTTTGTTGTTCACGCTCGCCAATGCCCAGTCCGGTATCCCATACCTCAATACTTAAATGGTGTTTACGGCGACGACAAGCAATAAGCACCTTGCCGCGCTCGGTATATTTAACGGCATTAGAAAGTAGGTTTTGTAAAATTCGGCGCAAATAAGTGATATCACTATGAACCACATCATTGCGGGAGCGCAAGGTAATTTCGAGGCCCTTATCGGCGCATAAAATGGCATACTCATTGACCAGCGGCGCTAATATATCGTCGATATGAAAATGCTTCGGACTGGGGGTCATCGCGCCTTGGTCGAGTTTGGCAATATCGAGCAGGGCTGACATCAAATGGACGGTGCTATCGAGGCTATCGCCGAGTTTATCTAAGCTACTAGCGTTATGCGGGGTTAATGTTTGTTCATCAATAGCCGCAAGGTAGAGGCGCGCCGCATTCAGCGGCTGCAAAATGTCATGGCTGGCTAGAGCGAGAAAGCGGGTTTTACTGTCATTGGCGCGCTCAGCTTCTTGTTTGGCCGCTTTTAGGGCTTGCTCGGTTTGTTCTCGGCTGGCCATTTGTGTTTTCAGATCTTGGTTGATTGCACGGATCTCTTGCGTGCGCGCTTCAATGCGATTCTCCAAGTCCATGTTCACTTCTTCCAGCGCGTTTTGTGTCGCCATGTGTGCGGTAATATCCGAAAAACTGGTCACAAAACCGCCGTCTGGCAGTGGGTTTCCTATCATTTCATAGACCTGACCGCTGCGCCGATGGCGAATGAAGTGATGTGAGCTGCCATTACGCAGGTGGCGGACGCGCTTTTCCACATGATGCTCAATTTCTCCCGGGCCGCACTCGCCACGTTGCGCATTGTAGCGAATCACTTCTTCAATCGGTTGGCCCTGCTGTAAGAAACCTTCGGGATAGTTAAACATTTCGGCATAACGCTTGTTCCACGCGACTAAATTTAAGTCTTTATCGACCACTGAGATGCCATGACTGAGGTTCTCTAAAGAGGTAAAGAGTAAGTTTTGGTTAAACCGCAACGCCTGGGTGGTTTCATCAAAGAAGTTGACCACCTCCTCAAAGGCTAATTGCTTACCGCTGGCCACCGTTTGTATCAATGCTTGCGCCGACGATGCCCCCAGTACCCCGGTAAGAGCGCGCTCACAATAAGCAATAAATTCATTAGAGGGTTGGGCATTATTGTCATTGAGCTCGTCGTTGGCTTGATAGTGGCTTAATACTTGGCTACTGCGCTGGGCGCCTAAAAAGGTTTGCAGCAGCACCTTAAAGTCATAAATCGTGGCATTAACGTGTTTGTTTAGTCGCTTGGCGAAGTTAAGCTGCTCTTTGGGGTTCACAAATGCGGCGGCCTGAATACGGTCTATCAATCGCTCCTGAGCTCCAAGAGAGAAGCTGATATAACAACAAATGTTGGCGAATAGCGCGATCAACGTTCCTTGAGTAATCAATTCTTGCTGCGCGGTGCTATCTAACACTGTGGGGGTGTTCATAATGGGCAGCATTAAAAACAGCATCCAGCAGATCACTCCGGCAGTCAGTCCGGCATACACGCCATATGCATGGCCTCGGCGCCAGTATAAGCCACCAACAATAGCCGGAAGCAACTGAGTTACCAACGAAAAAGCAACCAACCCCATAGACGCTAACGTTTCGCCGTGACCAAATACTTGTTGGTACAGATAGGAAAGCAGCAGGATGGCGGCAATAGTAAAGCGCCTGACTAACAAGATGCGGGCTCGATAACTGCGGTTAATTTGGTTGCGGCGAAACTTACGCTTGAGTATCAGTGGCAGCACCACATCGTTAGACACCATGGTGCTTAGGGTCAGTGTCGCTACAACAATCATCGCGGTCGCGGCCGATAGTCCACCGATAAACACGAAGGTAGTGAGTAACCAGTGTCCAGTACTTAACGGAAAGGCGAGAACAAAGCTATCAGCACTGTGCCCGTGGCCGATTTGCGGCATGATGGCGGCGCTAGCGATGGGTAGGATCATGGCGCCAATAAGCAAAAGGTATAGAGGAAAAGCCCAGCGTGCGGTTTTTAAATGACGGATATCCTGATTATCAACCACGGTGACGTGGAACTGACGTGGCAAGCAAATGATTGCAGCGGCGGCCATCAAGGTTTGACCGATAAAGCCAAAGCTGAGCATATCGGAGCTTTGCCAATGCTGCCAGATTGCGTCAAGGGAGACAGAACCGGGCAACGAATAAAGGGTGTACCCCGCAAGCCCTGCAACGAAAATGAGTGCCAGCAACTTTATCAAGGATTCAAAGGCCACCGCGAGCATCAGTCCCGAGCGGTACTCGGTGACATCGACCTTGCGGGTACCAAAGAAAATGGCAAAAACAGCCATGATTAGCGCGCCACTAAGCGCCAGTATAGTGCCGGATACCTGAGCCCCGCCGGGGAGCAGTAAAAAGCTGCTGGAAAGCGCCTTAAGTTGCAACGCAATGTAAGGAATGGTGGCCATCAGCGCGATAAACGTGACTAAGATAGCGCTCAGTTGGCGCTTGCCATAGCGCGCAGAGATAAAATCGGCAATGGTGGTGATATTTTGTTTTTTACTGACCAATACCAGTTTGCGTAAAAAGCCCTGACAGAAAATAAACAGTAACGCCGGGCCCAGCAAAATAGGCAGGTAGCTCCAACCGCTGCTTGCCGCTGTGCCCACTGAGCCATAATAAGTCCACGAGGTGCAATAAATCCCCAACGACAGTGCGTACACAAAGGGGTGGTGACTAATGTATTTGGCCCAAGGCGTGGTTTTGTCGCCCCAATTTGCCAGCCAAAACAGCAAGGAGATGTACACCAAGGATACAAAGATAAGAGCGAGGGTCATAAGCCGCAGCGTTATTGTTATTAGTAGCAAATACCATAGCAAACCCACAGCCTATTTAGCAGTGATTTTTAAGTGCTCAGCGCATGCGACTTAAGGTTATTAGACTAATGTATTAAGCCCTTGTTCACCTTCGAAAAACGTCCTGAGTTTACCTGAATTAAAATATAACTTAATGAAATTTATAGCTTTATTTGAAATGATATTCTCGGTGGTATTGACGTTAAGTTTTTGTTACGACTAAGGTCTGAATTTCCTCTGGCGCTGGCGTTGCTAGATTCAAAAGTGATGATAACAACCAGTCATACTTTTAGTGTGACGTGAAGGGGATACAAAAATGGCTTTTAAAGATGCAGATCACGCTAAAGCCTATTGGAACGAAAACCTCAGTCTAGTGTTTAAATTGCTAGTGGTGTGGTTCGTGGTTTCATTTGGCTGTGGCATTTTGCTAGTCGACGTACTCAACGAGGTGCGTTTCTTCGGGTTTAAACTGGGTTTTTGGTTCTCGCAACAGGGCGCCATTTATACCTTTGTGGTTCTTATTTTTGTCTACGCACACAAAATGAATGCGTTAGATAAAAAATACGGCGTAGACGAATAAGGAGCGCAGTGATGGATGTTCAAACGTTAACTTTTTTAATTGTTGGCCTTAGCTTTGCCATGTACATCGGTATTGCTATTTGGGCTCGAGCGGGCTCAACCAACGACTTCTATGTAGCTGGGGGTGGCGTACCACCACTGGCAAACGGAATGGCAACTGCTGCAGATTGGATGAGTGCTGCGTCGTTTATCTCTATGGCGGGGATTATTTCTTTCGCCGGCTATGATGGTGGCGTGTATCTAATGGGCTGGACCGGCGGTTATGTGTTACTTGCGCTGTGCCTTGCGCCTTATCTTCGTAAGTTCGGTAAGTTTACCGTACCGGACTTTATTGGCGATCGCTATTATTCTCAAGCGGCACGTATGGTGGCTATTTTCTGCGCCATCTTTATTTGCTTTACCTACATCGCAGGGCAAATGCGTGGTGTGGGCGTAGTGTTCTCACGCTTCCTTGAAGTAGACATTGAAACCGGCGTCTACATTGGTATGGTGATTGTGTTCTTCTATGCCGTATTGGGCGGTATGAAAGGCATCACCTACACCCAAGTAGCGCAGTACTGTGTACTTGTTTTTGCTTATTTGGTTCCGGCGATCTTCATCTCGTTGATGATGACCGGTCACTTGCTGCCACAAACTGGCTTTGGGGCGACACTAAGTGATGGCTCGGGCGCTTATATGCTCGATAAACTCGATGGCCTCAGTACCGAGCTCGGGTTTGCGCAATACACCGAAGGCTCCAAGAGTATGATTGATGTGTTCGCTATAACCGGCGCCTTAATGGTTGGTACTGCGGGCTTGCCTCATGTAATTGTTCGCTTCTTCACCGTACCTCGAGTGCGTGACACCCGTATCTCTGCGGCTTGGACTTTAGTGTTCATTGCCATCGTGTATACCACGGCTCCGGCAGTTGCGTCTTTTGCGCGTGTTAATATGATTGACACTATCAATGGCAAAGATGGCAGCGGAACGCTATACAGCGAAGCCCCAACCTGGATTAAAAACTGGGAAAAAACCGGCTTAATCACGTTTAATGACAAAAATGATGACGGCCGCATGTACTACTCAGCAGGGGATGTTAACGACCCAAGCAGTGCCAACGAGGTGAGTGTCGATCGCGATATTATGGTGCTTGCTAACCCCGAGATCGCTGATTTACCGGCCTGGGTTATCGCCTTGGTTGCAGCCGGTGGTATTGCTGCGGCATTGTCGACCACTGCGGGTTTATTATTGGTCATTTCAACCTCGGTGTCCCATGACTTGTTGAAGCGTACCTTGAAGCCAAATATCAGCGACAAGCAAGAACTTCTGGCAGCGCGGTTAGCGGCAATGGTGGCCATAGGTATCTCCGCTTACTTTGGCATTAACCCGCCCGGGTTCGTCGCATCGGTGGTGGCCTTCGCCTTCGGCTTGGCAGCGGCTAGCTTCTTCCCTGCGATTATCATGGGCATCTTCTCTAAGCGCATGAACAAAGAAGGGGCGATTGCCGGTATGGTAACGGGTATCGGCTTTACCGCTGCGTACATCATCTACTTCAAGTTCATCAGCCCCGACCTAAATAGCGCCGAGCATTGGCTGTTCGGTATCTCCCCGGAGGGCATTGGTTTGCTCGGTATGGTGGTGAACTTTGTGGTTGCCGTTGTGGTTCAGCGTATGACTGCTGAGACACCAGAAGAGATTCGCGAGATGGTCGAGGGGATCCGGAATCCGAAAGGATCAGGCACCGCACACGCACACTAATGTGTGAAGCACACAAACAAGCCCGGCCTTAGACCAAGGTCGGGCTTTTTTTGTCGCTGTTTTCGGCCTAGATTTAAGCTATATGCAGGATGCGGTGTTTATCTATGGTTGGCCAACACGCTAACAAGTAGGTAGGCACAGCAGTGATCAGTTGAGGTGTGGATAGTGAGCCCACAGCATCAAGATATTATCGATTTTGTCATTGAACAGGCCCCGTTTAATACGTTAGCGCGCTCTGCCTGTGAATACTTTTGTCATCACCTTGAAGTTATTTATGTCACGCGAGAGAACCAGCATCAGTGGCTTGATTCTGACGACCCAAAACTATTTCTTATTCGCAGCGGTAGCCTAGAGATCGTCGCTCCAAGTGGAGAGGCGGTCGCGCGCTTAAGTGCGGGTGATTACTTCGGCTATCCATCGCTACTCAGCGGTGAGGCCATTAAAAACCGTATCGAGATAAAGCAGGAAGCTCTGGTGTATATTCTCAGTCAGTCCAGTTTTGATTATTTGCGCCACGAATATAAACCCTTTGAGCAGTACTTTGTCCGTGCACACTCGAACCGCCTATTGTCATCGAAATATCAACACCACAGTGATAGCTGGTCAGAACGTAAAATTGCCGAGCTGATGACTCGCCAAGCCGTTACTCTGGGCCCTGAGGCCAGTATTAGGCAGTGTGCACAACTGATGAGTGACCAGCGAGTGTCATCGATTATGGTAACCCACAGCGAAGACACCAAGTTGCTCGGGGTGGTCACCGACCGCGACTTGCGCACTCGAGTTCTGGCGGCGGGGGTGGACCCGGAGCAACCTTTGCAAGCCATTATGACCGCCCACCCGAAATACATTTTCGAGAATAACCGGGTATTTTCGGCTATGCATTTAATGCTCAAGCACAATATTCACCATTTGCCGGTACTGAACGAGGCGCATCAGCCGGTGGGCATGGTGACCGCGACTGACTTGTTACGGCAGCAAAAAAGCGATCCCGTGCAGCTCATTGGTCGCATTTATAAGGCGGCGGGGGTTGCCGATTTAAAACGCTATGCCGGTGAGGTACCGAGTCTACTCGATAGCTTTGCTTATCATATCGAAGACACCACCTTGGTGGGTAAGCTACTTAGTGGTATTAGTGATGCGTTGACCACGCGATTGATTCAATTATACCAACAACGCCATGGGGATGCGCCTAAGCGTTTTAGCTGGATTTGCTTCGGCTCACAAGCACGGGAAGAACAAACGCTGCACTCTGATCAAGATAATGGTTTGCTGTTGCCCGACCAATTGAGCAATGCTGAGGCTGATTATTTTCGCGGCATGGGCGAGTTTGTGTGTGAGCAGCTCGATGTTTGCGGCATTGTCCGCTGTCCAGGGAACATCATGGCCAGTAATCCGCACTGTCGGCTATCGATATCGGCCTGGTTAGATAAGTTTGCTCGCTGGCTCGGCAGTCCCACGCCCGAGGCCATGCTCAACTGTAAAATCTTCTTTGATATTCGCTTTATCACCGGCTCCAGTGATTTGTTTGCGGCATTTACAACGTCGCTTGGCAAGCAAAACCGCGATCAGCTTTTTTACCGGGCTTTGGCCAGTGAGTTGAACCAAAATTCGGTGCCTATCGGCCTGTTCCATCAACTAAAAACGCAAACCGATGCCCAGCATCACAAGTTTATCGATCTGAAAAAACGCGGCATTGTGATTATTAACGACATTGTTCGCCTGTATGCACTGCAAGAGGGTATCCGCAGTGCCAATACCCTAGAGCGCTTGGATGCGCTGATAAAAACTCGGCAGTTATCGAAAAAAGACATTTTTGATTTAAAAGACTGCTGGCGCTATTTAACGCAATTGCGTCTTAAAGCGCAGCTGGATAAAGAGCCGGTGCCGAGTAACTGCATTAACCCCGATACTTTAACGTCGCTCGAGCGCCACCAACTTAAAGAGGCATTTTACTTGGTGCGCCAAGCCCAGCAGGCGGCGAGCTTTAAGTTCGCGCGAGGGAGTTTGTAATTATGACTTACGCATGGTGGCAAAAGCTCAAAGCGATGTTTGGCCAAGACCATTTTGGCTTTGCTGATAGTTGGCATCGTCATCGATATGTGGTGGTGGATTTAGAGCTAACAGGGTTAAACCCTAAGGAGCATGAAATTGTATCCATGGCGTGGGTGGTGATCGAAAATCAACGTATTTGCCCGCGCCAAAGTGCTCATATGTTGCACAGTGGGGTGTCGCAGCTAGCGCAGTCGCCCATTTATCACGGTATCACCGCCTCGCGTTTAATCAGCGAGGGCGATTCCATGGCGGCGATACTGACCGCCTTTGATGCTGCCTGCGAAGACAGTATTTTAGTGTTCCATAATGCCTTGCTCGATGAGCGTTTTTTGCGTTGCGCTTACAAACAGCAGGGGCAAAAGTTTCGTTACTTAACGTTGGATACCCTGAAAATTGAGCAACGCCGTTTAGCGCGGCAGGGCACGGAAGTGGCGCTTGATGCATTATCGCTCAGTGCCTGTCGGCGTCGCTACCAGTTGCCGGTTTATCGGGAACACAATGCGTTGAGTGATGCGTTGGCCACTGCGGAATTGTTTCTTGCCCAAGTTAATCATATGAGTCGGCAGCAAAGGCTGCCGCTCAGCGCGTTGATTACTGCTGGTTAATTAAAGGCAGTTCGGCTTGTTGCCATTTTAAGAAATCACCTTCTAAGTGGTATAGCTGGGTAAAGCCTTGCTCTTTAAGCGCCTCCAGAGCAATACCTGCGCGACGACCACTGCGACAATACACCACAATGGCTGTGTCTTTGTTGAGTGTGGCGCCATTTTCAACAATCTCGCTGTGGGGGATGTTTACCGCGCCTTTGATATGTCCTTGCTGATACTCTTGTTTTGAGCGCACATCAAGCAGCGTCATTGGGGTGGCACTGAACCTATCCGCCATCAGTTGTTGCTGGGTAACCGTCTGTGCTGACTCAGCGTGCAGTGCGGGTGCAAAAACCAGGGTGCACAAGGCGAAGGCCAGCGATACCCCGAATGCAGTAAGTTGTGATGCGATTGTTTTTATCATAATAGCCCCTGTTGTTGGCGTGATTAGTCGTTTACGAAGCGATGGCACCCAGTGTGTATGACCTATTCCACTTTGGCACAACGCGTAGCGTTAAGGGTGATCATAGTCGCGAGCATCCACTGGCTGCAAGGTTTTCAGCTTCCCGCCAGCACAATCACCATTTATGTATACGGCTACCACCACCGTGTTGAGCACATGTTTCCCTTGATTAGCCATCGCTTGGTATTGTTGTTTCGTGTTAATATAGCCCCATTTAAAAGCATATAGCGGCTGATTCTGAGCAGCGGCTTGTTATACTATCACAGTTGTTTTTTATAAAAGAGTGAGTCGTCGTGGCTGAAGTAAGAGCTAGGGTCCAATTAAATGTGGGCAAAAACAGTGATATCCCGGCAGAAATTGTCTCATTTTCTGGGCTAAAAGATGGCCAAGAGCATGTTGCACTAATTTTTAATGAGGCGGACAAGCATCAGCACACACCGCTTATTCGCATGCACTCTGAGTGTTTAACTGGCGACGTTTTCCACTCCAGTCGTTGTGACTGCGGTGAGCAGCTCAATGAAAGTATCGAATTAATGCACCAACAAGGCGGAATATTGTTATACCTGCGTCAAGAGGGGCGAGGCATAGGGTTGTACAATAAGCTCGACGCCTATGTTTTACAGTCTCAAGGTATGAACACCTATGAGGCCAACAACCACTTGGGCTTTGCTGATGATTTGCGTGAGTTTTCCGATGCGGTACTCATGCTTAAAGCGTTGGCTGTGACGCAGGTCAAACTGATGACTAATAACCCTAAAAAACTCAGTGCGTTAGCTGATAATGGCATCGATGTGAAAGCTGTCGTGGGCACGTCGGCGCATATTAAGGTGGGCTTAACGGGAAACCAAGCATACTTAGAAACCAAAATTAAGCATGGCTCGCACATGCTCGATATCAAAAAAATACAAAAACCATAAAGCACGACGCAAAGAAAGAGGAAACGCAGTCATCATGGCTATAGAAATTCGCGTACATAGCGCCAAAGCTGGCGGGCGCTGGATAAAGCAGGGATTGGATATCTTTGCCAAGCAGCCTTTCACCTTTATGTTTATGTACCTGCTCATTGCTGTTTTAGGGTTAGTTGGGCTGGTGGTACCGCTGTTGAAAATTCCAGCAGCACTGGCGACGCCTTTTCTAATGGCTGGTTTTTATCAGTCAGCACTTGCGCGCCAGCAGGGGAAAAACGTTGCCTTTGCCGATATCATCGATGTGTTTTCACAAAAAGGCCGACGTATGGGCTTGTTTCGGGTCGGCTTGTACCAAATGGGGGCGGGGATCTTACTAGGCTTGCTAGCTAGCGTGTTATTTGCGGATATGGCTGCGGTGGTGAGTGACCCGAACATGAACCCAGAGCAGGCGCTACAGCTATTAGCACAAAGCCTGTCATTTCCTTCGTTAGCCTTATTCTTGGTAATAACCAGTATTTACCTGTGCGCCTTTGCATTTGCCATACCATTAGTGTTTTTTGGCGGCCACACATCGATGTGGGCGGTGATGAAAGCCAGCTTGATGGCGTTTTATCATAATGCCGCAGCGATGACGGTGTATGGACTTATTATGGGTGTTTTGATGCTATTGTGTGCTGTATTGTCCTTTATTCCTCTTCTGGTTCTAATGCCGATTTGCTACATTAGCCTTCTGGTGGCGTTTCAGGCGATTTTTGCGCCGCAACTGGGCGAGCAGGATGCACCCACAGCGCAGCATGTTAATGCCATTAGCGACGCCACCGACAATGGTCGGTTTGACGCCTAATGGACGATAGCGAAAAGCAAAAGCAAAAAAATTACGTTCTGTGGCTGTTAGGACGACAAGACTACAGCCGCAAAGAATTAGAGCGCAAGTTAAGCCAGCGCCAAGTGCCGCAGGCGTTTAGCTGCGAATTACTGGACTGGTGTGAGCAACATGGGTTCTTAGATGACAACCGGTTTTGTGCCGGTTTTGTCCGCCGCGCTGCGGATAAGCGCCATGGCCCGCGACGCATTATGGCTGATGCGCAGCAAAAGGGGCTGGCAAAAGAGCAAGTTAGTGAAGCCATCGATGCCTTAGACATAGATTGGTTTGAACTCGCTTTAGAAGCTTATACCCGGAAGTTCCGGACAACAGATAAACAATTAGATTACAAAGAAAAAGCTAAGCGCATGCGTTATTTAACAGCGCGTGGGTTTGACTACCAACAGATAGAATTTGCACTTGCAAGTGAAGCGAATGACGAGTGAGAAAAACGCAATGCAGCATTTGACGACCGCACAGCTAAGACAAAAGTTCTTAGACTATTTTGCCAAGCACCAACACCAAATTGTGCCTTCGGCTTCATTAATTCCTGGTACTGATCCAACGTTGTTGTTTAACAACGCCGGTATGGTGCCTTTTAAAGACGTATTTTTGGGCGCGGAAAAGCGTCCCTATACGCGAGCGACCAGCGCCCAACGTTGTGTTCGCGCAGGTGGTAAACACAACGACTTAGAAAATGTTGGTTACACTGCCCGTCACCATACCTTTTTTGAAATGCTCGGTAACTTTAGCTTTGGCGATTATTTCAAAGAGCAAGCTATTCAATTTGCATGGACTTTTTTGACCGAAGAGCTCGGTTTGCCTAAAGAGAAACTTTGGGTGACGGTGTTTACCGAAGATGATGAAGCCGCCGATATTTGGATTAACAAAATTGGCGTGCCAGCCGATCGCGTCTCTCGCATTGGTGAAAAAGATAACTTTTGGTCCATGGGCGATACCGGTCCATGTGGTCCGTGCTCGGAAATTTTCTACGATCATGGTGAAGAAGTCTGGGGCGGTCCACCAGGGACGCCAGAAGAAGATGGCGACCGTTATATTGAGATTTGGAACTTGGTTTTCATGCAATATAACCGCCATGCCGATGGCACGATGGAAGCCTTACCTAACCCATCTATTGATACAGGCATGGGTCTTGAGCGTATCGCCGCCATCATGCAGGGCGTGCATTCAAACTATGAAATTGACCTATTCCAAGCGTTAATCCAAGCTGCAGCAAAAGTGACGAATGCGCAGGATTTAGAAGATAAATCATTACGGGTTATTGCCGACCATATCCGTTCGTGTGCGTTTTTGGTGCTAGATGGTGTTATGCCTTCGAATGAAGGACGCGGTTACGTGTTGCGTCGTATTATTCGTCGCGCTGTGCGCCACGGCAACAAGCTGGGGGCAAAAGGCACCTTCTTCCACCAACTGGTTGGTGCGCTGATTGAACAGATGGGGGATGCATATCCTGAGCTTGCTAAACACCAGAGCATTATTGAAAAAGTACTGCGTATTGAAGAAGAGCAATTTGGCAAAACTCTAGAACGCGGCTTGGCTATTTTGGAAGAACACTTAAGCGCCCTAGAAGGCGATGTTATTCCCGGCGATGTGGTATTCAAGCTCTATGATACCTATGGCTTTCCAGCGGACTTAACTGCTGATGTCGCTCGTGAGCGTTTTATGACCATTGATGAGCGTGGTTTTCAGCAGTGTATGGATGTGCAACGTAAAAAAGCACAGCAAGCTGGCAAGTTTGGCGCTGATTACAACACGCAACTGCGCTCTGATAAGTCGAGCGACTTCAAGGGTTATGAAGCCGAGCATTATAGCGGCACTGTAGTCGAGTTGTTCGCTGCTGGCGATAAGGTATCGGTATTGGAAGACGGTCAAGAAGGTATCGTGATACTTGATCGTACGCCATTTTATGCTGAGTCAGGCGGTCAGGTGGGTGACACCGGCGTGCTGAAAGCCGGTAATGGAGAGTTTATTGTTACCGATACACAAAAACTCGGCAATGCTATTGCGCACTACGGCAAAGTAAGTGGGCAAATGGGGGTGAACGATAAAGTGGACGCGCGTATCGATGCTGAGCGCCGTGACCGCATTAAGAAAAACCACACTGCAACCCACCTTATTCACGAAGCATTGCGCCAAGAGTTGGGTGAGCATGTAAACCAAAAAGGCTCCTTGGTTGAGCCTGATCGTATGCGTTTTGACTTCTCCCATTTTGAGGGCGTCACGCGTGAGCAACTACAACGCATCGAACAACAAGTGAATATTGAAATTCGTCGTAACTTTGCTTTGCAAACTGAGTTGATGGCCATTGATGAGGCAAAAGCAAAGGGCGCTATGGCGTTATTCGGCGAGAAATATGACGATGAAGTACGCGTCGTGAGCATTGGTGACTACTCTATCGAGCTGTGTGGCGGTACCCACGTGCAGCGCACCGGCGACATCGGTTTATTTAAAATCGTCTCAGAGGCAGGTATTGCCGCTGGTGTACGCCGTATTGAAGCGGTCACCGGTGATGATGCATTGAATTATGTTGCTGAGCAAGAGAACAAACTGGCGCAGATAGCGGCGTTGCTCAAAGCGGATAATGCCTCGGTGCTTGATAAAGTATCGGGTTTAATTGAGCGTAGTAAAGGCCTTGAGAAGCAGGTGGCGCAACTGAATGACAAGCTTGCCAGTGCAGCGGGCGCCTCGTTGCTTGATAGTGCCATTGATGTCAACGGCGTTAAGCTGCTTGTGGCGAATGTTGCTGGCACCGAGAGCAAAGCGCTGCGTGGTATGGTTGATGACCTGAAGAACAAGATGGGTTCAGGCATTATTGCTTTAGGCGTTGCGAACGGCGAAAAAGTCAGTTTAATTGCTGGTGTCACCAAAGATCTTACTGGTCAGTTTAAAGCCGGAGAGTTGGTTAACCATATGGCTGCACAAGTCGGTGGTAAAGGTGGCGGTCGCCCTGATATGGCACAAGCCGGTGGCTCGCAACCAGAGCACTTAGATAGCGCACTGGCCAGTGTTCAAGCATGGGTGAGTGAGCGTGGATAAACAACAGGCGCGTATTTATTCGTGGCACTGTTAGTTCAAAAGTTTGGCGGCACCTCGGTAGGCTCGATTGAGCGTATCGAGGCCGTCGCCGATATCATTATTCGCCAACGTCAGCAAGGCCACCACGTTGTGGCTGTGGTGTCAGCCATGTCTGGCGAAACTAATCGATTATTAGCGTTAGCTGAGCAAGTTGATAACTCCCCCAGCCCTCGTGAACTTGATGCATTAGTCAGTACAGGTGAGCAAGTAAGTGCCAGTCTTCTAGCGATGGCACTGATCCGCCGAGGCTACCCCGCCATCAGCTTGCTGGGCGATCAACTAGGTATTCGCACCGACAACCTCTTTACCAAAGCACGTATCAATGACATCAACAGTGCCCGCTTACGTCAAGAAATTGAACATGGTCGCATTGTTATCGCAGCAGGATTTCAAGGCCGTGATTTGGAAGGAAATATTACCACTTTGGGGCGCGGCGGTAGCGACACTTCGGCAGTGGCCATTGCCGCTGCGATAAATGCGCAAGAATGTCAGATCTATACCGACGTTGACGGCGTATATACCACTGATCCTCGTATCGAACCTGGGGCATGGAAGCTGTCGAGCGTGTCAGTGCAGGTCATGCTAGAGATGGCTAGTTTAGGCGCGAAGGTATTGCATATTCGTGCAGTGGAAGCCGCTGCGCATTATAAAATGCCATTGCGGGTGTTATCCAGCTTTAATGTTGGGGAAGGGACGCGCGTTGATTACGAGGATGAAGGTATGCAACAACAGACTGTTTCGGGAATTGCCTCCAAGCGTGAGCAAGCGCTTATCTTTATAAATGATTGCTCAAATGATGGTTCTACTTTAGCAAATATAGTGGAACTCTTGGCTGAAAAAGGCATCGAAATAGACATGATTAACCAAGTTAATCAAAAAGTTGGAAAAGTAGACTATGCTATAAGTGTACCCAGCTTAGAGTTGCAACAAGCAATGAGTTTATTGCAAGAAAGTGGTGCTTTAAGCGGGGCCAAAATAGATAGTCGTGACGACCTCGCCATGTTGTCTATAGTTGGCGCAGGGATAAAAACGAACACGCCAATTACGGGGCGATTTTTTCGCGTGTTAGCCGATGAAAATATTGATGTAGTCGTCGCTAGCTCAGGAGAAATAAAGCTTTCAGTTCTTATTGAACGAAAGTACTTGGAATTGGGCGTACGTGCATTACATGCGGCTTTTTTAACGGCAAGTGAATAATCGCTTTTAAGTTTTACTTACTTTTAGAGTGATTATTCTTTAGAATGCCGGAGACGGAATTTTTTACTAATTTGGAACTATGGGAGCAAGCGAATGCTAATTCTTACTCGTCGAGTTGGTGAAACCTTAATGATTGGTGATGAAGTCACAGTGACTGTTTTAGGCGTTAAGGGTAACCAAGTGCGTATCGGTGTGAATGCACCAAAGGATGTGTCTGTTCACCGCGAAGAGATTTACATGCGAATCCAAGCCGAAAAATCGGACTCAAATCCGGGCAACGCATAAATAAACGAATTCATAAAAGCCACTATCTAGTGGCTTTATTTTTATCGAAAATAAATGCAATCACTTTCTCATTGAGCACTCGTGCGGGAAAATAGTGCCTAGCTCCCTTATCGGTGACAATAATTATTCCCTTCTGCGTACTCAATACCTCTTTAATCTGTGGCCATGAGTATTGCTTCTTATGGGCATTAATCTCGGTACTAATTCCTTGCTCATCAATCCGCAGCGTCACTTCATTTCCAGCAGCTCTTGTTAATCGCTGTCGTGCCACCCACCAAGGTTGCTGATATTTGTAGGCAACCACTTCTAAAATAGCTAAAGCAAACAAAAAATAACCAAGGTAGTTATTTTGCAACTTAAACATGCTAAAAAGAGCAAGTCCCACGAGCAAGAGCACCAGTGGATATTTGAGTTGGCGGCGATGGCTGAAGGGCAAAGACTGCTCAAAGCTTTCGTGGTAGTAGTCTTTATCTAAAATATAGCTAGTGTGGTAATTCATAGTACTCGTTATATGAACTTGATTAATATAGAGGCAGGTATGCGCACGATTTTTATGGCATTAACGGCCGCGCTTTTCAGCGCTACGGTTGGCGCCCAACACCAATTTTTGGTCTTTGGCGATATGCCATATTCTCCTATCGATGAAGCGCTGCTCACCCCACCTACAGGGCCATTATATCAAGGCGTGCGGCAAACCCCACATCATTTTATTGTCCACGTCGGCGATATTAAGGCTGGAGCTGTCGCTTGCACCGATCATGTTTTGCGCGGCAACTACCAGCTGTTAGCTAATCTTAGTGAGCGGCCCTTTGTCTACACACCGGGTGACAATGATTGGACCGACTGCGATAGGAAAGGGCTTAGCACACGCTATGATGAGCTAGAGAGGCTAAGTTTTGTACGTAAAGAATTCGCTGTGCACACGGTCGCTTTGCCCGGCTATGAACGCCAGCCTGAGCTGCCAGAAAACCAGGCTTGGCGTATAGAGCAAGTGCAGTACCTAACTGTGCATGTGGTTGGTACCAATAATGGTCGTGCGCAAATTCTTAAGTCTCATAAAAAACAAGCGCTGCAGGCTGTTAAAAAGCGAGATCAGCTCAATATTCAATGGCTAACACGCCATGCTGATAAAGACCTAACCGCCATGGTTGTCTTTTTTCAAGCGGATATCTTTCGCTCAAGTAGCGATAAGGGAGTGTGCAGTGACAATAACCGAACATGTGATGGCTTTGCTGTCTATCGTCAGTATTTAGATAAGCTCGCTCAACACAGTGATTATCCTATTTTAGTGGTGCATGGCGATACCAGTGAATTTTGTTTTTCACAGCGTCAGTCGCAGCTTTGGCATCTTAATGCACCTGGCGATTTTCAGGTTTTAGATATTGCTCATGTAACCGTTAATGTAGATTCAGCACAGCCTTTTCAGGTGTCTCCCTTGTTGACAAATAGCGCTGTTCCTCGCTGTGAAGATGACGGTTAGCTACTGCGTCAGGTAAGTATAAAAAAGCCGCGCTAGGCGCGGCTTTTGTTAACACTGCGAATTAGAACTGGAATCTTAGGCCCAGTTTAAATTTGCGACCAAGCACGTCATAGTTACTTGGGAACGTGTTACCCGAGTTAGAGCTGGTATCACCTGCCTCATTGCCCACAACCGGTGGATCTTTCTCGAACAGGTTATCTATACCCAAACTTGCGGTGATATTATCGGTAAGGTGATAATTGGCATACAAGTCAAAGTAATCGTAGGAATCGATACTTCTAAACTCTGGGAAGTAATCGTCGGCAACGACCGGCTCTGCGTCAATGCCATCAATGTGACGCCATTGCAATGACAGGGTAAAGTCGTCCATTGCCCACGTAGTACGCTGCACCCAGCGCATCTCTGCGAGGGGATCACAGCTGGCACTGTAATACCCTTTACAGTCGATAATTCGCGCTGTATCGGAGCTTTGCGATTCCTGAGTTAGATACTTGTTGATGGTTCCAGAGAACTGCAGCTCACCCATGTCTTCAAGTGGCACGAAGAAATTGAAGCCCAGTTCAACCCCCTCAGCGGTCAAGTTCTTGAGGTTGGTAGTGAATTGTTCAATCCCGGCACCAGCGACGGTTAAGTCGCCACCAACACGTTGTATTTTGGCACACTCTTGTGCATCACCTAACTTGTAACAGGCATCGAGGATTTCCTGTGCTGAAAACTCGCCGATGATGTCATCAATATCAATATCATAGTAATCTAAACTGATAGTGAAGTTTTGCAAGGTATCGAACTCAGGAGTCCAAACAATACCTGCTGTAAAGGTGCTTGCTTCTTCAGCGTCAGGTGGATTAAGTGGGTCGCTTCCAGAGATCACTTGTACTTGACCTGATATCACATCTTGCACGTTACCCACTTGCGCATCAGTCATGCCAGTGGAAATACACAGCTGGCGCAGTTCAGCACTGATGTTACCGGCGTTGGCAACCGAGCAAGGGTCGCTAGTCGCGTTATCAAGGCCAGTTACCACAGGAGAGGCAATTTCACCCACATTCGGAGCTCGTGTCGCTTGCTGTTGCATAACACGTACTAATACGCTGCTAACTGGGCGCCAGTTGAAACCAAGCTTCCAGGTTTCATTAGAGCCCACGGTATCGTAGTCAGCCCACCGGAAACCAAACTCCACATCAAGCGTATCAGCAAATGCCATACCGTCTAAGACAGGCAAGTAACCTTCCATGAACAGCTCATCAACACTGAAGCCACCTTCAATAGGTAACTGGTTACCTCCAGCACCGCCCTGACAGCTCGCTGGTGCAAGTTTCAAACATTCATCAGGCTCAAATAAGCCTTTTTCTTTGCGGTACTCGTAACCAAAGCTCATTGATAGCGGTGCGCCGGCGCCGGGCACTTCAATAAACTCAATCGGACCATTGATGGTCGCAGTTGCGATACGCTGGCTGTACTTTTGCTGCTGTAATGCAATCGCTGTAGCATAACCGGCCATTTCATCGGTAATGGTGCCAAAGCCACCAAACAGGTTGATGGGTACGCAAGTTGGGTCGCCGTTTAAGCAGGTGACACCGTCTTCGGTTTCAAGGGCATTTTGGATGTTAGTTAGGTTGGTGTAGCCACCGCGTACGGTGGTACGGTTGGACTCACCATATTGGAAACTAACATCATACTCCCAGTCGTCAAACACATAACCTTTCACGCCAGTGACAAACTGGAACAACGAGGTGTCGTAGCGCTCTGTACGGGGGCCGAGTTCGAGTGTACGCCGACGTAACTGCACAGTTAAATAGTCCTCAGAGTCGACGACGCCATTGCCGTTGACATCATTCCAGTTACTGTCACTTAAGAGACCATCAGCGAGCGCGTTGTTGCCCGTATCAATCATAAATTGCTGCGCTTGATCGCCAATTAACGGGTTAAATAGTGGCAATTCGAAACTAGCACCAAATGTGCCTGATGGCGCAACCTGTGTATCTACCGAGATCGAGCTGTAAGTGAGTGATGAATAAACTTCATGATCGTCGGTGAGGTTGTAACGAGCGAGAGCCGTACCTGAATAGCGCTCGGACGGTGTCTGATAGAAGTTGTAGGGGTTGAAGTTGAACACGCTACAGGTATCGGCAGCAAGTGTGCCATCATTTCTAAATTGGCCTGCGGTCCCCGCTCCGACAATACCAAAGCGCGTGGGCATGGCCGTTGTAGAACCACCACTTTCTACTGAGTTAGGGGCCTCACACTCAGAGGGCGCTGGAACGGGCGGTTGACCATTTAGGAATTGCTCATAGTTAGCGCCTGATGCGGTTTCGATACCAAGTAAACCCAACGGACGATCGCCAAGGAGCACTTGGTCACGCTTCATCCAGTCCAATGAGAGTACGACGTTACCTCTGTCGTCAGCGAGGTTAGAACCGATGGTAAGCGATATATTACTTTTATCGCCGTCACTTTCGTCTGTTTGCTGGTGCGAGGTGTCTAAGGCTATCCCTTCAAAATTATCTTTAAGGACAAAGTTAACCGCCCCAGCAATGGCATCAGAGCCATAAACGGCCGAAGCACCACCAGTAACTACATCGATGCGCTCTACCAGTGCCGAAGGGATCACTGAGGTATCTACCGAACCGTTGTAGTTATATGGGATCATTCGCCGGCCATTAACCAGTATCAATGAACGCTGAGATCCCAAGCCTCTTAAGTTGACCGTTGCTGCACCACCAGAGCCGTTGTTCACGTTACTGCCGTCACCGGGAATAGTGGATGGTAGAGTACGAAGAATTTGCTCTACTTCGGGTTCTTGTTGGAAGCGCAGCTCTTTCTCGCCAATGGACGTGATGGGGCTGGCTGAGACAGCGCCGGGCTGGCGAATACGACTACCGGTGATGGCAATGACCTCAATATCCTTGGCTTCTTCATCCCCCGCAGCGAGTGCTTGAGGCATAACGAATGAAGAAATACCTACGCCGAGCGCTACTTGTAGCGACAGCGCCAGTTTAGATTTTAACATTGTTTTTCTCCCTAGTTATTAGTACGACTAATACTTCAGGGCCAATCAAACTGCGGTTGTTCCTATTTAGCGTCATAAGCTTAGTCCGATTTGTTCAAACCTGCCAATGACTTAGAGTCAAAAAATAGAGCAAAAACCCTCAACGTAAACAATGTAAAATCAATCTTGGTATGACCAATTATCTTTTTTGATGTTATCAACATCATTTATGGCTAATGAAGATGATTTTTTCTCGTATAGATTTTATTTATATCCGCTATTTTTATTATCTATAAAGCTAAAATAACGGCATTGTTGGCAGTTTTTAAGTCTCCTAACAAGAAATTCAAGGTTATAAGTATTGGTATTACCAATTTACACTTATGTAGACATTCTCTTTTTTTTTGATATGGTGTTGGTTAAATATCAATAAAAAGTAACTAAATTTGCACTGGGGTGAGCATGGATATTACAGCATTGTTAATTGAAGCCGCTTGGCTTATGGCGACCGGTATGGTGGTGGTCTTTGTATTTCTACTCATATTGATAGGCGCTTTACGCCTAATGTCATATATCTTTGCCGATACAGAACAAGCACAAGCCAATCAACAAGCTAGCGCCACTACCACGCATCACAGTAAGCGCCCTTCAAAGGCGCATATTGCAGCTATTGCTGCGGCTGTGCATCAGTATAAGAAGCAATAATAAGGGTCAATTATGTCTAAATTAAAGCTTACCGAATTAGTACTGCGAGACGCGCATCAATCTTTATTAGCAACACGCATGCGCTTAGAGGATATGCTCCCGATCGCTGATAAGCTTGATCAGGTTGGGTTTTGGTCAATGGAGTCATGGGGTGGGGCCACCTTTGACTCCTGTATCCGTTATTTAGGTGAAGACCCTTGGCATCGTATCCGCGCCCTGAAAGCGGCGATGCCTAATACTAAACAGCAAATGCTACTGCGTGGTCAGAACTTACTCGGTTATCGTCATTACAGTGACGATGTCGTGACTAAGTTTGTCGAGCGCGCTCACGCCAACGGCGTTGATGTGTTTCGTATCTTTGATGCGATGAATGATGTGCGTAATTTAGAGACGGCAATCAAAGCCGCTGTAAATATTGGCGCCCATGCACAAGGCACTATCTCTTACACCGTTTCACCGGTCCACACGCTGGATATGTGGTTAGATCAGGCCAAGCGCCTAGAAGATATGGGTTGTCATTCTATTTGCATTAAAGATATGGCAGGGCTGTTAAAGCCCTATGATGCCGATAAATTGATCCGTGGCTTAAAGGAAACCGTGTCTTTACCCATTGCTATGCAATGCCATGCGACCACAGGACTAAGCACTGCAACCTATCAAAAGGCCATTGATGCCGGCATTGATATGCTTGATACGGCAGTTTCTAGTATGAGTCAAACCTATGGTCACAGTGCCACCGAGACCGTGGTTGCTATTGTAGAGGATACCCCGCGTGATACCGGTTTGGACCAAACGTTACTCGAGGAAATTGCGGCTTATTTTAGGGAAGTACGTAAGAAGTATGCGCAATTTGAAGGTAGCTTGAAAGGCGTTGATGGCCGCATCCTATTAGCGCAAGTGCCCGGTGGCATGCTCACAAATATGGAAAACCAGTTAAAAGAGCAAAACGCAGGCGATAAGTTAGACGAGGTACTCAAAGAAATCCCCAAAGTCCGCAAAGACTTAGGTTACTTACCTTTGGTCACCCCCACCTCACAAATTGTTGGCACTCAGGCCGTGTTGAATGTGCTTACCGGTGAGCGCTACAAATCTATTACTAAGGAAACCGCAGGCGTTCTTAAAGGTGAGTATGGAGCAACACCCGCACCGGTAGATAGCCAATTGCAACAGCGTGTTTTAGAAGGTGCAGAGGCAATTAGTTGCCGTCCTGCCGACCTCATTGAGCCTGAGCTAGACAAGCTGACTGAGGAACTAGATGCTCATGCGAAAGAGCAGAACCTCGAGTTAGCAGACGAGGTGGTTGATGACGTTTTAACCTATGCACTATTCCCGCAAATCGGTTTAAAGTTCTTAGCGAATCGAAATAACCCTGATGCTTTCGAACCAGCGCCTAGCGCCGAGCCGGAGCAGCCAAAGGCTGTGGCAAAGGCGGCACCGACAAAGCAAGGGCCAGAGCGTTATAGCATTAGTGTCGATGGTCAGGCCTATGATGTTGTCGTCGCCCCCGGTGGTGAGTTGGAGAGTGTGCGTGCTGTTGAGGGTGAGGGTGAAAACCCACCGCAGTCGGCTGCGATTAGTGGCGGGGAAACGCTGAATGCACCGCTAACGGGCAACGTCTTCAAGGTTCTAGTCAAACCTGGTCAGCACGTGAGTGAAGGTGATGTGGTTATGATCATGGAAGCGATGAAGATGGAAACTGAAGTGCGCGCATTGCACGGCGGTGAAGTCAGTGATGTGTTAGTGCGTGAAGGTGACTCAGTGAGCGCTGGCGATGCCTTAATTGCATTGGTTTAGGAGGGGGTATGGAAGGAGTATTAAATCTCTGGCATGCCACCGGCATTGCCAACTTTTCCGTCGCTCAACTGGTGATGATCTTAGTCGGTTGTGGGCTGTTATATTTGGCGATAGCGCGTAATTTTGAGCCATTACTATTGGTGCCCATTGGCTTCGGGGCAATATTAACAAATATCCCCGTGGCTGGTATGGCAGACCCTGGTGGCATTCTGTATTACGTGTATTACATAGGCATTGACTCCGGCGTCTTTCCGCTGCTTATCTTTATGGGGGTGGGGGCACTTACCGACTTTAGCGCGTTGATCGCGAACCCGCGAATGCTACTTCTGGGCGCTGCGGCGCAATTTGGTATTTTTGCGACCTTGTTTGGTGCTATTGCTTTGAACTTTGTGCCGGGCTTTGAATTCACACTCAAAGATGCATCTGCTATCGCCATCATTGGTGGTGCCGATGGCCCGACTGCTATTTTCTTAGCCTCAAAATTAGCCCCTGACTTGCTCGGTGCTATCGCAGTGGCGGCGTATTCTTATATGGCATTAGTGCCCATTATCCAGCCACCCATCATGCGAGCATTAACCTCCGAGCAAGAGCGAAAAATTGAGATGCCGCAGTTACGAGCGGTTTCCAAAAAGGAAAAAATTATTTTTCCACTTATGGTTCTGGCGTTAACTGCGATGTTTTTACCGGCAGCAACGCCGTTGGTGGGAATGTTCTGTTTGGGCAACTTAATGCGTGAGTCAGGTGTCGTCGATAGGCTCAGTAGCACAGCGCAGAATGAGCTGATCAATATAACGACTATTTTCCTTGGCCTAGCAGTGGGCTCAAAGCTAGCTGCTGAGCAATTTCTGACGGTGGAAACCATTGGTATTCTAGCGTTAGGGGCTTTGGCATTTTCTATTGGCACGGCGTCAGGTGTATTCATGGCAAAAGGGCTGAATAGATTATCGTCATCACCCATTAACCCCTTAGTAGGGGCAGCTGGTGTATCTGCTGTGCCTATGGCTGCTCGCGTGGTCAATAAGGTTGGCTTGGAAAACAACCCACATAACTTTTTATTGATGCATGCCATGGGGCCAAACGTTGCTGGCGTCCTTGGTAGCGCTGTGGCTGCAGGTATTTTACTGGCTTTGGTGGGCTAACCTCTGCCGGGAAATTTATCTATTTAGGCACTTCCTAGCCATTTGCGCGTCCTATTCGAATTCGGTGGGGCGCGCTTTTTTATGGCTGAGGCCGGTTTCATAGTGTTGCGATTAAGTGTTATAAGTGCATGCTAGAGCATGAGCTGGGACTAACAAAGCAGTCCATGGCTAGCCATAACAGTCAAAATAGGGAGCGGCTATGAACGCTATTATCATCATCATTGTATTATTTGTTTCGCTGGCTATTTTGGTGCCGTTACTAGAGCGCTACCAACATCAGTTAGGGCTCAATAAAATGATGCGCTTTCGCAAGTATATCTTGCCACTCGTTGGCATAAGCTTAGTGGTGCAATTGCTTTATATGTTATTTAGGTAAGCACTTGTGATATAGCAGACATAAAAAAAGCACCCTAAGGTGCTTTTTTTATGTCGATGATTAGTTCATCGCCAGCTGCATTTCTCGCTCTCTAACCAGCTGCGCAAGCAGTGTATCGGCTACTGGCTTGAACTTGGCTAATTCGCCAGCGGGAAGCGGCTCAGATTTTGGCAGTTCAACGGTACGAGGATTACGATGTACACCGTTTACAAGGAACTCATAGTGTAAGTGGGGGCCGGTAACGCGACCGGTGGCTCCGACAGTGCCAATAAGCTGACCTTGTTTCACTTTTTGGCCATTTTTCACTTTGCGTTTATTTAAGTGCAAGTACTTAGTTACATAGGTATTGCCGTGTTTAATAAACACATAATTGCCATTAAAACGGCTATAACCTGCTTTAATAACTTTGCCGTTACCAGCGGCTACCACAGGCGTACCTGTACGCGCGGCGTAATCAATACCACGGTGTGGCTTCACCGTTTTAGTTACAGGGTGGAGGCGACGCGGATTAAAGCTTGAACTGATGTATTTAAAATTAACTGGCGCTCGTAAGAAGGCTTTTTTCATACTTCGACCTTCAGGCGTGTAGAAATTGCCATCAGTGTGGCGCACTGCGGCATAACGTTCGCCTTGGTTGATAAATTCAGCAGCGATGATTTTCCCTGTGCCAATATACTCGCCGTCAACGTGGTGTGTTTCATACAGCAAGCTAAACTGATCGCCTTTACGCAGATCGTTGGCAAAATCCACGTCCCAGCCAAAGATGGTGGCAAAGTTCATAATTTGTTTCTCACTTAGCCCAGCCGAGATACCGGCTGTCCATAGGCTGCCATTGACTGTACCAGACGCTGTTTTAGTGAGGGTTTCAATTTCTTTGGAATCGATAGAGGTGTCGTAGCGTCCCTCTTCGTTAAGCGTAACAAACAAGGTGTCGGTTTTGCTCAGTACATATTTGAGCTGCTGCAACTCACCCTTGTCGTTTTTTGCAAAACTTAACACTTCACCTGGGTGAATTTTGGTTAGTTTTTTCGTTTCTTCATTGGTATTAACCAATTTATACAAGGTTTGCGCGGAGAAGCCTGCACGTTTAAAAATCAGGGCAAGGTTGTCACCGTTACGTACTTGGTAATCGGTGTGCTCATAGGTTGGTAAAGTCTGAGCTTGCTCGGGGGAGTTCAAATCCGTGATTTGTTCGTCTTCCTCAAGCTTAACTTGAAGCTCGTAACGCTTACCCACTTCCAATGGCTTTGCGTCGTTATCCTTTGATGCTGTGGCTCTTTCCGTAGGTATCAACATCAGGGCAATAATCGTGACAAGAAAGCCCACAATGAGCAATTTGTGTTTTTTGGGGAGCTTGTGAACCACGTTTACCATAACCTACCTTTTTCTGCTGTTAAGGAAAACAAATCTAACCAAAGGCTGAGCATATACGTTATAAAGGGCAAATACCAGTATTTTGTGCATTTAAACCCGGCGCGAATTGCGCTAGAATCGCGCGGTTAGCACATTTTTTTATCGGAGAAATAAATGACAGACTTGCAGACAGCGCTGGCAGAAATTAAACGCGGTGCTGAGGAAATTTTACTTGAGGAAGAACTCGCTGAACGCCTTAAGTCAGGGAAAAAGCTACGAATTAAAGCTGGGTTTGATCCTACAGCGCCAGATTTACATTTAGGTCATACGGTGCTTATTAATAAGCTAAAAACGTTTCAGGACCTTGGCCATGAAGTGATCTTTTTAATTGGCGACTTTACTGGAATGATAGGCGATCCAACGGGTAAAAACGTGACTCGTAAACCTTTGACCCGTGAAGATGTGTTAGCTAACGCCGAAACCTATAAAGAGCAAGTCTTTAAAATCCTCGATCCAGAAAAAACCACCATTGCATTTAACTCGCAATGGATGGAAAAGCTAGGCACCGCAGGAATGATAAAGTTAGCTGCTCGCCAAACCGTAGCACGTATGCTCGAGCGCGATGACTTTAAAAAACGATATGCAAGTGGTCAATCCATCGCCATTCACGAGTTTTTGTATCCGTTAGTGCAGGGGTGGGATTCAGTCGCACTTGAGGCCGATGTTGAGCTTGGTGGCACCGATCAGCGTTTTAATCTGTTGATGGGCCGTGAACTGCAAAAAGACGAAGGGCAAAAGCCACAAACAGTGCTAATGATGCCGTTGCTTGAGGGCACTGATGGCGTGCAGAAAATGTCTAAGTCTCTGGGTAACTACATAGGAATTACTGACTCTGCTAACGATATGTTTGGCAAAATGATGTCTATCTCCGATGATCTTATGTGGCGTTACTATGAGTTGCTAAGTACCAAGTCACTTGAGCAAATTGCGGAGTTGAAGGAGCAAGTCAGCAACGGCGCGAATCCGCGTGATATCAAAATTGCCTTAGCGAAAGAGATCATTGCGCGTTTCCATGATGAGCAAGCGGCTGAGCAAGCTCACGCAGATTTTACCAAGCGTTTCTCTAAAAATGCGTTGCCTGATGATATCAACGAGCTAACCATTGAATGTGACGGCGATGAGATGATGATCACCGCCTTGCTTAAGGAAGCTCAGCTTGTGGCTAGCACTTCAGAAGCGATTCGCATGATTAAACAGGGTGCTGTGAAAATTAATGGCGAAACCAAGGTAACCGATAGCAAGCAAATGGTGGCTAAAGGCAGCACGGAAGTTTACCAGGTTGGTAAACGTCGCTTTGCAAAAGTGACTCTTGCCTAAGAATTAATATTTCGAAAAAGCCGCTTAAAGCGGCTTTTTTTACGCCCACGCTATGTGGCTAAGTGCTATAACCGCCAGCCAAAGCATGTTAACACCGTCAATATATTTCAATGTTGCTTTGATTGTTTTGTCATCAGGCAAGTGATCCACACCAATGCGCATGCGCTCAAAACGATGGCCTTGATAAAAGGCTGGCCCGCCAAGCTGTACTTGCAATAATGCACTGAAAACACTGAGAGTAAACCCGCTAACGCGGTGATAAAAGTGCCGGCCATATATCCGCAAGTAACGCCATAGTTTACGCTGTTGGGTCATCATCGCCAGCGGTAGCAAGTACATTACTAGGGCCGCTACACAGCAAAGAGTTAGTAACCATTTACTGGCGTAGAGATAAGGACTCGATGGCAAAGCATGCTTGCGCATGGCCGTGTGCAGAGTCCACGTTAAACTGTAGGCGAGGGCAGCCATGCCACCAAATAAACAATACAGTAATAGTGGTGCAAAGTAGGTATGAAGCATGCGCAGCACCACACTCTCAATGCAAGCTTTGGCGACTCCCTGACTATTCAAACGCTCACAATCACGCACTACAATAGTTGCTAGTAGTGCCCGAGCGAGTGATTTACGTTGCTGCTTTAATGCCAAAGCAATACGCGTGCTTTTGCTGCGGATTGTGTGGGAGTCTAGGCTCAGGTAGAGCAAGAGCGCAGATAATGCTTCTGGGTAGTAAACTAAATGAGAAAACAGCGCGATTAATGTCAGCGGCAACAACACACACAGAGCCAGTGACAGTATGGCTATCAGTAGGTGGTAGCCAACACTATCTTGCGGATTGAAAGTGCGTTTAACTAAATTGTTGAAGCCCAGGCGCGCCAGGGTAAAAGGGTGATACCAAGGAGAGAGCGGCAGCCAACGCTCGCAAGCAATGGCTGCAAGTAATAACAGCAAACTAAGCTGAGCACTTAGCGCCTCAACCAGCATCTATAGGGTGACACCATCAAGTTTTGTTAGCATCGCCATCACCATAGCCGATGAATTCTTCGATGCGACTTCTAAGTATTCTTCGAATGAATGCGGCGACTCTTTGCCGGCGATATCAGACAGTGAGCGGATAACCACAAAGGCCGTATCAAGTAAGTGGCAGGCTTGAGCGATTGCGGCGCCTTCCATTTCCACGGCAAGCATCGCTGGAAATTGTCTGCGTGTTGCATCAATGCGTTCAGGATCACACATAAATGAATCGCCTGTACACACTAAGCCAACCAACGACTGACACTGTTGAAGCTGTGAAATTGATTGCTCGGCTACTTGTATCAACTGTGGGTGGGACTCATAAGCCGCTGGCATTTGTGGTACTTGGCCATACTCGTAACCAAATGCGGTAACATCGACGTCATGGTGGCGTAGCTCGCTGGCAATAGCTACATCACCCACTTCTAAACGCTGGTCAAAACCGCCTGCTGAACCTGTATTGATAACGCAATCAGGGTGAAAGTGGTCGATCAACAAGGTGGTTGCTACGGTGGCAGCGACTTTACCTATCCCCGATTGCACTAAAGTCACAGTCTGAGTATTGAGTTGCCCATGGTAAAAAGTAAAACCACCGTGTTGGTGAGTTTCTACGTCGCTCATGCGTTCACGCAAAATCGCGATTTCTGGCTCCATGGCGCCAATAATACCTACTTTCATAGCATCTCTGATTAATTAGCAAAAACAGCCCTTAGTATATCAAAGGCTGTTTTAATATGGCATTGGCTTAATTAGATCTCTGCAAGTTGGGTTGATGTAGCGATGGCTGAGCCGCTAGTCTGCGCTTTGGCTTGCGAAGGCGAGAGCACGGCAGGGCGCGTTGGCGTGCGCGTCGGTTTACGTTTTGTTGCTGTTTCTGGCTTGCCTATTTTAAATAAAATGGCGTTGCGTACGTCTTCAACACGGTAGCCGCTTTTTACTTTCATACGAATATGAGGAATACCGGCGGTTTCTAGGGCACCGCTAACAAACCAATCGCGCTGTGCCTTGTGGCCGTCTTTATTGGCATTATTAACCAGATCCACAGCGGCGACGATGGTCATTTTCTGTTTATCTAACAGTACATAGTCGAGTTGCTTATTCTTAGTTTTAGTCATGGCAATACGCCGCGATTTGCTAGAAAGTCCGGCCTTGCAATCAATGACATCTGCTAATTTGACTCGGCTGACGATCCGGTAGTTATCGCCAACCGCTCGCTCTAGAAGCGATAGAAAGGCGCTCTCAACCTGCGTATAGATCTCTTTTTTACGAACGAAAGGATAAGGGTTTTCGTTATTATCAGTGAACTTGGAAGCCACCACGGAAGCAACAACAACCAGCACCAATATAGATAAAAGCGCGAATTCCATTTTTTACTCCAAAACGAATTTTTGACACGCTTACATTAAAGCAATAAGCGTGCCCAAAATTGAATTGGCTAGGGTTGATACCCCTGGGGTAGGCCTTTAGTGGCGATAGCTACGGCGTCATGGGCGTGAAGTGATTCATAGTGGTTAATGCGAACCCAAAAATCGAGCACATCTGCCCGCTCATCTAACGCTGCTTTCACCTTACGAGCGGCATCTTCGCAAAACATCAAATTGGCGCCATTTAATCGTGCAAACTCTTGCTCGTCTTCTCGTTTCACGGCGGTTTGCACGGGGGTTTTTAGTGTTTGCTCAATTTCATCGATGATGGCGACGAAGTCAAATTCGCCAAGTTGCGCATCCAATAACACCTTGGTTTGTGCGACGGAGCGTTGAGAATGGGGGGTGGCGCTGATCCCCTCTGTTGTGCCCAGCCACTTTAGCACTTGTTCAAAGTTCAGGTTCTCGGCGTCAAAGTCGCGTTTAAAGTTTTCTTGAATCAATTGCCTTGCAAGGGCGGCTGAACAAGGGCAAGTAGACGAGTAGGTTACTTCAACACCGGCTTCAACACGCAGCTGTCCTTGATTTAACTGCATGTCTAAGGTGATGGGATAGAATTTCCAGCCGCTGTTATCGCTTAGTAACGCGCTGCGACGCAATGGAAGCTCAAAACTGAGGCTGAGTCGCGCTCTATCGCTAATATCGTCATGGGAGCTGATAAACGCATCAAGGGTTGTTTTGAGTTGCGCAGGAGTCACGCTGGGCTCATTAGAAAGTTGGTCCAGTGCCAAAAATAGGCGCGACATGTGAATGCCTTTGGCGTGCGTGTCAATTAAGTTCACAAAGGCTTGTGCTTTGGCATTAATAACGGTTGCTGCCAGGCCCTTAGTCGCAATTTTTAAAGGTATTTCAATGGCGCTCATACCCACCCAATCAAGCGTATGATGTACTGAAGACGCGCTGGTGTTGGCGATATCTGGCATTGGATGTGGCATAGCCTTCCTCATTATTGAAGCAACGAAAAGGCGACATTCTACCTGAAAATGCGCAAATGTGGAGCGGCCCAAAGTTGCAGGATAAATTGCCAAAGAAGGGATATGTAAAGCAATGCTGGCAGCTAAGTGATGACAACATGCTTCCTTTATTGTCCAGTAATTGTTAACATTGTGTGTTGCTGTTAAGACGCGCTATTTACACCCATAACTTGCAAAATAACAATAATGACCAGTCCGATGAAATCAATTCTAAAAAAAGCCGCCACTGTGGCGATGTTAAGTAGCTGTAGTGTTGCTGCGTTCGCCAAGCCTCAGCTGATGTTGTTTGCTGACGACCTGCAGGTGTGCTCCAGCGAAAGGCTGAGATATTGTAATTCTGAATCCCGCGAAAGCTTAAGTAAGGATACTTATAAACAACAGCCAATTTATCAAATTACAGAAGAAGGCCTGGGCCGTATTGCCGATATGGCCTGGACCGAGCAGCCCGATATTCGCGCCCAAGCAGTCGAATTATTAAATGCGGCGAAAAAGCACTTTAACGATGAAGCATTCGGTCAACGTGAATTCGAGCGTTATCTGCGCCGCAGTGATTTCACCCTTACTGGCAGCGATATATCAGCACGTGAATTTTGGTTTAACTTATTTGATTTCGAACAGCGTAACTTTTTTGATTTACTCGAGCAAAAGCAAGCGAATGGTAAGCGTCGTCGCCAAGGCGAAGTTGATGTTCAGGGCACGCGTAATTGGGTAACCAAAGAGGCGTTCGCGCAGCTGCTTAGTGATGCGCAAAAGATTGCTGATGCCAAACGCAAACCTCGTGTTGCTTTTATCACCGGTGGCAGTCGCGACCCCTATCGCGATGTTGATTATTATCAGTCCTTATTTGAGCAGCTTGGCTTTGAAGCGCATTGGCTCGCTATCGATGGGGCTATGCAAACGGTAATGAGTGCTCAAGATACCAAGTTGTGCGATAGCTTGGCTGATTATCAGGTGTCGAAGTTAGCGAGCTTCCGCCGTGATGTGCTATACCCTGATCTTTATCAAAAACAGCAAAAACTGTGTCGCGACCCAGAGAAGCTATATAACCTTTTGCGCAAATCTGACGCGGTGTTTATAGCCGATTCAAGCCCGCTATTGCTATATCATGCGTTTTATAAAAATGCTAACCAGCCCAGTGAGTTGCTAACAAAAATACAAGATATGGTGGCAAAAGGGGAATTAATGGTCGCCGCGCAGGGTGATGCGGTACATGCCTTGGTCGGTGGTAAAAACAATGCCACTGTACTCTCTGGTGATGGCGTGCAGGTGTTGACTGGGCGACCCACGGTTTACAGCAATGGTTTTGAAGCCTGTCGCTTGGGAGTGGACTGTATCTCAGTGGTTAACAGCCGTGAACTAAGTTACATGCAATCGGGTGTGCTTGGTTTGTTCAACTGGGGCACCTTGGATACTAAAGTAGCCAAGTATGGTAATCAGCCGCGTCTAATTAAAACCGGTTTTGATAACAGCAGTAATTTAATTTTTGGTCTCGATAGTGATAGTTATGCCCGCATCAGTAGTGAAAGTGATGACGGCGAGTACATGCAGATGCAAGTATTTGGCGAGGGTGGACTATGGCTTGGTGACTTGCGCCAAAGCAATGACTCTATGGCTACAGCAATGCAATTTGGCCCTTTTGATAGTTACTTCTTGACTCATGAAGACAAAATCATGCTCCGAAATGACATGATTAACGTTGAATTAGCGCCATGGAAGCAAGCCATCAATACCACAACCGCCGGACCATTAGTGAATTCGTCCACACCATTTAGCCGCTCTAATTACCATAAGCTCGGACAAATGCAGTGCAACACTGGGGCTGCAACTGCCAGTGGTAGCACGGATATTGATTCACAGCGCTTTGAGTTAACCTTAAAAGCCAGTGGCGCCACGAACATGCGAAAAGGCGTGCTCGCAAAAGGCGGCAAACGCATCGGCGTATGCTCGTTTGCAAGAATCTCAACGCAGATACTGCCAAAGGCACTCTAAGTTGATTACAATAAAGGGGTTTGTAGCAAAACCCCTGTTTTTATGTTTGACTCTTCCCTGAGCCCTTGGGTTCGTGTATTAACTAATCTCCTTGCCCGATTTGGGATCTGGTACGCAGCCGCTATTGTTTATGGTGTGTTTATCGTCGCGGCCCTGATCCTTGGCTCAATGTATTATTACGTTGCCACCGGTGAAGTGACCCTACTGGATGTACTCGCAGTGGTTTTCTTCACGGCCATTACCGCGCCTGTGGTGATTATGGTGGTGTTGCAATCAGTGGCACAGCTGCAAGACTCGCAAAAGTTTTTGGAAACCGCCACTAAGCAAGAAAAGCTATTAAACCAGTCACTGAAAGATAACATTCGTCTGCTCAACACTGAGATTGATGAGCGTAAAATGGCGCTCAACGCTAAGCATCGGGCTATTGAAGAGTTACGTCGTGAGATAGCGGAGCGCAAGAAAACGCAGCTAGAGCTAGCTCAGCAAGGCATGCTATTGCGCTCAATTGTCGACTCGTCCCCTGACTTATTCTATTACCGCGATCAACAGGGGGTGTTTGCTGGCTGCAACAAAATGTTTGAAAAGGTGATGAACCGCAGTTCAGGCGACTTAATTGGCAAAACCGCCGAAGATATTTACCCACCGCAGTTGCTACCTGAGGTGTTACGCACCGACCATCAAGTAGAAACGACGCATGAGCCCATAACGTTAGACGTTCAGTATCCTGTGGATGGAGAACCCCATTGGTTTGAAATGCGCAAGCTCCCCTTTATTAATGACGACGGCGAATATATTGGTCTACTTGCTTTCGGCCGTGATATCACAAGCCGTAAGGAAGCCGAACAAGCGCTCGAGACTGCTTACAAAGACAAAGGTAAATTCATTGCTACTTTGTCTCATGAGTTGCGCACTCCTTTGAATGGCATTGTTGGTCTCACTCGTATGCTGCTTGATACTGAACTAACGAAACAACAACGCAGTTGGTGCAATACGGTCTTCTCAAGCGCTGAAACCTTAGGCAACATCTTTAACGACATTATCGATTTAGACAAGATAGACAGAGAGCAACTTGATATTGTCACTGAACCGGTCGGTGTCACAGATTTTATAAATGATGTGGTGAATTTTGGCTCTCTCATAGCCGAGCAAAAGTCACTGTCTTTCGATGTATCCCGTGAAGGTGACTTGGACGTTTACGCCGAAATAGACCCAACGCGTTTGCGTCAAGTGCTCTGGAACCTCATCAACAATGCGGTGAAATTCACCAAACACGGTGGTGTGACCTTGGGCTGTCGTCGCCACGACACCGGTAAACAAGTGTGGCTTGAGTTAAGTGTTACAGATACAGGAATAGGTATTCCACAAGAGCAGCTTCGGCATATTTTCGATATGTATTACAAAGCGCCGGATGCCAGCGGCGCCAACGCCATAGGTTCGGGGATTGGTCTTGCGGTTACTAAAGCCTTAGTTAAAGCGATGGGTGGGGATATTCAAGTCAGCTCTATGGCAGGAGAAGGAAGTAGCTTTAAAGTACATATTCCTCTTAAGCTGACGCAAGCTCCGCAATTAGAAACATATGATTGTGCCAGCCTAAATATTCTTCTGGTCGAGGATGTTCCTTTGAATGCCGAAATTGCTACCAACTTACTTGAGCAACGGGGGCACGAGGTCATTTGGGCTGAAACCGGTGAGGATGCGCTGTCTTTTGTGCAAACAGAGGATGATCTCGATTTAGTGTTACTCGATATGCAATTGCCAGATATTAATGGTGATGTGGTGGCTCGTGAAATTCGCGCCGATGAGCACTTCGATAATCTACCTATTGTGGTGTTAACCGCAAACGTGCGCAGTGCTGAGGAAGAGCTACGGGGCATTAAAGTGCAAGGCTCACTCGCCAAGCCGATTAATACCAATAAACTTGATAAGATGTTAGCGACGCTCTTTGGTATTGGAAAAGACTGTGCACAGCAGGCAGCGGCCAAACAACTAGTTGGTGCTGCCCCGCCGCAAGCACTCGATGTGGATGAGATGCACCTAGATAGAGAGATTATCACTGAGTTCTTGGACTCTATGGGGGCGAAAGCCTTTGCCCGCAGCGTTGACTTGTTTGCAAAGTTGGCGCCAGGATATCAGCAACAAATGCAAGATAGCCTTGTCAGTGATGTGGATGAATACAAATCAGTCGCCCACAAATTGAAAGGAGCCGCAGGCTCAGTGGGACTCAAAGCGGTGCAGTTGCAGGCCAAGGAAATGGAGAATAATTGTCAGCAGGTTGAACAAGAACAGCGCCAGCAATGGTTAACGCAGTTAGATGGGCAAATAAAAGAAGGGCTCAAGGCCCTTCAGTCATTCTTATCTCAGTTAGCTCAGTAATTACGAGTTGCTGTCGATTTTTCCGATAAAGCGATAACCTTCACCATGGATGGTGCTGATCAGCTCAGGCGTGCTGGCGTCGCTTTCAAAGTGCTTACGGATACGACGAATAGTCACATCAACAGTGCGGTCGTTAGCACGAAGCTCACGGCCAGTCATATGTTTAATCAGCTGTTCGCGGCTAAAGATACGACCTGGTGAGTCTAACATTAGACGTAATGCACGATACTCACCTTTAGGTAAGCGCTTAGATTCACCCGCAGGAGACGTTAAACAACGGCTGTTTTCGTCTAATTCCCAACCGTTAAAGTTAAGCACACCATCAGACTCAAGTGCAGGGTCATCTTTGCTGGCTGCTGTGCGAGAAATAAGGTTGCGGGCACGAATAGTTAATTCGCGTGGGTTAAATGGCTTAGTGATGTAATCGTCCGCACCAATTTCAAGACCTAAAATACGATCGACATCGTTGTCACGGCCGGTCAAGAAAATCAAACCAACATTGCGTTTTTGACGCAATTCACGGGCGAGGATCAAGCCATTTTTACCTGGTAAGTTGATATCCATAACAACCAGGTTAATTTCATCATTGGTGGTGAGCTTATCATGCATATCATCACCATCAATGGCTTCAACTACAGTGTAGCCTTCCGCTTCAAATAAGCTAACGAGGTTCAGGCGGGTTACGTCTTCATCCTCTACGATCAGAATGACTGGCGTTTGCATTGTTAATTAACCTTTTCGGAATATTTTATTTACAGAAAAACCGGAAAAACGAGAATTCCGCGAATACTTGCGATTATAGGAGTATATCTAAATGTTAACAAGTAAAATCAATTTGGATAAAACTTAGATACTGTCATCAGCCTGGCTTGTACTTTAAAGCTTACTTGCTCGAGCTGCTCCCTGTTGATATACAGTCGAATCTTCTTACCTTCCTGAATTAAGGCAGCCACACCGCCTTGCTCAAGGAACTCGAAATTACTGCCAACGGTGAATGTTGTTAAAGGCCGAGTTTTGATCCAAGGCGACAGTATATCATTCTCTATTTTTCCATCAAAGTATGTGATGTCACATTGCCGAGAAAGTTCATCATTTTGTGAACTTTTGCTGAGTTCGGTTATGGCAATTGGTTGTCCACGTATCAATAAGTTCTGTTGTTGCGCAAGAAATGCACCAGGCCCTTTGCTTAAGCTAGTAAAGCAATAGCGCACTGAATCAGACTGAACATGAGTAAAGTCGATAAACTTGGCTATTTGAAAAAGCAGCGCCGAGCGCACTTGATCGGGTGTTCCTGCTTGCGCAGATAGGCTGCACATCAAGGCGACTAAACAGACTACACGCATACTACTGCACCCCACTTAATGGGATCTGAACTATGAAGTGACTGCCTTGTTTATGCTCAGGAGCAAGCAGCACCTTGCCGCCAAGTGCTTGAGTTACGAGGTTGTAGACTAGGTGTAAGCCTAAACCACTGCCGCCAGAGCCTCGCTTCGTGGTCACAAAAGGATCAAAGACCCTGGGCTTTAATGTTTCGCTGATGCCGCTACCATTGTCTCGGTAGTCAATCTGTAGCTGTCCGGAGTCGATTTGTACATCAATATCTATACGTGGATCAGGGTGATCTTTGAAGGCATGGATAAGAGAGTTACTGATAAGCTGCTGTAATATCTGTTGGATAGGTCCAGACTTTGATTGGATATGTAAATCTTCGGGGCAGTGCACGTTTATCTGCGGGCTAATGTCATCAAGGTCAGCACGCATACTAATCATGACTTCGCCAATGAGCGCGCTTAAATTAACGTCGGTGATGCTCTCACTATCTTGGGTCACAGCGACTTTTTTAAAGCTGGCGATAAGCTCGGCTGCGCGGTTAAGGTTGCGATAAATCAACGACAGATTCTCTTCACCATCTACCAAGAAGCGCCCTAGTTGTTGCGAGGTGAGTGTTTTTTCTTCAAATGAATGGCGAATATCACCGAGCTTGTCACGCATTAATGTTGAGGCAGTTATCCCCAATCCCAAAGGGGTATTCACCTCGTGAGCGACACCCGCAACCATTTGCCCCAGTGACGCCATCTTTTCATTCTCAACAATTTGATTCTGATACTGGTGCATCCGCTCTAGCGTACTGAGTAGCTCTTGGTTAGCGTCGCGCAGGGCATCGGTGCGCAGGTTCACTTTTTCCTCAAGGCTCTGGTTTAGAGCTTCTATTTCTTTTTTATCTGTCTCATTACGCTCGATTTGCTTTTCTGTGCGCCGTAGCATGGTGTTGACACTTAGCGCCAGCTGATTGAGTTCTGCTATATTACTGCTCGGGGCGCGAACGGTGTAGTTACGGTTTTTGGCAACGTCTTGCAGTAACTGGCTCAATGTATCAATAGGATTACCGATATGGCGCTGAAAAATACGCGCTATAACATAGGCAACAACCAGCACCGCTACGCTCAACATAATATCGATAATTATTTTGCGGTGCAGGTAATTCTCAATACTCTCTAAACTGGCTCGAACATACACATAACCTATGGTGTTGTCTTGGTTGGTGATGGCCTTAATAATTTCTAAATGGCCATCTTCGACTTCCCCCTTGCCGATACTCTCGAGACGTTTAGTTTTTACTGGCACTGGTGGCGTGCGGGGAGCGTTATAACTGGCAAAAAACTCAACTTCGTCATTGAATTCATCTATACGATAAATATGAATGTTTTTTATTGCCTCTACAGCCTGAAAGGCTTGTAGGCGCTGCTCTTCGGTTTTGCTGTCGTCAAAAAGAACCGTCACTTGAGCGTTAAAAGCGGTGAGCTCAGCAAAGGTTTCTACGCGTTCTTCCAGCTGTTCTCGCTGCTCTTGAATGTCAATGTAAGTAGAAATAGTAATAGACAAAATGAGCGACAATGACGCAACAGACATGACCGCGTAGATCAATGCCTTTCTTATACTAGTTGTTGAGCCTTGAATACTCATGAGTGTGCGCGGTTCACTAATAGCTGTGTTACAACATTAAACTAGTTTAGCAAATCATTGAATAGTCGAATGTTAAAATCAGAAAAATGCAGAAATAAAAGCACTTTTGTCAGCATAGATAAGGACACCTTGGCGGCCTATGAAAATCCTTACTTCTGGTTTGCTCAAAAACCTAGCTATATCGCGTCTGGGTTTATTATAACCGCTTGGAACCCACAGGGGCTGCGCCTTGGACAAAGACAAAATCGCTTACATACGCAGCGCTTGGCTAAACGGCTCGCAGGCTTTGATGCGCTCTGGGGTTTTGGCGGTAACCAAGAGATGACCTATCGCGAGCGCAGCGCCTTAGTGCGAGCACCTCGCAGCTATGGCAAGAAGCTAATGAGGGAATTTAGCCAAAATGCTATCTACCTAATAAAAGGTGGGCGACTATATTTGTATTTCTATAATGCTCAAGAAACATCGGTCAACGTGGATTGGCAGCGCCGTGTAAGCCATCTAAGACAACTGCCACGGCGTAATTATGCTATTGGTTTTGATACACCGCAAAACGCTTCGTTTTAGCAATTGTTTGGTGAGTGTTAAATTGCTGCTGTAGTTGCTCTGGGTAGGCTAAGAAGCTATTAGCGACTAGAGTAAGCGCACCGCCTTTATTCAGGTGTGCTTTCGCGCTGGCAAAAAAGCGAGCGGTGATATCATAATCGGTCTTTAGCCCGGTATGAAAGGGCGGGTTACTGACGATGATGTCAAAGCGCTCGTTGATGTTGGTTAGGCCATCGCTGAGCACAATATTGCCGTGCAGGTCATTGGCGCGCAGGGTTTGCTCACTGGCATATGCGGCTAAGGCGTTTACATCCAAGGCACTGCCTTTAATGTGGGCAAAGCGCTTCAAGCAAAAGCTGATAATAACTCCGGCGCCGCAACCAAAATCAAGTAAGGATTGGGTGTTAGTTAAATCAGGTAAGTTATCCAGTAACAACGCCGTACCATCATCCAGCTGGCCATGGTTGAATACACCCGGTAGGCTAACTATATCACAGCTCACTTGTTCACCAGCTATGCTGCGAGTAAGACAAAAGCGCTTTTCGTAGCGGCTGATATCGAATTCGGGCAACGGGGTTATATCGCTGTATTGGTATAATTGACAATGTTTGGCAGAGTCAACCTTATGGCCATGAGCGAGGCCTTTAAGCTGTTTATCAATGGATTTTACGCCGCCTTTTTTTTCCCCCACCACCAGTAACTGCGCATCATCATTAATACAAGCACGAATATTATCTAAGGTCATTAAAGCTTCGGCTTTGGCCTTAGGATAATAGTAAATTACCAAGTCGAAGCGGTGTTTAGGAAGCTCATGAGACACCAGAGTGTGGGCCTGATGTTGCTGAGCTTGGCGTTGTGCAAAGTCGCCATTCGCTTGGTTGTAAGAGAATAAATGAATATCAGCTGTTGGGTTCAGCTCACGCAGTTCGCTTGCAAACCCATCACAGTTAAAATTGACCACTAAAATGGTTTGCGCGACTAACAGCTCAGGGCTGCGCAGTAGTATCTGCGACGGGTTGCTCAGTACCATATTATTTCACGCGCTCAAACATTAAATCCCAAACACCATGGCCAAGGCGATGGCCACGTTGCTCAAACTTAGTGAGTGGGCGGAAATCTGGGCGTGGTACATAGTCATTCGTGCTTGATTGGTTGCTAAAATGGCTATTGCCTTGCATTACTTCGAGCATGTGCTCAGCATAGTTTTGCCAATCTGTCGCCATATGAAAGACCCCGCCAATTTTTAGTTTGCTGCGCAGGTTTTCGACAAATTCAGGTTGCACAATGCGACGCTTGTGGTGACGTTTTTTATGCCATGGATCGGGGAAGAACAATTGCACTTTCGCTAGGCTTTCATCGCTGATACAGTCCGCTAACACTTCCACCGCATCGTGTTCAAAAACGCGCAAATTGGTAACGCCTTCGGCATCAGCGTCCATCAGGCAAGCACCTACTCCAGGGCGGTGAACTTCGATGCCGATAAAGTTTTGCTCTGGTGCGTTTTTAGCCATTTCTACAAGTGATTTACCCATACCAAAACCGATCTCAAGAACAACATCGTTGTCATTGCCAAACACTTGGCTGAAATCAAGCAAGCCATTTTGATGCTCAAGCCCCATTGTCGGCCAGCATTTCTCTAGTGCCGCTGCTTGACCTTTGGTCAGTCGGCCTTCGCGTTTTACGAAGCTGCGTACTTTACGGATATACTTTCCTTCGCGCTGTGCTTGCTCCAATGCTTGTTGCGTAGATTCACTCATGGTCTTGGCTGTCTCTGTAAAAATGGGTGCGTATTATCCCCAGTTGTAAGAGGAAGTACAAGTAAAGGGTATTGATATTTACCTGCACAATTATAGACTGAGCGCAAATATGTACAGGGGCGTTATAAAAGTAGTGGAAATAAGTAAAAGCACGCGTGATTGGTTTGCCACTCAAGTACTCGATTGGTACGACAAACATGGTCGCAAGACGCTGCCTTGGCAGCTAGAAAAAACACCCTATAAAGTTTGGGTATCAGAGATTATGCTGCAGCAAACGCAAGTTGCTACGGTGATCCCTTACTTTAACCGCTTTATGGCGCGTTTTGAGACTATTGAGGCGTTGGCTGAAGCGCCGCAAGATGAGGTTCTCCATTATTGGACAGGTTTAGGGTATTACGCTCGAGCACGTAATCTACATAAAACCGCACAGTTGATCTGTGAGCAGTATCAGGGTCAGTTTCCGCATACCTTGGAAGAAGTAATGGCCCTGCCCGGGATAGGGCGCTCTACTGCGGGTGCTATCTTAAGCCTATCGCGCGGCGAGCATCACCCGATTCTCGATGGCAATGTGAAGCGGGTATTAGCGCGGTTTTTTATGATTGAGGGCTGGTATGGTGTCAAAAAAGTGGAAAACCAACTTTGGCATCTAAGCGAACAATTAACACCAAAGCACGGTGTCACTCAGTTTAATCAGGCGATGATGGACTTGGGAGCAAGCCTGTGTTCACGTAGTAAGTATGACTGTCAGCCCTGCCCACTTAATGATAAGTGCCAGGCGCGAATCAATGACAAAGTAAACGAGTTCCCACATTCAAAACCCAAAAAGCAAGTGCCGAAGAAGCATTGTGCTATGTTTATTCCCGTTTATGAAGGGCACACCTACATGGAAAAGCGTCCCGACCAAGGCATTTGGGGGGGGCTACATTGCTTTATCGAGTTTGCGACTCAGGACGGGGTCAAAGAGTTTATGGCAATCAATGGTATTAGCGGTAAAGAACATAGGTTAGAGCCATTTACCCATGTATTTTCACACTTTCAGTTAACTATAGAGCCTGTTGTTGTGCATTTGCACAAACCCATACAACAGCTTGCAGAGCGCGCAGTACTAACTTATTCACTTGCGCAGCAACCTGAGGTGGGGCTAGCAGCACCGACAAAGAAATTATTGAAACAGCTAAAGCAGCACCTTGCAGGTGCGAGTGTTTAAGCATTAGGTTACACTACAGAGCAATATGCATTAGATAATCGTAAATGAGGATAAACATGGCACGTACGGTATTTTGTCAGAAGCTGCAAAAAGAAGCTCCGGGACTTGCTTTTCAACTTTACCCTGGTGAAGTAGGCGAGAAGATCTTCAACAATATTTCTCAACAAGCATGGGATGAGTGGCAAAAGAAGCAGACCATGTTAATTAACGAAAAGCATCTAAATATGATGGATCCGGAGCATCGCACCTATTTAGAAGAGCAAATGGTTGGCTTTTTGTTTGAAGGTAAAGATGTAGAAATTGAAGGCTATAGACCGCCTGAAAAGTAGCAACTTAGCCGGGGTTTTCGCCAATAAATCTCGGTTTGCATGAAAACTGTGCAAACGGTTTGTTTATTTTAAAAAATGGTTGACTTGATACCCTAAAAACCGTTTAATACGCCGCACGCCCAGATAGCTCAGTCGGTAGAGCAGAGGATTGAAAATCCTCGTGTCGGTGGTTCGATTCCGCCTCTGGGCACCATTATTATAGGTGTTTTTGAAAATTCAGAAGCACGTGCTTTTGCACACAGTTTTGTGTGCCTGCTTAGCTCAGTTGGTAGAGCAACTGACTTGTAATCAGTAGGTCGC
>CEVA01136234.1_pt1 | contig 85387 bp, 101 predicted proteins | sample 361521 | NCBI WGS metagenome assembly CEVA01 (sample SAMEA2622823, study PRJEB7988) | marine metagenome | isolation source: saline water (ENVO:00002010), including | reverse complement strand
TTATATCTTTTTCTCTTTTTTCTTCTGATTTCAAGTCATTATATTTTTCGATAAAGTCTAGATATTCATTTTTTCTTTTATCTTTGTTTTCGACTCTTTCAATTAAATAATTTATAGTTTCTTCGTTTTTTACAATTTCTTTTTTTAGATTAACTATTGAAGAATTATTTTGTTGATAATCTTTATATGTAGGTTTATTTTTGTTAAATAAAACTTTTAACTTTGAGACGCCAAGAATTGACTTAAATCCGAATATAAAAATAAAAATCAATGCACCAATAAAAGAATATGAAATGAAATAAAAAGCTATTCCAATAGCAGATTCATTAAGTAAAAAAGTAGTGCTAAATAAAAATACAACACAAATAAAATAAAAGAAAACAAAAGTAACAGAGTGGTCTTTCCCAAAACGATGTCTATCGAAATAGCAAAGTTTAACAATAGCGGTTAAAAGAAAAATCACCAAATAAATTAAGTTATCTAAATAAAAATTTAAAAAAGGTGTAAACGATTCGTTGGTTATAATGTCTTGTTTATAAAAAACATATAAGTTCGAAAAAATATTAAATATATTATTGTTTTCTACTGCTATATCATATGTGTTACTTAAATAATCAATCCAGCGAATTAAATATATTTCGGAAAAAACATAAAGTATTGTAGCAAAAGAAATTAAAAATCCTAAAGTAAAAAAATGTGAAACGGTTGATTTCGCTTTTTTTATTTGTTCAAGTTCGTCTTCGATAAAAGATTTTTTGTTCTCCAACTCTACTAGTTTATTTATCAGTTTCGTCACTTTAGCCATCCTATAATATAATCGGTTTATTATAATGTATTTGAATTAAAATATCAACAAACGATTTGACTATTTTTCGAAGTTTAAATACTATACAAAAAAAAGTAAAAGGAATATTATGCTAATAACAACTAAAGAAAAAATCTTATTAAGCCAAATAAAAGGTCTACATAAAAGGTCAAAAGAAACAAATTTCTTTAACAATAAAAGAAAAATGACATTAATGGAGTATAAGTTTTATAATTTCTTTTCTTTTGTGTTACTTATGAATTTTGGTCTCGTCTTATTTTTTACGTTTATTTTTCTTATACATTTAATGTTCGGCTCATTAGAAATTGTATTGTCTGAAGAGATCCTTCTTGCAAAAATATCTTTATTTGTTAGTAATATAGTTTTTTTTATTTTGTATTTAATGTTTTTATATAAATGGATTTCAAAAAAAACAAAATTATCAATGAAAGAAAAAATCTTAACATTGTCTTTATTTCAAGCCTTAATATTTGTAATAAAAGATATAATAAGAACAAAAGAAAAAGAAAATATTTATGAAATGGAAATAAAAGTTATAATTGAAAAATTAGATATAAAAGAAATCTACAAATTATCAAATTTATTAAACTTAAAATCATTGGAAGATCAAGATATTTTCAGTATTTATCTTGAAGAAAAAATAAGAAAAGAATTGAATTTGAAAGTTGAAGAAGTTTATGAAAATATAAAAAATTCCACCTTATATACAACAACAAAACCTGAAGTGTTGAATTTGCTTCTAAATGAAGAAAAAGAGATTAAAGTGAAAGATATTCAAATGGAGACAGAATAGGAATGTTAGAAGAAAAAGTAAAAAAAATAAGAGAACTAGAAAACAAAAGAAGATTGTTGAATATGAGATTATTCGATGATTTAATAGAAAATAAAAATAAAAATAAAAATGGAATGTCTTTTTCATTAGTAGCCTTATTATTTAGCTTATTAGTCTCATTACCAATTTTTATAATTTTTTCGATATGTACACTTGCTTTATTTTTAAATAACATAGACTTAAATACATTATCCCATTCTTTGAAATCAATACCTTCATTGATAATTTATTTATCAAGTATAACATTCGATTCTCTAAAAACAACGTTTTTAGGGTTAAGTAAAGAAACATTCTTTATATTTTGTTTTTTTACTTCTCAAATCTTATTTTTAATGAGTTATATTCTAGACTCTTGGAGCCAAAATTTAGATATTTTAGCGAAAAGAAGATTAGAAAAAATACATGAAAATAAAATATTAAGCTTAATGTTTATGCTTTTTGGGTGTGGTTGGTTGACATTATTATTGGTTTCTTCAAAGGATAAGAAAAAAGCAAAAATAGTTGAAAATGAAAGAAATCAAAAAATAAAAGAATTAGATAAAAAAGATCTTATAGATATAATAAAAGGTGCAAAAAAGAATAAAAACATGAATTTTGTTTTAGAAAATATTATGACGAAAGAAGAATTAACAGAAAAAATAACAAATAATAAAGAAATGAATCATATGGAAATATTAAGATATAAATTAAAAAGAAAGATAGAAAATGAAAATCTTGATATAGAAAATGATTAAAAATAAAAGGCTGTTGTTACAGCCTTTTATATAGTAATTATTCATTTTCAATAACAATTTCATTTCGTGTTTCAAATTCAGAGTTCTCTATTTTTTCTTTCAATTCTTTATATTCTTTAAGTTTATATTGATGTGTATTGAAATCGGAAAGAATGTCATCAATAAGATATCGAACCTCTTTGCTGTTATTCATTTCAAGGTTTCTAATAGCAACCTCTTCCATATATTTTTCATCTTTGATAATGATATTTAGAATTTCTTTTTTCTTTTCTTTGTGTTTATCTATGTCGGCTATTAATTTTTGCACATTTATGACTTTTATTTCATTTTTAATTTTATTCTTTTTAAGATAACTGATAAAATTTAAAAAACCAGAAATAAGAAGCAAAACAGCAATTACAGGGGCGATAATTGTTAAAGTGAAATGTGGTTGTACTACAGAGATAATAATTCCAACAATAAAAGAAACGAAACAACCAAAACTTGAAATAACACAAAATAATTCAGGGTATTTTGGCTTTATGGAAAGGTTAAATTCTTTTTTTCTGAAATAATATTTAAAACACCATTTTAAAGAAATAGCACAAGAAGCAAGTAAGGCAGTAGAAGTGCTCCATAAATTAATATAGTAATCAAGAATCCCCATTTGACGATGAGAATATTTTCCTTGGTATTGAAAATATTCAACCATAGAATAAAAAGAATAATTACCATGAAATCCTTCAGTATATCCAATTTCTACGGCTTCCTTCATAACCAACAAACCAATAAAATAAGTTACAACAAGAAAGCCAAAAAAAGCTAGAGATATAAAAATAGAGTTTAATTTTAACTTATTAATTTCTAATAATTGTTTTAATGAATTTGCTTTTTTAATTTGAACTTCTTTTTTTGAAATAGAACTGTTTATTTTTAATACTTCGTCTAGCATTATAGATTTTCCTCATATTCTCCTGCAAGCGGAATTCTAACATAAAAACAAAGAAAAATAAACAAAAAACCGCTTGGAAGCGATTTTTTAATTGTTATTTTGTTCAGTGGGTTAAAAGAAAGTGCAAAGTTTAATTAATTGACCAAGATATAATTAAGTAGGTTCTAACCTTAGTATTTGTCCATCGACGGATAAACATTTATTCCAAAGTCCATGTCTTTTTCTTGATAGTTCATTGATGTTTGTAATATAAAAAAATAGAAGCACTTGCTTCTATTCTTTAAATAATTTTAAATATTCGGATTTAGGCGAGTATTTTTTATCTTTTTCTAATAATATGTATATTCTTTCTTCATACAAATCTTGAAGTAAAAGGTATTTTCTATGCTCAAATACATTTCCAACTTTTTCTAATTCTTTTTCCATTCTTAAAAACAGTTCATCAAATTCAGATAATTGAAAAGAATTAACAGCAAGTAACATTTCACTTTTTTCTTCTGTTGTATATTTAATTTTATAAATAGTAGCTTCGTCAGCAAAATAAGCATAGTTAATAAATATAAATCCAATAGAGATTATAAACATCAAGATTGCGTAAATCGTATTTGCCCAAGCTTCTATATCTTTATGAAATATGCCACTTTCTACTTTATTCTCAATATCAAAAAAGGCTAATGTAAAAATGAATGATATAAGTAATAAACCTATGTTAAACATAAACACGGTAGGGGTGAGTCTTTCTTTGTATTTAAATATAATTGGGTTTAATTTGTCATTAAGCCTGAAATATTTTTCTTCCAACATTGTAATTCTATCCTATAAATTATATAATATTTTAGCGTCCTTAATCAAGAAATCGGATTTCTTATTTAATTATATCTTTATCATAATAAGATAAACACATCAACAGTATTTATAAAATATATTTTAAAAAGAAAAGCTTGTTAATTGATAAAAAACAAAAAAACGAACCATTTTATTAATTTTATAATATAAAAGAGTTCGTTTTTAATAATTTTATTTCAATATTATTTAATTCTTTAAATCTCTCATTAATTCCTCAACACTATTTGCCATAGTTTTAAATCCTTCATTAACTTCTTGAACAGTTTTTGGCATATTAATTCTTAACTCTATAAAGAACTTGTAGTTGAAAAAATCTGTTTTCGGCATTGCCTTACGATCATTGTTTTGTGTTAACTTATTAATTTTAAGTTTAATCTTCTTGTCAAAAAATTGAACAATATCTTCGCCACCTAAAAAGCCTTTAAATACATCTAAGTTATGTATTAAAATAATTTTATCATCTTCAATGTAGGCTTTATCACTGTTTTTGTAATTAACTCTTAAAATTAAATCTTTTCCATTACTACCCTTTCCTTTCAACCTTAATTTAGAGCCATTTTTTGTTGTTGATGGTATTTTTACATTAATTTTTTGTCCGTTTTTATTGCTAATGGAGATGTTAGTTCCAACAACAACTTTATCAATATCAACAAACACTTCTAATTCTTCATAATCTGGCGATTTTGCTTTATGCTTTTGCCTACTACTTTTATGAAGTTCTCTAAAAAGGTCTTCAAAATTTTGGTGATTAAATCCTTGTTGTCCTCTCTGTCGTTGTCCTTGTGAACGACCAAATCCACCGAAACCGCCAAATCCACCAAATCCTTGAGCACCTTTTTCACCAAAAGAATCTTTAAATTGAAGACTTAGGTCATAATCACCTCTTTTTTTGTCATCACTGAGTGTTTCATATGCTCTTTGGATTTCTTGAAACTTTTCAGCAGCTCTGAGATCACTTTTGTTTTTATCTGGGTGATATTTATTTGCAAGTAAACGATAAGCTTTTTTGATCGTTTTTTTATCTGCTTTTTTATCAACGTCTAAAATTTCGTAATAATTTTTTTCCATTCTTTCACCATTAATATTTTTCGATATAATATCAAATATGGAAAATTTAATCAAGATTTTAATCGACTTTTTTTATCCCACAAAAATGATATAATAAACAAAAAGGAATTAAATAATGAAAGAATGGATAGAATATACAGGTTTTTCAAATGAAAAAACAATAATAAATCAAGAGAAATTTGAAAAAAGAATGGGTATAGCTGAATGTGATAAAGTTGTATTAGATTTTAAAAAAGGCACATTAACGTTTAGTAATGAAAACAATTTTAGAGCGTGGTCTAATATCCAAATTGTTGGTTATATAGAAAAAGAAGAAAAGATATGGACTTGGTCTTATCACGATGTAACAATTCCAGAAAAATCAAAAGATAAGATGGAAGAGGTAAAAGATTTTGGCGTTAAACACAATTTTATAGCATTGAAAAACAGTAATTGGTCTGCTGAAGAACGAGATGGTCTTCAAATGACAAGTATTGTTTTGACAATATTATCAGGAGAATCCATTTATATTATAGAAGAAGACTCATATACTTATTTCTTGGTATTAGAGGATTTTCATTTATCTCCACCCCATGAAAAAAATAGACTTAGAGCAAAATTTTAATTGAATCAAAAGCATAATAATGTTAGAATATATCCTCCGAATGGGGGATATTTTTTATAGCGGTTTTTAATGTTAATTTTTCTTTTAGTAAAAAAAAATGAAAGTTATTTATACAATAAATTATTCAAAGAAAAAATGGAAGACCTAAGTATTAAAGAAATCCAAAAAATCTATTTTGAAAGAAAAGAAATGGAAGAAAATGAAAAAAACGAATTAATAATTATGACAGAATAAGGTCTAACGATGAAAGAAAAATTAAAAAAATACATTGAACTTGCAAAGCAAAAAGAAAAAATTATAAACGAATCTTTTACGGGTAGGTATGAGAGAAGTGAAATAATTAAAAAAAAAGAATCTGAAAAAACAAAATTTAATCTTCTCTTAAAAACAAACGGAGCATTAGTATTGTTTGGTCTTTATTATTCTTCGGGAGTACACACATACATAACAGGAGATCCAATAAATTATTTATTTTTCATTTCAATTTTATGTCCTTTATTGCTTACCCTTTTCGGAGAAGCAATAATTAGAAAGAAGACAAATGTAAGTAAAGAAAGTTATGGTAGTTTGTTGGCTTATTCATTTTTTCTTCATATGTTAATACCAGTTTGCTCCTTTGGTTTTACATTGTTTTTTATTTCTGAACTTCAAGATATGATTGTTAAATCAATAATGCTAACTATTTTTGGTTTGACAATAGGCACTATAATGTCTTATTTTGATTTTGTAACCATAGATTTAAAATACAAAAAGCATTTAAAGAAATACAATGAATTATCGGGTGATAAAATAGAAACAGAAATGACGGTTTTATCAAAAGAATTAATGAAAGACGACATATCAACAAGAAAGGTTGTTGAATTGTCAAAAGATCTATCTCACGAAGATCATTTTCATTTCAGCCCAATAATGAATGATATAAAATTAAAATATGGAAATATGAGTAAGTTCGATATCGCAAGAAAAGTTATTGAAAAAAGAAGTGAAAAAACTAACGTATTAGTAAATGAATAATTAGGTGGAGACTTATTATGGATTTTAAAAAAGAATTAGATAAAATAAAAGAATCTGAAACGTTCATGTATGATGATACGACATTTCAAGATTACACAATAAAAAAAGAGAAAAAAAAGGCAGAAGAAAAAGAAGTGGAAGTCTTAACATATCTTATGCTTTATCTAGATCAACTGTTTTATAGTTCATTAGCTATTGTTGTTTTACTTATACTTAGTAACAATATAAGTTTAAATATCTTTATTGATAAAAATGCTGTAAATCAGAGTGTAGAAATAATTTTATCAGTGTCTTATTTGTTATTATCAAGTGTGCAAATGTTTAAATTTTGGAAGAACAAATTTAATCAAGATAAAGTAAAAGAAAAAGATTTAGCTCTGATAATGAAAGTTTCATTAGCAGTAGTTATAGGTATAGGCTTAACATTTTTCATTATTCCTAGTTTTACAGTGTTAGCACTCATTTTTCTTTTTTCACTTGCTGGATTTTTAACAAAAAGTAGTGAAAAAAAAGAAGCTTGGGGAGTATATAATGAAATACTTAAAAAAAATGAAAAAATAAAAAAGAGAGAAATTGCTTATGAGAATAAAAAAATATTGGTCGCTAAATTAAAAGAAGATTTAAAATTACAAATGAAGTTCGTAGATTACGGAGAAAAGCAAAGTAAAAAAATAAAGTGGAAACAGAAAAATCTCTATTTCAGTGTTTTTAATTCCATATTTCCAGAAATAAACAATAGTGATAAAGAAGACCTGTTTTTAATATTGAAAGAAGAAAAGAAAGAAGAAGAAATGCTTTGCACAAGTTGATAATTGTTGACATTTAAGGAGAAAGCAATTACTATTTTAAAAATTTTTTGATAGGAGACTTACTTTGAAATCTTTAACAAAAATCTTTAAAGATTACTTAAAGAAAAGAAATCAAGAATCTTTACACTTAGAAGTTGAAGAAGTAAAGAGAATGAAGATAATTTCATTAGTGTTTTTTCTTTTTATTTACTTTATAACTCATATAATTTTAAGTTTAGATTTAAATAAATTATATCTATTATTTACAATACCTTTTTTGGGATTAATATATGATAAGTTTATATTGTACTTTTCCTATAGAAAAAACAAAAAAGAATTAAAAGGTGAAAAATATGAAAAAAATAAGATCTATAATAACAATAATAGGGATGTTATCTCTTAACGTAGTTGCAGAAGAGAAAAAAGAAAAAGATTTTTATTATTATAATAATCACACAATAGAAAAAGTATTATATAAAGAGAAAAAGCCAAGTAAATACTTTGAAATCTTAAAATGTGGAGCTTATCATTGTTACGGTCAAAAAGGAAGTGATTTATATGTTACAGGGTTTAATGGTCAAGGTCAATTAGGTATAAAAGATAAGTTATCTTTAAAAGATTGGCAAATAGGCTTGCGAAATATTGAATTTTTTAAAATTTATAATTTTGGTGGTTGTGTAAAAACAAAATCAAATAAATATTTTGAAACAGGTAATGTAAGAAATTTGAATTCTTTTGGAACATTTGGAATATCAAAAGAATGGAAGGAAGTCGAAAATTGTTACTAAAAAAAAGAAGGCGAGGAAGCCTTCTTTTTTTGTTTTAAACTTTGTTTTATAGTGATTTTGTGGTACAATTCAGAAAAATTGGGAGTTTTTATGAATTTAGAAAATCTAAGAAAATTTGAAGAAATTCAAGTAATACAAAAATATATTGCACCGTTAATAATAGTTCTGTCAGGATATCTATCGTTGTTTACTGTAATAAATGAAATAATGATAACAGATTCACCATTTCTCTCAATGTTGATTCTTTTTTATATTTACAGTGTGTCAATATCAATACCAATTGCTTATGTGGGACATAAGATAGCAGAAAAAAACCATTTTACTCTTAATTCTATTTACGATATGGATTCTGTTTTAGCTTTCGTATATAAAAACTGGAAAGAAAAGAATGTAAAAGAATTAACAGCTATACTATCAAAAGAGTTCGATAAAAGTAAAGGTATTGATATAACGGATGAAGTGGTTGTAGCAGTAGATAGTCTTTTACAAAGAAAAATATTAGATATAGTAGACGAAAAAACATTATTATATTTACGAGATAAAACTTGGGTGGGTAAGGATAAAAAGTACTTAAATTTATTAAATAAAAGATTATTAATGGTATCCCCTGAAATAGTATTAACAGAAAAAAGAGAATCTTTACTTAAAGAATTGGAATCTGTAGAAGAAAAACTGTTTAATGAAAATAAATCTTTATTAATGACAACAAGGTAAAAGCCATGACAATTTTAAAAAAAGCAATGATAAAAGATGTAAAAGACTTGGAAAAAGTGGGGGTGCTCACAGAAATAAGAACAATATTGTTTTGGGTTTTCGTTTCTATAAGTATAGCTGTTATAATAGTTTTTGAAGATAGTTTTTTTGCAACGTGCGCTCTTTCATTGGCATTTTTAAGTTATATATATCAAACAATAAAATATGGATTAAATATATCATTAAAAACAAAAGCGGATGAAATAAATACTTATTTAAATTTTGTGGATTCAAAAATAGTTTTTGATTATGTAAATAATATATCAGAAGATGAAAGTAATTTTGATGTACTTCTTAGTAAATTAATTGCAAGAAAACGTTGTAAGCAAATAGAAAACATGGAGGAAGCAATTTTATTACTAAATCATAATTATCTTTTAAAAAATGAAGAAATAAGAAGAGTTTTAATAAATAGAATAAAATACCTAAAAGAAAAAGGGTCTTTTACAAATTCAGAGATATCCCAGTTATCAGATATTTTAAATGGAATGAAAAAAGAAAATAATTCAGAAATACTAATGACAACATAGGACAATAGATGGAAAAAACATATAAGACAGAATCAAGGCATATAAAAAGGTTAGCATTAAATGCAAGAGTAACTTTTCGCTGGCGAAAGTTATTGTTGGACTATCAACCTTTAATATTAATCTTTCTGATTTGTATAATGAATTGGTGGATAGTAGATAACGAAATAAATCATAATTATTATTTTTTGGTTTGGTTTGCCTTATGTGTAATTAGTATTCCAATGTTTTTAATTTTAAATATTTTATTTTCATTTCTGACAAGATATAAAACATTAGAAGAACAAATAGAAGGAACAATGAAAGAATATTTAAAAGATCATTCTTGGAGACATATCTATTTATTAATGAAAAAACATAATTTTCCAGAAATTGTAAAAATAGCATTAGGTAAAATCTTGTATCAAAAAGTAATGAAGAAGACTAATAATGAAGAGTTGATATCAATAATAGAAAAAGACAATCGATTTAAAATAGATAAAGAAAAACGAATGTTTACAAAAGAAAAAAAAGAGGCTAAGTAGCCTCTTTTTTTCATTTAAAACAAAGAAAAAGCTTGAATAAAATGCATCAAATGATATAATACTTACATGTTAATCAATAAGAGAATATAGTGTGGAATGCAAACTTAAATCATTAAAACTAAAAAGAGACACAAAACTTGGATTTGGGAAAAAAATGGGAAATCAAGTTTGGTTTCATAAATCTTACATTTCAAAATGTCTTTCTAAAAATGATATTGAGTTGTTTGAGTCAAACATACCAAAAGATTTTAATTACGAGATTATCAGGTGGGACAGTAAAAAAAGTGAGATCGCTTTTATCGAATGTAAAGATTTTAATTCATCAAACGAACCTATTGTTGGCAAAGTATTAAGAATGATAAAAACAAATTTTGGCTGTGAAGTTCTCAAAATCCAAAATCAACCAAAAGATCCACTAATCTATCATCACAAATGGATGTTTGTAAAAGACGATTATAAGGGATTCTCAGTTTCTGACAGTAAACTTAGAAGTATTGCTTGGAAAGAAGTCTTGGGAGTTGATAAAACAACGTCTAGTAAAATAGGAAGATTATCTTTTTGGAACAACTGGTTATTAGAAAAAAATCTAGAAGAGAGAATATAAAAATGAAATTACCAAAAGAATGGAATGTTTACAACACACCTGAAAAAACAGAACAAGCTATCACATCTGCTGGTACAGCACGTGCTCAAAAGCCAAGGACTTTAAAAATGTTATCCGCTACTAAATTAGTAAAAAATGGTAAAATATTATTAGATATCGGTTGCGGTCATAGAAATGAATTGTTCGAAGAAGGTCTAATTTCAGAAGGTTTTGACTATAACGGCTGTGATCCTTTTAATAAAACAAAAGAATATAATTTAAAATCAATTCATAAATGTATGAATGGTAATGCTGATTTAGTTACATTAAATAATGTATTAAACACTATATCAGAAAAAGAAATTAGAAAATCTGTTCTAAAACAAGCAGAAAATGCGTTGAATAAAGAATCAGGCTATCTTGTCATCTTAATTTATGAAGGAACAAGAACAAAAGAAGAAGCTAAAAATAAAACGCCATTAAATGAATTAAAACCTATTAAAACAAGAGACGGATTTCAAAATAGAATGAAAACAGAACGATATTTGGAAGAAGTTAAATCTGTTTTTCCACATTCAAAAATAGTAAATGTAAATGGAGCAAAATTCATAGTTGCTTCAAAAAATTTAAATTCGGAATTGGATTTAAAGAAAAGAACGTGGTTAACATAAAAAAACAAAAAAGGAGTTTGCAAAATTGCCTTTGCTGTGTTAGGGTTAAGGCAATTTTTTAGGAGAAAGAAATGATATCAAAAAGGTTTAGGAAGAGAAAGTTGGTATCTTTATTTGACGGAGTAGGATGTTTTCCATTAGCGTTCGCAAATAAAATAGGTATAGACAAAAAAGATTTAGATTATTTAAGTTCTGAGATAGAACCGTTTTTAATAGGTATATTAGAAGAGCAATTTAAAAATGTAAAACAATTATATGACATAGAAAAAGTTGACGTAAAATCTTTAAATGGTGATATAATTACAATGGGAACACCTTGCACTGGATTTTCAGTGTCTGGTAAAAGAGACGGTTTACAAAATGTTGAATCAAAACTTTTTGTAAATGGTGTTGAAGCGATAAAAAAAATAAAACCAGAATATTTTGTTTGGGAAAATGTTTTTGGGGTATATTCTGCGGGTCAGAGGTCTGAATTTAGAGAAATACTTCATTATTTTAAAGAAACAGGGTATGATTTAGCTTGGACTTTATTAGATACAAAATTCTTTGGTATACCACAAAGAAGAAGAAGATTGTTTATGATAGGTGTCAAATCAGGACTGCCTAAAAACAACAATATATTTGATATAAAAGAAAGACAATCAAAAGAGTTATTGAAAGAAGAAAAAGCTTTTGATGATCACTTCGAATTTGATTTTAATAAAAAATCAACAAATCCAGAAGATCACTTCGCATTTTACAATAGACAACGTTCTGATAAATTCAAAGAAATTGGTATATCCAATACAATAGCCAAAAGAGATTTTAAAGGTTCTACTGACGTAGTTATTAAAAATGGTTCCATACGAAGAGTGGTTCCAAAAGAAAGATTAAGACTTCAAGGTATTCCAGATGATTTCTTTGATTCTACATATAAAAATCAAAAAGGTGATAAACCAAGATTCCAAGCAAATGGAATGTCTGTCCCAGTAGTAGAATATGTCTTTGAGCAATTAAATAAAATAGACGGAAATACTCATTTAACAGAAGTTGATTATGATAAAGAAGTATTTATTAGTAAAGATATTAGAGAAGAATATAGAGAAGCACCAAAGAAAACAAAACCAGATGAACTTCCAAAATTTAAACAAATACCATATACAGGTCAAATGTTTTTCAAAAGAGACGAAGATGGTAATATTTTAGATCATGAAGAAGTTGAATTTCATTTTGCTAAGAGGTGTGTGGAATCTTCACCTGTAATGAAAGCTGTTACTATCGATAATATACTTCTTGACGAAGTAGAAGAAAAATATCATTTGTCAGAAAAGACATTAGAAGGATTTATAAGAAGATCTCATACTTCAAAATTACCATTACCTGAAAAAATGAGGGAAGTTATGTTTCATAAATATCCAAATCTAATTGAATATGACAAAAAAATGGAAGAAGAATATAAATAAGAAAAAAAGAAGGCTTCCTGCCTTCTTTTTTATTCTTTGAAATATTTATCAATTTCTTTTTCAAGTTTATTGAATATATGTTCCTTCCAAAAATAAGGGGAATATTCAGCATTAAAAGAATTGTCTTCGGTATAGATTTTAGAAGGTAATTCAGAACTAAAAATATCAATCCCAATGTCAGATAAAATATCAAGCAGCAATTCTTCTAATTCAGTTTCTTTACTGATCTGAATATCTTCATAAAGCACATTAAGATTAGAATAATCCATGTTATCAGCAACTAAATAATGATAAACAATGAAATCACCTTCAAAACAAAATTCTTTTACATTTAAATCTTTTAATATTTGTTTAAAATAGGGTAGACAATGAAGTTCCCTGAAATTGTCACCATTGAAAAAATCAGAGATTGCCTTTTCACTTAAAATATGAGAGTTTTCCCAAATTGATTTCTTCTCTCTATAAAAATCATTTCTTTCTTTTAAGAACTGATATTTAGGAGCAATAAGTTCTGCTTCTATGCTTCTATCAAAAATAGAACCATTAAAATAAAGTTTAATAAAACGATTATGAGATGTTCCTAGACTAGTTAATGAATCAATTATAACAAAACCTTTAAATTTGATAGAAGATAGGGATTCTTCTATCATTTTTTTGTTAAATGAGAACATTTCGTATGTCATCATAGAGACAATCATTTGATTATTTTCATATGTGATAATATAAGGTTTTGGCGTTTTTAAATCAAAACTCATTCTGTAATAACCTTTTTAATGTAATTAGAAATTAGATTAGCTCTAAAATATTGGTTTGCTTTGACATCTTTTTTACGATTCCAAGCCCAATAATCAATAAAATCTAGTTTTTCTTCTTGTGTAACTTCTCTTTCATTAGTCGGACTATATCTTTTAAGCTCTAAATATTCTGGACTGTTAGAAATATATCCAGTATGCAATTTATGTGAAAGAAAATCTATGTAATCAGAAAAATGACTTTCAAAAACAAAATCATCATTTATTGAATTTATAAGTTCTGCAATATTAGTCCCTAGTTCTCTGATTGTAGAATAAGGAATTGTAGCTTTATACAATTGAATATCTTTATACTTATTGTTAGGTGTTGTTAATATTTCAATGTCAGTCAAAAAGCCTGAATAAGAGCATTCTTTTTTTATTGAATCCAAAACTGAAATAAAGTCTGATTTAATATTGGAAACATAATTTTCTAATAAAATACAATCTTTTGTGAAAAATATTTTTTTTGATTTTCTAAGGAAAGAATTTTTCTCAAAGCCATTGCTTCCAAAAAAATCTTCAAATTCTTGTTCTGTATAAAATAATCCCGTCTGATCTTTTATTTCTATTCTTGTGGTTGCTTTTCTTAATTCTTCTCTATAAGATTTAACACTAGCAAAGCCTAGTTTTGTTACAAATCGATGCCTTGAACGATTAAGATTACAGTTATTTGCTTCTGCAAATAGTTTTGTGGTTTTTAGGAAATTTTCTTCATTTGAAAATCCAAATTTCTCGATTAATTGCTTTTCTGTTAACATAATAAATTACCTTTAATTTTTTATTTATGTTTGATAAAAGTTGTTTCCCGAACAATCATCAAACGTAAAAGTAAGATATTGTGTCGATTGTTTATTTATTTAATAAGAAGATTTTTTATAATGGAAACTGAAGGTAATCTAATAAACCTAGATGTAGTAAAGGTTCTCACTCTACTCTTATAATCATAGGCTTATTATACTGTTTTTGTAAAAACAAGTCAATAAAACTTAAAAAGAATAAAGAAAATCTTTATTTGAAGAACCTCTTTTGATCCATTCTTCAACAATATGATTTGAGTGTATTCTCATTTCATATACAGTTTTATCACCAATTAATTGTCTTTCAGGTAATCTCTTTAACATATTTAATGAAACCATTTCTCTTACGAGATCATTAAAAACAAACTCTTCTGTAATAGAGAAGTTGGGATCTTTGTTTATTTTTTGCTGAACTTTTTCAAATACAGTAACCATTTTCAAATATGCACTAGTATCCTTACCTTCACACTGTGCTTTTAAATAAGTTTTCAATATGTCACTGTAAACTTTTTTGAAATTTTCTTTATAGTGAGATTCAAAATCTTCTGAGCTGTTTTTTTTAGTTATGCTGTTAACAATCATAGTGTATCTCCTTAGAACTCATATATTTTCTGAAGCTTTGTGTCTACTGTAAAGTTTTTATTAGCTTTTTCTGTTAGTTTTTCTATTTTATTGCTTAGGTCATCAAGTTTTATTCTTCTATTGATTTGAACTTGTAAAAGATTTTTCGTTTCTTCTTTTAGATTTACTTTTATAAGCATATTATTGTCTTTTAATATACTTTCAAAATCTTTAATATATTCTCTTAGATCGTTAAGCATTCGCTCTTTACTAAGAAAAACAAAATCATTTTCAATTAATAAATTCGTATTTAATGTAACATAAGAATATTCTAAATTGTTATTTAAAACAGCTAAAAGCAACTTTTTATACTCTATTTTTAAAAAATCTAATTCTTCTTCTGTTAATGTAGTCATAGAAACGGTTGATAATTTTTTTGCAAAATCATTGGTTAAATCAATAAGATATTTTGCTCGTTTTCTTTTTAATCTGAGTGCAATGTCATTTTGAAAACCCTTTTGACTAAGCTCTAATTTTCTCTTTTCTTGAATGCATTCAAATAATGAAATCAAATCTTTAACATTTTTACTACTAGGATTCTTACCTTCTTTTATATCGTTTTCTGCTTTGTATAAATCTTCTGCTATTCTTGCATATTTTACAATATTTTTTCTTTTTTCTTCATGGTTACAAACTCTTTCTATTTCTTTATTAAAAAGAAAAATAAATTCTTCTAGTTTTTTTTCAACAGTATTGCAACTATCATTAAAAGTAACAGACATTTTAATAAATTTAATAAATTTCATTGGACTATCGTAAAAAAAGTTTTTATCTTCTGAAATCATTTAAGCTACTCCTTTATGTTCTTTTTGCATTACTTCGTCATACATATGTAAAACGAGTTTTAAGGCATATGCAGCATCATTACCTGCATTATGTAAATGAGAGCAAGAAATACTTCTTTTTCTTAATGCTTCTGTTAATGATAAATATTTCTCTTGTGGTTCCATTGTTAACTCACAATATTTAGTATCAATAATTTGATCCCAATTAGGTTTAATCTTTAGTATTTGCATTTCATTTACAATATCATGTGCAACAAGAAATCCAGCGTCTTTTATATAAAGCATTACTTCTTGATATGCTTCTTCTTTTGAAACAATTCTTGTTTCTCCAAAATGAAAAGAATTACGAAGACCTTCTTTCTTTTTGTTGGTGTTTTGGTAATCATCAATGATATAATAGAGTGAAATTGTTTCTTTTGTTTCTGGGTAATACAAAGAGACACCAACCTCAGAAACGCAATCAAATGACAAACCATTGTATTCAAAATCTAATGAAACAATAGTTTTAGCGTTCTTTATTCTTTTTAGGTTTCTATAATGGCGTTCATATTTTAAAGCATTATTCTTAATGCTTTGAAGTCCTTTTTTGCTATTGTTGGCAACAAAATTTCTTGTGAATCGCCCAATAATATAACTATTGGAAGGAGAGTTTAACTCAAAAGCGTCTTCTGAAAGTGTAACAGGCTTGATTCTACCTGTATCATTTCTTTTTTTGATATAAGGTTCGATTGGTGAAGAAATCTTTTTAAAATCATTCTCATTAATAATGACATGCATATCGTCTACAAGAATCTCTTCAAATTGATACATATTAAATAGATGAGCAAAGTAGCAATCCCGAACATATTCTTTCAATGCTTCATTTTTGTATTCATGTGAAAGATAAACACTTTTGATATTTGCTAATCTATAATAGAGCCGGGGTTTCATTGATTTAATCCTTTTTTAATACTTGTTAAAACTAACATTATCAAAAAAACCTTATAAAATCAAGAAAAAAAGCTATTCTTTAACCTTTAATTTTTTTATATCAAACTCAAAAATATCTTTTATTTTGTTTTCATGGATGGTCGTTTTACCTTTTCTTTCAAGAGAGTAAAAATCAGAATTATTATTAGTTCCATAAAAATAAAAATAATCGGTATATTTTTTATTCCAGAAATAATATTGAAAATAAATATCGTAAGGCTCATCTTCTGTAAGGAGAGTGACTGCTTTGTTTTTGTCGTTAAAAAACAATTTGCCATAAGGAAATTCAACATTATTTTTTTTGTAGTTACAAAATTTATTTACACGCTTTAAATAACTTTCAATGCCTTCTTCTAAGCAATGTTGTATTACTATAGAAATTAAGGAATCTATGTTTTTCAACCTAAAACCAAAATATTTTGAAATATCTCTAGTTTCCAAAACGACTTCATTGAATATTTGATAATAAAAATTTTTATCTCTAACTTCTTCTATATTATTTTTTTTAATGTAAATAAGTGCTTTTTTAAGGAAAGCTGAATACATTCTATGCTCTATTTCAATGACTTTTTGTATCTCTTTCTTTGTTTTAATGTAGGCTTTGTTTGTTTTAAGAGTATAGCCTTGTATTTTAATCATTTTAATCCCTCATTTTGAATACAATTATAAAAGATGAGTTGATAAATGTCAATAAACCGTTTGCGAAACATTTCGAATTAGTTTTACTAATGAATATTAATTGATTTCAAATATAAAAAATATCATTATCAAAACAAAAACAAAATATAAAAGAACCTTTTGGTAAAAAAAGTAGAGTAAAAAACCAACTAAAGAAAAAAAACCAAAATTTAATATAGAAAACAATACTATATATTAGAATATAAGTTTTTTTCATTTTACGATAACAAAAAAAAATAGTAAAATCTTTATTAGAGATAACAAAGAATTAGGAGAAGTTATGGAAATACTATTGATTTTAGCAATTGTAGCATCATTTTTTATTATTCCGTCTTCACTAGAAACAAGACCATTAGAGCATCAATCAGTCTTTTTATCTGGTGAAAAATTTGACGCAAAACTATAATAAATAAAAAAAATAAAAACAAAAAAAGAATGAAAAAGAAGAACAAGAACAAGAACAAGAACAAGAATAAAAAAGAATAATAAAATGACATTTTTTTTGACAAAACTCAATCGTCTCCCTTGATTGAGTTTTTATTTATTTGAGGAAAATAAAAACTTATGATATAATATTCAATTAATATTGTGAGGTCGGTATGGAAAAAATAAAAACAATTTTAGGATTTAACTTTAAAGATTATGAAATAGAATTATCAAAAGGTTGGGTCGAAGCAACAAAACCGATTTCCGTTCTGCATAGCAAAAAAGATATATTTAAAGAGGTCTATTGGAATGGTGATGAAAAAGATTTTAGAAAGCTAATTCAAAATTTAAAACGATTGGAAGATTCTGAATTTTCTGATTGGGCTTCTTATGTATTGACTGCTCAACAAAAATGGAATGAAAAAGATCAAGAAATATTTGATATATTTTATAAAAAAGAAAATGAAATGGAAATGCTTCAAAAATCAACAAATATTTTATGGCTTGAATCAGGTGAAATATTAAAAAGGAATAGAAGAAAGAAAAGATTAATTGATAGAGAAACAGGCTTAAAAAAAATAAGAGATTCCGAAATAAATATTGATCGAGATTCTATTTTTATCACTATGTTTTCAAAAATGATTTCTTTATATATAGATTTAAAACTTAAAGGTACAGAAAAAGAAAAAATATTTAGAACATATCAAAACTTAAACGTAAAAGAGATTAAAAGCTCAAGAATAGGTGAAAAAATAACCAGTTAAAAACTGGTTATTTTTATTATTTCTTTTCAACACATTTTTTAAGTTGAAGCATAAATTTATATGAAACTAAACTTGGTATGCCACTACATCTTTCGTATTTTTTAGCAGGAGAGATATCTTCTGGGAAAACATAATGATCAGGAACAGTTTGTAATCTTAAAGATTCTCTAACAGTATATCTTCTTTGATCATTCACACCCCAATCTAATATTAAAGCGGTAGCTTTACCCATAACCGTAGACATAATTGTTTTTGAAGGTTTATCGGGGTCAATTTTTCTTAAAAAACCAGTTCTACCACCACCTGAATAAAATGCTTTTTTCATAAATGCTTTTTGATCTTCAATAGGAAGACTTTTCCAATTTTTTCCAACAGGTATTTTGTGAGCATATGGTTTTTCATCATTTCTTAATTTGAATTTTTCTAAATCGTCATGATTGTTTTTATTATCTGGTATTTTAGGTAAGTCTCCGATAGCGTCACGAACAGTGTAAACTTCTTTTGTTTTTTCAGGAAACTCAAATTTAGAATTAAACTTTTTATGAACACCCATTATAAAGATCCTAACTCTTTCTTGTGGAACTCCATAATCTAGACAATTTATTTTTTCCCAAGTAACATTATATTTTTCAGATAATAATTCGACAAGTTCTTCTAAAAACTGAATATTTCTTTTATTGGACAATCCACCAACATTTTCCAACATAAAGCCTTTTGGTTCGTTATCAAGAATACATTGAGTAATAACTAATCCTAAGTTCCCTTTATCTGGATCATTAACACCTAGATTCTTTCCTGCAATACTAAATGGTTGACAAGGAAAGCCACCAGTATAAAAATCGGCATAAGGTATATCTTTTGAAGTAATTGTTTTAGCGTCAAGAACAACAGCAACTTTATGTTTTAAATTTTCATTATAACTTCTAACTGCATGTTTATTATTATCAAATGCAAAGATAGTATTAAATCCAGCATATTCAGTGCCTACGGCTCCAATGCCACCGCCACAAAAAAAATCAACAACTGTAAAGCCATTAGATTTTAATTTCTTCATTTTTTCCATCTTATATAATCCTTTTTTTTCTTATTTATTAATTATTTTACCATTAATAAATTAAAATAAAAGGTCCTTAAAAATAAAAAACTTCAATGGAAATTGAAGTTTTTTATTATCTTATTCTTTTATTTCTCCTTATATTGACATTAAATTATTTTGATTTGACCAACCTTTTAACCATTCCCTATATAAGTCCCCTTTTTTGTCGTCTCTGAATGGATTAAAATATTTGCCATAACCTTGTGACCTTGTTAAAACCCCATCTTCGAAAGCTTTGTTTTTATCACTTGAAGCATATCTCATATTACCCTCCCTTAACTTGGTAATGAAAATAATAACTTAATGTTACAATTCCATTCTAGCTTTTTGTTAGAAAAAATCAAGTCCTTATTTTTTGTCAAAAAATACTATAAAACTATATAGAATAAGGGTTAGAAAGTGATTGATATATTAAAACAAATATTTTTATTGAATATTTTTTTTGATTTTGTTATAATGAGGAAATTAATTTTGAGGTAAAAAAAGATGAAAAAAGTTAAAATTTTCATAAGAACAGATTTAAAAACAAATAGTAATAAAAGAGTTCCAAATGGAAAATTAGCAGCTCAATCAGCTCATGCTTGTATGGCAGGTTTTCTATCACTTTTTAAAAGAACAGAAAATAAATTGATTCCATTAGAGGAAAATAAACCTTTAATTGAAGCTTTTTTAAATAATAAAGTTGAAATTGAATATTTACCAATAAAAGAAAAAGATTTGGGATCTGTTATTGAAGAAGAAAATTTAATAAAAATTATTGACCAAGGAAGAACTGTTTTTAGAGAGCCAACATTAACAACAATGATTAAAATGCCAAAAGGATATACTTATAATCAATATGTTGATTGTGCTGCAGAACAAAATGAGAGATATAGAAGCAAACAGACAATAATAATTAATAAACCAGAAATAAAAGACAAATGGGAAATGTTTGAGGTAGTAACTGAGTCTTCAATGAAATCTTTATATTCTTTCTTAAATAAAGAGTTAGAGATTGAATTAAAAGATGAAGGTTTAAAAGCTTGGATATCTGGTGCATTTGCTAAAATAACTTTACAACCTGTTGATATAAAAATTGAAGAATTGGAAAAAAGATTATTAAGTCAGACAGATCTAACTTTTGTAGTTACTAAAAAAGAAAACAAAATATCTTCAATTACAGTAAATCCTAATTTTGTTGAGATAGTAGATCAACATACAAAAGAAGGGTTAAGACTTGTTTAAGGTCACACAATAAAAAAAAAGCCACTTTCGAGTGGTTTTTTTTATTGACTAAATAAAAAAATAATAAAAAATAAAAAAATAAGGAATATTTTTTAAAGGAAAAACTTTGATAAATGCCAAAATAATAAAGAATAGTTTCAGCAAAAAGTATTAAAAACATTGTTGAAATGTTAATAAAATGCTAAAATATTATTATATGTAGTAATGAAAGGGGTTACGTATGAGAAAAGATCTAAAAGAAAAAATGGAATATTTAGGGTTCAAAGAAGTAAAAGAATGTAATGATTTTTTATTTGGGCTTAATGAGAATAATTTACTAATAAGGATTATGTATATAGATAGGTCTTACAATGCAATAAATGTTAATCATTTAGAGCATATAGACGGTCATTCATATAGCTATTTTATAGATAAGATAAATACAGAAGAAGAATGCAACCTTGAGAGATATTTTAAATTAAATAAAGAAGATTTAAGTTTTAAATCAAGATTAAAATTAAGTTAAAAAAAAGCTATCTTTCGATAGCTCTTTTTTCTTTTATTACAGGTCGAACATTTCGTTTTCAACAGCCAGTTCGTCGTACTCTGGTTTTTCTGGTGCGCTTTGGAAAGCAACAATGTAAGCTTGAACTTCTTTACTGTTAGCAATACGTTCTTTAACTTTACCTGAAACTTTTGCATTAGCACGAGTTAAATGCATGATTGCACCATGTGCAATTGCTGTATCTGCAAGTTCGTTACCGTGTTCGTCACGAAAATCTTCCATAAAGTTATTGATACGACTCATCGCTGGACGGTTATCGACAGCAGAGCGAATGTAGCGGTTATGCGCCATTTGCAGATCTTTAACTTCTTTTGATTCAACACCAAGCTCTACAAGAATTTTAGTTAGTTTAGTTAGATTCATTATATGATCCTCTTTTAAGTTTTTTTCAAAGTTTTCAATTCTAGTTTAAGTTGTTTAAAATATATCATTTTTTGCATTTTTAAGTCAATACTTTTTTATTTATTTTCATTCGAAAAGTGACAAAAGAAAGTGTTCCTTAACTTGTGATAAGAATATAACAAACAATTTAATACATTACCAGGGATAAAAATAAAAAAAATAGCATAAAAACTATCTTTTTATATAGAATAATCAACGGTTAACTTGAAAAATTTAAATCAATTAATTCTTTGTCTTCACTGTCAAGATTTAAAGGGTCAAGTCCTAAATCAGAATAAAAGTCTTGGATGTTAGAATTTTTAAATTTAAAATTTAATAAGCAGAGATCCTTGCGATTATAAGTTAAAAGAAATGGTGTATATTTACAATTTAAGCTTTTCCCATTAATGTAATTTTCTTCAATGATTGAGTTTCGTGAATAAGTTATTCTTGCGGGTTTATCTTTACGATGTAAATCAATTCCGTCTCTCCATTCTAAGATAAATTTATCTTTTTCTAAATTGATAGAAGTGGGGAATCCATAATACTCTTCTGTTTCATGAACTCTTGTGTTTACTTTTAAAAAATCTAATGATAGAAAAGTAACAACGTTTAAAAAATATTCTTCATTGTAATTTTCATTTACAATATCTTTTGTTATTTTGAAATAGAAATCATTCATTAAATCATTTAGGTCAACATGTAATCTTTTTTTAACAGAAAGTTTATTGTCGCTATAATGAAAATAATTAAATCCTTCAGTAGTTTTATTATCTTTCAAAAAGAAGTATTCTGTATAATCAGGACTCAACTGTCTTATAAAACTTCCATTTTGACTAATTGTTGTTCTACCATTATGAAAGAAACCTTTAAGTATATAATTATTGTACATGTCTTTTATAGATATAGCAGGATTGCTTTCTCTATGTATGAGTCCATTTTTAAACCAGACTCTAGTTTTAGTTGAATTTGAAAAACTAAGGTCATTATATTCATAAGCAGGTTTGTCATTATAAGAATGAAGTTTTCCATTTTTAAAATAAATCTTTTTTCTAATTCTGTTTTGAACTCTAAGTATAAATGCAGGTTTATTAGCTCTATCTATCTCACCGAAGGAGTTTAACCAATATTCAATGCTTTTGTTTTGACCTAAATCTACAAGAACTTTTTTGTATAATTCTTTGTTTTCTATTATATTAAACGTTTTCTTTATAATTTCCATATTAAAAAATCCTAAATTAATATAATGAGTTTAGCGCAACTTTATAAAAAATCTAGATCTTAAAGCCAACTAAATATTATTATACACAAAAAATAAAAAAAAATAGACAAAAGTCTATTTTTTAAATTTTTGTTATCTAGGTAAAGAAAAGATACCAGATTTGTATACAAAATTGTTGTTAAAATTAGAAGTTATATCACCGATAGTATCACTTTGCTTAACTGGTTCTTTGCTTTCATATAAGTTAGCAACAAAATTGTTTTTGTTTTTATTTTGACTGTTTTTTATTTTCTTAAATATTTTTTTCATAAATCCTCTTTTTACACGAAATTAGCTTAGGTAATAAGTGTAGCAAAATTACATCAAAAGTCAAGGTGTTTTACAAAAAAAGAGCATTTTTGTAATTTAATTACAAAACAGGGGTTAATTTATTAATAAGAATCTTACTGTTGTATATCCATTTCAAAGGCTCAAAAACTTCTGAATCAATGTGTTGAGGTTCATATAGGTAAGCTCCTATTAAAATATTATCAACTTTACTACCATTAATAATTTCACCAAATTCATTTTCTTCATCTTCAATTAGATGTCTAATGAAAAAGTAAATAGTTCTATTTTGAGATTTACATTTTGTGAAAACTTCATTATATTTTTTCTTTGTAGCCATTAATCTTTGAATCTTTGGGTGCGTTTTTCCAATTTTTAAATCATCAAAATCTTGAATGTTTTTATATAGCAGCGTGTTTTCTTCAATATTAACTTGATGATAAATAATAGAAGTATTTCGGTCCATTTCAAGTTCAATTTCAGCAAAGATAGGTATTTTATGTGCTTTATGCTCATAAAATGGGGTTGTAATCTCTAGTTGCTCTTGATCTTTTAAATACATAACATTACCAATGTAATATTTCTTGCCTTTTTTTTCGAAAAATATCTTTTGACCAAAAATATCTTTTTCAATTGAAAACGTTGCCATGATTGTGTCCTTTTTGTTAGTCGTTTTATCAGTAATTAAAGCATAAAATAAAAATTGGTCAATAAAAAAGAGAGTTCCAAAAACTCTCTTTTCTTTTCTTTTGTATTAATAAATATTATGCAAAAATATAATATTCTTCTTTATTATCACTTTCTGCAACAATATTTTTGTTGTATGTGAAAAATTCATATGTAAAGAACCCTGTAAGAAGAAGTACGTTTAAATAATCTGCATTATCAAACATGATATTTAATGAAAATATAAAGAAAATAAATACAATTAAATGGCTGCAAACCTTAAGTCTTCTTTCTTTAAAGTCTTTTTCAATAACATTAAGAACATGTTTATAATCCTTAAAAACAATAAATCTTCTAGACGTAATATTTGAAATATAATCATTTACAAATCGCATATAAAATAAAGCAAATCCAAAACCAATAGAAACAACAGAAATAATGATAACTTTTTGAGTCATACTTCCTGAACGTAACACCTCTCGACTTTCTTTTGCAGATTTAAATTTAACATATGCTTTTCTTTCTTCTTCCGATAAAAAAGGATGACGCCCAATTAAATCTTTACTTAGATTAAGGGTCGGTAATTTTTCATTGTCTTTAAAATACAAATATTCATGTTTTTCTGCTTCTGAAAGATTTGGGCTATTATTAATTTGTTCTCTTGATAAAGCTAATAATTTTTCATATTTTTCTTTCACTAAAAGAAATTCCGTTTTGTCTTTTTCTTCAATGTCTTTACTATCTTTTATTTGTTGTACAGACATGCTCAAGACAGGATCAAGAATTGCTTCGGATTCACCTTTAAATAATCCAGTATTAAAGTTAATTGCACCAATAATTAAGATTATTGCTTTAAAAATAAGACTTTCCTTCTTATTATAAGTATTAAAAACTTCTTTTGTAAAATCCCAAGGATTTTTGTACTCAGCATAACTATAAGCAAAAATATTGCTGAGTATGGAGATAAAAATAAAAACAGCAATGCCGTTAAAAAATAAATAAACAAAAAAAGAGCAAACAAGTAGCCATAAAAAAGAAGGAGAATATAAAAATTCTTTCCATTCATTTTCTGATGCATTCATTGTATCTTTTGTAATAGGTAAAAAGTTATATTTCATTAATTTTTCCCAATCTAATCATTGTTGTATTTACAAGAGCATTTTTCAAAACAAACTCATTGTTTTCATTTAAAGAATATTTATCAATTTCTAAATCAATTTTATATCGTTCCAATTCAAAAGAAAAGATATATGATTCATTCTTAGATTTTATTTCAAAAAAATGAAATCCATTAAAATATTCTTTGTCGTTGATAAAAAAATTGAAACAAATGTTTTCAATTTTTAAAGGCTTACCTTTTTTTATATTTTTTACACTTTGCGTAAAATTTATTGAACTTAAATCACAATTTAAACAAATTTTATTTAAAGTAGGATATGCATCATTCCTATTGATAATCAACAACAAATGTTCTTTACACTTAAATTGAACAAATGATTTCATTTTTACGTCCATAAAAAATTTACCTCTATAAAAAATAATATAACCTTGGTAGAATACTATAAAAACAAATATTTTTCAAGAAAAAAAAACAAAAATAAAAGAAATGACTTTATGGTTTTAACTAGAAAATTGTAATTTTTTTTAAGTAAAGATAACAAACAAAAAAAGTCAGATTACAATCTTTTTTATGATGAATATTTTGACTTAAATTTTTTTAAAATTTTCAATTCTTTTTTATTAAATGTTTTCTCTGGTACATAGTTTTCAAAAGATTTATTTATAATTTTATCAAATGAAGTAATTATGTTTTTACTATGAGATTTAAACAAAATATAATTCTCTCGTTCTTCTAGATATGGTATAGAAAGAAACGAATCAGAATCAATAATAGAAATAAAAGAATTAAGAGATTTGGAGATATCTTTTATATTTAACTTAGCATCTTCTTCTCTTGTTAACATTAAATGAACCTTATTTTTAAATAGATACTTTACAAAAATTGAATTATTCCAAGAAGAAAGAAGTTTCCTTTCTGATTCTGAAACAAAAGAGCTTTTGCAGATATTTTCTTCAAGTTTTTTAATTAATTTATCTTTTTCAATATCTAAAAGTTTTATTTTATCGTTGAAATCAAAATATAACTTACGATAAATATCTTTTTCAATCTCATCTTTATCATTAAAATAATTTTGATAAGTAGAAAGAATAATGTCTTTACTTTTTATTATAAAATTAGAATAAATAATCAATAAATTTGAAACATAATGAGTATTGTTCTCATAGCAATTAAAGTCAATAATTTGATTGTCTATATTATCATTAAGTAATGAATATGTTGAGAATATAGAATCAAAAAAAGAATAAAAATAATTAAATGAATTTATTTTTGATTTTCTATATTTTTCAAGATCCAACTTTGAAAAATATTTTTTTTTCTCTTCAAATGAAAGAATATTTACTTCAACACCGTTTAGAATTAAGACCTCTTTTTCCATTTGTTCTTTATTTATCATTGACTTGATTTTCCTTTAATAAAAAAAATGTTATAATGTTGACTATTATACTTTAAATAAAAAGGGTAAGCAATATGTCATCAGCAGAAAATGAATCGATTAAAGATTTTTTAGCAAGTAAACAAAAAGAAATTGAAAAAAGACAGAATAAAAAATCTAAAGCAGAAGGATTTGGAGATTTTGTTGCTAATTTAAATATCAAAAATAAAAATAATAAGTCTAGTGAAGATTACAGAAATTTAGCATATAAGACAATTTTTGCTACGGGTGGTTTATTAATTCTAGATCAAGCCTCTGGTTATAATCTTTTTGGTTCTACTGTTAGTAAAATTATTCCTAACATGAATAATATCGATAATACACTATCTCCTTTAAAGTCATTGTTAGAAGAAGATAGAGTGAACCAAGGGTCAAACAAAGTAATGGCAAATGTTGCTGATTTTATTTATAATTCAGGTCAATCTCTCAAATCGGAGCAAATGTCTGAATTTGATATAACTTTAATTAAATTAAGCATATCTTTTAATCAATACTTTGACACAAATGTAGTAGATTTTCATAAAGTTTTGGAATATTCAAAGATATTTGGGTCGCTGTCAATTGCAGCAGCAAGTTCTCATATGCTAAAAAACAGTAAGTTGGCAGAAGATATAGCGGCTTATTCAGAAGAAGGAACTGATTTAGCAATGAACGAAAGATTAAAATATGCAAAAAACCAAAATGCAGATGTTCAAACAGAATCCTTTATCAGAGGAACTTTATCAAAAACATTTAAAGAATTTAAAATAGAACAATGGATGTCTAGTGTTGTAGGTGACATGATTAAGCATATAACAAGTCCTAAAAAATCAGCTCAAAAAACATGGTTAACATTAAATATAGGAAAAAATAATTTAAAATCTATGTTTACATTTGATATTGATAAAAAATCAGAATTAGAAGAAAAAAATCTAAGAATAAAAAAAGAAATAAAATCTCTTAAAATAAATGATTACCAAGAATCCCTAGATGTTTTAAAAGAAGACGATTACTTTAATCAAAGACCTGACAGCTTTAGTCCACATAAGGAAATAGCGAATGCTTCAAAAAATGCTTATGAGTCTGTATTAAAATCTAATATAAAGAATTCATTGTCTAAATCTCTTTTCGTATTGGGAGATAAAGACAAAACTAAGAAAGAAAAAGAAAAAGCATTAGATATATTAAATAAAATTTCGATATTAAATGAAAAAACAAAAAAGAATAACTTCAACGATTTTGAGATTTTATCAAAAATAGCAAAAACAGAAATAGAAAAAATTAAATATAATGCAAATCAATCTCAAAATCAGCTATGTAAAAATTTTAGAAATTTTGGAGTCGCAAGAAATTATGTAAACAATAGACAGGAAGAATGGCTTAATTCTTTAACATTCAAACTTTCGGACGGAAATATTGACCATAAAAAAGATATTCCAGATAAAGTAAGTTTTGATAAAGTCTTTTTAGAAGTTAATATTCCAAATGCAATGAAAGAAATTAAATCAAAAGAAGAATATAGTGATAAGTTATCACAAAAGTATGCAGAAGAAGAAAATAAAAAATCAAGAGCAAGAAGAAGAATGGTATAAAAAAGGACACTCTGTGTCCTTTTTTCTTATTTTTGATGTTCTGGCAAATCACCTTCTTCAAAAGAATTTGCAAAACCATGATTTCTATCACGATGTTTTGCTTCATCTTCACGAATCTTTAATACTACGTCCCTCAATTTAGCATCTTCATTAAGGTTGTAATAATCTTTTGCAATTTTAGGTGCAGGAATGTTTTCGACAGTATTGTCATCAATTTTATTTAAAAAGTCAGTGTAACTTTTACATGCTTCTTCTTCAAAATAACCAACAACACGATGTGCTGTTTTTGCGGATATAATATAAAGTAAGGAGTAAACGATTAAAAAAGCACCTTGACCTAATAAAACTAATAAACGCTCAATCCAAGTCGGTTTTGCAACATCTAAAAAAATCATTAAATGCATTCTCTCATTTTCAGCTTCATCTAGTAATTCTCTAACCCAACCTTCATCGTCTTTCATCCTACGCAAAGCTTTAAGATGATTGAACATGCCAGCAACCATACCAGGAACAGCAGCGATAGTTTCTAAAATAACAGCACGTTTAGCATATTTTTTACCATAAAAAATATTCAAAGTGAATTTTAAAACTTGGGTAATTTTATAAGCAACAGATTCACCAATTTTATTTGGTTTATGATGTAATAATTCAAAATCAGACATAACAACCTCTCAAAAAAATTAAATTTAAAACACTAACAAAAAAAACTTTAGTATAATTATTTTACTACTAAATATTACTCTTTTAAAATAAGGAGTCAAGAAGCAAGAAATAAAACTTAATAATTGAATTTATTATATTTATTTAAAATAAGAACAAAGTAAGAAAATACTTTTAAACAAATCAATATTTAATTATTCTAATTTACTTATTTTATAATAAAAAAAATCATTTATTGAGTGTTTTTATAGTCAATAGAAATAAAGAAAAGAAAATAAAAGTGAATATTTTTTGAAAAGAACAAGATTTTTAAAGGTTAAAAATCATTATATGTATAAATATATCCTTTTTAAACCTATATAAAAAAAGAAAAAAGAACATGACATATGCTTTTTTAATGAAAAATAATAAAGAACACTAATTAGTGTCCTTTATTCTATTTTTAAATTATATTTTAAGGGCGACCAATAGAATCTATTTCTTCACCTTGAAGAAGAGGTTGTGCGCCATCAAAAATAACTTCTACACGGTTGGCAACTTTTAGGAAGTTAGGCATATCAATCTCTACCATCTTACCACGAGTAACCATACCACCTTCTGGACGTTTATCTTCTGGAATTTTAGCAAGACGTTCTTCACTCAATTTCATTTGAACTTTTTCTTTACGAATGAAAGTGCCTTGTTTCTCATTCGAAGAGAAATCATTCCAATTAATATCACGCTCTGTTAGAAGCTTGTATTGCATTTGTTTACCGTCAAGACCTTGAAGTTCTTTGTGCGAGAAATTACATTGTGCAACCATTGAAACACTATTTTTGCAACAATCTTGACATCTCCAAACCAAGTTATTTGCTGCTTCTGTCTTGCTTGGCACAGGAAATACACGAGCGTCAAAAGAAGGTAGTGTCTTTGTACCATCTACTTTTTCAGGAAAACGTTTCTGCATCTCCAATAGGAACTTGACCGAAGCCATTGAAGCAAAATTAGAAGCAATTTTTTGAACACGCCCGTCAAAAAGAACTGAGCCATTCTGCACATTCTCTGTATATAAAACTAATGTAATTTCGTCAGATTGAGTATAGCCAATCTTAGCGTGAGTTTGTTCAACAAGATATTTTGTAACTTCAATCATAGCCTGACGGAAATTAGCATCAAATGGTCGTTCCATACCTTTTGTAAATTTAGAGAAGCTACGTCCGTCAAGACGAATAACTACAGGAAGGCGTGGAAGAATGCGAGATTCAGTGGAAGCTTCGTACTGTTTCATACGATCACCAAGAGTTGTTTTATCCATTATAGGACTCCTTTAATGTTTAATTTAAGCAATGTTATTGCTTTTGAGTTAATTGAAGGTAGTGATTAACCAACCTTCGACAATTATTATATGAAAAAAGACTTTAAAAATCAAGTAAAAAATCAATTATTTTCAAAATATTTTAGTGCTAATTGAAGATCTGGGTTAAGAAAACTTTCGTGGCGAAGTTCCTTCGTTTTCATTCGATTGCCGATTGCCGATTGCCGATTGAAGTATCTTTACTCATATTTAACTTTTGATTAATTTTTGTGTTGTTAGCACATTTGTTTAAATACTTTGAGTGTTAATCAAAGTTTTTATATTGTATATAAAATTTATTAATCAAGTCTTTTTTAGAAAAAAATTGACATTGAAATAACATAAGCCCTATTGAAATATAAAAAATAAATGATAAAAAAATAAAGTAAATAATAAAAGGAATTATTAAAATGAAAAAAACGATACTAGCAATGATTATATCTCCAATACTAATATTAGGCTGTAAAACAGAAGATAAGAATTCAAATGGTGGTAATAGTGGATCTGGTGGTGAAGGAAACTCTTCTTCTGAAATAATAAAGCCAGATATTGAAGGTGAATTTGGTATATGGACAACAGAATTTCCAGAATCATTAAGAGAGGAAGAAGCTATATCGATATCTTCTTCAAGAAATGGAATATTTGAAATAAAATATAAGAACTATAAAGACATAGTTTCAGAGGGAATGAAAAGCTATTCAACAATTATCAAAATGGAAAAAAATGAAGAAGGAGTTTATGAATCAGATTTAGAACTAGGTAATGGTTATTTATATGGTAAGCACCATAGTGGAATGGTGAAAGATGCTCATATAACAATAGAAAATATTTCAAAAAATCAAATTAAAGTAAATTTTACGGGTGTAGCTCCTAATGGTTATGAAATAAACATATCAGATCACATAATGTATTTGTCGGTAACAAGAGAAGCAGGAAGAGAAGCACAATTTATAGAGCTAGATAGAGAATTGATAACTCTCGAAACAGATTATTTTGAATATTTAGGTAATGGAAAAATATATGTAGAAGATTCAGATATAGGTTGTAATTATACTGCTGAAGTTACTCCAAGTGGATATACAATATTATCAGGCACACCTTATGCTTTTGTTGAAGATTATGAACCTTGGGCTTTTGATTTTGTTATAAATGCAGAAGACACAAATTGTGAAATTTTAGAAAATCAAGCAGGAGTATTAAATATATATTATGGAATGGGCTTTCCTTTAAGCTATGATGAGATCCATATAAGAACTGCTTTTAAAGATTACAAAATGGAAGGGGTTATGGTTTCATATGGAATGTATAGACCAGAAGAATATGCCAGATAAAAGAACAGAGGCTTGAAAGCCTCTGTTTAAATCCAGTCACCACTTACGAATCATCTTGCATGATTACAATTTCTTGCTGGGAAGTGTTCGATCTCAACTGGTCAGTCACTTCGATTTAACCATTATACTTAAAATCAAATTAAAATCAATAATTAATTTGATTTTTCATATTTTTCATGCCGTTTCTTTTTCTTTGGTTTCAATATATTGAAAATCTTCTACCATATAATCAATATCATCATAGATTTTCAGTTTTTCCATTGCTGTTCTAAACTCAATTGGAGTTAATAGCATTCTTTTGTTATCGACATAAACAACTTCTGAATTATGGTACGCATTGCGTAATTTATCAATAAAATTTCGAATATGTTTATCTGTAACTTTTGGAGAAGGAATCTCACCACACTTGGTTATATATTTAAAATATTTAATCATTAGACCACCATTAGGAATTAATGTAGATATGATTTTAATATTTTCTTTTTTTCGAGAATAAATACGTTTTGCACGAGTAATGGAATTATCTGTATGATCATACTTATCACTTTCTATAACAGACTTTGTTGTTACAGCTAAAATTTTATTAATTACTAATTCTTGTCTTTTTGAAAAAATATAATTAGTATCGTCACCATCAATATTTTTACAGCCTTGAATATTATTTTTATTTAGATCTAGATTATTTTTAATGAAATCTTCTTCCATTTTTTTAGTGTTTCGAATAATACGACGCAGCTCGAAATTTTCTTTTTTTTCTTCTGTCATTTTAAATAATCTCCTGTTTATATTTTCAAAATACGGTTTATTCGCTACCGTTTATAGAGTAAATTATAAATAATAACATTCTTGAGGTCAACTTGTTTTACAACACAAAATACTATCTACATCACGTTTCAAGCAACCTAAAAATTAAAAAAAAGCCTTTTTTTAAATATGTGAAAAAATATTAAAAAAACGTTTAAGTAAAAAATTAGCTTATTTTTTCAACAACAAAACAACCATCGAAATCAACTATATTACTATTATTAAGATCTATCTTTAAAAAACTTGAATCTTTTTTTAGTTCTCCAATCGCATTCCTGCATTCTAAAAGCATTAAATAGTTTCTTTCTTGTAATTTATGTTTATTTAGGTCATAGTCTTTAACAATCATACTACTCGCTTTTTTTCCATGTTTTTTAAGAACAGCCAATTCAGAAGCATGAGCTTCATCATTTGCAAAAATATTAATTTTTCGTCGAGAACTGTTAAGTACGGTATATAGTTTTGACATGATAATCTCCTTATGTTGTTTAATTAAAAGATTATGATTTGATATCTTAAAAATGTCAATATTAATAGAAAAAAAAGAGCACCGAAAGGCACTCTTTTTTGTAATTTAAATTTGATTTTAAATTTCACCACTAAGGTCGTCATAGTTGTTAAGAATAAATTCAACTTTACTATGATATTCAGAAAGAATCATAATTAGACGTTTTTTGTTTCGTTCTTCTCTAAATGAATCAATTGCTTCTTTTGTATGACTTTTGAAGATTCCTTTGTGTTTAGAAATAATATGTGGATGGATTTCTTGTATATAAGTTTTAATTTGACTATCTAATCGCTTTTTATGAATTAAATTAAACAATAATGCACCAACTAATGCACCTAAACAAGCACAGGCAATATTAAAGTTTTCTGGTTGATTTAGTGCAACCATTAAATTATGAAATGTCTTTTCCATGCCATCGCCTTGTGCAATAATTGTTTTCCCAAGAATATCATAAAGGTAAGCAAGTCCACCTATAGAAGTTAAGAATAAAAGAACAGAAAATTTTCTCATCCAATTATGATAAGAGTTAAGTTTATCTAAACCTTTTTTTAGTTGTTTATCGTAAGATTTGAATTCGATTTCTGGGATCATTTTTTGTCTCCTTAAATTATTTATACTCATTATAATATAAATAGATTTTTTTATCAACTAAATTTTTTTTATTTTATTTTATAGGAATATTATAATATTTCAAAAAAAATATTTGCAAGAATAACACTATAGTATAAAATAATAATTAGAACTTGATTGTTCACATTTACGAAGAGGAGTGATGACCTTTTTATAAATGTATTCTCAAGAATATTTTTTTGAGAGTGTTAATATAATATTGGATAATATAAAAAACTGGGAAAAGAACCTTATCATTCATGATAAGGTTTCTTCATTTTTAGGCATTACCTTTTTCTCTAATCTCTCTCATTTTATAAACAAGTTCTCTTCTATTTACTTCAATAGCACCCAATTTAACAGCTTTTTCTCTTCTCATTTTAGGGATATCATAATGTGGAAATGAAGCGTTTTTCTGAAACCACTCTCTCTTCATTCCAATCTTGTCAGCCATTTCGTGCAGTTCTTCTAACGTATCAGCGATCATATGACACATTATCATTCCTTTAAATTCATAAATAGGTTTATCGACATATACTGGCATAAACTAATCTTTTTTTAGAAATTTGTTGTGACCAACATTGAAAACAAAACTATCTATAACAATGCCTTCTAACGTTTTTCGAGTGTTTAATCGAAGTTCATTTTTTCTTTTCTTTCCAGAGTAATAATTATTAATAAAAGAAACTAACTTTTTGGAATTTTCAAGATTGAAAAAAATTGGTTCACGTGTTTTTTTGTTAGAAAAAGTAACTTTAAATTTAGAAATACCTTTTGTGTAATAATCATGTGAAGCGTGAGCTTTAACGTCAGGGAAATCTTCTCCAAGTTCTTTTTCAAAAACGTTATTAATAGAATCATTAAAATCATTAAACTTATGATAAATTTCAAAATCTTCTTTTTCATGAAAACAAGCAAAATCTAGTAATACACAATTAATGCAAATACCCCATTGAGTTGAGTGATATTTAACTTCAAAAGAAACGCCCTCGAAATCATCTTCTTTAAGAGTGGATTTTAAATGTATTTCTTTTGCAATATCAGAAATCATTTTTTGATTGTTTTCTGAAAACTTAAAGTGAAATGTGTAATCATGCAATGTATCAAAACTAACCCTTCTTTGATTAATGATATCTTTTTTTATAATAGAACGATATTTTTTCAAAGAAATAGGTTTTCTATCATTTTCTACAATAACAACATCAATATTATTATTTTCAAAATAAGAGATAAGATTATGTAACTTTAATATTGTAGATTTATCGTCCTCTTCTTCACTCAACGAATAGTAAGGATTTATTGTATTTAGTGATAATCTAAGAGACGCATACTCTGCATCTGACATAGGATTGTTGTCAATTCCAATAAAATTCAATACAGGATTTTCAAAATTATGATTTTTAGGCATAGATCAATCTCCGTAGTACATTTGAAGAGATGAAGGTTCACTAGTGTTATAAAATAATTTCATTTCTCTTAAAATATCATGAGAAGGTGAAAAACGACCATTACTAAATGAAAGAACTTCAAAATCCAAGCCACTTGCTTCATTAACAATATCAAGAATAGAATCAATGTTTCTTTGAGTCATTCTGATTAATGTGTCTCCCATTTCTTTTTTTTCTGAAAGGTCAAAATTATCTTTTAATGCTTTTTCTTTTCTTAAATTTTCATTTTTAATTTGTTCTACTTCTTCTTCATTTTTTGCATATCGTGTTTCTTCTTTTTTTCCAGAAAGGAAATCAAATACAATTTCAATACCAGATTCACTAGCAGAAACATTTCCATATAAGAATAATCCTGTTTCTCTTCCTTTCTCAATAATTGCACGTTGTATCTTACTTAAGTAGTAAGTAATATCATTTTCTTTAACTTTCTCACCTAATTGATTCTTCAACTCTTCAATTTTTTCATTTTTTTCTCTAATAACATTTGTTTTGTTTTTATCTTTGTTATCAAAATGAGAGGCAGCATGAGACTTAGCCAAATCATCCATATTACGATAGGTTAAAACAATTTTTTCTTTTAAATCACTAGAGATCTCCGTTTCTCCATTTTCTTGAAGTTTTTTATATTCATCTATAATGAGACTAACGCCCATAGAAAGCATTCGTATTTCTCGACCTAAATTGTTAAAAACTTCTTCTTTTATCTCTTTTTCCATTATTATTCCCCTAAGCTAATATCACCATTATACTCTAATTCTGCTATTTTTGAAACTTTTTTTAAAACAATTTCTGGATTGCAATGATATAAACCCGCAGCAGAAAATGAATTAAGTTCGATTACTTTATATTCACCAGTTATTGTTTGTGCAATATCAACGGTATAAACAATATCAGGTTGTTCTGGTAAAGAGATTATTTTTTCTGCCAGTTTAATTGCTTGTTCTGGCGCACCTTCCTTCATGAAAACAGTATCTTTAATTTTATATTGAGAAGCAGCAATCACTTTTCTGTTACCTACAAGAATACGATATTCTTTTTCTATTTTTTTTATGGGAGAAACAAGAATCATTGTTGTTGGTAAAACAGAAGTTAAATTTTCAAGACTATTTATTTCATAATCAAAATCTTCAATATGAATTGTAGTTCCAGCAAAAGTTTTTAATCCTGAATCTGGTCTGACAAAAAGTTTATTTGTTTCGTAAAGATCGTAGATACGATTGGGATTCTTTTTAAACTCTTTATATGGAAGCATAATAAAGTTGTCATTAAGTAAGTATTCACTCGGAATATTCGGAAGATAATGACTGCACTTCAGTGCATTGATTTCCATATATCGAGAAGGAATATAACCCATGTTTAGAGAATCCAATGCTTCTAAGAATTCAATAGAACCATAGGCAACAACACATTCCCCTTTTTCAAAAGTGGGATTTTCTTGAAATGGAGTTATTTGCAGAGCTTTGTAGTTTGGAATATAAGTTAGGACTTCATATTCAATATTTAACTCTTCACATAATTCGACAAGATCTTTGTGGTAAGCATCTTTTAACATATGGTAATCAAATAACCATTTACATTTTGACATTTTAAACTCCTTTAAATTTTTTATTATTATAATAAAAAAATCCTTTATTGAAAAGGATTTTTTGTATTAATTTAAAAGTGTTGTCGTATTCTTTGTTCTAATTCCCAAACAAAAACAGTTTTCATAGAAGGACACATTAGAGTAACCGCTTCTTCTATACTAAACATTTTGAAGTCATCTACTTCTGGATAACTAGTATATTCTTTCTCGACCATAGAAGTGCATTTTAATGAATTAAAGTCAATATCTTTATTATAACAAACAAAAAGATGTATTCTTTTGTGTTTATTATATGGATGTTCTCCAAAATCAATTAATTTATCTTCTTCATTAATGCATATAGATGTTTCCTCCAAAACTTCTCGAATAGCAGCTTCTTTTGATGTTTCTTTGTTTTCTCTTCTTCCTTTTGGGAAGTCCCAGAAATCTTTTTGATTAGTAGGATGAACCATCAATATTTTTTGCTTTAAGGTATCAACGAAAACGACTCCACAAGTTATTTGCTTTGACATACTTTCTACCTCTTTGTTTATTTAGTGATATTATACAAGTATATGAGTTTTTTTGCAACTACATTTTTTAAAAAACAAGATCTATTATACTTTTGTTAAATTTTAATGAATCTTTAATTATATAATATTATAAATATTTATAAATGTTAAAATTAGAAAAGCATAAGAATGTAATTGAAGGAGAAATCATATGCATATACAAAAATTAAATAAAGAACATATACCTGAATTATTGGAAATTCAGGAAAATGTAGATATAAAATTTTTTAACAAAAGAAATTTAGATAATTTTAAAAATTTATTTGATAATGGTTTTTGCGTAGGTGTTTTTAAAAACAAAGAATTGGTTGGATATTCAAGAGTTTTATTTGATTTACCAGATAAAAATAAAAAAATAACAGATTATTATTGCCGTTTCAAAACAGCAACATTTAACGGTTCAGTAATAAAACCAGAATATAGAGGATTAAATTTACAGTATGAAATGCATCAATATTCATTAAAAAATATACAAGACAAAAAAATAATTTTATCATTAGTTCATCCTGATAATATAAATTCAAAAAGGAATCTTGAAAAATCAGGATTTAAAGAAATTGATAAGATCTTTGTTTATGGAGAAAAAGAAAGATTACTTATGGAAAAAAAATTATAAAATTAATATAGAAAAAGAGAGATGTCTACAACATCTCTCTGTATTTTTGAAGATTTTCGATGGCAATATCTAAGAAATATTCTTTATAAAAAGAAGTATGAAATATCATATTTTTATCTCTAAGAATTGTGTCAATGAAATCTAAAACTCCGTTTTTAATTTCTTCGTCGGAATAAATAGCAGAATACTCTTTTTCTACTTTTTGTCTATTTTCTATAAAAGAATGCCAAGGAAGTGCCAAGCTATGCATATCTACATCAAGAACAATCTTAGAATCTTCAATAGTAGACTTATGTTTTTTTGTATCTAATATAATCTGCTTTACTTTTTGAACTTCTGAATCTTCAAATCCGAAATCTTGTTCTTTATTGCAAACTTCAAAAAAAGCAGCACTATCTTCTTCATTAGTTTTTGAATCTAATTTATAAACAATATCATGGAATAGCCAAGCAACATATTGAACATCAGAAATATTTTCCCCCTTACGTTCAAAAGTTTCTAACATAAAAAGACCTAAATCTAAATGGTTTTTGTTATGAAAAACTCTGTGTTTTTCTTCATAATATGGAATTACAAAATTGTAAATATCTTTAATAACCACAACAACTCCTTTTAATTTTTTTAAACTTTATCATTTTTTGACATTCGATGTCAACTAAAATACAATAGTCAACGTTTATAAAAAGAAAAAAATAGAGAAAGAGAATTTTGAATTGGGATCAGTTTTTTAAAGAACACGAAAAACAAGCTTATTTAATAGCTGTAAAATATATTAAAAATAAAGATGACGCTTTTGATATCGTTCAAGAAGCTATGATTTCTATGTATAAAAATTATGAAAACATAAATCAATCAGAAGCCAAGCCATTATTCTATAAAATACTAAATAGTAAAATGACAGATAAGTATAGACAACTAAAAAGACTTTGGAATCTTTTTTCGAGTGAAGAAATAGAAATGGAATATAATTGTATTAGTGAGGTAAAAAAAGAAATAGATCTGCTGCAAAAAGAATTGGATAAGCTATCTTCCACACAGCAAAGAGTGTTTTTATTAAAAACAGTAGAAGAAATGACATTTAAAGAAATCGCCATTGCACTTTCTATATCTGAAAGTACAGCAAAAACACATTATTCTAGAGGATTAAAAAAAATTCAAGAAAATGTCAACCATAATGAAAATTAGAACGTTATCTTGATGTGAGGTGAAAAATGAATGAACTAAAAATAAAAAGCACGATAAAAAATGAATTAAATGCTATTTCAAAAGAAGACAAAGATAATTTATCTAGTATTAGAATGGCAGCTTTAAACAAAGTTGAACATGAAAGTAATAACTTTTTTTTAAAGCCAATAATAACAACAGCTTTTATTGTTCCATTAATTTTTTTATTAAATATGAATATTCAAAAACAAAATATAAGCAATGTTGATTCAACAATAGCTTCAACACAATTTGATAAAAATGTTTATGAATGGACAGATAATGAGTTTGTTTATGCAATGACCTTAGACACTTATGAAATAGAAATAGAAGATTATTATCTATACTAAAATAAACACACAACAGGAGAAAAAATGAGAAAAATACTTTTACCACTATTATTGGCAGGAATACTATCACCAGCATTTGCTTTGGCAGATCATCATGAAGATAGAAAAAAAATGCATGAAATGACGGACTCTGAAAAAGAAGCATTCTTTGAAGATAAGATTCAAAAAATGGAATCTGATATTCAAGCATTGAAAGAAATGACATTAGAAGAAAAAGAAGATTGGTTCAAAAATAAAAAACGTCATATGAAAAAGAAACATAAACATATGAAAAAAGCTTGTGATAAATTAGATTCAGGAAAAATAAGAGAGTTTGATTATGATAAAGCAAAAGAAAGAATGATAAATTCTCAAAAATTTCAAAAAGCCTCAAAAGAAAAACAAGAGAAAATGTTAAACAGATTAGAAGAATTTAATAATTTATCTCATGATGAAAAACAAAAAAGAATGGAAAAAAAGAAAGAAAAGTTACAAAAATACTGTAACAATAAATAAATAAAATGACCTAAAAACAGCCTTTTATGGCTGTTTTTGTTTAAAAAAAAGCCAATCAATAAAAAAAATGCAAAATATTATAAAAAAGTCTTGCATTAATATCTAACAAACACTATAATACATTCCGATTTGAAACAAAAAGTAAAAAATAGGAGAAAAAAACTATGGGTAAAATTATTGGTATCGATCTAGGCACAACAAACTCTTGCGTATCTGTGCTTGATGGTGAAACTGCAAAAATTATTGAAAATGCGGAAGGTAAACGTACCACACCATCTGTGATTGCATATACTGATGTAGAAACTCTAGTAGGTGAAACGGCTCAACGCCAGCGTGTAACAAACCCTAAGAATACATTATTCGGTATTAAACGTCTAATTGGTAATCGTTTTGATTCAGAAGAAGTTCAACGTGATATCGAAATTATGCCTTTCAATATTATTCAAGCAGACAATGGTGACGCTTGGGTAGAAGTAAACGGTAAAGAAATGGCTCCGCCACAAGTTTCTGCCGAAATCCTAAAGAAAATGAAGAAAACAGCAGAAGATTATCTAGGTGAACCAGTAGATGGTGCGGTAATCACAGTTCCTGCTTACTTTAATGACGCTCAACGTCAAGCAACTAAAAACGCAGGTAAAATTGCAGGTCTAGACGTAAAACGTATTATCAACGAACCAACAGCAGCAGCACTAGCTTATGGTGTAGATAAAACAGAAGACGAGCAAGTAATTGCAGTATATGACCTTGGTGGTGGTACATTTGACGTATCAATTATCGAAATCTCTGTAATTGACGGTGAGAAACAAATCGAAGTGCTTTCAACAAATGGTGACACACACCTTGGTGGTGAAGATTTTGATAACGTTCTTATCAACTACCTAGTAGAAGAATTCCAAGAGAAAGAAGGTGTAGATCTTCGTAAAGATTCTCTAGCTCTTCAACGTGTTAAAGACGCTGCAGAAAAAGCGAAAATTGAACTTTCTTCTGCAATGCAAACAAGTGTAAACCTTCCTTATGTTACGGCAGATGCGACTGGACCTAAACATATGGATATTCAACTAACACGTGCAAAATTCCAAAGCCTAGTAGAGTCACTGATTGATCGTAGTTTTAAAGCTATTGATCAGGCAGTTTCTGACGCAGGTATTTCTAAGTCAGAAATTACAGATGTCCTTCTTGTTGGTGGTATGACTCGTATGCCACTTGTTCAAGAAAAAGTAGCAAATCATTTTGGTAAAGAGCCACGTAAAGACGTAAACCCTGATGAAGCAGTAGCAACGGGGGCAGCAATTCAAGGTGGTGTTCTTTCTGGTGACGTTAATGACGTTCTTCTTCTTGATGTAACTCCGCTATCTATCGGTATTGAAACAATGGGTGGTGTTATGACTAAACTTATTGAAAAGAATACAACTATTCCAACAGAAGCGACTCAACAATTTACAACTGCAGAAGATGGTCAACAGGCAGTAACTGTTCATGTTCTTCAAGGTGAACGTAAACAGGCGGTTGATAACAAGTCTCTTGGTCAATTTGAATTACGTGGTATTCCTGTTCACCTGAAACGTGGTGAGCCACAAATTGAAATTAAACTAAGTCTAGACGCTGACGGTATACTTCAAGTTACTGCCGAAGAGAAGAAAACAGGCATTAAGCAAGAAATTCGAATTGAAGCAAATGGTGGTATGTCAGAAGACGAAATCGAACAAGCGATTCAAGAAGCAGAAGCAAACTCAGAAGCGGATGCGAAATTTGAAAAACTTGTAGAAGAAACAAACAAGTCTGAAACATTAATTTATGGTGTTAAATCTCGTATGGAAGGTGCAGAAGACGCAACTGTGACAGCAAAAATTGAAGCTCTTCAAGCAGCAATGACAGCAAAAGATGTTGAAGCAATGACTTCTGCTCAAGCTGAACTTCAAGGTGCTATCCAACAATGGAACACTGATCAACAAGCAGCACAACAACCACAAAGTGATGTAGAGCAAGACGTTCGAGCAGAATCAACAGCAGACGATGGTATTTCTGACGCTGAATTTGAAGAAGTTAAAGATCAATAATTAACTAATTATTAAACAATAAAAAGCCACAATGCCTATTGTGGTTTTTTTGTTTGTAAATATGCTATAATATACAAAAAAGAAGGTGATTGCTTTGAATAAAGAAGATTACAATTTTATAAAAAACAATGATTACATGGATGTCTTTGAATCCTATAATAGTTTAAAATTGGAGTATTATTGTTTTCAATTGATTGATTATGAATTAACTAAAGAAAAAAGACTTTGTGCTTTAGAAAAATTAATTAAATCTTCTAGTTATCTAAGTAATAAAAAGAAAATATTATCACATATCTCAAATGAAGATTTTTTGAATCTTTATAAAGAAAAAGATTTCGAAGTGTCAAATCTAAATCTTTTAAAGGAAATAGCAGACAAAGACTTTTTTGAAAGTGAAGTAAATAAAGAATTTGAAAGATTAAATGACCATTTCATAAATGGCTCTCCTTATCACTCATTAAAGAAAGATTTTTTTATTTTTATATATTACGTATTTAAAGAATCAAAAGAAATTTGGTGGCATTTTAATGAAGAGCAAATGCTTGAGATATTGAAATCAAGCTTGAATACATTAAAAGATTCAGACTCAAGTTGTAGGAATTCAGGGCAACTATTTAGTTATTATGCTGATATATTATCTCCGTTAGAGGAAAAATCTTCTTTGAAAATAAAAAAAACAGATTATAGATTTTTTAAAGAAAAATATTTAAAAGTTTTAAATAATGATTTTATAAAACCTTTAAAGAAAAGCGTTTTATTTAAAGGGTCTAATCCAAGAATGGACTCATTGTTAAAATATTTTTGTGTTATAGAACAATTTAGCCCGAATGAAAAAGAGAGCTTGAGTAATCTAACAGAAGAACTGATAGGGTTTTCTTGTGAAAAATTGTCTGAGTTGTCGAATTATTCTTCATCAAGAGATTCATTCATAAAATCATTAATAGTAATAGTGTTAAAAACTGAGACGGAAGATTCATTTTTAAAAGTTATAAGAGAAGGGAAGTTGCAAAAAGTCACAATAAATCTAAATTATTATATTGAAGAAATGGATACTGAAGAAGTGGATAAAATAATTGCTTTTTTACAAAATGAAGATTTGGAAAAGCATAACATTTCTATAAATTTATATGGAAAAGGATTGTCTCTTACTTTTGAAGATAATACTGTTTTCCCTGTTCACGAAATGGATAAAACAAAGTTATCATTAAGATTGTCGGAAGCAGATCCTATGAAAATTATGAAAATTATTGAAGAATCTCATGATGAAAATATTTTTAATGAAAAAGGGAGGATTAAAGAAGATTTTTTTGAATATTTAGAAATGAGATTGAGCAAATAAAGCTTTGTTTTTAGATAAAAAAGTGATATAATGATGTTTTGAAAAAAGAAAGGGACATTCATTGTCCCCCTTAACACTTATATATTTTGGTTAATAAAACTTATCCTTAATGAGAGTGTATTAATAAGACATTGAATAGAGATAAAAGATTTCATTTTTTTCCTATTAATAAAAGATATTTTATACATAAAGAGGGTATATGAAAAATATATTATTATTTTTATCAGCATTAACATTATCTGGTTGTGGCAGTGTTCCTTATGCCTTTTTAGATACAAGTCCAAATGTAATAAACAGAACAGAGTTAAACAATAATTCTGAATTATTGGAGATTAGTAATTATTCTGAGATATTAAAATCAACAAAAGATTCAGATTATTTAACGGTATCTTTTAATTGTGTTCAAAATTTAAAAACAGATTTTGTATCAATATCTTCAAGCATACATCCTTCAAATCCAAATTTTAGAGAAGAACAGCCATATTCAAAAGTAAAAGCAACTTATCTTTCAAAGCATTTAAACCATGAATTAAATTATATGTATTCAGGCGATAATTTATTAGTATTATTAAACATAGAAATGTTATTAAACGGTTTAGAAGAACAAGATTTATTATTATGGTCAATGGAAGAAAATTATAATATCCTTATAAATGGAAATCAAGAAAAGTTCTATAAATCAGTAAATAGGGACAGAAAAGAATTTGTAAAAATAATGAAAACTTGTTTAGAAGCAAACAAAAAAAGCCAAGAAAAAATAACAGAAGAAGTAAGGGCAACAAAAAAAGATTTAAATGTATTAATTTAGAAGAGGCGAGAGCCTCTTTTTTTTGTCGATATTAAAGTATTTTATTTTTTGATTTTATTATTAAATGTAGTATCTTATTTTTAATAAATAGGAGAAATATTAATGGATAATGTGTTATCAAAAAACAGAACAATATTAATATTGTTTTTAGAAGGATTTGTATCTGTTTCTTTACAGATGGTTATGATGCGACAACTTGTGCCATTTGTAGGTAGTTCAGTAATAGTATCGAGTTTAGTAGTGGGAATATTCTTGGCTTCACTTTCTCTCGGTTATGTTTATGGTGGAAGAGTTAAAACAGACCATGTAAAAATATTATCAAGAAACTTGATAATATCTGCAGGAATAATTAGCTTGGGAGCTTCTTATTTGTTTATGAATTTTTGGTTTAGTTTTTCAAATTCAATTATCAATAATCCAATATTAGAAATATCGTTATATTTATTATTATTTTTAGCTCCAATCGTATTTCTTTTAGGTCAAACAGTTCCAATTTTAACAAATTTTTATAAGAGCAATAACGTATCAGAAATTACAGGTGATACATTAGCAATAAACACCATAGGAAGCGTTTTGGGTAGTATTGTTACAGCAATAGTTTTCTTTTACTTTTTTGGTATGGGAAAAACAATTTTAATTGACGTAGTTCTTTTGGGTATTGTTTTATTTGTATTAATTGACAAAAAAGAATATGTAAAAAAAGGAGTTATTTCTATTCCTTTAATGATTTTTTGTTATTTTGTAAATGTGGATTATGAAGAAAAATCATTAACTTTAACTAATTCATATAATAATTATCAAGTTCTGAAATATCCAGAAGGTCGTTACTTAATAATGAACAATTCTTATGCAAGTGCATTAATGAATGATGATAGTAATTGGGAATATATAAATAAAATAAAAAAAATAATGTTTCATGACAAAGAAATGTCTCTTGAAAATAAAGATATATTAGTTTTAGGATCTGGAGGTTTTACATTAAGCTATGGAAATGTGCCAAAGAATAACTTTACATATGTAGATATAGATCCAATGGTTAAAGATGTAGCAGAAAAATATTTTCTTCAAAATAATATTAATGGAGAGTTTATAGCAGAAGATGCAAGATTGTTTGTTAAAAAATCAAATAAAAAATATGACTCAATTCTTGTAGATTTATACTCAAGTAGACATTCAATACCTTGGCATCTATTAACAAATGAATTTTTTTCAGATATAAAGTCAGCAACGAAAAAAGATGGTTATGTATTCTTTAATATTGTAGCAAATGGAAGATTCGATTCTAAATATACAAGAGCAATTCATAACACAATTAATAATAATTTTAATTATTGTCACTCTTCACCTTTAACATATGATGATCAAGAATATGTAAATATAATCTATATATGTAAAAATGTAGAAGAAAAAGAAAGTGAAATATATGTAGATAATTTTTCTAAATCAGATTTAGATGAAATATTAAATTAAAAAAAACGTAGGCAATGCCTACGTTTTTTGTTATTTTGCTATAAAGTTTTAGAGTGTAATATGGGAGTGCTTAAATCAACATTATGTTCCTTTTGTAATTTAAAAGCATTTAGATTCAATGTATCTTTTGCTTTTTTTATACTAAAAGGGGTGTTTACATAATAAAGTAACTCCCAAGAAACTGCATAGTCACCATTATTTTCAATATTAACTTCATAAGTTCCAATTGCAGAGCATTCTTTCCTACTGTTATTTACAACGTCTTCAAAATAATTAGAAACAGTATCATAATCAGTATTATAACCAATATTAAAAATAATACTTTGTTTTACAGGTTTCCAATCAGTATTTTTCTTTTCAGTTTGTTTTTCTTTTTCAATGGTAAGAACTTTTGTAATATTTTGAACAAAAATTTTATTAGGAACAATTGTTTCAATTTTGGTTTTAAGATTTCTTACTCTTGTTCCTATAAATCTCGTTTCAAGTATAACATATAAAGATTCATCTTCTAATTGAATTACACTACCACGATTAAGGTTTCCTTTTGCATGAATAACAAAAGAAGACATAACTTCGTCTAACCAAAAATCTTTTGTAGCGAAAAGAACAATACCAAGTGTTACAAAAGCACTTCCACTTTCAAGCCACTCTTCTTTTCCCCAAATATGAATAAGAGTAAAAAATAATATAATGGCAGTCGTAGAACTTGTTGCAACTTTGAGCATTTTTGACACATAATTGTCTGTATATCTTTCGATGTCGTCCACTTTACTTTTTTCACCATATTTCATCATCATAAAGTTATTTAACCAATGATTAATTAGATACAGTGAAAGAATCAAAATATAGCTTTGAGACCAATTGGCTCCTATGTTTTTACCAAGAGAAGCAAAAACAAGGAAAGTGGATAAAAATAAAAAGCTAACAAGTCTTATTACTTTAACTTTTGCCTTATAGTCTCTTAATTCTTCACCTAACGGGTCAAGTTTAATAACAACTTTATGAACTAAAAACAACAACAATATATTTATAGTAAGGGTAGTGTAATCAAAAAAACCAAACTCGATTTTTTCTAAATTATCTAAAACAGTATTTACAATATTATTCACGTCAATAATCCTATATATAATTTAGCATTATTATATAACAAAAAAAGCCTTTGTGGAAGGCTTTTTTTTGTTTATTTTTTATCATTTCTAAGTTTTTTAACTATATTTTCCAAGTGTTCTTTTGTTACGTTTTCTGGTTGAACGACCTCACCACCAACAACATTAATCTTTGAATAAAAACGCTTAGGTATTTTAAGACCTTTTGTTTTACAGAAAAAACTGCCCCAAAGATTTTGTAATGCAACGGTATATACAGGAACTGGTGTTCTTTGTATAATATGCTCTATTCCAGATTTAAAAACATTCATTTCACCATCAGTAGTTAATCGACCTTCTGGAAAAATAAAGATAGCTTCTCCGTTATCTAATGCTTTTGCAATCTCGTCAAAAGCAGCGTCAAAAACTTTTTTATTTTCTTTTACTCCTGCAATTGGTATTGCTTTTGTGTTCTTAAATATAAAATTCAATACTGGAATGTTAAAGATTTTGTAATACATAACAAATCGCATCGGTCTTGGGATCGCTGCTGATAGTATTAGTGCGTCCATATAACTTACATGATTGCCAACGATTATTAGACCACCTTCTTTTGGTATATTAATGTTTTTCTTTCTAATTCTGTACATAAATTTAAGTATTAAAAAAACTAAAAACCTCATGGCAAACTCAGGAACTACAGTAAAAATATAAATTCCAACAAAAACGTTTAAAATGGCAACAGAGAGAAGTAATTCTAAAATAGTAAGGTAATTTAAAGCAAAAATAGAATAAACAGCAGAGATAACCATTAATAATGAATTAACTATATTGTTTATTGCAACAACACGAGATCTTTCTTTTTCTTTTGTTCGAATTTGAATAAGAGTATATAAAGGAACAGTGTAAAAGCCACCAGACATACCAATAAAAAACATTGCTGCTAAAACACTTAATGAACCTTCAACCGAAAAGAATTCTGAAATAGTTAATAATGTTTCTGTATTGTTTTCTGGTAATGCAAGAGTAGAGAAATACATCCATACACCACCAATTGTAATGCCTAATGCACCAATAGGAACTAAACCTAATTCAATATCACCGTCTGTAAGTTTTTCAGATAACATTGATCCAAAACCAATACTCAAAGAAAATACTGTTAATAATAAAATAACTACACTTTCATCGCCATTTAAAAATTCTTTTGCGTACAAAGGCATTTGTGTTAAAAATATTGCACCAATAAACCAAAACCAAGAAATCGACAAGATGGAGCGAGAGACAGAAATCTTTTGTTCTTTCATTAGTTTTATCATTTTAAATGTTTCGCTAAAAACATTATAATTAATTTTATGCTCTGGATTTGAAGCTTTTGCATTTGGTATAAATAAGCTACTAATAAAGCCTAATACAGCAAATAGGATAACACTAGTAGAAACAAGCATTGCAGTATTTTCTTCAACTTGAATAATTCCACCCGCATATATTGTTCCGAGAAGAATGGCAATGAATGTTCCTGTTTCAACTATTGCATTACCTTTTAACAATTCTTCATGTTTTAGGTGTTGTGGAATAATGCTATATTTAACAGGTCCGAATATAGCAGATTGTGTTCCCATAAGAAATAAAACAGCCATTAACCCATAAGTGAAATCAATAATAAAAAATGTTGCACCCAGACTCATAATTAAAATCTCAAAAAACTTAATTATTTTTATTAATTTTGATTTTTCGAACTTGTCACCTATTTGACCAGCAAGAGAAGAAAATAGGAAAAATGGTAGAATAAATAGTAAAGCAGAAATGTTTACCAATAAAGCTGAATTTTCTATAGCTTGATATGTTAACATTATCATTAAAGTGTTTTTATATATATTGTCGTTAAATGCTCCTAAAAATTGAGTTAGGAAAAATGGCATAAAACGTTTTTCAATTAATAAATTAGAACTCATCGTTATCCCTTATAATTTCGAATAATATAAATATAACATTTCATATAAAAAAAAACAATAAAAAAGATCTCAAAAGAGATCTTTAATGTTATTCTGCTTTGACTATATACATAAGAGAAATGTTTGTAGGTCGTGTTTCATTGGCTGTTTTCACAACTCGTGAAGAGTCAAATTTATTAACCGTAGCACCTCTTGCATTTGTTCCTTCTGCTGAATTACCACTCATATTACCGTCAGCATAAAAAGCACCAGCTTGTCCATAACTCAATAGTCTGCCGTCATGACCTAATGGTATAGGCAACGTTCCTGTAATGTTCTCGATAGCCCAATCTTGATTGCTTAATAAGTTTCGACCACTGTCTAAACCAGCACCATTATCCCATCCACGAACAAATTGACCACGTAAATCAGGTAGTTTAGCTCCATATATAGTAGTAAGCTCTGGATATCCCGAAGTAGATTGTCCATTCATTTCAAGCCATCCTGCTGGTGGAGTGGCTGCTCCCCACATAACTACTGCTCCAATTGGCGAATCAAATGTAGCTTCTGGTGCAGAAGTGTATTTTACACTGTCGGAGTCGATAACGCTAACATATTCTGCAGATACAAATCCTGCACTTAATATTAATGCAGCAATAATTCCTTTTCCATTAATTTTAATTTCCATTATGACAAATCCTTTATTTTTTATTACTTTTTCATTTTTATCATATAAGAAATAAAGATCAAAAAAAAAGACCTCAAAGATTGAGATCCTATAAATAAGATTTTATAATTTAAAGTCTAATATTTTTCATTGCTCTTTGAGCTTCAATTTTACCTTCACGCTCTTGAACAGTCTTTCTCTTATCAACAGTGTTTTTACCACGAGACAGTGAAATTTTAGCTTTAACGTATTGTCCTTGCCAAAAAAGTGCATGAAGAATTGCAGTGAATCCTTTTTGTTCTTTAGCACCACGAATCTTGTCAATTTCTTTTTTGTTAAGCAACAATTTCACACTTGCATTAGAATCACGAAACTCATGAGTGTTAGCTTGCTCTAGTGGAGTGATAGACATACCTGATATCCAAGCTTCATTGTTTCTATCAATAATAATATGTGGATTATTGGCTAATGAAACACGTTTTTGTCTTAATGACTTTACTTGCCATCCTTTAAGAACAACACCTGCAATAAACTCTTCTTTGGTTTCATAATCGTAGTTTGCTTTTTTATTTTTAGCAATGGTGTTATCATTTTTTTTATTGTTTTTCATTTTGATTCTCTTAATTCCTTAATAATTTAGACTATTATATCATAAAAAGAATAAGAAAAACAAGTTATTTGTTTTTCTTTTTGTCTTCTATTCTTTTATCTTTGATTGTCTTTAATATGAAATCCATTAAATTGTAATATTCAATTTTATCACTTAAAGTAATTTTACCTAAGATATAATGATCTTTATCTGATTTTTCTAAAACATTTTTTAGTAATTCATTATTTTTAATCCTTTCGAAAAGTGGATATTCTCTCATAGATTCAACAATTTCAGAAATAGGATTTTTAACTTCTAATGCTCTAATTCTTTGTTTTTCGTGTAATAGTGCTTTTTTAGAAACAGGCAAAAAAGTTGCGTTTTTACGTTTTTCTTTTATTGAATTAATAATAAAAGTATTAAATTCTTTATTCATAAATCCTCCTTTAAACAGTAAAGCCGTCTCTGTATTTAAAAGAATTCCTGAATCTCATATAGTCAATTTCGTCCCAACGTTTCTGCTTAAGACATTTTTTACCAGAGATAGATAATTGATAAGAAAAATCTTGTGGTGAAACTTTTTCTAATCTTTCTTCTTGTCCAGAATGGGAATTATAAATAGCAACTTTGGAATTTAAAAGGCTATTTAGTTTTATTAAAAAAGATCGCAATTCATTTTTAAGTTCTTCATGCTTTAGAATACTTTTTTCAGCTTCTGTCATTAAATGGCTTCCTTTGTTGTTCTAATTAAGGATTGTATATTTTTTTTAAATAAAAATCAAGAAAAGTTCAATCTTTTTTTTTATTATTTAGAATAAGAATATTTTAAATAATAAAAAAACGACATTATTTAATGTCGTTTTTTTTGATTAAGATTAGTTCCTAAAATACATAGGGTTTTTAAGTTTACAAATTTCTGCTGAAAGCTTCATTTTTTCACTTTGTGAGGCATCTGCTGTTAATGTGATTGCATCACTCATAACTGCATTGAAACCTGAATCTAAAATACCTAATACTGCACTTTGGCAATCTTTGACTTCAAAATCTGCTTGTTTTTCTTCTTCTGATTGACAACCAGTAAGCAAAAGTAAAGCAGGAGCAGCCAATAAAATTAATTTTTTACTCATAATATTATCCCTTTTTAATCCTTCTTAAAACAATATAATATTTTTTTAAAAAAAATCAAAAATTGGTAACTTCATAAATATAAAAAACTTTGGTATTTTTTTTATTTTACGATTTTTTTTAAAATAAATAATATCAAAATATAAATATTATTTTTCTTAATTTGGCATATTATTGTCATAATAAATACTCAAACATTTGTCGAATTCTTCTTTAAATTGATCGAAAATGTAAAATTGAATCTCTTTTTTATCTGTATATGAAATTACTTTATTTTTGAATGAATTGAAATCGTCTAATATCAAATAAGCGTCTTCGTCATTACAATGAGAACGCAATATATAAATAGAAGGTCTTAAATCTTTCTTTATAAAAGAATCAGCATCTTTTTGTGCTTTTATCATTGCTTCTTCTTGTTCTTTTTGAAGAGCAATTTCTTTTTCTGCTGCTATTCTTTCCTTTTTGCGTTGTTTTTCTAATTCAATATTTTTTTGTTTTTCAAGTTCTTTTTGTTTTTTTATTTTTTCTTGCTTTTCAAATTCTTTTTGTTTTTTTATTTTTTCTTGTTTTTCAAGTTCTAATTGTTTTTTTTCAAAGTTGTCTTTAATTTCTTTTTGTCTTGTTTTTTCTTTTTTAATTTTTTTATTTTTTTCTTTCAGTAATTCTTTTTCATATTCTTCAATCTTCTTTTTAAGGTTTTGATAATTTAAATATTCTGAATGTGCAAGTTTTCCTTCTTCTCTGTTTCTTTTTAATGCTTCCATTAAATTCTTATCGCTTTCTATTTCATTTAATAGTTTTTTATTGTCTTCATAAGTATTTAAATGTTCTATGGAATACTCAAAATCAGAATCAAAATAAGTTTTTAATGTATAGGTGTCTTTTGCCATTTCAGTCAATGCACAACCAGAGAATAAAGTACATATTGCGATTGAAATAATTGTTTTTTTAATAGACATAAATATTCTCCAAAAAAAAGCCTCTATATTATAGAGGCTTTAATACCAAAATAAGTCACATCTTATTCTTCTTGCATTCTTTTGTCAATACCGCTTCTTACTTGTTTTTTATCTTTCAACTTACGAAGCTGACGTTCTGCTTTGTCTGCAAGTGTTGTAAGAACCTTATACATGTCTTTACCATCTTCTTCAATATGGATAGGTGAACCAACAACAGGAACTTTTACTGAAGCTGATTTAAGGTGGGAATGGTGTTGATTAACTGAGATTCTAACTTCAACATTACCAGTGATATGGTCTTCAAAATGTTCTAACACTTTAGAGAATTGATCCTCAACGTGATCTTTAATTGAATCTGTAACTTCTACGTGGATGCCTTGAACAGTAACTTTAGTCATATAGATTACCTCTCTTTTAATTGTTACGTTAATTTATTTGCTTATATTATCATTAAGTCGTCTTTAAGTCAAAGTGTTTTATAACATATTTAAGATAAAAAAATTGATTAAAATCAATTATTGAAAAGACATGAGTATTTTATCGTCAGATAAACTTTCAATGATCTTGAATCCATTATTTTCATAAAAATAAATAGAATAAAATTCATTATTAAAAACCTGAGCAACAAGATAGATTTGTTTTATATCTTTTTCTTTTGCTATTTCTTTTACTTTATCTAAAAAAGAACGACCTAGTCCTTTTCTTCTTTCTTTTTCTTGAATAAAAATATTTTCGACAATAAGAATTTTATTGTCTATTTGTAAATGTTTAAAAAATTCTAAATCTTGATATGATATTTGATAGTCCAGTAATATATGTTGCAAAAGACCATTATATCCAGAATGTAAAATTGAATATTCTACAATAGAACTGTTTTCATTAATGATTTTATTTTTTTCTAAAACATAATCGTCAAATAAAATATCAGTAAACAATGTTTTTATAACCTCTTTTTAAAAAATGATTTGATTTTATATGAAATAGAATGAGTTTTTTTTTCGGCTTTATTTTTTAACTTTAAAATATCTTGCCTTATTTCTTCTAATTCTTTCTTGGATTCTTTATATTGTCGAATTGCAACATTGAATCCATTTTTTGTTTTTCTCATATACTCAACAAAAATATTTGGATAATTTTTTATTATTGAGTAAGCTTCTTGTTCATTTTTAAATATAAATACGCTCAAACTGGGCGAAGGTTCGGAATTCATTATTGTTTTTTTCTCCTTCAATGTGAAAACTAATCTTGAGATTAACATAAAGTAGAAAAAAAATCAAATATAAAGCCCTGTTTAGAAAACAAGGCTTTTTAATTAATTATTTTTAAATATTAAGCAGCATTGTTATTCTGGATTTCTTCAATGAATTTTTTAGTGCCAGATTTCATATTACGAAGTGGTTTACTTTGAATATTAGCACTCAACTCTATACGAGCACAGAAGCCAATTAGTTTATCAACAGTAAATGAATCAACTCTACCATTAAGAATGTTACTTACACGAGGTTGGGAAGAGCCAATAAGGTCTGCAAAGATCTCTTGGGTAATTCGATATTCTTTTTTCCAGTTTTTGAATGTTTGAGCAATATCTTCAGCTAATTGTTTTTTATGTTGGTCAACAACTTTCTTTTCAATTGCAGACATTTCTTGGTCTAAAAGTTCTTTTGCGTTTAAATCTGACATAAATTTCTCCTTAGTGTCTTTAATTAAGTCAGAGTATACTAACACGTAAATAAAAAAAATACAAGCAAAAACATATAATTTTTTTTGATGAAATGCACATTTTTTTATAAAAAAAGAAATAGCTTTCGCTATTTCCTATATTGTGAATCTAAATAAGGATGTTTTCCATATTTTGTAATATATTTGGAATAACCATTTTGTATAAGATTTAAACCAAGGTCTTGACCATTATATGAAACAGAACAAATAACTCTTCCATAATAGCCATGATCCCAACAATTAAAAGAGACTTTCTTCTTCTCTATGAGACGTTTTACATATACGCTTGCATTTTTACCTTCTTGGCTATTTCTACTTGCGTCAGGGTGCTTTGACTCTGCCGTATCCGTATTTGCTAATCTAACTCTGAAACTTTTATACTTATCTTTTAAATATTTTTGTTCTTTGCGATTAGAACTAGATTTTAATTTATTATAAACATTTTGATTGTCTATGTTTATTTCATATGTATCACCGTCAATAACACGATAAACATAACCAGTTCCTTGAATATTATTCTGTAAACTTAGATCTGAAGCGAATACGTTAGCAGATATAAGTATGGAAAATAAAATTGATATATTTTTTTTCATACAACGTCCTTGTTTTATTGTTACAAAATTAATTATATCATAAAAATAAAAAAGTGCTCAATTGAGCACTTTATTTAAAAAAGGATTGTATCCTCTAATATTAATTTCATTTAAGAAAAAAACTTTTTCATCTTTTATGTAAAAGAAATATCCAACACAATCATACATAAAATTTTTAATTAAAGAAACTTGATATAATTGTTCTTCTTTGAATTTTTTTGGAGAAATACTTTCAAAAAAGCAGTAATCCATTTCTTTTAAAGATTCATAAAAAGTATTTTCAATTTCAATAAGGTTATTGTATTTTTCCTCTACTTCTTTAATGGAGTTTTTTTGATGATAATCAGGTTTGTCAATTAAAAAGAAATCATTAGAATTTTCCCAAAAAACAGAAACTTCACCAACTAAAATATCATTAATATCTTTATTGGATAAAATAGATTTATCAAAATTTTCTCTAATATAAATAAACCCTTTAAACATTTGATTATCAGAAAAAAGTTTCTTACCTTTTTCTAATATATCATAAGGGAGTAAATTTTTCTCTTTCATTTTTAATAAGCCTTCTGTAATTAAGAGTCTTATTATATCAACAAGGATATTTAATTTCAATTATTTTGTTAAAGATTCTGAAAATTCTTTTCCGTTAAATCTCATTTCATTTAAAAAATCTTTTGAAATGACGTTGTATTTTCTATCTAATATATATTTTTTTTCAACTTCATATGGTTCTGCTTTATTTAATAAATATATAGACTTACAATCATCTTCATCAAACTCTTCATTCTCATCAAGATAATAGTTTTCCACAAAGCTTTTATATTCTTCTTTATCATCTATTTTTTGGTCGTAAAAAAGATAGAAATAGTCATAATAATCTTCTGGATAATCTCTAAGGTCTAATAAATTAATATCTTTGAATCTATCATTTTTAATAATTAAATCTTCATTTAAACTATTATTTTCATAGAGTTCAATGATTTCAGAAAAAGGATTGCTATTATTTCGAAAATAACTAACTGGTCTTATGTTTTCATTTGATTCAATTTGTTTTAAACAATTAATGAACCAAGGAAGCTCTTCTTTTTTTATAACAGAAGCAAAATCAGAATCTGGATGTCCTTCTAATAAGCACAATAAACGAATATGTTCTTCATCTTTAAATAACTCTCTAATCATACCGTAGTAGATATTAGCGATAAAATATTCAGTAAATAATGTTCTTGAATGAATGTTATAAAAAACATCTCGAATATTTCTCTTTAAAAAGACATTCATAGAATCTTTTATCTCATTGTCGTCAACCTTATTCTTATTTTTTACATTATCATTCATAAATTGAATAAATTCTAAATAATACTTTTCAAGCAATTTGAAATTATTTTCAATATTCTTTTCATTAAAAAAAGATTTTTCAATTTTTTCTATAAAAAAACTATTACCAAAAACGTGAATGTAAAACGATTTCTTTATGTTTTTTCCCTCTATTATAAAATGCATACAAATCCTTTATTAAAGTAATATTTACAACTATATTATAAATAAAAAAACAAAAAAAATCAATTTTTTTAGGTAAAAAAAGAGATTATTAAAAATTAAGCTTAAATGAAATGCAAAAAAAACAATAAAAAATGCTTGACAATCTTATTAAATAAATGATAAATTAATTTTTGTATTTATAAATACTTTAAATAAATACTTTATCATTGAAGTAAAAAACATATGAATAATTACTAAATTGATAGAGAATGGTGGCTAATCGGAAAGTCACCGCCAAATAAAAAAAGAAACCGCAATCTGAATTGCGGTTTTTTTATTTTTAAAGATTAATTTTTGTCTTCGTCCAAATACTCATCAATATCAAATGGTTCGTCATCTTCTTCTGATTCGTTGTTTTTTGACTCTGTATTTTCTCTGTATTCAAAAGAATCTTCAACTTCTTCCTCGTCATCTTTATATAAGTATTCCTTTGTAAATCCATATTCTTTTGGATCACCATCAGGATATAAAAAATCAAAAGCAAACTTATTCCATTTCTTACGACTTTCATCATCGTGTTTATTATTACCAATATCTTGTTCTACAATAACACCATTCTTAATAGTAAAAGAACCACAATTAAAGCCCAAATCTTCATCTGCATATTTAATTTTAATAATTTCCTCTGGAAATCTTTCAGAGAGAGCCAAAAGAACAGGTGTAGGCGTAGACCAAGCAGTCTGAAATTTAATAGAGTCTTCTTTAGTTTCTATACTCATAGCATTCCATTTTGTTCCCCAACAATCTCTTTGGAAATCCATAGTGTGTAAATAATTTGTTTTATATTTGTTTTTAAGCATATGAAGAAATTCTATTTCTCCATTAACTAATGAAGCAATTGGGTTCTCTGATAAATATGTAAAGAATACTTCAAATTCTTCTTCTGTAAAATCTTGAACTTTTTTAATGTATTTAAGAAGATAAGGATCTAGTTCTTTTTTGATTTTTTCTTCTTCTCTTATTCGGAAATCTCGTCTCCATTCATTTTCTTCGTGTTCAACCTTAAAAAAGATAGAGGCATAACTTTCAGAAGCAGAAGGAACACTATTAAAATCGTAATCCATATCTTCTGGAAAAGGAATTATGTTACTAAAATCAACATAATTTTCCTTATTAATCATAGAATCTAAAACTTTTTTTGAAGCAATGATTTCTGTAGTTACATAATTTGGCATTAAGGACTCCTAATTTTAAAAAATCTATTATATCAAAAAAACGATTCAAGATCTAGAAAAAAAATTATAATACTTATAAAAAAAACGTTGACACAAAAAAGCAAGATTGTTATTATAAACGAATAGATTATTTGCAGTGCGATTCCTATAGACAAATAAATCTTAGTGGATAAAGGAGAGTCACTACCACCACGTAATTAAGTGTGAACTTAAATATTTAAAAGGAAATCGCCAAATTATCTTTATATGATTATTAAAAAATCCTTGACTAACAAGAGAACATAACATATAATAAAGATTCATTGCTTGGGTGAAGCGAAGCAGACAGTTTTAAGACAGGGGTTCGACTCCCCTCAACTCCACCAAACAAATGTCTTACCATTAAATTGGTAACGCCTATGGGGTTGTTCTGGATTTGATTGGAGCAAGAAGTGACGTGGACAAGCTAAGAGGAAATAACTCTTATAAATAAAGTTAAATAAACATAAATGCAAATGACGAAAGTTACGCAATGGCTGCTTAATCCTTAGTTGGAATTTAAGCAGACGGAGTTAGCTCACTTGGCAACAGAAGAGTTAAAAAGCCCACTCTTAGGAGTGGGTTTTTGCATTTATTATCGAGAAGGTCTATTTCTTTTTTTCTTTTTGACTGTAATAATAGGTTTATATCCAGCTCTATCTCTTAACTCTTCATAATCTAATTCTTCTTCACCTTCATCCAAAGGCTCTTCTGAAGCGGAATGAATATTACCACGCTCTTGATAAAACACAACAGCAGAAATATCGTCTTCTTTAAAATTTTCCAACTCTTCTTTTAATGAAAGAACATACTCATATGCAGCTTCTTCGTCTCTAAATTCCTTCTCTTTATCTTTTTTTTCTTCGTCAACATAATATAAAGCAACACCTGTTTTGTTGTATTTCATATAAGCCTCTCTTATTTGTTTTTATAATATGATTGTATCATATTTTTATTTTTTGAGAAACTTCTTGAATAAATAAGCAATTTAATATATAATCAGGATGACTAACATTAAGGTGAAAAAATTATGTTTTTTAGAAAAAATCAAAAAAAGAAGATTATAAATAAATATAAAATACCAGAGAAAATTATTCTTGAGATAAAAGAAGTGTTTTATTATGAAATTGATAGGGATATTCTTTTAGATTGGTTAAAAGAAGGAAATCACTATGAAAGTGAAACAATAAAAGATTTTGTTTATGATAAACTATACATTTTGTTTGAAGGTAATAAAGAAAACACTAAGCGGTTAATTAATCTTTTATTTAATAAAGGTTTAATATTTAAAGAAGAAATAACTAATATAAATTTAAATTCTTATCTGTCTTCATATCTTGTAGAAAATTTTTCACTTGCGATACCTTCTTTCGCCAATTTGAGCACAAAAGATGTGCAAAACTTTTTAAATAAAAAAATAAAAGATATAAATAAAATTAAAGTATACCCAGAACCAAATTATTTATCAGATTTACGTTCGAAACCTTTATATGATTGTCTTGAAAACTATAAAGGATTAGCAAATGTAGTTTTAAATAATAATCCCGAATTAAGAAGTGATATTATAAAAGTAAATGATAATTTTATTTTCGAAAATAAAAAAGATTTGGATTTCAATATAGAAAATTTATTTAATCCAAAGAGATTAATAGAAATCTTAAAAGAAAAACAAAAAATCATTTTGAATTTTAAAACAAAAAGTTCTCTTGAGACTGAAGAAGTTTTAATAGGGGAGTATATTGTTTTTCCTTTCTACGGAAAAGAAGTAAAAATAGAGATAGAAAGGTTTCAAGACTATGAAATAAATATTTCAAAAAGTGACAATAACACTTTTGATTTAAATATTTATGATTCGTATTTAAAAAGAGAAGCAAATCATGAAATCTATGAAAAAATTAAAGAATATTTAAAAGAAAAATAAAAAAAGCCCTCATAAAATAGGGCTTTTTTTATATTATGTTTTTATTCTACTTTATCATATGAAAAGATAGATCCTGTATCACTATACATATTAATCTTAGGAGTAAGATTTTTCGTCATAAAAATCTCCATAGAAGAATTTGAATTTAAAGTATTTAAAGCAACTTTTGCCATATTGTTATTATACTGACTTTGTTCACAGTTAGGAACAACATTAATGTATTCTTGAAGTGTGAAGCTAACTTTATAAGTATTATCTCCATTCTCAACAACACGATAAATACCTTTTGCGTCATGGCATTTAGTATCAAGAATAGCATATTCACCTTCTAGAAAACTAAGTTTAATAATTCCACTTTCAAATTCGGAGACAAAAGTTTTTCCTGAGAAATCAGCGTTATTGCTTCCATAAGAAGCAGCACCAACACCAAAAGAAACAGAATTAGCAACAATTAAAGCAATGATTTTTGTAAAATTTTTCATATAACACCTCTTATTTTTAATTCAAACACATATTACCAAACATACATTTCAAATGCAACATATTTATAATATTGATTTTTTTGTTTTTAACTGTAAAATAATCAAAAAAATAACAATAAAAAGGAACAGAGTCAGAATTATATCTAACCTCTATTGATTATAAAAAGAAAATACCCTATACAAAACAGATATATTCAGATATATTATTTAAATACAGTCAAAAAACAATTGACGAAATTATGGAAAATGAATTTATATTTGAAGAATATAAAGATAAAAAAGAACTTAAAGAATATTTAGATTTATTATACTTAGAGTAGAGAAAATGAGAAAGGATTTAAAATTAGAATATGTATATTTGGTAAATGAAATACTATCAAATAAAAGCACTGCTGATCGATTATGGACATTAAATAGTTCTTATTTTATTAATGTTTTAATATCTATAAAAAACCAATTTAAAAAGCACGACGATTTTTGTTATTTTTTAACAGATTTAGATAATTTAATAGCTTTAAATAAAATCATTAAATCAACAAAAATTAAACATTATTTAAATAGTCTTAATGACTACAAAGAAAATGAAAAAAAGCAATCAAAAACAGTTTACGAACAACACTTGCAAGTTAAATCTCAATTATCTTGTTTAGGACAAATTGAAAAAAGTAAAATAATAAATAAAAAGTTAACACCAGAGACGATGCATGCAGCACTAGAATACATTGATGATGTAGAAAAAATTCAAAATTTCTATCGAATTAATGGTCTTATTTTTGAAAATGGTATATTTGACATAGATAAAAAGTTATTAACATTTCATGAAAATAGTACATTTTTTACTTATTCATTTAAAAATAAGAGCAAAACACAAATGGATTTAAAAGATTTAGAAGAAAATAATGATTTAATCAATTTATTATCTTCATATGACGAAGAATTATTAGAAAAAATCATAATTTCTGATATAGATATAAGGGAAGATACAACAAAAGAAGAATTAGAAGACCTAGTACTATTATACTTTGGAAATTAAAAATAAAAAATAGGAGTTTTCAACTAAAAAGGAGTGTATTTTGAGTAGAATAAATCATTTTGAATTAATTGAGACTTTGTTGGAGAATGAAAAAGTAAGTGTTTTACCAGAAAATTTTTGGAAAAACAGAATGACTCGTTATTTTTATTTGATAAAAAATATTAAAGAGTTCATAAATATAGAAGAATTACCTTCCTCTTTCTATTTTGATTTTGATAATTTAGTTGAATTATTAAATACAAATAAAATAAATGAAGATATGTCTTTGTTTTTTGATCTTGATGGTGTTAAAAATAAAAATGGAAAAATAAAAGGGTCTGATCGATCAAAAGAGCAATTTGAATGTGTTATAAACCTTTATTTGTCATTATTGAATATTGATTTAAATAAAACTTCGAAAAAAGAAATACAACAAGTAGGAGATACAAATATGTCATTAATCCTACTTGAAAATTCTTTGATATTTATAAAAAATGGTTTTGAGGTTGAAATAGAATATAAGAAATCTTTAAAAGAAGATAAATCATTAAAAAGAAAACAACTTTTAGATTTAATATTCAAAGAATACACCGATAAAAACAAAATAATGAATTCTTTAATTGTTTTTAATGAAGTATTTGAAAAAACACAAAAAGAAGAAGATTTTAAAGAACTTTTAGAATTAAATATTGTGAATTAAAAAAAGACCTGCTAAGGTCTTTTTTATTTTGCTTACATATAAGGTTTTAACATTTCAAGAAGTTGTTCTTCTTCATAAACTGGAACACCTAATTCATTTGCTTTTGCAAGCTTACTACCAGCTTTTTCACCACAAATACATAAGTCAGTATTTTTAGAAACAGAACCACTTACTTTTGCACCCAAATCTTTAAGAATTTGAGTTGCGTCTTTACGTTTAATTTCATGGAATGTACCAGTGATAACCATTGTTTTTCCTAAAAACGGTTGGCTATTAGCACTTGGCTTTTCAACATTAGGGAATTGAATACCTAAATCAAATAACTCTTGAATCATAGCAAGGTTTTCTTGTTTTTCAAAATATTTAATAATATTTGTGGCAACAATTTCACCAATATCTTCAACTTCAATAAGTTCTTCATAAGAAGCGTTTTTAATCTTATCAAATTCACCAAAATGTTTGGCTAGATTATCTGCTGTTGAAACACCAACTTCTCTAATACCTAATGAGAAAATAAAACGTTGCATAGTAGTGTTTTTACTCTTTTGAATCGAATCAATAGCGTTCTTAGCAGATTTTTCACCTTGACGCTCCAATGAACTAATATCTTCTGGAACTAATTTAAAAATGTCTGTTGGTAATTTAATTTTGTAAACGTCAAATAGAACTTCAACAAGTTTTTCACCAAAACCACTCATATCAAGCGCACCTTTTGAAACAAAATGTTTTAAAGATTCTTTAGCTTGTGCGTCACAGAAACTACCACCAAGACAACGAACAATTGCTTCATTTGAATCAACGTGACTGTTACAAACAGGACACTGGCTAGGGAATACAATATCTTTTGCGTCTTCTGGTCGTTCTGCTTCAATATAACCTAAGATTTGTGGAATAACATCACCAGCACGACGAACGATAATTTTATCACCAATTTTTAAACCAAGTCTTTTTACTTCGTCTTGGTTATGTAAGGTACAATTAGAAACAGTAACACCACCAACAAAAACAGGATCAAGTTTAGCAACAGGAGTAATAGCACCAGTTCGACCAACTTGGAAAACAACGTCTAAAAGAGTTGTAACTTCTTCTTGTGCAGGAAACTTATAAGCTTTTGCCCACTTGGGAGTTTTACTGGTTCGTCCAAATACTTCTTGTGCTTCAACTTCGTTAACCTTAATAACCATACCATCGATTTCATATTCTAATTTATTACGATCTTCAATGAACTTGTTGTAAAAAGAATCAATTTGATTAAAATCTTCAATCAAACAACTTTCTTTTGGTAATTCTAAACCAAAACTTTCTACTTCTTTTAATGATTCCCAATGTGTTAAAGGAGCTTCTTTACCTTCATAAATACCAACAGCATAAGCATAAAAAGCAAGAGGTCTTTGACCTGAAATACGAGGGTCGAGTTGACGCAGTGAACCTGCTGCTGCATTACGAGGATTAACAAATGGTTTTTCTTGTTTAGCGATAAGTTTTTCATTTAGTTTTTCAAAGCCTTTTGTTGGCATAACAACTTCACCACGAACTTCAATGCGTTGTGGAAAATCACCAACTAATTTATGTGGGACGTTTCGAATTCGTTTTACATTTTCTGTTACATTTTCACCTTCGTCACCATTACCACGAGTAGCGGCTTGAACTAAAACACCATTTTCATAAATAATAGTCATTGCTAGACCATCAAGTTTTGGTTCAATTGTGTAAGTTAATTCATTTAATTCATATTCTTCTTGAATATTCTTCGCAAAGTTAGCTAAATCTTCTTCATTGAAGATATTAGAAAGAGAACCCATTTGAGCTTCGTGTTGAACAGTTTCAAACTCACTTAGAGCAGCACCGCCAACTCGTTGAGTTGGAGAATCTTCTCTAATAATTTCTGGATTAGCTTCTTCGATTTCTTTTAATTCAATCATTAGGCGATCATAAACAACGTCTGGAACAGTTGGGGCATCAAGAACATAATACTCATGCTCATATTGTTTCATTAATCGAATAATTTCTTCGTAACGTTCTGTGACTGATTGTGTCATTTTTATCTCCTAAGTGGTGTATTTTTCTAATGTAGTTATTATAACATAAAGAGAAAAAAAATCCAACAAAAAAGCCGAAAATTCGACTTTTTTATGATTTGATATAAAAATTTTATTTATTAAAAATCAAAGGAATGAAAATTAGAAATATAAAATACCAGATTCATATTCTGATGCAATTTTATTTTATTTAATAAGTATAGGTCATTAATCCTATCAGAGTCTGACGACTCCCCGCCTAAATGAAAATTCATTATAGATTGTGCTTTTTACATATTTAAAGCCTTGGATTCAGTAACAAATCTAGATAAAGCACATTTTTATTAATGATTTCAATTGTTTAATTCTCTATATTTTCTGTTATAGATCTAATTTTTTTATTTTTTTTTTGTTTAATTTTTAATAATAATATAATCCAATTCAATATTTACTCAATTAAATATTATAAAGTTGATAAAAATAAGCTATAATATATATAAAAGCACAAAAAAAAGATTTTATAATGAAATAATATAAAAGATAATTAAAACGAATAAAATCAAAATAAAAAGGAATAATGAATATGAAAGTAATGATAGAAAACTATACAATTTATGAAAAAAAAGAAGAGTTGTTGTTTGAAATAGCCGCACCACAAGTAGAAGGTTTCAACTTCTTAAAATCAGAAGCTTATATTAGTAAAAAAAATATAGAAAAAGGTTTGTTTTTTATAGCAAATAAAGATGACTCAAATTTAATAACATTTAAAAATGTTGAAAAAAACAAATTTAAAAAACTATTAAAACAAAAAACTGTAATTATAGCATTGCTAGAATCAGAAAATAAATATAAAAAAATCTATCAATTTGACATAAAAAAAATAAAATAAAATGAAACAAAATAAAAGGAATTATTATGGCTAAAATAGTTAAAGAAGAAGAGTTTAAAAATAAAATTGTAAATGCAACTAAAAAAATAGTTGGAGTAGGTGCATTAGCATTTTTAATGACTGGCTGCCAATCAACAATGGATTACACTCCACAAGATATGAATTTAACCAATAAAAGTAAAATAGAAAACATTGATTTAAATCCAATAGCAAAAGCCGCACCATCATTGGAAAAAATAAATGGAGATAATTATGAAGAAATAGTATCAAATAATAAAAGTGGTGTTTACCAACACCCTGTTTATAAAGATCAAGTTATAACATATGAGTTCAAGGATGATATTAATTCTGATTTAAAAATAAAAAAACAACTTGAAGACTTGGGAATATCACCAGAAGCATACGATATTGAAAATGGCTTATATGAATTAGTAACTTCAGATTCAAGCACTCAATCAAGACACGTTCAAAATCCTTTTGGAGATGAATCAATTGACATAAATTTATCTAAAATATTTAAAAGTAGTAACTTCGAAGTTGATGAGCTTAGTGAGGAAGAAAAACCAATATATGAGAAAAATCAAAAATATAATGATTATCATTTATTAATGCATGAGGCAGGTCATTCTCTTAAACATCAACAAATGAAAACGTATGATTTCTTATCATTTGATAAAAATGTATATGTAATGTTAGAAAATTCGGCAGAATCTTTTGCAATAATGAAAACAGTTCAATTATTACATGAAAAAGGAGAGACTCATGAAAGTATCAACGAATTTACAGAATATAAACTAAAATCAGGAATAAACATAACAGAAAATGTTTTTAATAGAGGGTTTGACGTTCATCAATACGTTCCTTCACTTAATATAATATCAGACTTAGTAAAAACAGATTTAGATTACATTCTAAATCTAACAGACGAACAAATAGATAGAGTGTCTGAGGTTATCGCAAAAGAAGCGGTTAATTTTGATTATGCAAAAATATATAATTCTGAATTTAATGAAGAGTTGGAAGAAGATAGTGTTAAAATCCTAAAAAAATTAAAACAGAATTCTAAAAAAACAATAGATCATTTATCTGAGCAAATAGATAATCAACTAGAAGATCCTAAAACTAAAAGAAAATATGAAAAAAATGAAGATTTGAAAAAAATAAAAATAATATTAGATACTATTTCTGAAAATCAAAAAGAATTTTATGAACATGGAGACATATATTACATACAAGAAAAAGCATTAGAAAAGGCTAATGGTATGGAATTGTCTTCATTAAAAATTTATGAAAGAGATATCGTTGGTATAAAAAGTTATGAACCATTGCATGAAATCATAAATAAAAAATTAGAAGAAAGAGGTTTGCCAGTTCCAAATGATATATTTAATTTAAATCAAGAAATGAAAGAATTACAAAAAAATAATGATTTAGATTCAGGACTGAAAAAGTTATCTAATAATAAAAAATTAAGTATATAAAGATAAAGATAAAGATAAAGAGTATAAAATACCCAATTTTATACTCTTTATTTTATTGTAATTATTTTAAATAAACAATCGTGAAACTTCCGAAGCCAATTGATTATAAAATTCTTTATATCTTTCTTTACCCATTATATTAATAATGTTTCTATATTTTTTTACTACGAATGAGTCATAGTGAAAATCATATCGCCATGCACAACATTGAGTATAAACATTGTAATTATCTTCTCTTAATTTGTGACAGCCACAAAATAATGGAAACCTTCTTGAATACATATATAAACAATGTAAATTAAAATCAGCAATATATTTTAACTTATTCTCAGAACAATAATTGAATAATTCTTTTAATTCTAAATATATTAAGTATTTTTCTTCTTTTGTTAAATCAATTTCTATTTTACCATGAATTGTTTCTGCATTATAAATTTTCATATTACTTGTCTCCTTTATTATTTAAAATTTCTTTTCTGTTTAGATAAAATGCTTTTAATAGCTCATGACATAAAATATCAACATGTTCTGTTAATTCTTCATTATCGTTTAATGTTAAAACAAGATTATTGTTCCAAGTGAAACTATTTCGGCAGCCTTTGTGGTCATCTTTTTTATAAAAATAATCATTAACACAAGCATTAAAGTTATTTTCTCTTAATTTTTCAACGCCATTAAAAACAGGTTTTCCACGAACAATGTTATATATTGCAGTATCAATCCAGCTAAGATTATCTTTGTTCTGAAAAATAGGTCGTATCTTAGAATATAAAGAAATCAGTGTATCTTTATCAGTCTCTTTGTTGAAGTTAGACGTAATGTTTTGGTTCATTTTATATTTATTCATAATTTTATTCCTCTATTTTTTTAACTATGTTTTTGCCTAAGCGATTTAATTTTTTGTATTTTATTTTAAAGCTGGTGGATTCAATGCCACCAAACATTACTGCATTACTGTGAATCTCACATAAAGCAGTAATAAGTAATATTTTGTAATTTTCGATATTCATAAAATCTTCAAACTGAGAAGGTTTTATTAAATGAGCGACCATGTCATTTTTGATAAGCGAACAAATCTCGTCATTCAAAAAACTTTGAGCGACTTTAAATGATACATTCGCATGATCAGGGAAGTGTTTGCGACCTTCCATATCAAATTCTATACAATAAGGTTTTCCACAATCATGATAAATTTGATACTTATAAATATCTTGAAGTGGAAGGTTTACCTACCAAAGATCTTGGCAATAAATCCATTCTGGTAATTTCCATTGATAATTTAATTCTTTATTGAATAAAATATGATTACGCAAGTCTTGAAAATATCTTGCAACAGAAATACCGTGTTCTAAAACAGAAAGGTCTTTCATTTGTTCACAATTTTTCATATCTTTTATGATTTCTAGCTTATTTGTTTTCATTTGGTTTCTCCTGAGTTTTATATACTTGAAATTTTTTTAATACTTTTTTGGCTTGTTCTTGGGTGCAAGGACCTACTCCTAGTGCTGTAATAATAGGAGAACCATCAAAGTGAGGTGGAAAGATATGATTTCGATCAACAACAACAGAGCAGGGGATACCTAAATCCTTAAGTTGTATGTAGGCTTTTAATAGATCGTTTTCTTTTTTTGCGGCAAGCGTGACTTTAGAACCACCAGCACTCTCATTTCTATAATTAGAAACAAGTTCAGGATTCATTTGTTCAGCTATTTTTAAGACGTCACCATATGCGTGACCTGTTTGTGCAGATAGTTTACCTGCGTCCATGTAGATATCTTTTCTAGCGATAGCATATAGATATAAATGGGTAGATTTGTCAAAAGGAACAGGTTGAGAATACTGTTCTAAAATTGATTGTTTAAGTTCTGTAAGATTGTTCTATAACATGTCAAATACTCCTCTTGTTTGATTTAACACTTACAATAGTAATCGATTTTCAATTCGAAGTCAAGCAGAAAAATAAAAAAAACACAGAATTATTTTATTGTACTCTTGTTGATATTTTGATATAATAAAGCATATTTTAGAAAAAGAGAATTTACAATGAAAGCTATTAAATACGAATTAAATGGAAAAGAACAAGAACTGCTAACAAGATTAGAGATAGAAGAAGAAAATATAAAAAACCAAGATTCTGAGGACAGAAAAAGTAAACCTTTATACTCTAGTGAAACGGATTTAAGAGAGATTGTGTTTTTAATGACCGTAAAAAACAGAATACATAAAGAAGCATTTAATAAAAGTTCTTCTTTGTATTCAATGTTGAGAAGCAAAGTGGAAAATTCAGCATTGCTTGATACAACAGATATGTCAAACATAGAAAAAAAAGCCTATTTTCATATACTTTGTACTTTTGATTTAAGTAAAGCATTTATGCTTGAAGAAGATATAGTCAATCATTCTCTATATGAAGTTTATTTTGGAACAAATGAACGTAATTGTTATATAGATTTCAAGAATGACAAAACAAGATCGGATAAAAGAATAATACCATTTGAAAATGTAATAGAGCTGTTTTCAAATTATACAGAAGATTTTAAAGTAAAAGAAAAATGGGTCAATAAAAAATTTGGATCACTAACATTAAAAAGACTGGAACTACTAACAAAAGTTCCACATTTAATGAAATATCTAACAAAACCAAAAATGTCTTACAAAACATTTATCTCTAAGAATGCTTATGACGGTTTAACTTCTATATATAGAGATAAAAACAAAGAAACATTAGATTTGATTCAAAATGAAGTGGCTTTTGAAAAAATCAAAGAACTCTTATTTGAAAATACAGAAAAATTCCGAACAGCAATCGAAAAGAATGAACTTAACAAATATGGAAAATATACATGGAATTATATTCGATACATGAATGACAACAGATTGAAAACTTTAAGCAAAGAAGAAATGAAAGAATCAATATCTAATTTATTTAATAGTTTGGAGTGTATAAATAGACAAGCTGAAATAAATCTAGTGGAAAAAAATAATAAAGTAAAAATTGAAGAATTGATGTCTAATTTATTTGTAAAGAAAGAATGGCAGGAAGTATTAAAAGAATCCGAAATGAAAGTGAATTCAAATAAAGATATTCTGACAGCTTCTGTTTTAGCTGGAGACTCCCAAGTAGAAGGTAATATTTTTGAGTATAATAATTTATTAAAAGAAAAAGGTCTTTCAGGTTTAAAATTAAAAAATATTCCAGATAATTCATTTAAAACGAAATCGGAGTTAAGTAATTTTGTTCTTGATAAAGAAGTTCAAAATTCAAATGAATGTTTGGCTCTAATAAAAAATTCTGGAATTAATTACTTTAACTCTAATCAATATTTATATGTAGAAGATTTATTTAAACAATTACCAGAGCATTTTATTCAGCTTTTAAAAACAAAATATGCAAAATATTCTGGTGATTTCCTAACTCAACGATGGTCACAGCAAGAATGCCAGTTTTTAGCTGAAATATTAAGTTATGTAGACAATGATTATAAATTATCTAAAGACTCAGAAGATATGCTAGAACTAATGTACGGGATTTAATAATAATGGTATCAAAAGATTTAACAGAAAAGAAAACATTTCAAGAATTTCTTGATAAAGTATTCATGAAAGAATCTCTATTTAGCTCAAAAGCTGAAGGATTTGAAAAATATTTTGAATATCATGCTTCTGATCTTTCTTTTTTAGAAGAAATATCTAAAGCACAATTTATATTTATTGTTTTTAAATATTATAAAAATGTAATAAAAAAGCTATCCGATAAAGAAGTGGCTAGTATAATGCATTTAACAAAAATAGATTCAAACAATCTTGTTTTGAATAGAAATAGTAAAGAATTTGGAATAAAAAGAAGGGATTTAAATCGAAAAGATTTTTACCATCAAGAATTGATAATATATCAAAGAAACTTTTTTAACTCATTAAAGACAATGAAGAATTCAAAAAAAATTAAAGAAGCATATATGTATCATTGCAAAATAAGTCCGAAAGAAATGTTGGAATTTTTAATTAACAATAAAGACTTTTTGCCAGCTTTTATAAAGACAGGAAAATCTTTACCTCCAAAATTGTTTATTGAAAAAATCCTTGAATCAACTAGGACATTACCACTTATAAATTCAGATTTAGATAAAAATTTAGGTCAAGATTTTAAAAAATGGTATGTTGAAAACATAAAAAGGTCTAGAAAGAAATTTCAAGAATATAGAATACAAGAAAAGGAAACAATATTAGGATTGGACGAATCTATTTTCAAAGAAGAAGATGTATTGAATTTTATTTCAAAACAAATTGAAAAACTAGAACTTGATTCATTAAACAACAATTATAAAAAAGTAGATGCTCTTTTAAGCTTAAAAATGAAAATATTAAATAAAAGTTGGGTAAAATCATTAGAAAAATATGCAGAATCAAATAAACCATTTTTAAATATTGAAATACCAGTAACTATATTCAGAAAAGGAAATGATGATTATTTGAAAGAAATTTTATTAAAGTTAGGTGCAAAAACATTAAACAATTATATAGATGAGCCAAAAACAAGGTCTGACGTTTTTCGTTTACTCTGCTGCACAGATGAAGACTTGTTTAACGGGATTATGGAAGATTCAATACAAATGTTTAAAAGTAGAGATTCTTATGTGATAAATGCTATTGAGAAAATGATTCCAAATGAATTTTTAATAGATTTAGCATTAAATGGATTATCTCAAACAGAATTTAATTTAGGCTTCTCTAATAAAACCTCTGTTCAACACTTTAAAGATTATTTAATTAATACAAATGAAGATTTTGAATATATAGAAGAAATAAGAGATTATTTTTCTCTGAATTATCAAATCTAAGGAGCATTATGATAGAGTATTTTAAAGAAAATATTGATTCTTTTCTAGATCACGTAGATATAAGGTATTTAACAGATAAAGATCTCGTTGAAATAAAACCTTTGTTTCAATATTTATTAAAAAACATTGAAAAATTTCGTCCAGAAAATGCCTTGTATTTTCTAATTTTATTAAGTCAAAGATTAAGTTTTATTGAATTCCATAATTTGATGTCAAACATAAAAATAGACGGAGATTATTTAGCAAAAGGTTTAAAGAAAATAAAAAGAAAAAATGATACCTTAATACTTGATATATCTGATCAAAAAGGTGAGGTTATAGGATCTTCTCAAATAAGTAAGTTGTTTGATTATATAGAATTAACAAATGAATTTAGAAAAATATATCTAAAAAAAACGTTTGGTTCAAATTTATTTAATCTACTATATTTTTTATCAGAGAATGAAGCAGAATGGGAAAAAGCTGCTGAAGTATCTTTGAGTTTTCAAAAATTAGAAGAGATATTTAAAAATCATGGAATAGAAATATTAGAATTAAATAAAAAATTATCTAATCATAAAATAAAGAAAATAATAAAACCAATAATAGATAGAGAATTATTAACAGCAGAAGAAAACGGAAAGAAAGTATCAGAAGATACTTATTTTAAATTAGGACAATTTACAGATAAAGCTATGAGCGATAAAAATATAAAATTATTTTTTGATAAATCTCTATCAAGAGTCGGTTTAAATGACTTTCACTTTTCAATGTCAAAAATAAATTATTTATTAGATAATATACGAGGCTATAATTTAATTCGTTTTTTGGAATACTCAAAAACAGCAAAACAATTAAAAAATAAAAAAATATATTATTTAAAAGAAATAGACAGTGAAACAAAAAAAAAATTAGAACAAGCTTTTTGCAATATGGGTATTTCTTTTGAAACAAAATTATTTAAAGATAAACCGACAAAAAAAGAAATGTTAGAAATATTTAGTGTGAAAGGAAGTATAGAAGTTGAAAATTTGATTTTTATTTGTAAATGTTTTCCAAACAAAGAAATGTCTGATATTTTTGATTTTAAAACAAAACTAGATTTATCTATAAAATATCCAAAATTATTTTTACTACCTAAAAAAAATGAAATGTTTAAATATAAGAAAGTATTAGGTCTATCAACTTTTATAGAAAAAGAGTTTGATTTGTTAAAAATGATAATTGAAAACATGAGTGAAGATTGCACTTTTAACGAAGAACTCTGCGGGTTGATAGAATTAAACTATCAAAAATAAAGCATACAAAAAAGAATAAAAAGAGTTGTTTTAAAAGGTATTTTTTGTTATAATACCTGAAATATTTTAGGAGAATCTGTTTTGAATATCGAAAAAGTTGTGAAAAAATTAATAAAAGATACTATCGGTAAAGATCGATTCATTATGAGTAAAATAGAAAGTGGAAACAAATTATATGTAGAAATATTTGAAAAAGCAATAACAGAAAACAATTCTCTAACAGAACTTGAAAAAGGTTATGCTGTCTTTGTTCTTCTAAAAACAAAAAACATTGAAAAAATAACAAAACCTCATTTAAAAACTTTATTTGAGTCTATAAGGATAAATAAAGCAGGGGATATAATTTTTAAAGAAAACGATAAGACTTATGTAACAGAATTATCTTTCTCAGAAGTGACAGAAAATATACCAGAAAATTTATTGTCAAAAGAAGAAAAATTAGAAATCGTCCATAAAATTATGCCTTCAATTACAATTTATAATTACACTGAGATTTCAAATTCAGGTTGGGTTGACGATTATCCTTTAAATGTAGGTAAAAATGAATTTATCAAACTTTTTTCACAAAGCAGTACAAGATATGAAAAATTATTCAAAAAAGAATCAAAACTAAAAGATAATCTTGAAAAAGTTTCAAAAGTTATGATTGAACGTCTTATCACAATGCTTCAAGTGGAAGAAATTAATAACATTGAAAAAATATATCCTGATTTAATAACCTTAGACTATAAAATTAGGTATTTGAAAGCTAATTTTGAAAAATGTTTAGATAAAATAGATAAGCCAGAACAAACAAGAATAAAAGAACTTAAAATAATAAAAAATAAAGTATTATGCATGTTGAATGAAAGTTGGGAATTGGCTTTAGAAGAGTTAGATTCAGAAAAATATTCATTAAAAGTATTCTTTGAAGGAAAAGATTGGGTTATTAGAGGTCAAAATGAAATTAAAAATGTTTCGATAAAAAACATTTTTAAATTGAGAGATTTTGGCATTTTAATGGATTTTGATATTTCTTATGTAACCTTAAAAAATTATGGTAAAACAAAATCAGATCTGTTAAATTTGGTTTCTTTTGAAGATATAGTAAAAGCAAGTGAAACTAGACCAATAAGATATACAAATGAATTACTTTCACATTTTTTAAAAGAAGAAGTAAAATTAAATCTATTAGCTGAATTTCCAGAAAACGTAAAAATAAACTATTCAGGTTTCTTTTTTGACGGAAAAATATCAGGTTTATTGTTAAAAAATCTTGCACAATATTCAGATGAAGAATTAAATGTAGAAGAATCATTTATGGATTATTTACTTCTAGAGCTAAAACATTAAGGATTGTTATATGGAAAATAAATTAAAGAATATTAATGATTTTGAACTATTATTAGAAGGCTTATTAGGTAGCGAACTTTTTTTAATTGAATCACCTTTAAAAAACAAATTTAAAGAAGCTTTTTTGTATCATTTAAATAATTTAGAATCAATGACACCTTATTTTCAATCTCACTATCTTATGTGCCTTAAAAAGATATATAATTATGACATAGAGAAGCATTTGACAAAAGGCGTTTTAAAGAATCTATTAAAAGAACTAAAATACATTGAAAACCAAGAAGAGTTAAATCTTAAAAAAAGAGAAAATGAAAATGACGGAACAGAGAGAAGTCCGTCTTTTGATCTAAGTCTTTATGAGGGCTGGGTAATAAATTGGATAGAAAAAACAGGTGATGAAGATTGTTATAAAATATTTTTAAAAATAGTTAAGGAGAGAGCTTCTTTTAAAAACATAGTGAATTTTTATTACAACAATCCTAGCTGGATAAGTTATGCAGAAGATTTAACCGAAAAAGAGGTTGTAGATTTTTTCACAAAAGACTATACTCCGAATTTAAAACATCAATCTAAAGATTTTGAGTCTTTTATAACTAAAAATATAAAAAAAGAATATTTAAAGAATCTAGATCCAAATGTGGTTAGAATAATTCTTAATCATTATCCAGAAACAATCAGTTCTAATGAGAGATTGGAAATGATAGAATCAAAATTATTGGATTTCAAAAATCACAAATTAGAGTTTTCTAATTTTACAAAATTTTTGTCAATGTATGGTAGAACATCTTGGGAAAAAGAATGGGAAGAATTTTCTTTGAAAAATAAAGGACTGTTAAAAGAATACTTGAATAAAACGAATAAGAGTTCTTTGTCAAAAGTGATTGCTTGCACAAATTCTGAATCCATTGTAAATTCACTGAGAAATTTAGGATTAGACTTTGATTATGTTATAGGTGACAAAACAATAACTGATAGAGAAGGTCTAAAATCAAAAATAATGAGTTCTTTGAGTATAAAAGAATCAGATAGAGAAAAAGAAATAATAGAAAAACTAAATAAGATAAATAACCTAGCAGCAGAAATAAATCTATATAATTTAATGCAGGAAGATTTTAAGATGTATTTATTTATGGAGTTAAAAGGGCTGTTAACACCGAGATATGATGGAAAGTTTTCATTTTTTCAAAAAAATGAAAATAGAAAAATATTTGCTGATTACTTCATGGCTTCTGATGAATATTTTAACATACCAGAAGATTCATATGAATTATTTTATTTAAAATATAAAAATTAAGGTTTATGAAAAATGATAAAACAAACTGAAAAAGATATTGAAATTGAAGTAGTAAAATCTTTTATAGAAAAAATAGAAAGTTCAGAAGACAAAACACCAACTGAAAAAAATAAAATAAAAATAGCTTCTGTTAATAAAATGGAATTTCCTGAGTGGGGTTTATTAGATATTGAAACAATGAATTATTTCTTCAACAAATTATCTTTTGAAAATCACAAAATGAATGCAGATTTTTTAAAAGATGACCTACAAGAAGGCTCATTGATCAAGTTTTTATTAAAAGAAAATCGTTATTTAAAAAAATTAATAAAAAAGAATGTTACAAATAAAGATTTTTTGTTATATGCTGAATCTTTAGAATTCTGTCATAAAGATTTATTTGAAAAAATAAAAGAAAAAGACTCTTTTTTCTTAAATTTAGTGAAATCAAATAGAATCAGTAATAAAAGAATAGGCGACAAAGATGTGTCTTTGTGGGTTTTATTTCATATTCCTTACCTTGAAAAAACGCTAAAAGAAAAGTGGATTCAAGAAAAAGATTCTATGAATGATTTTTTTATCATAAAATCAATAGTAATCAATTATAAACCAGATTGGTTTACAAAAGAAGAAATAAAAACACAATTTGAAACAATGATGTCTTTGTATCGTCATGCAGAAATAAAAACAGATGGTTTTACTAAGAAAATATTGAATTACAGACATCCAGAAATAAAGATGAAAGCATTTTCAACAGTAAAATTATATAATCTTATGTTGGATATAATGTCAAACAAGATTTGGAAGCCATTCTTAGAAGATGAAGCTTCTAGAATAGAAAAAAAAGAGTATAAAATAAAAGATTTATATTATTCTAATTATTTGAAACATCCCGATTATTTAATAGATTTACACGAATTAAACTCTTTGTTTTTAGATTCTAATATTTTAATAAAATGTTCTATTTCAGACATACTTAAATTAAACATAGAAGATAAAAAACAACTATTTATAACAAAAGTATTGGGATTACCTTATAGTTCAGGAGAAGAAATAAAAGATATTGTTAAATCATATTTTACTCTTCAATCATCTTTTGATAAAATAACACATGTAGTGGAAAAGAATAATTTGTTAAATGAGTTTGAAATATTTGGTTCGTTTTTTTCTTTCAAAGAAAAAAAAATATATAATGAAGATAAAACAAAAGATATATTGATTTCTTTTTTAAATCTTTGTGATAGAGAATTAAATATAAGAAAAGAAGATTTCGATTATTTAGAATTACTTTACAAGGATTAAAAATGACTGATTACAAGGATTCAATAGAAAAATTTCTAACAGAAGAAAAATGGAGAGATGAATTTATAGCAGGTTTATATTTATCAAATAATAATTTAGAAACTTTTTTAACGAATTATAAAGAAAAAGTTTTGGAATATAATACTATGGCTCAATTAGTATTTGTTTTTATTTGGTTAAAAAGAACAAATCTACCGATAGAGTCTCTTGATATAAGATTATTAAAAAATTATTTAAAACATTCGAGAATACAATCGGAATCTGTATCAAGTTTGGTGACAGGAAGTAGAAAAAGATATAATAATGAAACAAAGAAAATATTAAAGATGGCTGATATTTGTTTCGGAGAGGATTCAAATGAATATAATGAATGGTTAAGCTCTTCAATTAAAGAATTGAGCACAAAAATGTTATCTTTTATAGTGGAAGAGGAGTCTATTCTTTCAGTATTAAATAATTCAAATATATCACCAAAAAACTTTTGTAATTTTATCATATTAAAAAAATCAAGAAAGTCATTGAGTAAAAATAAAGGTTCTAAGTTTTATAATTTAATAGAAAAAACTTTTGACAAAAAAAAGAAAAAAATAAAATCAATCAATGAATTCGCATATTTTTCTTACATTAATGATTTTAAGGGTGAAAATTTAACAGAATCAGAAAAATACGAAATATTTTCTTTATATATGTCAGAATTAGATATTTGTTTTAAAAATCTAATATCAGAAAAAGAAGACATAGATTATAAATTATTCAATGTAAGTCTAAAAAAATTATCAGGTGAAGATAAACGTAAGGCAGAATTGGTCTATGCTTTGAAAGATAAAATTAATGTGTTTTATTTATTGTTGAATAAAAGAATATGGCAAAAAGCAATTGAATCCTATATTGAAAAGGAGTCTCATAAAATAGAGAAATCAAGAATTGAAGGTCTTGATAAACTAATGTTTTATGCGGAAAGAAATAATTATTACACTATAAAAGAACGAACAAACAATATAGAAGTGGACGTTTTTATAAAATATGCAAAAGATTTATCAATATTCAAATTAAAGAGATCTTCAATGGTTGATGTATACAAAGAAGAATTAGCTAAACCCAAAACATTTATAAAATATTTATCAAATATTAATGATCGTGAAGGAATGGAAGAATTGAAAAACAAATTATTTCCTAATGAAGCAATATCAAAAGAAACAACAAGGAATGATAAACATTATCCAGCATATTTGTACAATACTTCTTTTTTAAGATATCTTCCATTGGAAGTAGTATTATTTTTAAATACAGAGTTTAAGCATTATTTAGTTGAAGTTCCGAATTCAATGGTTAATGAAAAAGATCATGTATATTGGTCGATAACAGCTAGAAATTTATTTACTGATTTATTTATAAGACTTGACGAAGACTTGAAACTTTCAGAGGCTGGAAAAGAAGAACTTTATTTGTTGTATAAAAAATAATATTAAAGTTGAAAAAATATTTTGTTTTTGATATAATACCTCTTCTAATAAGGGGTATTTTTAATGAAAGAAGAAACATTGCAATTTTTAAAAAACGATGAAAAATTGGTAAATTTAATAACGCATTTAAATTTTAACCAATTAAGTTTTATTGATAAAATAAAAATTGAAGATATTAATTGTACAAAAAGTCTTTCTAAATTATTAATTATTGAGTCAAAAAAAGAAACCTCAAACAAAGATAAAATCGAAAAAATATTAAAAAACAATAAGAAAGAAATTATATCAAAAGCCTTAGATTTCATATTAAAAAACAAAGTCATCTCAATTATGTCACTACTAAGGAAAGTAGTGACACAGCCTGAGTTTATTGAATTATTTTCGTTAGAAGAAAGAAAAAACATTTTAAATTCTGGAATAAAGAAAATAACAAAAATAGAAATCAGAGAATATGCAGATTTTGCTTTTAATGAAGTAGAATCTAAAAACATTCAATTAACATTGGAACAAATAAAAGCTCTGGATAATTACGCATATTTATCATTCAATACTTCTGAGAAAGGAGATTCTTCTTTTTATAATATTGCATATAATTCAATTAATTCATTTAAAACAGAAGTTGATCCTAAAAGTAAAATGTGGGCAATGCTTTTGTTCTCTAATCCAAAATTTTTCACAAAAAAAGAAAAAATAGATTTTATTACAAACATAATAAATGCTTTACGAGGAATAAGAAGCTCAACACATTCAAAAGAAGAAATGAAAGCTGCTTTAAAATTGCTTCAAATTTACACTTATGATGAAATATATTCAACATTTTTTAACTCAAAAACCAATGAGTTAAAAAGTGAAGAAGATATAAACAAGGTGTTTTTTAAGATAGCAATAAAAATATTAAATTTAAAATGGGTTGAAGAGATATTAAAAGATATTGAACCAAATATTGAAGAATTTAACTATCCTTATTCGATTATAAATATGGGATATATCTCTCATAAGGAAGAAGAAATATTAAAATTGAAAAAAATGATGTCAAATCTTTTTAACCTTGTAGATTACAATAGCACTTATTCTGTTTTAGAAGATCGTTTTACTAGAAAAGAAGCATTTAATATAGTTTATGGAAACAAAAATATAAATGAAGTAATAAAAGAATTAAAAGAAAGCAGAAGATATTCAAATGATAATGCTGACACGATATCATTTTTGTCTTATTATAAAGATTCATTGCAATTAAAAATATTAAATGATTTTGATTTAACTTCTAATAAAATTTTAGACGTATTAAAAGAAATTCATTTAAAGTTAAATGAAGACTTTGATATAGAAGATTTTGATTACGAATTAGTTGTTTTAAACCATAAGGATTAAATGTAAAAATGATTACAAAAAAAGAATTCGAATTTTTAATAGAAAAAAGAATAAATCCGACTGAACAAAATAACAATAAAAACTTACAACCTTTAATGGTTAATTTAATAAAAGATCATGTAGAATATATAAAAGATCTCAAAGAAGAATTTGTTCATAAAATAATAGCATATATTATAAATATGGGTTCTAGTTTAACAGAACTAAATATAAAGAAAGAGCATATATTAAGTTTTGTTAAAAAATTAAAAATAGGAAAAGAAGATTCAAAATTTTCTAAGTATTATTTCTATGAAGGAAATGAAAATTGTCCAATATTTATTAGTTACTTAAAGAATGAATTGGCAAGAATTTTTCTTGAAAAAAACAATGTGGAAGATTTTTTTAAATGCTTATCTTTATTGGAAGAAAATAGAAAATTAAATTTAAAGTCTTTACTTGGTGTAAATGTATCAAAAGATTGTCTGGAAAATCTTGATTATGACAAAAGTTATTTTAAAATAAATCGAAAATCATTAGGTGAAAATATAAATAAAGCAGGTGTCGAAAGTCCTTTAATGTTATTTATAATAGAAAAAGAATTGTCTTTTTTATCAAAAGAAGAAAAAAGCAAATCACTGGATTATTATGTTTATCACATAGAAAGACACACAAGAAATATTTCAAATAAAAAAGATAAAAATATCATTATTGATGTAGAGTCAGTGGGAGTATATTTAGAAGAAAAATCAAAAACAATTAACTATTTATTGGCAAAAATGGAAAAACTATCAAAAGAAAAGAATAAAAAAGACCCAAGTTTTGATAAAAAGTTAAATGAATATTCAAGAGAATTAGACAATGAATTTGCTTTGTTTTCTGAATTTATGATAATTGCAGATAAAGCAAATAGAAATAATATTTGTTACATAATGGAAGAGTTGGCAAAAACAAAAAAAAATTTATTCGATAAAAGTAAAATAAATTTTTTATATTTAAGCGAATTGAGAAGAAGCTTGGGGTTGTCAACATATTCTGGCTTTTATGTAAACAGATTTTCGTGGAATAAAGCACTACATACAGAAGTAACAAAATCATTAATAAAGCTAGGTTTTTCTATTTCAATGTTTGATTCAATTTCGAAGGAAGAATTCGAAGCAATGAATTTTGAGAACAAAAAAGAAAAATTCTTTGAAAGGTATATAACGAACAAAGAAGATTTTGTAAATGGAATGAATAATAATTCAACTATTTACTTCACAAAAGAAAATATAAGTTTAGAAAAAAAACTAAAAAATCATTATTTATCGATACTAAACAAAGATATTTTTTATAAATTAATGATATATATTCAAGACTTTGAAAGATTATTAGAAGATGACGATTTTATACTCGATCTTTTGAATGCTGTAAATAAAGATTTATCGCTTGACGAAGAAGGGATAGCTCAACTAGAATTAGTATATAAAAAATAAGAGGTGTTTATGAGTATTGAAGAAAAAAATTGGTTAAAAATGGTAAGATCAGAAATAGATTTAAAAACAAAGTTAAAAAAAGAAAATGAATTTTATCATAAAATTAATGATCTAAAATTTTTTGGATTAGTTCCTTTGTTTACTTTTGTTTTGTATCCTTCTATTTATTCATTTATTTTTGGACTGCTTTTTACTGCAGGTTTTATTTTTGTTTTAATGAAAATAAAAAACAAAGATAAAACTACATTTCTTTCAAAACAAACAAATGAAATTATTTTGTTTATATTTATTTATGATATATCCCAATATATGTCAGAAGTTAAATCTTCATTGGAAAAAGAAATAGAAGAAGAAAAAGCAAAAATATATAAAAGTCTAACAAGAAAGGATTTAGAAACAGTCCTATTACATTGTAAATCTGAAAGTACCAAAGAGAATCTTGCAGCATTTAGAAAGTTGAAGTTTTATCATAATAGATATTCAGAAGAAATAGAGCAAGAAAACATACAGGAACAATTGCTTGCAGAAGAAGCATTGTTAGAAAAAACAGTAGAAACAATAACAACTGAATAAGGTTAATTAATTGAAAAATAAAAAATTAATAGATTTCATGTTAAAAAATCCAGAAAAATTATTTTCATATGTAAGATTTATTAGAGAAAAAGAAGATAAATATTCAGAAGATGAAATATCAACCTATTTATGCAATTTAGAATCAAAAGATAAAGTAGATATATTGTATGGAATTTTTTGGTATCTAGGAGAATGCTGTTTTTCAAGTAATCCTGCCGAAGAATATAGTAATTTAATGAGATGCAATGAATTTCTTGATTTTTTAATTAAATCAATGACTGTAAAAGATTTAGAAATGGCAATAAATAAGTTGAAAGAAATTGATTATATTTTTTATTTTTTATTAATGTTCGAAAAAGAAATATCAGAATCTTTTATCAAAAACAAGATAAATACAATAAATAAACAATTATTAAAAGATAAACCTTATAATCTTAATAGAATGCTTGGCGATTTAAAGAAAGCAAAATACCTGTTTGATTTTGCACAAGAAGAATACAATTTGAACGTTCAGATTTTATTGAAAGTATATAACGACGATGAATTAAGAAATTCTAATGTTTTAAGTAAAATATTTTCAGATGAAATAAAACAAGGTTATAAAAATGAAAACTTTTGTTATTTAATACAAGCATTAAGATTGTTAGATGAAAAATATATATCAGAAGATTTAATAAGAACAACATTTAAATTTTTTGAGAAAAAAATAGCTGAGATTCAAGAAGGCAAAATTTCTGTAGTGGGCTTAAGATCTTTCACGAAAAAAGACGTTTTTTTTACAAAAAATAATAATAAAGAGAATGAAACTCTTAAATTGGAAAATAAAGAAGATTCTTTAAAAATACTATCAGATTTTTTAGTAGATTTTTTATATTTAAAACCTGTGGTTCGTTTTTTAGAAAAAAATAAAGATTTTAAAATGAATATAAATCAAAAAGCAAAATATTACTCTAAAAAATTAGAATCAGGAATAACAGGTTTACACATGGATTTAGGCTTTCCTCTTTTTAAAGGAATGGAAGAATATACAGCATTAAAAAAAGTAAAGAAAAAATCAGATTTAATGATAGTATCAGGACATCATTTAGAAGAAAGATATGTTACAGGAATGAGAATACTTTCTATTTCATTGTTCGATTGTTTACCTTCTGAAACTTATAATTATTTGTGTGAAAGTTATAGTTCTTATTCTTTTGACGTTTTAAGTGGTAGAAATTTAAACAAAGAAACAATACCTTTTATTGCAGATATATTAGATTTAATATCGGAAGACTTTAAATTAACAAAAGAAGCAAAAGAGAGTTTGGAATTACTACATAAAGTGTGAAAACAAAAAACCGCTAAAAAGCGGTTTTTTTTATTGTTTAACCTATCATTTTTTGTAGATCAAGAATAGGAATGATTGTATCTCCACGTTTGAGTAATTTTGATACAAATTTGTCACCAAGAGAAGCATTGTCGTCAATAACTCTAGGAACTTCTGTAATATCTTTTTCTGTTGTTTGTTGTATATTTTCTACTTTTTCAACAAGAAATCCACAAAGTTTTTCACCTTTTTCAATGACAATGATCGATTTATCTAAAATATTGTCAGTAGGGTAGTTTTCAATTTTATTAATCAAATCAATGATAGGTAAACTACCGTTACGATAGCTAATGATACCTTTTACATTAGGGTTATCAATATAGTCAGAAATACGTTCTGGTGCTTTAATGATTTCTTTTACATTTTGAATATAAACACCATAAGCTTGATCTTTTAAATGAAATGATAACACTTGTTCTTCTGGACTAGATACTTTATTGTCTTTATTTAAAGTTGAAGCCGTTTCAATTGTCATTTTTTTCTCCTTAGTAATTTTATATTTTATAACAAATAAATCGCAAGATAACATTTAATTTTTAAATAGTCAAAAAAAATTGACTTTAAAGAGAATATTTGTTAAGATGATCATTAATAAAATTGATGCAAGAATCAATTTTGTCTTTTCAATAAAATATGATATAATCTTATTATGTAAGAGATATAAACCTATAAAAATATCTCAAAAGATATAAAAACATTTTCAGCCCGTATCTAAATGGGAAATTAGAGGAATAATAATGTCAAAGAATAATAAAAATGTAAGGGAGCGTTTCTTTACAATAGTTACACCAAGTAAGGATGGTTCGGTTTTAGATCAATTTTTATCAGAATTTGGTTATGCAGCATTTGAGTCAGAAAATCGTCCAGAAGACACGAGAAGATCTGTAAATCAAATCTCTACAAATGAAGAATTAATGGCAGAGTTAGAAGATTTTTGTAATGAGTATGGTCGTAGAATAACTCTTATTTATAAAGAAAAAAACCAGTTAATGCAAAGAACATATCAAGGTTCTAGGGCTTATAAGCCAAAGCCATATGCAGGTTCCGAAGAAATCGCAAATGAACTTCAACAACAAGAAGAAAAAGCAAATAAAGCTTTAAAAGCACAACAAAACCAAAAAAAAGGTCAGAAGAAAAATAGAAGAAGACCTCCATATGATAAAAACAACCAATCAAATAAATCTAATCAATCAAAAGATGACCAAGAATTAAATGACTTTGTAAAAGGCAAAAAAGAACAAAAAAATGGTCAAAAAAACAATCAAAGAAGATATAACAACAATAATAAAAACAGAAAACAAAAACAAGTAGGTGTAATGCAAGATAAACCTATGAGAGAAGTTTCTGATCAACCCACGAAGCCAGAATCAAATGCAAATGTAACTGTTAAGAAAAAAAGAGTGATTAACAAGCCAAGGTGAATATCGATAATAAAAAAGTCTACTTCTAGTAGACTTTTTTATTTTAAAACATTACTTTTTCATATATAAATATGGAATAAGCTCTTCATTGTTTTCATCTAAAATATATTCTTTTTCTGTATAATCAAAAATCAATCCTTTTTTTGTTAAAAAGTTTTTAATCTTATATAAATCTTCACAGTCTTTATAGAAAAAACCTAGTTCTTTTGTTTCTCCAATTAATAGAACACGACCTTTAACATTTTTTTCTTCTGAATATATTCCAAAATCATTAAATATATTATTTTTTTTCATAAATTGAAAATCTTCTAATGAGATTGTAAAGTATCTTGTTAAAAAGTTTTTAGCACACATATTGAAATGGTGTTTTATTTGCGCATTATCACTTTTGAAATACAATGCTTTCTTTTGAAGGCTTTCATGTGTAACTAAAAGGTGGTCTTCTAGTTCTTCAACAGTTTTATTTGATTGTTCAAAAACGTCTTTGTGTTGTGATAAATCTAATTGTTTAAATTCATTTTCGTCATATTTAAGGGCAGAAACCTTTAATCCCTTTGCAGCAGCACCGATTAAAGCAAACGTAATAACTTCTATTTCCTGTTTCGCTCTTATTATCTGTTCGTGATACTCAATTGCTCTTTTTGATATTTCAATATAATCATGCATGGTAATTTCCCTTATTTTATTTTTTCTCAAATTATAATACGGAAAAAAGAAAAAGCAATAAAAAACTATAAAATCAGGCTTGATTAAAATGAAATAAATGTTAAATGTACATACAGTTTATAGGAAGGGTATAATGAGTTTTTTAAATAAAATAAAAGATAGCAATAAAACAAAAAGCTTAAAAGAAAGTATTAAAAATGGAATTAAAACATTTAAAGAAAATAAAGGTTTCTTTGGTTTGTTGATTTTAATTGTAACAGTGAAATCTTCAATAATAGATTGGAATTATGTACCAACAGGGTCGATGAGACCAACATTAGCAGATGGAGACCAAATAATAATAAATAAGTTGGCTTATGACATAACAATACCATTAACGTATAAGTCTCTATATAAAATATCAGATCCAGAAAAAGGGGATATTGTTGTTTTTGATACTGCAAAACAAGATGTTAGGATGGTAAAGAGAGTTCTGGCAGTTCCTGGTGACAAAATAAAGATAAGAAAAAATAAAGTATATATAAATGATAAAGAACTTGAGTACGCAGAAGATTTTAATAGCGAATTTTTAGAAAGTGTATTTAAACCACTAGATGAAAGCGATAAAAAAAATTACAAAGAAAATGACCTATCAATAGATAAAATGGCTGTAAAATATCAAACTGAAACTCTTAACGGTATAAAACATGGAATAAGGTTGGAAGAAGGCGTTCAAAAAATTGGTTCTCTTGGATTAAAAGAGATGATAATTCCAGAAAACAATTATTTAATGATTGGAGATAATAGAAATAATAGTTTAGATTCTAGATACTGGGGGTTAGTAGAAAGACATGAAATAGTAGGTAAAGTTAATCATGTTGTATTTTCCTTGGATCAAGATAATTGGCTAAAACCTAGAACAGATAGGTTCTTTACCAGAGTAGATTAAAAAATAAAAAGCATTTTTCGAATCAAAGCATTTCTATGTCGTCTGATAAAACAACTTAAAATGCTTAATATTTAATGAGTTACAATAAAAAAGGTTGAACAAACGAATGTCCAACCTTTTCTTTTATAAGTTCTTGATTTAGCTTATCAAAATTCAAAAAACCTCACACCAAAGCGAAATAGCTTTCAAATGGTGTTTTTTTTATTATTTAATTTAATCGAACATATACGCAGCCCCTGCATCTTTTCCACCTGTATCTTCGTGACGTGCGCCAACTATCGCTGTACCACCTGATGTTGACACTGAAACACCAAACAAATCACCTGTTTCTTTATCACTGGCTTGTAGTTTTGCTTGTTCTAACCACGTAGAACCGTTGTATTGATAAATATACGCTGCTCCTGCATCGTTTCCACCTGTATCTTCATAACGTGCGCCAACTATCGCTGTATCACCTGATATTGATACTGAACGACCAAACCAATCATTTGTTTCTTTATCACTGGCTTGTAGTTTTCCTTGTTCTAACCACGTAGAACCGTTGTATTGATAGATATACGCAGCCCCTGCATCGGTTCCACCTGTATCTTCAAGGTGTGCGCCAACTATCGCTGTATATCCTGAAATTGATACTGAAACACCAAACAAATCACCTGTTTGTTTATCATTCGCTTGTAGTTTCGCTTGTTCTACCCAAGTAGA